>Ga0209577_10001413_pt1 | contig 23846 bp, 28 predicted proteins | sample GraSoiAngelo_109_FD_185874 | JGI IMG/M metagenome (GOLD analysis project Ga0209577, IMG submission 185874) | Grasslands soil microbial communities from the Angelo Coastal Reserve, California, USA - 14_0903_12_20cm (SPAdes) (version 2) | ecosystem: Environmental > Terrestrial > Soil > Grasslands...
CTCATGGAAGGCCATTACACTCAGAACCTGACTCGGTCTTGCAGTGTAGGCGCAATCCTTAGCACGGTGAGCTGGGCGATGCCACGGCACGGAGTTCGTCGTGGGTGTACTTAGTGCGACGTTTGCGCAGATCGCAGTCCACATTTCATAGCTTACGCGAAAAAGGTGCAATATGATCAAAACCGGTTCCCGTGCAAGCCGTTTGCAAGCTTCCCGAGGCTGGCGAGCCGCGAAGCTTGACGATTGAGCAAATGATTGAATTGCTCGAAAGCGCCACCACTAATCGAGACCCTCATACATCTGATCGAATGGCGGCTGGATAAAGTAGCTTTTCTATGAGTTTTCGGCGAGTACTTTGCAAGCCCCGACTTCACCCTCCTGATTGTGAACAGTGCAGCGCTCTCAATGAATGCGGAGTGGACATGCGTAGACGGCTCCAAGAGTTGCGAGAAGAGCCAAAAGCGGCATCGGAGCAGAGCAAGAATGCGGCCTGAAAGGGACTCGGCCCAGCACGCGACTTCAAATCCTTCGGAGTCTCTAACAAAATGTAGCGCAGCTGTTATAATCTCAGCGGCTCCTCGGCCCCGCACTCGCACCAAATAAATCCAACAACGAAAATCTAGGTGGGAACTATGAAAAGCGCTTGCACGCTGCTTCTCGTGCTGCTTCTGTTTGTTTCCTTGTCTGCCGTCCAGACTATGCAAGCTCAGGCTCCCGCACGTACTGACGTCTATCACGTCCATCTCGCCAAGGCCGCTCTCGGAAAGGGCGCAGAGGAGGGCGAGCAACTCAAGAAGCAAGGTCCAAAGGCTCCCATGCCGGGACATCTCATCGTCCTTCGCCATCAAAGTGGCGAAGACTGGGACTATGCGGTAATCGAGCATCTCGGAACCAAAGCCACCATCGATGCTACGGGGAATGCTCCGTCTGCCGCTGCCCGCGACCTTAATGCCTGGCACGGCGACACTTTCGTTAACGGTCCCGCCTGGCCAGAGTTCGCCAAAGCCATGGGACTTGACGACGCTGCCAAGAGCGCTGGGTCGGTCTATGTTGTCGCGGTCTTTCGCGCTGCTCCCGGACATCGTGACGAGCTGGAAAAGTCGCTCGATCAGCCCGGAAGTGGTACCGCTGGCAACGTACTGCTCCAGCATCTTGAGGGTGGGCCTTGGCACTTCCTGACCGTCACCCGCTACAACTCATGGGAAGACTTCGCAAAGGGCGAGAAGGCTGACGTAGCTGAAACCCTAAAGCCGGATGGCGGTTGGCTCGCGGTTCGCAACCACTCCAGCTATCACAACGACACGATTACCGACCGCATCGCGCCCTAAAGTCGAAGCGCAATTTGCGATAGCGTTTGCTGGGGGTGTATGCCCTGAGGGAATCCTTATCCAAAACCGCAGCCCGGAGCGACCCTCAGCCCGGCACTTCCAACTGCGCATAGTATTTTGTCCATGGCATGAGCGAGGCCGTGATTACAGACCTGCGAAAACCAAAGCACTGAAAGTGATTTCACGCACCTCTATTATCTGGGCGACCAACCGCTTGAGTCTCATCCAGGAAAATTCCCAAGTGTATCCCCAGGCGCCGAACTACGCACGACCGAAGGCCGTGTGGAGGTGCTGCTCACCCCTGGTGTCTTCGTCCGCATAGGCGAGTGGAGTACGATTCGCATGATTGCGAACCAGCTCTCGGATACCCGTGTCGAATTGCTGGCAGGGTCGGCAGTCGTGGATTCCGCGGAGCCAAGCTCCGGTACATCGGTGACGTTAATTTACAAGAATTGGAGCGTACGTTTCCTCGAGCAGGGCGTCTACCGAATCGATTCCGATCCGCCGCGCTTGTGGGTGCTCCAGGGTAAGGCGGAAGTATCCGCTGATACCCATGGGGAGGCGCTATCGGTCGGGCACGGCATGTGTGTACCCTTTGCGCCCGCGCTCGTGCTGGACCGATCGATCGACCCACCCCGCGATGCGCTCAGCATCTGGGCCGAAGGTCGCCAACAATCGATTTCCGCTGATAATGCCATCGCGGCCACCATCCAAGACCCCGCTTCCATCGACACCTCGAATTCTGGTCACAGTTTTACCTTGCTCCGCTACCCTTATCTGCCTTTGTTGCTGGGACTGGCTGCCGAGATTTCAAGCGCTTTCTCGCCTCACGCTTCTTCCTCTACTGCCCCGCGCCGGAATTTTTTGCTTTCTCCTTTCATGCGCTCCCGTTCAGCACGCTGGCCTTCCGATACTCAGTCGGCCTCCCCCGGGGGCCGAGTTTGTCCGGCCCGTACAGCTCTTTAGGCCCATATTAGCTGGGGTTCGACTCCATCTAGCGATCGCTGTACGCCCTGTCGCACGGGCTGGAATGCACGGAGGCGTTCACCGCTAGTCACTAGCAAACCACTCAGCGGGTGCGGCTATCTTCTTCCGCGCCTAATTCTGCTCTCGTTCTGGCTCCTTCTCCGCGCGCTTTGCAAGCAGACCGACCTTCGATTTGCATGTGCCGGGTTCGTCCTCGCGCTGGCCGTGGTGATGCGCTTTGCTTGCCTATCGAGTGTCGGCCTGCTCTCTCTTCTGGTCCTCGCCGCAGATCGGTGGTGGTGGGCTGCGCTGGCCGGCCGCGGCTCATGGTGTTTGTCGCATAGCCACCGACGCAGCCTCCGGCGGGCGTGCATATCGACCGCACTGTAGGCTTTGCTGACCGATCCCAGGCAAAAGTAGTTGGGCCAGCCGGTCAACATTCGGTTGAGCTTTTCCACCATGGCCTTCGGATCCAGTCTGACGGTATCTCGCACGGTCTCATCGCTGATAGCTCGACAGATGCGTTGCACCCGTTTCTTGGAGGGACCCTTTCCACCGAAAGCTCCGACAGCTTCATTGCCTCCGCTGCCGCTTCGATCGCTACCGGGTGGAGCGAACCAGTTCCCGGGCGGGAGTTTCACCGTTGAAGTCCAACACCTTTCACGGCGCACTGTTATGCCAATTATGGGCTCTTGAAGTTGGGAAAGCCCAGATCTGATCAGCGCTCACCGGAGCCTGGTGCGCGATCGCGGCCCGCGCCGTGCCCACGAAGTGCCCCTTGCCCTTCTGAGCATTCGTATTCGCCTTTCGTTACTTGAGAATTCCGCAGGGTTGTGCAAAATGCAGACACAGATGGGGAAACGGGGCGGGAAGGATCGTCCAGGAGTTACTTCTGTTACTTCCGTAACGTCAGATGTGAAGCATCAACTCCGCAGCGCTCCGTGGATCTAGAACTCGGCTTTACGCGCAGCTTCGTTTACAACTTGAATTCGATCTCATTCAACATCGGCTTCAATCTTGGTCAGTTGTATCGCAAGAGTCAGAAGTGAGCTTGCAGAAAGCCCGAATTGGAGGAAAACAAATGAAGAGAACTTACATTTTCGTGTTAGCAGTCGCAGTCGCGCTGTACTGTGCGACTGCCTTTGCACAGTATGGTCACGGACCCGGCGGAATGGGAATGGGTAGCACCAACGGAATGGCCGGTTCGAGCCACGCCAACTCCAATGGCGCAGGCAGTCACACAAGCAGCGCGGCCGCAAGCAACGGCAAGACCATGGACCAACTGCTGACCCAGAACACAAAGCTGTCGGATAAGATTTCTGCCCTGACCGGAGAGTCGGCACAGCAGTCCTGCACCGGTTTCAAGAACCTCGGACAGTGCGTCGCCGCGGCCCACGTCAGCAAGAATCTGGGCATCAGCTTCGACTGCCTGAAGAGAGCGATGACCGGTACAGCGCCTTCGAGCTCCACTTCTGCATGCCCGGCCGCCACGACAGGCAAGTCAATGAGCTTGGGAAAAGCCATTTCGACCCTGAGCCCGAATACCAGCAGCAAGACGGAAGCCAAGAAAGGCCAGCAGCAAGCCAATCAGGATCTGAAGAACGCAACCAACAATTCGTAATTCACGCCAAGCACCATCAGGTCCCGCAGCAATGCGGGACCTTTTTCCCATGACCTTCCTTAAAATCCAACTTGCCCCGAAGAAAGGATCTACCGTGAGGAAATATAGATTGTGGGTCTCGCTACTGGTAGCCGCCGCGTCGTTAGCGCCTATGACACTCGCCCAGAAGGCTGAAATATACAATCCGCTTCCTCGGCACTTCCCCACAAAACGACGTTTCGTGGTTGAGTTTGCATCCCGCGGTGGCGGAAGTAACCTCCTCTACCATAATGGGCCGGTTCTCACCACTGGATACGTCATTCCGATTTACTGGGGCCCGACGTGGGGCAGCGGTGGCAGCGACAATGTGATATCGACCTCTCTCAACAACTACATTGATGGAAACAGCACAACGACGGATCCGGGTTTCGGCCTTACTGGCGAGTACAACGTCATCACCCAGTATTACGAAACCGGCCCGGTTTATATCGTGAAGTCGAACTTGGGGACCATGGGAGGCGCGATCTACGACAGCTCCACCCCGCCAAACAACGTGACCGACGCGGACGTGCAGGCGGAGGTCCTCAAAATGACCAAAAACGCCCCTCGCACCGATACGGTTTACGAGGTGTTTCTACCTGCCAGTTCTTACTCGTCCGATGGCTCCTACACCTCCTGCGGGGGCCCGAACCTCACTTACTGCGCGTACCACGGCAACTTCAACTACAGCGGGCTTGACGTTAAATATGCCTCCATGCCGTATCCGAGCTGCGGAGGATGCCAGAGCTCGGGGTTTTCGACGACGGAGAACTTTGAGCATTTTGTCTCGCACGAGACGCGCGAGGCTGTTACAGACGAGGACGGCACTGCATGGTACGACCGTCGCGGCTACGAGGCTGACGACAAGTGCGCGTGGAGGCCGACACCGTTCACCGACTCCTCGACCGGCGTTAATGCAGATGGTTCCCCGTTCGCTTATCAGTACGAGTGGTCGAATGCCAAATCTGGCTGTGTCAAAACGCAGTAGTCCGTACTACCCAGCAAGATGAAGGTCTTAAAGCCCGGCTGCGGCCGGGCTTTTTGTTTGGATGTGGAATAGCGCCGGTTTTCCATGATTGTTTTGCAGCGGCTTCGCCCAGCGTCATCCGTCCGCCGATGGAAGTAAATGACTCGGGAGACCAATCGTCCAATCGTGACTCGGAAATTTCAATTTGGGTGACTTCTGGCGATGAGCGTTTCGCTGCTGCTCCTCCCATCAGTTGGCGTGCTGCCTCTGGAGCAGCCCCAAGCGATCACCTCCAGTTGAGCCCCAGCGTAAAGTTTCAGAAGATCCTGGGATTTGGAGGCGCCTTCACCGATGCTGCCTGTTATACGTTCAATCGGCTGACGCCAGCCGAGCGGGAGAAACTGTTTCATGAGTTGTTTCATCCGTCAGAAATGGGGCTAAGCGTTGGCCGCATCTGCGTAGGATCGAGCGACTACTCCGCCAAGCTCTACAGCTATGACGAAGGCGAACCTGATCCCGATCTGACGCGCTTTTCGATCGACCACGACCGTGAATACATTCTTCCTATTCTCCGCCAGGCGCGCCAAATGAATCCCGATCTTTTTCTTTTCTCATCCCCGTGGAGCCCACCGGGGTGGATGAAGTTCAACAATACGATGTTGGGCGCCTCCATGCGTAGACACTACCTGCCGGTTTACGCGCGGTACTATCTGAAATTTCTGCAAGACTATTCCGCGGGAGGCGTGCCCGTTCAGGCACTGACAAGTCAAAACGAAGTCGACACCGACCAGGATGGCCGCATGCCGGCCTGCATCTGGTCCCAGGAATATGAGATTGAGTTTGTGCGCGACCATCTCGGCCCTCTCCTGGAAAGCAGTGGCATGCCAACCCAGATCTGGGTCCTGGATCACAACTACAACTTGTGGGGACGCGCAGTTTGCACGCTGGCCGACCCCAAGCTCCGCAAGTACACCAATACGGTTGCATGGCACGGCTATTACGGCACTGCGGACATGATAAGCAAGGTCCACGACGCTTACCCCGAAGCCGAGATGCATTGGACCGAAGGCGGTCCGGACTATACCGATCCCGGTTATCTCACGGACTGGTGCAAGTGGGCGGGAAACCTTTAGCAGTGTATTGACGAATTGGTGCCGGTCCATCACAGCGTGGAATCTGGCTCTCGATGAACATGGGCGGCCGAACATCGGCCCCTTCCCCTGCGGCGGCGTAGTCACGATTGACTCCCAGTCTCGAAGCATTTCTCGCAGCGGGCAATACTGGGCCTTCGCTCACTATTCGCGGACCATCCGTCGCGGAGCGCAGCGCTTTCAGTCGCAAACAACTGCAGCCGACATTAAGCATGTCGCTGTCGAAAATCCCGATGGCCAAAAGGTGCTCATCGTGACCAACCCCGGGCCATCCCGAGCGCTCGAGCTACGCGTCGCGAATGTGGCCGCATCCGTAGCCTTAAAGACAGACTCAGTGACCACCCTGGCGTGGCGCTGAGATCAGATTTGCGCAGCGATCACTGGCTTGCCTCCCACCAGGAATCCGGTTCGGTGATCCTGAATCATGCGATTGCCGCTGCCGTGATACACGTCCCTGCCAATGGCGCTGCACGATTCGATCCTGCATGCGGAATATAATCTCGCGAATGAAAAACTTGCCTTCGGACGAGTTCCTGGACCGGAAGGACCCGTATCTCCGCATGCTTTGCGTCAATGTCTTCGTGCGGGATCAGGAGCGAAGTTTGCGGTTCTACGTGGATCAGCTTGGATTCGGAGTGGTCGTTGACGAGAGCTACGAATCCGGTGGCCGCTGGGTGGCGGTCGCACCTCCGGACGGTAACACCGTCCTCGCACTTATCACTCCCAAACGCAAGTCCGAAGAATACAAGCTGATTGGCCGCTCCAGACATGCTGTTTTTGTTACCGAAGACGTCATCACCAAATACGACGAGTGGCGGAACCGTGGAGTCCGTTTTCACCATCCTCCGCGAACCACTCTTTGGGGCGGAATTTTTACTCGCTTCGACGATCTGGATGGAAACTCGTTTGCGCTGGTGGGCCGCGATGCCTTCGTTCGCGAAATCGAAGCGGAGCGCCGCGCCGCTGCGGAAAAGCTCGAAGCCGAACGGCGCACCGCCCAGGAACTTGAAATCGCGAAACGGGTCCAGGCAAGACTCTTTCCCCAAACGCTGCCGCAGCTCAAAACACTAAGAAAGGGCGACCGAAAAGCCGCCCTTTTGGTGAACCCATACTACTAGGCTGCTTTTTTGTGGATTGCGCTGTGAACCTTCTTCCTCGTGTCTTCGTCAATTTTCATGTTGTGTTTTTCGCGACCGTGCTGCTCGATCTTGGGCATGATCTCCGCTTCGCTGTTGCCGCTGATTTGCCATTCACAGTTTTTGGGGCCAACGTCAGAGCAGCGGAAACTAACTTTATCCTTGCCATGTTCTTCGCGCTCAGTGATAGGCATTTTACCTCCTGCCACCATGCTGCTCCCGATTCTAGAGGGGCACAATACTGCGATTCCCTGAATGTGCCGCAAGCAGTGAGCATGATTGGAGGGTAGTCCGTTTCATCCCGAGCTTGGCAGTCGCACCATCTCGGCCTGCACCCTTGCCGTTAACCTTCTTGAGAACGTGGATGATGTCGTCTCGTTCAACAGCCTCAAGAGTCGGATCGACCTCGGTTCCAATTCTGGTGAAAGGCGCAAGCAAGAGCTCCACTTTGCGATGAGGGGTTACATCGAGCACCATTGCCGCAACCGTGCGATACGTCCCGAAGAATCCTTGAGCGGCAAGTAATGGCCAACCCAATATCCCTTTTCGTGCCGTGTAGGGAGCGTTCGAATACGGTACAAAGCAACAGGATCAACGGAAGCGACGAATCCGGAATTCACGTGGACAGCAGTTGCGGGCCGGTGACAAACAACGTCGTAAGCGGCAACATTATCAATGAAGCTTGCGCGGGCATCCTGGTTGGAACTGTGGCAGGTCCCAACGGCATAGGTTCGAACACATTCTTCAACGCCCGAAACACCGTTCTGACGGCAGATCTCTGCACGCTTCCGCTGATGACGGCGCGTCAAGTCAATACTACTTCCGTACTCAAGTCCAGACTGAGTCGAGCGCGACTCTGAAATGGAGGCACCATCCTTGATGGTCGGATCGCCCTTTCGCACCACAATCCGGACTGTGACATACACGTCAATCCGGACTGTGACATACACGTCGCGCACCTCAAATTCCGTCAAGACGCCGGCGACGGGCAGACTTGTAACCGCGCCGACGTAAGTCGCGAGTTATTTCAGGTCGCCTCTGTGCTCCAGGCGCCCTCAAGGATCGTTGAGCTGTTTCCTCGACGGGCGACAGTCGCAAGATAATGACATGCGCATGGATAGACATTACGGAAAAAAGCCTTTCCTAGCGAGGGTGCAGCTCTCGAAGTGAATCTAGCGGAACCAGCCGTTCAGAAAGTTTTCCCCGGCTCCAGTGCCGGTCCTGTGGTTGCCTCCGGTTGTGAAGGCGCGAACGGCCAGTCTCGCTTATGCCATGCCAGGATCAGGTAGGCAGCAAAGCCGGCGAGAATCGTTCCGAACGCATACACCATGTATTTCCACCCGCCCGGCTGTAGCCCAGGCGTTACAAACACACCGATCCATCCGACCAGCGCAAACACTGCTGGCAAGGGAAAAAGCCACATGCGAAAAGGACGTGGAGCTTCCGGATGCAATCGGCGGTACAGCAGAAGCCCGATGATTTGCGCCACGAACATGGAAAGGATTCGCGCCAGCATCAATGCCGTGATGATCTGCACCAGATCAAAGAAGCAGGCCACAATGCACAAGAAACCAATCAGTAACAAGGCTCGGTGAGGAAAACGACGCGTTGAGTGTAGCTCTGCGAACCATCGGAAGAAGGCACCATCCAATGCGGCCGCATACGGAATACGCGAGTACCCCAGTAGCATCGCATAGGTGGCCGCAAATGCAGTCACTTCGACCATCAATGTCATCAGCGCCGAAGCCCACGGCCCATGCACTTTCTGCATGAACACCGAGCCGATCGCGTTGTATGCCTGCGAGCCCGGTACCACCATATCGCGCCACGGAACCACGCCGGTGAAGCTCACCGAAATCAGAAAATCAATCGCCGTTACTAGTAGGATCGAATAAATCACTCCGCGGGGAATCACCTTTGACGGCTGCTTGACCTCATCGCCAAGATAGCAAACCTGGTAATAGCCGAGGAAGTTGAACATTACCAGCATCGTTCCATTCCCTAGCCCGAGCATGAACGGTAGCCCTATGTTCCAGGCTCCCTGGGGAAAATCGAAAAGCAATTTGGGGTCAAGGTGGGTCATCCCGGTGAAAATCACCCAAGCTGCTGTGATCAGCATCCCGATCCACAGAACCAGCATAAGCCGGGCGATGTCCTGAATTTTGCGATACAGCGCGACCATCGCGATGGCAGTAATTCCCGCGGCCAGCAGCTTGATGCCCCAGCGATAGGAAAGCAATCCAGGCCAGAGAAAGCCGGTATATTCCGCCATGCCGATGCTGCTGGTGGCGATTTCGAGTGTGCCGCTGAACAGAAACTGCCACACGAAGATCCAGGCGAACATGTGGCCCCAACGCTGGCGCCCGAAACATTCGCGCAGAAAGATGTAGGAACCACCCGAGGCGGGAATCGCCGCTCCCAACTCCGCGAACACCAAACCGTCCGCAATGGCCAGCAATGCCCCTACCAACCACGCCAGCAGAGATTGTGGACCTCCCAATGTGGCAATGATTGCGGGCACTGTTATAAAGGGACCTGTGCCCACCATATTCGACATGTTGATGGAAATCGCATTCAGCAGGCCCAAGCTTCGAGGCAACCGACTGGGGCCGGCAGCACCCTGGGTCGTGGGAGTTGCAGGGGCGATGGTCAAGCCGTGTTTACTCCTTGAGACTGCAGTATCAGCATACTGCCGCATCGGCTGGAGTGTTCATGGACGAAAGCCTGTCGGCCCGCGTACCAACAGGTCGAAAGCTCTCAGCATCTACGACGTAGGTCGCGAAGCTCGTGTCAGGGTACCGCCTCTGCCGTGATCAAGAACATCAATAACAAGGGACTGTCATCGCGACGTTGGGGAGTCGCGTGCCGCCGCCATTCAGAAACTGGGCTATCGTCCAAACGTGCTCGCCTGGCAGGCGCCTCGCTGAAAACCCCATGCACTCCCAGCCCCGCGGGCTGGCGCGTGAACTCGAGCAATTCGCCCTAGTGGTCGTGCGAGTGGATCAGATAGTCAGCCGCATCGCTGAACTCTCTGCTCCTAGTCATCCCTTTAGTCCTGCTTTTTCCCAAAGGCCTCACCTGGACGTCGTGCCCGCCAGTTCCTGCACTACGGCGCGTAAGTACCGCAAGCTGGCGGCAATGCTCTGCGCTGGCGGAATCGGCGTCGCGCCAAATTTCACATCCTGCTCGACCACCATCCAGCCTGCGTAATTGTTCCGCTCCAGCGTGCGAAAGAATGCGGGGAAATCGATAGAGCCATTCCCGATGATGGTAAACACCTTCTCTTCGATAGCCTGGTCAAACGTGAGACGCTTCTTTCGCGCCTCCTGCAGAATCTTTTCATCACAATCCTTGATGTGCACCAGCCGCAAAATGCTTCGATACTTCTCGGCTTCCGCCACAGTATCGGCCCCACCGTAGACCGCGTGTCCCGTATCGAGGCACAATCCGATCCCGGTCTTTGCGGTCACATCGAAAAACCGCTCGCACTCTTTGGGAGTCTCCACGTAGGTCGCAACGTGAGGGTGAAACACCAGATCCAGGCCGAATTCAGAAGCGACTCGCGCGGCATCCTCGACCACTTTGGCTATGTTCTTCCATTGCGCATCATTAAGTCCCGCACTGCCATCGGCTGGCACACGCCCGGAGATTCGGTCGCGTTCTGGCGACTGCGCATCCGCCAGCACCAGAAACGGCGCTTTCAAAGTCGCCAACAGATTGCCAACCTTGTGGATCTGGTCGACCGCGACTTGCGCCGACGATGGATCACTCAACACCACCGGCACGAATGATCCAAGAAGCTTCAACTTTCGTTTCTCGAGTTGTGGCTTGAGCACTGCCGGATCGGTCGGAAAAAATCCGTAGGGCCCGAGCTCCGTGCCCGTGTAACCCGCCTCCACCATTTCATCCAGCATCTTCTCGTACGACTGGTTCCACGATGGCCCGGGATAATCGAGCACTCCCCAGCTATCCGGCGCCGCAGCAAACAAAAATCGTTCTGAAGTCATGATTTCCTCACTGGCATGGAATCACCTGCAAGAGCCTCGCGAACAAAATTCTTCTGAGGATCGAGCTCAAGGCTCGATCACTACTTCCATCAAGTCCGCCGCCATCGACTTCTGCATCGCTTCCTCGGCATGCTGGAGAGCGAAGGGTGCGTTACAAACTCAGAAGTTTAGCTTCAGCGAAAACTGTGTAATCCGGGGATCGGCCGCAGTCTGCGCAAATCCAAATGTGCTAGCGGAGCTGATATTTCCGTTCACGTTTTGGAATTGCGTGTGATTGAAGATGTTGAAGAATTCGGCCCGGAATTGCAGATCCAGGGTCTCCGTCAACTTCGTGTCCTTCAGCAATGCCATATCCCAGTTGTTTATGCCCGGACCATGGAAGAACCTGCGCCGCGAGTTGCCAAGCTGTCCAATCTGTTCCGCGCTGAATGGGGTGGTATCAAAGTACTGGAACTTATTCTTTCGAGGATCAAGAACGTGAATTCCAGCCCCGTTGTAGTTCGGCACATCGATGCCCAGCGGGATCGGACCGGTAAATTGCGTGCCCAGTAGTGAGTTGTTGTCATTCTCAATGAGCGTGATCGGGATCCCGGTAGCAAACCGCGTAATTCCGCTCCACGTCCATCCTTTCGTCAATCGGTTCGACGCCAATCGATCCAAGGGAATGTCATAGCTGTAACTCACGACGAAATTGTGGGTCACATTGAACGCAGAGAGGGCGATGCTATCCTTCGGCCTGATGAAGTTTACCTGCTCGCCATAGCCCGAGGAATTGTCCAGTGACTTGCTGTAGGTGTAACCCGCCAGCAACTGCAACCGCCCGGCGGTGTGGCGCAAATTCACCTGCAGCGAGTTGTAGCTGGACTGCCCCAGCGCGATGAAGTAGCCATTGGTTCCGAACAGCGGTCCAAATACCGGCAGCCGCACATTGAAATTGCTTTCGGTCCCAGGCCCGCAAGCAGGAGCGAGCGCCAGGCAGGCCTGAGGATTGGCCGGGTTTGCCTCCATGGTTACCAGCAAGCGATGGCCTTGCGTACCGACATAGCTCACTGTCAATAGTGTGTTGGCAGAAAACTGGCGCTGCAACGAAAGATCGTAGTTCTCCGAATAAGGCAGCCTGTTTTTATAGTAAAAACCGGGAGAACTCGCAATCGGTGTCAGCACCGACCAGTTCACATTGTTGTCAGGATTCTTCGGTCCCACATTGAGTGGCGGGAATACTACCGGGAATTTCTGCCCGGTGCCGCCTTGCAATCCGCCATCAGTTCGATTAATAAACGGCGTGGAGAACGAAGGCGCCGTGCCCACCCAGAAAAATCCGAACGGCGCATCGCCGATCTCATTGAAGTTCGTCGACCCTTCGAACGCGGTGAAAAAGACGCCGTAACCGGCGCGAACGCTGGTCTTCGCGTCGGGGGAGTAAGCCACACCCAGCCGCGGACCGAAATTGTTGTAGCGCGTCGGCGCTAGACTCGCGGGAATGCCGGGATCGCCCGGAAAGACCCAGCCCGTCGGCGAGCCAGGGAAAACTCTCGACTGCAGTCCGGGCACAATGGTTTCGATCTGGTTGTGTTGCTCCGACCAGGGAGTGCTCACGTCCCAGCGCAGCCCGTAGTTCAGCGTCAGATTCGACTTTGCGCGCCAGCTATCCTGGGCATACGCACCGAAATACTTGCTTCGTCCATTGGAAGGCTCGGCTTGTCCTTGCACGTAGTTCGTGGGAGCTCCCAGCAGGAAATCAGCGAAGTCGCTCCCCGTCTCCGAACCCAAGAAAACGAAGTTCCCATCGAGCACGTTGTGCAACTGCTCCACTAACTGGTTGTAATGGAAATTCGCGCCCATCTTCACGCTGTGCGTGCCGATAACACGGCTGAAATTATCAAGCAACTGGAAGGTATTCTCGATCAGCCGATTCGGCCGGCTCGGCACGCCAATGATCAGGCCGCTTCCGAAGTCAATCTCCGGCACGCCCTCCACTGACGGATCGAGCGGAACAATTCCGTTCCCACCGGTGGTGAAACCGAGACCGCTCAGGGTCACGTTCTTTCCGCCCTTTGGCAGGTTCAAAGAGTTATTCACTCGCGTGAACGCAACTCGAGCTTCGTTGACCGTGCTGCCGCCAAACGTTCTCGTGTTCCCCAGATTGATGTTTTGCGTACGCCCCGTTCCCGCAGCATCAAATCCGGGGACATTCGCCGTCGGATAGGGTGTGCTCAGCTTGTAATTATCAAACAGGTAGTAGACGGAGAACAAACCCACGCCGGTGTTCGCGTCAATGCGGCCGCTGGTCTTGTCGTCTCGCAAATGGTCAGAAACGCTTGTGGTAGTAAATGACCCGCTGGACGAGGTTGGGATGTACGCCAGCAGGTTCTTCGAAATCGGAGAGAAGAGGGACGTTGGAATTTGCGCGTTAGGGAATACACAGTTCGAGCTGCTGCAGCCTGCGAAGAAATACGGTTCACCTTCCGTGACCGTATGCCCGAGAGCAGTACCGAGCTGGCTCGCCCACGTCGGCCCCGTGACCGTCCCCGCCAACTGGCTGCCGATTGCGGAAAAATCTCCGTTCACTTCCGTAGGAGTGGGGACGGCAACTAATGGCGAACTCTCTCCGACGACTTTTCGATTGCCTTGATAATCAGCAAAGAAGAAAATGCGATCCTTGATCACCGGGCCGCCGATCGTGCCGCCAAACTGGTTCTGATGGTAAGCGCCGATCGTGCCCGGGGGAGCAAAGTAGTTGCGCGTGTTCAGTGCGGTGTTCCGCAGGAACTCGAAGGCATTGCCATGAACCCGGTTGGTACCTCCCTTGGTAATTACGTTGATCTGGCCGCCGCTGTAGTTGCCGTATTCGGCGTCATAGTTATTCGTCAGAATGCGGAACTCTGCGATCGAATCCAGGTTTGGAATGGCTGTCGTCCCACCGTACCCGCTCTCTTGCACCGTCGCGCCGTTCAGCAGGAATCCGTTGTTCGCCTCTCGCTGGCCGTTCACCGACAACGCCCCAGAACTCAAATCGCCCGAGACCTTGGGAACGGCGAATCCGGCGGAGTTGAAGATGCCGCCATACGCGCCACTCATGCCCGATGCGCTCGATACCACCCCCGGTTGCAACGCCAACAGATCTGTGTAGCTGCGCGTGACCAGCGGCACCGTTGTGATGCGGTCCCCTTCAATCACTTCACCCAGTTGCGAACTCGCGGTCTCCACGTGCGTGGCTTCGCTCTGCACCTGCACCAGTTCCCGCACTTCTCCAACCTGCAGAGCGACATCCACAACAAGGGCGGCATCTACGTCCAGAACCAAGCCGGTTTTCTTGTAGCCCTTGAACCCAGACTGCTGCACGCTCACTTCGTAATGCCCCAAAGGCAGCGTCTGAAATGAATAAAAACCAGCGGAGTTGGTCTTTTGACTCTGCGAGATGCCGGTGTCCGTGTTCGATGCTGTGACGTTGGCCCCCGTAACCGCTGCCCCACTTGGATCGCGCACGGTTCCCGAGATACTTGCGCTGACACCTGCGAAACAAACGGCTCCTAGAACAAGGAGCGCCACGCCCGCGTAGCAAATCGTGACAATTCGCGACGACCGGCGTACGCATCGGGTGTCTGGTTGCTGCATGCTGCCAAAGAAATTGCTACCGTTGCTGATGCCCTCCCGAAAAGTCGCCAATTGCATATCGCCTCCTGTAGTGGGAGCTTTGACCCGGGACTGCTCTGTCGGCCTCGGCTCGCCTTGAAAGCATCGTACTGAAATCTAAGCGCTTATATAAGCTGCGCTTATAGTGCAGGGTCGTCGCGAATGTCAAGACTTTTCGCCAGTTTCTGCCGCCACTCGGCAACTCCTCCAGAGAACGCATGAACACCCCAAGTCGACCTGCGAATAGTTCGGGACCGTAAAACTGGTTTCGTCGTGAATTTGCAAAATGTCTCAGCTCATCCGGCTTTGGCGTGAACACAATACGCTTTTCGCTGCGCCGTTTGAATAGTCGCACCCATGTCTGTGTTTGGACGATCCTGGCGCAGACCCGATACCCCTACTCAGCAACAAAAGGCAGGCTTGCAGATGACTCCCACACCTCATATCGCCATGCCCAAAATGTCGCATTGAACTAGGGACCAAATTCTTAGTGATTGGAAATCACGCGAAAGACGGACCTATAGTGTGCCCCTAGATGTGGATATCGAAGTGAACGCGGGCACGGATTACCAGGCAAGGTGCTATTCGCTAGGCCCGCCCACACTGCCGTCGACCGTATCATCCCATCTCATCAATGACTTAGAAAAGAGCAAGAAATCTAATCGCGTGCCTGCGTCTTTTTCGGGCACTTCCGCGTATGTATCGGTAGCATGAACGCGACTGCCTGCTATTTCGTGAGCGCGATGGCCGACGAAAACACCGACATCGCTCGTGGCCTGCGACGTCGCGATCCTGAACTGCTCGACCGCCTGATCGAGCAGTACCAGCACCGTCTCCTGCGCTATCTCGTCTACCTGAGCGGCCGCCGCGACCTGGCCGAGGACTTCTTCCAGGAGACCTGGGTCCACGTGCTCGAACGCGGTGGCCAGTACGATGGCCGCCATGAGTTCAGTACCTGGCTTTTTACCATCGCGCGCCATCTCGTCATCGACCACTTGCGTAGCAAGCGACCAACGAGCCTCGACAGCCTGGCAGATCAAGATGATCTGGCCCCATTCGATATTCCGGCCGCCGGGCAGCCTTCCGCATTTGATGCGACGGTTCAACGCGAGCAAAACGAACAGATTTCTGCCGGCATGCAGCACATCGCAGCCGAATACCGTGAAACCCTGCTGCTTCGCTTTCAGGAAGGGATGTCACTGGAAGAAATTGCCAGTGTAATCGGCGCGCCTCTGGGCACGGTGAAATCCCGGATCTATCGCGGCCTGAGCGCCCTGGAGCCGTGGGTCAAAGGAGCCCGCCTGTGAACCCTGATCTTATGAATGCCGATCCTCATGAACGTGCGCGTTTGATGATCGCCTTGTCCGGCACAGAAGGACTTTCCAGTGCGAAACCGTGGCACGCCGAGGAATCGTGGTTGGCTGCACATCTGGAATCATGCGCGTCATGTCGTGCGTTCGCGGAGAACTCGAGGGAGACGATTCGCGCACTGCGCGGAATTCCAATAACCGCGAGCGGGCGTCTGGTATTCACGACACAAATGCGTGTGCGCCAGCGGGCAGCGGAATTGCGGCGCCAGCAAGAACGGTTTTGGGTGATCTGCGTTTGCTGCGCAGCCGTGACCCTTTCCACCGCGGTTAGCACAGCGCTGCTGTGGCGCGGATTTGCGTGGCTGGGCCATCAGGCACGGCTGTCCACGCCAGTGTGGGAAAGCGGCTTCGTCGTGTTCTATCTGACTCCGGCGGTTCTGGTTGGGATTCTCCTGCTTGCGCGCGGGACTTTTCTCGCGGATCACAACGGCTCTTTTCAGGATTAGAACTGTGGATCCGCGTAGAAGCCGCAGTGGATCTACGGCGAAACGAACTCTGGAGACTTGGATATGCCAGTTAGGAATGAAACTTCAACCCGCTTTATAGACGAGGTCCGCATTATCTCGCAGTGGACATACGTCGTCGCATTTCTCAGCTATCCGGTGGCGGCGGCAGCCGTGGTGTTCACCACTCTTACAGACAAGTCTGGTGATCATTTTCATAAGCTGCCGGTGCTGGTGCCGCTCGCAATCATGGGAGGAACTGCGCTCGCCTGTTACATCCTGCTCATTGGTTACGTCAACAGCGACGCCGGCCGCCGCGGCATGAGTCGCCTTGGCTGGACGCTACTCGCAATTTTCATCCCGCACGCGCTCGGCATTGTGTTGTATTTCGTCCTGCGCAAACCACTTACCTCGAACTGTCCACAATGCACCGCGGTCGTCGAACCCAGCTTTGGCTTCTGTCCTCGATGCCAGTGCCGACTGAATGCCACCTGTCCGCAGTGCCGACGCAGCGTACATGCTGCTGACAAATTTTGCCCGTATTGCGGCCGCGGCCTTGGCGCCGTTGCAAACGAAGGGGTAAACAACGAGGGGAGGAGCGCCCCGTAGACTGCGAGCACGCGTCGCTGCATTTCGGAGATTGCCATGTGCAGGAGGAATTACAATGAAACCCCCTTTGACCTTGCTTGTGCTTGTCCTAGTGTTGCTCAGCATTCTCGCTGGATGCGCAGCGGGCCCTAACCAATTCAAAGGAACAGCGAGCGAACACCATGAAGTCGCAGGCTTCTGGCTCGGCCTCTGGCAAGGCTTCATTGCGCCCTTTGTGTTTGTGGCCTCGCTGTTCAATAGCCACCGGAATATCTACGAGGTCCACAACAACGGAGCCTGGTACAACTTCGGTTACCTGTTTGGCCTCGCTTGCTTCTTCGGCGGCACCGCCAACCGCGCGTCGCGGCCGCAGTGTGGCCAGGCTCGCGGATCCGCAAAATAATGCGCACTAAGTACCGCATATACTCGGACTCGCCCGAAACGGCGTTCGGCATCGGTCGCGACCGAGCCCACGGATATACCACGGTGACGCAATTAGCTCGTAACGCTGGGAGTCGTGAGTAAATAAATTTGGCCCAGCCGGTCGAACGATACGTGATCGGGAGATCGGAGTTAGATAGACCAAGGAGCTTTCTACTTTGGCCAACAGGAGAGAAATCGAAGCGCTGAAGGAAGGCTAGCCCAGATGGCTTCTCTCCTCTGCTTAGCGGCCTTGTCGCGAGCATTTGATCCAGGCCCGTTAGCTGTTGCCAAGAACGAAATCATCTTGAACAGTCGCAACAGCGGACTGCTCGGATTGGCGATTACATTGTGAGGACTGCGCGGACGCGGGTCTCGCCCTCCGCGACGCGCTCGTAGGCCTTCGCAGCTTCGGCCAACGGGTAGGTTTCAATTATCGATTTGACTCTTCTTTGGGCTACGTAATCGAGGGCTTCGTAATCTGCCGGCACAGCTGAAGGTCCTCGAGATTCTAAAAAGGAGATGAGGAAAGGGATAGAAGAGACGATGAAACAGCAGCCGCCTGCCATGGCTGCGGCTGACTGATCCGGCGTCATTCGAGGCCCAATCGGTTCGGCTTCCTTAAAATTGCTCAGACCAATCGCGGCATAGTTTGGAATTGCTCGACGGGTTCACTCGCACATTTGGGGATAGCCCGCGCCTACGCCTTGCAGGGCGACATCACCAAGGCTCAGGCTGCATATCAGGACTTCCTCACGCTATGGAAAGATGCTGACCCCGATATCCCTGTCCTGAGAGAAGCTAAAGCCGAGTACGCGAAGTTGCAGTGACCTGGATTTGTTCCACCCGAAGCGTAGATTTCCTGGGTGCTGATGTCGCGGACCAGCAGAGACTAATCGTTTGGAGCTAATCGACTCCATCCCCCGCGGAAAGAACCTGCGGATGTTGTGCAGCCTCACAGATGGGGCTCCCGCCACGTGTGTTTGTTCGGGCCGGAGGGCGGAATCCCCGATCTCGTTTGACGAAAAACGAAGCGAACTCCGGAGCATCGCCGAAACAAGGTCCGGTGTCCGAGTGCGGATCTACTGCGAGGGTTTGGCAGGCTTCGCGGCCACCCTCCAGAAGGGATCGGCGGCTACCCACTTGTCGGATACATAGCTTTCCCGCGGATTGAAGATGAACAGATTGGTCTGGGCACTTTCCATCGATGCTGCCGACAGATCGCTCAGTTTCTTCATGCCCTCTTCGCCCATCGATTGTTCGAACTGCTTTCCCATGACGAGTTCCTGGTCAACCTCCGACGCGGACTTCAAGGGCGAGAACACGGCGTAGGCGGTTCCGGACTGCTGCCCGTACATCAGCTGAAAGGTGGCCCAGTGCACGTTCGGGACCGTCTCGTAGGCCGAGACGTACATTTTCGCAAGGTTCTCAAAGTCCTTGTCATGATCGAGAACCTCGGTGGCGACGGGATGGGCGTGGTTTACAAGGCGGAAGACATCGAACTCGGCTGGTTTGTTATGCTTAAATTCCTCCCCGAGGGCGTGGCAAAGACCCGCACGCACTGGAACGCTTCCGCCGGGAAGCCCGAGGCGCGTCCGCTCTGAACCATCCCAACATCTGCACCATTCACGAGATTGGGAAGAGTGGGGTTTAGTCCTTCATCGCGATGGGAGAACGCGGATCCGCGAAATAGTGGCCAACCCGACTTAAGTGAAAGACAGGAACTGGGTGGTATCCTTGAAGAAATTCACGGGGATGTGTATCGCGACAATTGTCGGGACGCATCGAGGCTGCCAACAACTTTGCGCGAGAGGCTCGGACGGCCCGTGACCTGTTCTTGAACAAGCTGTGTGCCATGAAGTCAGGAGAACATGTGCCCTTTCCCAGAGCCTTAGATTGGAGCCAACTCACGGAGGAGCAAGTTGCTGCCTTCGAACGTGATGGAGCCGTTTGCCTTCGTCAGTTGCTAAATCCTGAGGAAGTCGAACTGTTGCGCTGCGGAATCGAGTCCAACCTGAGACATCTTAGTCCCCGCGCAAAGATTGCCAGCCGTCCTGAGGACCCAGGACGTTTCGTGGAAGACTTCTGCTGCTGGCAGGAAAACGAGTATTACCGCCGCTTCATTTTCGGGTCGCCGGTCGGCGCTGTCGCCGGCCTACTCATGCAAAGCAATACGGTGCGCTTGTATCACGACCACATGTTGACCAAAGAACCCGCGACACGACAGCGCACTCCATGGCATCAGGACCAGCCTTATTACAACATCCATGGCCGGATGAATTGCAGTATGTGGATTAGTGTTGATCCGGTGGGCAGAGATTCTACTTTGGAGTTCATCGCAGGTTCGCACAAGGGCCCGTGGCTGATGCCCAGGTCGTTTATAAGCAACGAGGCAAAGTGGTTTCCCGAGGGAGATCTTGCCAATCTTCCAGATATTGAAGCCGCTCGGGAGGATTACCCCATCCTTGGATGGGAGGTCGAATCTGGTGATGTGGTGTGCTTCCATATGCTTACTCTGCACGCGTCCGCAGGCGTGCCAGGTACGGGAACACGCCGTGTTTTTTCCGTTCGCTTTCTGGGCGATGATATTACCCATGCTCCGCGCCGCTGGGCCACATCTCCTGAATTTCCTGGGTTGACCGATGAATTGCCCCCTGGTGCGCCCATGGATCATCCGCTCTTTCCCGTAGTGTGGAAACGATCCTGAACACAAGGACGACTTGCGCAGTGGTGGCCTAAAGGGAAGCTCTGAACACTCCATGCCTCTGGTATGGTCAAGAACTTGGATCGCAAAGAGCGCCAAGAAATGCCGCAAAGGGCGCAAGAAACTCTGCACAACGCCGACACGATTTTAGTTAGAGGCCCTAATGGAGGGTATCGCCGTTGAGCAATCCAGCTGATTGACTTGCATCGGGCGCCGCAGCCTAGACTCGCAGACCATTGGCCTTCTGCTTGGGCTACTACACTTCAGATCACAGCCCGGAGGCAGCACGGCACACTTCACGGCTACAACCATCCTTGAACCGATCCGCACCAAAGGACATCTGCTACGCATTGTGGGCGTCGGTTTTGGGCTTGCTGTGGGCATTGGGGGCACAATCGGCGCGGGCATCCTACGCACGCCCGGTGAAGTCGCAGCTCAACTCCGAAGTCCATGGCTCGTCGTCGCGGTTTGGGTCTTGGGCGGGGTTTACGTGTTTTTCTGCACCGCTTCTGTGACTGAGCTTGCCACGATGCTTCCGCAAGAGGGTGGATGGTACGTATATTCCCGTAAAGCCTTTGGCGAGTATGCCGGTTTTGTGGTGGGCTGCTGCGATTGGATGATGCAAACGGCGGCTATTGCATATTTGGCCGTCGCATTCGGCGAATTCGCAGCCGGACTTCAGCCTGGTCTGGGACCACACACCAAGCTGGTTGCCGTAGCGGCCGTGGTTATTCTGACATTTCTGAACTGGCTCGGCTTGCGCGCTGGCAGCCGGGCGCAGGAATTTACCAGTCTGGTCAAAGCACTCGCCCTGATCGCATTTGTGGGGGCATGTTTCGTGGTCTCGCCGAGAAGTGGAGCAGCCGATCCGTCCGCGTTCATCAGCTTCCCGGCATCGAGCGGAAACATTCTCCTGGCTCTGGTGGTTGCGTTGCAGGCTGTCATCGTGACTTACGACGGCTGGTACAGCGCGATCTACTTCATGGAGGAGGACCGGGACCCGGCGAGAAACCTGCCGCGCTCGGCAATCGGCGGGGTCGTGGCTTGCATCGTAATCTACCTGCTAGTGAACGCAGCCTTGCTCCACGTCCTACCGATGGCTCAAATGGCTGCTGCCCAAATGCCAGCCGCGGACGCCGCGATGATGGTTTTCGGCAGCCACGGCAAACGAATTATTCTCGTCATTTCTCTGGTCACGGTGATTAGCACGATCAACGCTTTGCTCTTGATTTCTCCACGAATTCTTTTTGCCATGGGCCGGGATGGGTTACTTCCCCGCCGGATGGCGTCGGTCAATTCGGGAGGCACTCCATCGGTGGCCCTTCTAATCGGCGCGCTCGCAATTGTTGCGCTGGTTCTTAGCGGGAGTTTTGAGACACTGATCGCGATTTCCTCTTTTCTGGTCGTGTCCGTCTACATATCGGGATTCGCTGCCTTGTTCAGGCTGAGGGCGCAGCGGCCGGAGCTTACACGGCCCTTCAAAATGTGGGGCTATCCCTGGACGACCTTGGGAGTGCTGCTGGCGTCCCTTGGATTTCTGATGGCATCCGTGATCGGCGATATCAAGCACAGCTTGTTTACACTGGTCTTGATCGCGATCAGCTACCCGGTGTATTTGTTGGCGGTAAAGAAGAGGGCTGCCCACAGTTCGGACCCGACATCCCCATCCTGAAAGAAGCGAAAGCGGAGTACGCGAAGTTGCAGTAGTCATCGTGGCCAGTCTTCTTCAGGCCTCTTTCGCCTCCTTGAAATTCCTAACTGTTGTAACCAGGGATATTTCAACAGCAACAGATGGGATGAGAAGACCGGTCTCCGACGGGATGCTGTACGCTCCCAAGTTATCGACGCGCTTGAAGCGCAAGAGATAAAGGAGACCGGCAATGAAGAAGGTTAGCACTGCTGCGGTAAAGGCGACGAAGAATTTTTCTCAACCGAAGCTGACCATTGGTTTGGACCTGGGCGATCGATCAAGTTGGTATTGCCTGCTAGACGAAGTGGGAGAAGTGCTGCAGGAACAGAAACTGGGCACGACTCCGAAAGCGATGCGAGAAGTGTTCGGAAGCATGCCGCGTTGCCGCATCGCGTTGGAAACGGGAACGCACTCGCCCTGGGTGAGTCGACTGCTGAGCGAGTTGGGACATGAAGTGATCGTGGCGCATGCCCGCAATGTGCGTTTGATCGGGGAGAGCCGGAAGAAGGACGATCGGCTGGATGCGCGGACGCTGGCGCGGTTGGCGCGAATCGATCCGCAGTTGTTGTGTCCGGTAAAACATCGCAGCGCGAAAGCGCAGGCGGATCTGACGGTGATCCTGGCGCGAGCCGGGTTGGTGCGAGCGCGGACGGCGCTGGTGAACACGGCGCGTGGGCTGGCCAAGTCGTCTGGCGAGCGGCTGCGGGGATGCAATGTGCGCAATATCAATCCGGAGAAAGCGGAAGGGCTGAGCCCGGAGTTGCAAGCGGCGCTGCAGCCGTTGCTGGCGGGAATCGAGTCGCTGAGCGAACGCATCCGCGAGTGCAACGAAGGGATCGAAAAGCTGGCGCAGGAAAGTTATCCGCAGGTGGCGCTGCTGAAGCAGATCAAAGGAGTGGGCACGTTGATCGGGCTTACTTACATGCTGACGTTGGAGGACGCGCATCGTTTTCGCAAGAGCCGCGACGTGGGCTGCTACCTGGGATTGCAGCCAGGACGGAGAAACTCGGGGCAGAGCGAACCGCAGATGCACATCAGCAAGGAAGGGGATCCGTATCTGCGCACGCTGCTGGTGCAGGGAGCGCACCACATTCTGGGTCCCTTTGGAGCGGACAGTGACCTGCGGCGTTGGGGGCTGAAGCTGGCCGAGCGTGGCGGGAAGAATGGGAAGAAACGAGCGGTGATTGCGACAGCGCGAAAGCTGGCGGTGTTGCTGCATCGCTTGTGGGTAAGTGGAGAAGTGTACGAACCGTTGCGCAACAGCCACCGGATCGCGCTGCCGGCGGCAGCATAAAGTCAAAATCTTCTGAGGAAGAAAAGACAAGAGCCCAAAGCCGAGTTCCGGTGACTGCGTTAATGGCCTGGCCCGACTTCCATCGTAGATGGAAATCAAGGTCGACTAACAGGTGGCAGCACCGACTGAAACGAGAACACCCAACTTGCACCGAGCGAACCAAAAATCGCTCATCAAAGAGTGCGGATGGAAGGGTGGCGACAGTGGCGACTGGGGCCAGGGAAAAAACCTTGTCCAACGAAAAAACGAAAGAATCCACTTGACTCCGACCGGCCTTCTCATGGAAGGCCGTTACGAAACCGCATCTCTGGAGCAGAATTAAAGCACTGCTACGAAGCTCGATGTTCATCCCTGGCGGTGGAACAATCCATACACCAGCCGCGCAGCGGCGGCATTCATTAGCCCACCGCGTAAGCGGTGGGTAGGGAAATTGGAAGAGATCCAGTCCGCTTTAGCGGGCGACACTAAGTCGGGCAGTCCGAATAACGGGCGAGAAAAGATCCTCCCACA
>Ga0209577_10001417_pt1 | contig 23816 bp, 26 predicted proteins | sample GraSoiAngelo_109_FD_185874 | JGI IMG/M metagenome (GOLD analysis project Ga0209577, IMG submission 185874) | Grasslands soil microbial communities from the Angelo Coastal Reserve, California, USA - 14_0903_12_20cm (SPAdes) (version 2) | ecosystem: Environmental > Terrestrial > Soil > Grasslands...
TTCCGTCAGCGCGGGCTCGTCGGCGTCGCGATCCGGCGGGTGCTCCCCGGTATCGCGTCCTTCGAAGCGCTTGGTCTCCCGCAAGCCGTCGCGTCGCTCGCCGAGGAACGCCGCGGTCTCGTCCTCGTAACCGGCATGACCGGCTCGGGGAAGACGACGACGACGGCTGCGATGCTCAGCCGGATCAACATGACGCGCGCGTGCCACATCGTGACGATCGAGGATCCGATCGAGGTGATGCACGAGGATCTGCTTTCGATCATCGATCAGCGCGAGATCGGTATCGACACCTCAGACTTCCACACCGCGCTGAAGTACGTGAGCCGCCAAGACCCCGACGTCATCTTCATCGGAGAGATGCGCGATCAGGAAACGGTCTCGGCTGCGCTGCACGCCGCGGAGACGGGCCACCTCGTCATCTCGACGCTGCACACGATCGACGCGACGGAAACGGTGAACCGCATCATCGACTTCTTCCCACCGCACCAGCAGATGCAGGCGCGCTTGTCTCTCGCCGGGTCGTTGAAGGGCATCGTGTCGCAACGGCTGCTCGCGCGCGCAGACGGCCGCGGCCGCATGCCGGCGGTCGAGATCCTTGTCATGAACGGCAGGATCTACGACATGATCGTGAACCCGGACCTCACGAGCCAGATCGAGCGCGTGATCGAGGAAGGCGACTACTACGGTATGCAGACGTTCGATCAGCACCTGATGGCGCTGTTCAAGGCCGGGCTCGTCACGATCGAAGAGGCGACCGCTGCCGCAACAAGTCCGCACGACTTCTCCGTGCTGGTGCGCCAGGCCGGCCTGGGCTAACTCCAGGCCGCTCGAAAGTTCACCGCTTCGCGCGCGTGCCGCGGCTATCCTGACGGCGATGGGTCGGAACCCGCCGGAGCTGAGCGCGCGCTTGCGCGATCTGCTGAAGCTCCCCGGCTTCGTGGACGACCTGGCCAAACGCTTCCGGTCGGCCGGTCACGAGCTCTATCTCGTCGGCGGCAGCGTCCGCGACGCGTTGCTCGAGCGCGCGCATTGGGACTACGACTTCGCGACCGACGCCAAACCGGACGAGGTCTTGCAGCTGGTGTCCGGGTGGCACGAAGGCAAGTGGCTCCAGGGCGTCGAGTTCGGCACCGTCGGCGTTGCGAAGCAAGGACACCGGCTCGAGATCACGACGTTCCGGGAGGAACGGTACGCGGAAGGCTCGCGCAAGCCGGCGGTGACGCCACTTCCGAGTATCGAAGCCGATCTCGCCCGGCGGGACTTCACGATCAACGCGATGGCCGTTCGCCTGCCCGAGCGGACCGTCATCGACCCGTACGAGGGGGCGGCAGACCTCGCGCGCAAGGTCCTTCGCACCCCGGGCGAACCAGCGGACTCGTTCAGCGACGATCCGCTGCGCATGCTGCGCGCGGCGAGATTCGTCGCGTTGCTCGATGTCGAGCCCGACCCGGCCGTCGTGCGCGCGATGTCGGAGATGCGCGAGCGGCTTCGGATCGTCTCTGCGGAGCGGATCCGCGATGAGCTGACGAAGATCTTGAACACCGACCGCCCATCTAAAGGGCTCGACCTTGCGACGCAGACCGGCCTATGCGATCTCTTCCTTCCCGAGCTGCCTGCACTACAGCTTGAGCAAGACCCCGTCCACCGGCACAAGGACGTGTACAGGCACACGCTCGCGGTCGTCGACAAGATCGTCGCGAGCGAGCCGCCGGGAACCGGGCCCGACACGGCTCTGCGCATGGCCGGCTTGTTGCACGACGTCGGAAAGCCGGCCACGCGCAAGATCGGACCGGATGGCGTTTCGTTCCATCATCACGAAGTCGTCGGCGCGCAGATGGCGCGCAAAAGGCTGCAAGCGCTCCGCTATCCCTCCGACTTCATCGAAGAGGTCGCCGAGCTCATCGCGCTTCACCTCCGGTTCCACACGTTCCGTTCCGGATGGTCGGACTCCGCCGTCCGGCGATACGTGCGAGATGCAGGCCCGATGCTGGACCGCCTGAACCGTCTCGTCCGAAGCGACTCGACGACGCGGAACAAGATGCGCGCGCGCGAGCTGTCCGTCGCGATGGACACGCTGGAGGAGCGGATCGCACGCCTGGCCGCCGAAGAAGACCTGAAACGGATCCGTCCGCCGATCGACGGGCACGAGGTGATGAAGCATCTCGGAGTGAAACCGGGGCCGGTCGTCGGCGATGCCCTCGATCACCTCCTGGAGATCAGGCTCGAGCGCGGCGAGTACTCGAAGGAAGAGGCGTTCGCTCTGTTGGACGACTGGGCCAGCGCGCAGGGCATCCAGAAGCCGTAGACACCCGATGGATCGGCCAGTTTCTCGGACTTGCGTAATATTTAAGTCTATGCTTAAATGACGCCTATCGTGGAAGCAGCGCTCAAGGCATTCTCCGAACCGCGTCGCCGCGCGATCCTGACGCTCGTCTGGGACTCGGAGCGTGCCGCCGGCGACATCGCATCGCGGTTCGACGTAAGCCACGCCGCCATCTCGCAGCACCTTCGGGTCCTGAAGGAGGCAGGCCTCGTGTCCGAGCGCCGGGAAGGGCGACGGCGTTTGTATCGCGCGCGCAAGGAGTCGATGCAAGAGATCCGTTCGTACCTCGAGAACTTCTGGGACGAGGCGTTCGAGCGCCTGCGCGTCGAGGTCGAAAAAGAAGGAGGAAGTCGTGGACCGGATCGAGCGTGACCTCAAGATAGCCGCACCACCGGAGCAAGTCTTCGCGTATCTGACCGATCCGGACAAGCTGTCGAAGTGGCAAGCATCGTCGGCTTCAGTCGATCTGCGCGTCGGGGGCGAATACACGATGGATGTCGCCAGCGGCCATATCGCGCGCGGCTCGTTCACCGAGATCGATCCGCCGCGGAAGCTCGTATACACGTTCGGTTGGGAGAACCACGGGGTCGTCCCGCCGGGTGCGACGACGATCGAAATAACGCTCGAGCAAGACGGTGACTACACGCTGCTCCATTTCGTGCACTCCGGCTTGCGGACCGAAGAAGAAGTTGCGTCCCACACCAAGGGATGGGGGCACTACCTGCCGCGCCTCGAGATCGCTGCTTCCGGCGGCGATCCGGGACCCGATCTGATGGCGTCGGCATAGACGTGAACGTTCCCGGTCGAATCTCGACAGCGTTTCCGCGCGCGGCGTAGGCTCGGGCCGAACCGGACCGAGGAGGTATCGCCATGGGAGACCCCGTCGTTCATTTCGAGATCAACGGGCCGGACGACGAGCTCGTCGCGAAGTTCTACTCGGAGCTGTTCGGCTGGCACACGGAGTCGATGCCTGAACCGCCGTATACGACGATCGACACGCACGGCGGCGCCGGGATCAACGGCGGCATCGCCAAGGCCGATCGCCCGTACTCCACTATCTACGTCGGTAGCGACGATCTTCAAGGAAGGCTCGACCGGGCCGGAGCGCTCGGCGCGAGCACGACGGTGCCCGTGACGGATATCCCGAACGTAGGAGCGTTCGCTCAGTTCGCCGACCCAGACGGAAACTTGATCGGCTTGTTCAAGCCGGGGGAAGGCGAGCAGCCCGGCGTATCTACCGGCTCGAACCCTCCGGTGACGTGGTTCGAGATCTATGGGAAAGAGCCCGAGCCACTGTGGCAGTTCTACCGTGAGCTGTTCGGCTGGACCATCAAAGAGCAAACGGGCGAGGGCTTCGTGTACGGCGAAGTGGATACGGGCGCCGGGCAGGGGATCAACGGCGGCATCACTGCGAATCCGATGAAGCAGCCCGGCATCGCGATCTGGGCCGAGTCCGAAGACCAGCAGGGGTACCTGGATCGCGCGGTCGAACTCGGCGGCACGGCGATCATGCCGCCGACCGAGATGAGCGGCGGCCTCAAGATCGCGATGTTCGCCGATCCGCAGGGAACGTTTTGCGGGGTGTACTCGTACAAGCAATAACTGTGCGCTACGAAAAGAGAGGGCCGCGCGCGGCCCTCTCTTCGAGTGCAGCCTTTACTTCTTCGTGTCCCAGAAGATCTTGTCGATCTCGTTGATCTGATCGAGCAGCTTCTGGCCCTGGTTCGGGTCGTTCGACTTCTTGGCCGCGCCGGCTTCCTTCGTTGCGTTCCAGAACAGTGTGTGGAGCTCCGGGTACTTCTCGAGGTGCTCCGGCTTGAAATAGTCGGTCCACAAAACCCACAAGTGGTGCTTCACGAGCTCGGCGCGCTGCTCCTTGATCGTGACGGCGCGCTCTTTGAAGATCGGATCGTCCGACCCGTTGTACTTCTCTTGGCATGCCTTTACCGACTCGGCTTCGATCCTCGCCTGCGCCGGATCGTAGACACCGCACGGCAGGTCGCAGTGCGCATGAACGACGCGTGTCGGCGACAGCCAGTTCTTGATATCCATGCGATTCCTCCCCTCGAGATCTCCTTACTCGGAGGTATACCACCCTGCCCGAAGGGCTAGCATCTCAGCATGAAGAAGCGATCCGGCCTCGCCATCCTCGGTGTTGCCGTCGCAGCCTTCGCCCGCGCCCGCCGTGGGTGGTTCCCCGTTCGCGTGGAAGGCACGAGCATGCTTCCAACCTTGCGGCCGGGCGATCTCCTTGCCGTGCGTCCATTCCGTCCCGGTGAGCCGCGCGTCGGCCAGCTCGTCGTCGTCCGTCGTGAAGAGATCGAGATCGTGAAACGCGTATCGGCGACGGGCCTAGGGCAAGGGGCGGCTGCCGACGAGATCTGGCTCACGGGGGACAACGCTGCCGCGTCCACCGACAGCAAGACGACGGGGCCGGCTGCTCGCGCGGATCTCGTCGGTGTGGTGCGCGCGCGCTACAAGCCGTTGCGTTCTCTGCGTGCGTTTTCGCCTTAGGCGCGCGCGGCGGCGCGCTCACCTTGACCGAGGAACGCGCGTGTCAGCTCGTATCCTTCGCTCATCAGCTGCTGGGTATGCGACGTGTCGTTGAAGCGGATCGGGCGCGGGCTCGGCGGCGGCACGAAGCGGAGGTCGGCGGCGTCGGCGAAACGCCGGAGATCGAGGTCGACCCTGGCCGCGCGCGAGTGCGCGAACGCTTGAAGCAGCACGTCGAGCGGCCGTCGGATCTCCAGGGTCGTCGGCTTCGGCGCCCCGCACGTCAACACGTAGATGCGGCGAGCGCCGAGCTCAACGGCGACCGAGATCGGAACGTTATTGACGATACCGCCGTCGACGTAGAGCTCACCGTCGATGAGAACAGGGGGGAAGATGCCGGGCAGCGCCGTCGTGGCGATGAGCGGAGGTGCGATCGGCCCGGACTCGAAGACGTGCTCCGCGCCGGTGCGCAGATTTGCCGCGACGATGCTGAGCGGCTTCTGCATCTCTTCGAACGACCGAACGGGTAGCTTGCGGACGAGCGCGCGGATCCCTTCGTTGGAGTAGAGGTGGTCGCCTTTGCGCACGAAGTGCAGCGCGCGCTGAACGCGCGTGCCTGGGAAGAGATCGTCACCGTGAAGCGAGAGCCATACATCGGCGAGAAGATCGACGCCGGCCGGCGTCGGATCGGCTGCGATCGCGGCCGCGTTGAGCGCACCCACGCTCGTGCCGATGAGCACGTCGGGGACCACTCCTGCTTCGATCAGCGCGCGCAGCTGGCCGACCTGGACCGCGCCTAGGACGCCGCCCCCCGACAGAACGAAGGCGACGTGCGGACGCTTGCGCGTGCGGACGGTGCGCAACGGGCGAACGTAGCGGCCGAGCTTCATCGCTCTCCTTGCAACTCCTTACCCTCTTCAACGACGCTCGGAAGCAAATGATGTCCGTTTGATGATCCCGAGGGGCCATCTTCCGCGAAGGGTACGACGAGCCCCGTACCGGTCCGTGAAAGAGGAACAGCCCCGGACCAGGCACTTTCGGGGGACGACGTGTCCGAGCGGGTAACTAGTCAGCCGGCCCCTGCGGCAGCGGTCCGACCCGCTCGATCTGCCACCCGGTGTCGTCTTCGTGCTGGCTGAGCCGGACGCGGCGACCGGCTGCTCGGACGACGAAAACGCGCGCGCGCCGACCCGACTCCTCGACGATCGCGCGCCAGTCGATCGCTTGGATCGGCACCTCGTGCCCCCCGACCACGATCGCCCGCGGCTCCTCGTCCGCCCGAGATCCTGCGTACGCGCGCACGGTCACGATCTCGCCGGGTTGGAGCATGTCCTCCGGCTTCGGCCCGCGATTCTTTCGACGTGCCCACCACCCCTTGAGACCCATCTCGCGACTCCTTTCCCACATACCGAATGAAAACGCAGCCAAGAAGAAAACACCGGCGATCCCCCAGACGAGCATCCCGCTGTCGGCGTGTTCTTCGTACGCGAACCCGATCACGCCGATCCCCACGACGCGGGCGAGGTTGAAGATCATGTCGTAGAGCGAGAAGGCGCGGCCGCGGACCATGTCCGCCATCTCTTCCTGCACGATGGTGTCGACCGGGATCTTCGCGAGCGCGTACGAGATCCCAACCAAGACAGTGCCGATCAGAGCGTTCAGCTTCGAGAAGTGCGGGGCAGCGATCAGGTTGCCGAGACCGCCGACGGCGAACGCCAACGGAACGAGCCGGTCGTGCCGCATGCGCCTGGCGATGAACGGCACGAGAACCACACCGGCTCCGATTCCGGCAGCGAGCACACCGAGGACGAAGGCGGCGGAACCAACCTTCAGCTGCAGGACGTGGATGAAGAAGTAGACGAGCACGCCGCTCATCGCGCCGACGAGCAGCTGGATCATCGTGATCGCGGCGAGCGCGTAGACCACGCGCGCGTTGCGCGCGACGATGCGCGCGCCGTCGACCATCTCGGCGACGACGTCTTTCAGCTCACGCAATAAGGGCCCGCGCTCGGGCGTGAAACCTCGGTGGACCGGGACCGCGCGCGCCGTCACGGCGCTCCCGGCGAAAGCGACGCTGGAGACCGCCGACGCGAACGTGCCGCCGGTGACGGCCGAGATCCCCGCGCCGAGTCCCTGCCCGACGACGTTGGCGATGCTCCCCCCGGTCGTCGCGACGGTGTTCGCGACGAGCAGGTCGTCCTCTTCCACGAGCTGCGGCAGGACCGCAGACATCGTCGCCAAGAAGAACCGATTGGATGAGAGCACGACCAGCACGACCAGATAGAAGGCCCAGCCGCGCTTTCCGAGCAGAACGGCAGCGGGGATCGTCGCGGCGCACAGCGCGCGCCCAACGGGGACCCAGGTCAGGATCTTGCGACGTTCCCATCGATCGATGAACACGCCGACGAAAGGGCCGAGCGCGCTGTAGGGGACCAACGCCACCGCGAAAACGCCGAGCAGCGCCAGGGCGGGATTCTTACCGGGGTGGTCGAAGAGCAAGACCGCGCCGGCGGACAGCTGGAAGACGCCGTCACCGAGCTGCGAGATCATCCGGGTCGCGAAAAATCGACGGAAGCCGCTCGCGGTGAAGAGCCGTCGAACCTGGTCCCGGGTGGACCGTTGCGGATTGCCGGACCGAGTGGAGGCGACCGGACCGGACGGGCCGGCCGGTCCCTCGTTCATCTCGTCAGTGGGCGTGGGTTCCGAACTTCGCGAGCTCGGCGGCATCCAGGTGCACCTTGCCGTTGCCGTTCCGGCTCCCGTTTCCGTTCCCGTTGCCGTTCATCGCAGGCTCGCCGGCGATGAAGCGCTCGACCATCTGTCGCGCGACCTCGTCCGGATACTGCTCCGGCGGAGACTTCATGAAGTATGCGGACGGGCCGATCAACGGGCCGCCGATGCCTCGCTCCAACGCGAGCTTCGCGACACGCACTGCGTCGATGACGATGCCGGCGGAGTTCGGCGAGTCCCACACTTCCAGCTTGAGCTCTGCCGTCAACGGCACCCCGCCGAAGGATTTCCCTTCGATCCGGATGTGCGCCCACTTGCGATCCTCGAGCCACGGGACGTGGTCGGAGGGGCCGACGTGGATGTTCTCTTTCTGCATGTCTTGCGTGATGTTCGACGTGACCGCCTGCGTCTTGGAGATCTTCTTCGAGATCAGGCGTTCGCGCTCGAGCATGTTCATGAAGTCCATGTTGCCGCCGAAGTTCAGCTGGTACATGCGCTCGATCTTGACGCCCCGGTCCTCGAACAGCTTGGCAAGGGTTCGGTGGATGATCGTCGAGCCCACTTGGCTCTTGATGTCATCGCCGACGATCGGGATACCCGCTTCGCGGAAACGCTGCGCCCACTCGGGTGTCGAAGCGATGAACACCGGCATGCAGTTCACGAACGCGACTCCGGCCTGCAGGGCAGCCTCGGCGTAAAAGCGCGCCGCTGCTTCCGAACCGACCGGCAGGTACGAAACCAAGACATCGGTCTGTGTCTCACGGAGTGCGGCCGCTACGTCGACCACCGGCGCCGGCGATTCCGTGATGACCTCGCGGTAGTACTGGCCGAGCCCGTCCAGCGTCGGCCCGCGGAGAACCTCGACGCCCAGCGGCGGGATGTCCGCGAACTTGATCGTGTTGTTGGGCTCTGCGACGAGCGCCTCAGACAGGTCGCGGCCGACCTTCTTCGCGTCCACGTCGAACGCGACCGTGAACTCGATGTCGCGCACGTGAAGCCCGCCGAGCTCGATGTGCATCAAGCCGGGCACATCGTCGGCCGGGTCCGCGTCGTGGTAGAAGTGCACGCCCTGGACGAGCGCCGACGCGCAGTTCCCTGCCCCGACGATCCCTACCCGCACTTTTCGTTCCTTCATGTGGTTTCTCCCCTCAGCACACCGATCCGTGATGGATCGGTCCCGGGTTGACTTCCGTTGGCTCCGTTGCGCTCGGCCTCGATCATCCCTTCAAGCCAGTGGATGTCGTGCTCGGTCTCGTTCGCGCCGTACTGCATGAGCTCGAGCGAGTACGCGTCCACGCGCTCACGGAGTGTCTTCAGTGACTCCTTCATCTTCGCCAGGCGATCCTGCAGGTACCCGCGGCGTCGCTCGAGCAGCCTGCGCCTGGTTTCCGGCTTCGTGTAACGGAAGAAAGCGAGTCGCAACATAAATGCTTCTCGGTCTTCCGTTGCGGAAGCACCCGATTCGTCGAGGAGGGCCTCGAAGATCGTTTCGCCCTTCGGCGTGATCCGGTAGACGATTTTCTTCTTCCTCGTCAGCGTCTCGCCGTCGGGGAACTCCATCTCGACCGCCTCGGCCTTGGACAGCTTCTTGAGGGTCGGATACAGCGACCCATACGAGAACTTCCAGGTATGCCCAAGTCGCTCGTCGAGGCGCTTTTTCACCTCGTAGCCGTACATGGGCTTCTCCTTCAGGAGACCCAGAACCGCAAGCTCAAGCACCGATTCCCCTTCTTTGTTCACACGGTTCGATATATCGGACCGATATATCGCACCCAGTATTGTAGCGGGGAGCGGGGGAGGGTCAAGTTGGACCGGAAGGCCCGGTTCGGACGGGTTCCCGCAGGCTAGCCGGTGACGAGCTGGACCGGGAACCCGTGCGAGGCAAGCGTCTTGAGGGTCCCCTCCACCGTCGGCCCGAGCAGTGTTGACGGAGGGACGGTCACCCCGATGCCGGACACGATGCCGAGCGCCTTGTGGGTCGACGCCTCGATGACCGGCCTGCCGCTGTCGCCGAAGATCGCGGGCAGCTCGGCGAAATATGCGGTTCCGAGTGTCGTCCGCCAGGATCCCCGGCCGCCCTTTGTTTGGTCGAGCAACGAGAATCCCAGCCCGTACCCGGACAAGAGAAGGATGTCGTCGGTGCTCGTTTCGATGGAGACCGTCGACCCGGTGGGTCCACCCAGTTCCGGAGGGACGAACCCACCTCGCCGTAATGCGCAGGATCGATCTGGATGAGGGTGAAGTCGTCGTCACCCGACTGATCCGGAAACGCCACCGTTCCGATCCGCCCGTTGTCGGCGTCGGTCATTACGTCGCCGATGATCGATGAAATCAGCACGCTCGAACGGATACGCCGCGTCATCTGACCATCTGCTCGCGCCATAAAACTATCCGGACGGTCAACCTTTTCGCGACGCAAGCCAAATACTCGTCTTTTCGACCAACACGCACGATCGGGCTGCAACCATTCTGGCCGGTTTGCGGCCGCTCGGTACAATGACGCGACCATGCCGACCGTCGACTACCGGATGGCCCGAAGGGCGCTGCTGAGAGACCTTCGCAGCGGCCTTCGCTCGGTGGCCGACGTCTGCGACGCCCATCCGGAGCTGATGCGAGCCGCCAGGTTCATCGGCGAAGAGACCGGCGAAGCGTGTCCCATCTGCGAGCAACCGGGGCTGCGGGTGCTCTTCTACACCTACGGGAAAGAGCTGAAAGGCAGGGAGAACGGACGCGTCCGGAGGCGCTCGGATCTTCTCGAGCTGCGCGAGCGTTTCGGGGAATTCGCCTGCTACGTGGTCGAGGTTTGCACCTCGTGCTCGTGGAACCACTTGGTTCGCAGCTACCTCTCAGGACACAAGCACGCCGTCTGATCAGACGGCCACGCCTACGAAGTTCTTAGACCTGTCTGAGATACCCGTTGCCGATTCTCGGGTAGGGATAGGCCCGGGATACGAGTGACCATCACGAAGAAAGGGAAGCGAAAGGCCGGGCGCGCCGCTTCGGGGCGCGCTCGGCGCCGGCTTTTCCGCTTCCTTCCCCGGCCGAGTGGCTGGAAGCAATGGGTGGCCCTTCTCATCCTCGGACCACTCGCGCTGCTCGTTCTTCTCTTCTTCGTGGCTTACGCGTTCGCGCGCATCCCCAGCCCGAACGACATCTCCAAGCTTCAAGCGGCCCAAGTCTTCGACGATCACGGCCACCTGATCGGGACGATCCACAGCGACGCCAATCGGATCTCGATCCCGCTCGGCAACATGCCGCTCGATCTTCAGCATGCGGTCATCGCGACCGAGGATCGCACCTTCTACAGCAATCCCGGGATCTCGGTCGGAGGCATCGCGCGCGCGGCGTTCTCGGACATCTTCGGTCACGGTCACCAGGGCGGCAGCACGATCACGCAGCAGTACGTGAAGAACGCCTTCGTCGGGAACCAGCCGTCGCTCCTGCGCAAGGCGCGCGAGGCGATCATCGCGTTGAAGCTGGCCCACAGCCGTTCGAAGAAAGAGATCCTCGAGCTGTATCTGAACACGATTTATTTCGGCCGCGGCGCCTACGGCGTCGAGGCGGCGTCGCTGGCGTACTTCGGGCGTTCCGCGAAGACCCTGACCCTTGCGGAGTCGGCGCTCCTGGCCGGCATCATCCGCGCACCGGACCTCTACGATCCCGCTCATGATGTGGTCGCTGCAACGAACCGGCGCAACACCGTCCTCGGCTTGATGGTGCGTGAGCGCTACATCACGCAGGCGCAAGCGGACGCTGCTGAGAAGGTGAAGGTTTCCACCAAGGTGCGCGCGATCACCGGGATCGCGCCGCACTTTTTCGAAGAGGTGCAGCAGATCCTCGAGCAGAACGTCGCTCCTCGACAGTTGTACGGCGGGGGTGTTCGCATCCAGGTGACGCTCGATCGGGATATGCAGAACGCAGCCAACGACGCCGTGCATCAGGTGTACGACCGCAAGACCGATCCGGACGCCGCTTTGGTTGCGATCGATCCTCACACGGGTGCCGTGCGCGCGATGGTCGGGTCCCGCGACTACGCGACGAGGCAGCTCAACCTCGCCACGCAAGGGTTCCGGCAGCCGGGGAGTGCGTTCAAGCCGGCCACGTTGGCGACGTACCTCGCGAACGGTGGGTCGGTGTTCGACAAGTTCAAAGCTCCGGCCACCATTACGGTTAACGTGCCGGGCAATCCCCCGTACACGCTCACGAATTACGACCACGCCGGCCACGGGACGCTGACGGTCCAGCAAGCCACGTGGGACAGCGTGAACACCGTCTACGCGCAGATGATCGCGAAGGCGGATCCGGCGAGAGTCGTGCAAGAAGCGCACCAGCTCGGGATCGCGTCGAAGCTGAACGCGGTCCCGTCGCTCGCCCTGGGCACGTCTGAGGTGTCGCCCCTCGAGCTGACGGACATGTACGCGACGTTCGCTGCGCGCGGCGTGCGCCACGTGCCGTACTACATCGAGAGCGTGAAGGATCGGAAGGGCAAAGTTCTCTTCTCCCAAAAGCCCGACGGGCAGCCGGCGATCGATTCCAACCTCGCCGACACCGTGAACTCGGTTCTTCAGGGCGTGATCCAGCACGGAACCGGCAGGTCCGCGTCGATCGGACGGCCGGCAGCTGGGAAGACGGGAACGACGGAGAGTCATCGGGACGCGTGGTTCGCCGGGTACACCCCGGAGCTGACCGCCGTCGTCTGGAATGGCTACGCCGGCTCGTTCAAAGCGATGAACGACGTCCGTGGCATCGCGGTCGTGGGTGCGTCCTTCCCGGCCCAGATGTGGCGCCTGTTCATGGAGCGGGCCCTTGCCGATCTTCCCGCGACGCCGTTCACGGCTCCCCATCTGACCTCACCGTCACCGACCGTCACGATCACAACGTCTCCAACCCCGTCGCCGGCGCCGCCGAGGCCAAGCGCAACGATCCCGCTGCCGTCGACCACATCCTCGCCATCACCGAAGCCGAAGCCCGACAAGTCGCCGACGCCGACGCCGACGCCGACCCCCACTGCTAGCCCCGCTGCAACTTAGAGGCCATGATGGGGCCGAGCGCTGGGAGGGGTCTTGGAGTCGAAGAGCGCAACCGCACGGCGCGCTAGCAGCGCAACGCTCGCGGTCGTGCTCGCGGTCTGCGGTGTCGCGCTCATCATCGGTTACAACGCGAAAGACCTGTGCACGCGGCACCAGTGGAACGGCTATCAGTATCGAACGCTCTGTTACAACGACGTTTACTCGCTGTACTTCTTCCGCAGCCTCGACGTCCGGCCTTTCCCATACATCCACGGTGATGGCAAGTTCGACAACGAAGTTAGACCGGATGGTTCGACCTACGAGGCGGGAGACCTTGAGTATCCGGTCCTGACCGGGGTGCTCATCGGCGCCGTCGCGGAGTTCACGCATAACGGTGCGACGTTCTTCCGGGCGACCGCCGCCGTGCTTGCCGTCCTCGCTCTGGGTACGGTCTTCTTCTTGTGGGGGATGGTTCGCGTGCCGTGGCGGCTGTTCTTCTTCGCTGCCGGCCCGTCTCTGATCCTCTATTCATTCCACAACTGGGATCTTCTTGCCGTGTTCTTGATGTGTGCCGGCTTATGGGCATTCCATCGACGATCCGACGGATGGACCGGCACACTGCTCGGCCTCGGCGCGGCTGCGAAAGTATTCCCCGGCTTGATCCTTCCGGCGCTCCTCCTTGCGCGACGACGAGAGACCGGGAAGCTCTCGAAGCGCATGATCTGGTCGGCCGCCGCCGCCTTCGTCGCGGTGAACCTCCCGTTCGTGATCATCAATCGAGCGGGCTGGTGGGCGCCGTGGGACTTCCAGTCGACACGTTTTCCGAACTTCGAGACCAGTTGGTACAACGTTTACCGGCACCTGGCGTCGCACTTCGGGAACTTCTGGGCCAAGACGTATCCCGGACTCACCAGCGAGGTATCCGCAGCTCTCTTTATCGCCGGGGTCGCGTTGTTGCTCATGGCAGAGAGCAGGCGCGCGCGCTTCCGGCCGTACGCGACGTCGTTCGGGATTCTGTTGATCTGGCTGCTCGTGGCGAAGGTCTACTCGCCCCAGTACGCGCTTTGGCTCCTGCCGTTCTTCGCCCTCGTGGAGATCCCCTGGCCGGGCTTCGTCGCGTTCGCCGTATCCGATGCGGCGGTTTGGGTCGCGGTCAGCGCATTCTTCCTCTCGTTCCCACCAACGGGCCGCGGCAACCAATCGACGATGGCGTGGATCCTCGAATCGTTGGTGTACGTGCGCTACGCCGTGCTCTTACTGCTCCTCTGGATGTCGAGACGCGCCGGTGAGAACGCGCTCGAGATGCCCCCTCCGGTGTCGGAGCCGTCGGCAGGGCTGCAGCCGGCTCGGGTAGAGTTTTCGTCGTGAGCGACGAACGACCCCACCCACAACAAGTCGTGAAGTTCGCCTTCTACAAGGTAGACCGCACCTTCCGCGGCCAGCCCGAGGAGGAACGGTCGGCGGCGCGCAAGGAGCTCGCCGAGCTGCTGCTCGAGTGGCGGGAGCGATTCCCGATGCTGCGCACGTACTCGACGGTCGGGATGCGGGGCGACTGCGACTTCCTCATCTGGTCGGCGACCAAGACGTTGGAGGAGGTCTCGGCGCTGGAAACCGCGATCAGGCAGAGCACCATCGGACGATGGCTCGACACGCCGTTCTCATACCTCGCGATGACGAAGCGATCGCAGTACGAAGACCGGATCGGCGACAAGCGCGAGAAGCTGCAAGTGAAACCGGGGCGGGCGAAGTATCTGTTCGTGTACCCGTTCGTGAAAACGCGCGCGTGGTACATGCTGCCGTTCGAAGAGCGCCAAGCGATGATGGACGTGCACATCGAGGTCGGCCACCGTTTCCCGACGGTCAAGCTCAACACGACGTACTCGTTCGGTTTGGACGACCAGGAGTTCGTCGTTGCGTTCGAAACCGATCATCCCGAGCATTTCCTGGACCTCGTGATGCAACTGCGCGAGGCGCGCTCGAGCGAATACACGCTGCGCGACACGCCGATCTTCAGCTGCATCGCCGGAGAGCCGCTGAGCGTTCTCGAAGCCGCGGGCTAGCGGCGTTCCGGGACGACGGGCGCGCGCAACACAAACCGGCAATCGAGCTCGGTTTCAAGTGAGAATGAATCATCGAGCACCCCGTGCTCGACGTCGATCGTGAGGACGTCGTCCTCACTCGAATAGAGCTTTGCGAGCCAACCGGGCGCGAGCACGGCGACGTCGCCGACCGCTCCGATGGGTTGCGCATCGGGCTCGGCGATGTAGTCGTCGTAGAGGTACGGCGCGGTTGCGTCGCAGCAGCCGTTGCTGAGGATCATCACGAGGTTCTCACGACCCGAGGCGCGCACCCGCCCCACGATCTTTTCGGCCGCTTCGGTCGCCTCGACGCGCATGCTCCCATGATAGGCGCGACGTCGAGCGGCTAGCATCCGCTCCCGTGACAACGCCGCGCGTCCTTTCATGGATCAAGCCGTGGATGGTCGTCGTCTTCCTCACCGTGGTCGCGGTGGGCGGCGCAACCGGCGTCTACTTCGCCGGCGAAGCGCAACATCGCCGCGACCGCGCCGACATCGTCCGCTGGGAGGCGCGCGCGTTGCCGGCAGCACGCGACGCGGAGGCGCGCCAGCGGATGCTGCGCGGGGCGATGCCGGCGAGGGAGATTGCTGAGACCAGCGTGGCGCTGCAGCGCGACATCGACGCGATCGCCGCCCCGCCGCTCCCCGAGATCGTTCGCCCGGCCGCGGCCGCGTACGTCGAGGCGATCATGAAGACCGCTGCGAGCCTCCAGGTCGTCGGGTCGGCTTCGTTCGGGCGCGCGCAATCGCAGGCGCGCGCCGCGTTCGCCGCCGCCGCGGCCGCCGAGCAGACGCTGGTCTGCCGGGCGCGTTTACCGGCCTGCTCGAGGCCCTGACCAGGTATTTTGCTCTTTTCGCCCTAACCTGTAAAAGGGCTTGACCAGTTACCTACACCGGTGTAGAGTCCTTGGTGGTTAGGGACTATGTCGCCGGGAGGTGGGTCGTGAACTGGTATCTGGCTGAAGAGCTGGCGAAGGAGCACCTGGAGTCGTTGCGCCGGGCCGCCGGAGACGGTCGGCCCCGCTGGGAGACGGAGGCACGCAGGCCTGGCCGTTTTCGCCGGGCGATCGGCGTGAAATTCGTTTCGGCGGGTCTAGGTCTCGCGGCCGGGATCCAGGCTGCGCGCACCGCTTCGGAAGTCGTCTGCGAGGCGCGCGACGGACTGGCGTCGGAGGGGTCGTGACGACACCAGCGCCGCAGCCTCTTCGACTCGTCGAGGAGTTCGTGAACACGCATCACGTTCATCCTCATCGCGACGATGACGACCTCGAAGGCTTTCATACGCCGGACGAGTTGAAGTCGTGGCTGGTCGCGCGCGAGCTGGTGGGCGCCGACGAACCCGTCCGCGCGGCAGATCTGACGTATGCGATCGAGACGAGGGAAGCGTTGCGGCGCTTGCTGCTGACGAACGGCGGGGCGTCGCCCGATGAGCAGGCCGTCGAGACGGTCAACCGAGCTGCGACTCGCGGGCAGCTGACGCTCCGGTTCGACGTCGACGGCGGATCGGGGCTGAAGCCGATCGCGCGCGGCGTCGACGGCGCCATCGGGACGATCCTCGCGGTGGCGTTCGCCGCGATGGCAGAAGGCTCGTGGTCGCGCCTGAAGGTCTGCCCGGAAGAGACGTGCCGTGTCGCGTTCTTCGATCATTCCAAGAACCGGTCGCGGCGCTGGTGCTCGATGGAAGTCTGCGGGAACCGCACGAAGGTTCGCTCGTACCGCCAGCGGCAGCTCGAAACTGCCACCGAATAACGCGTTCTTCAGTAACCGGTCGCGCGTCGATCATCTCGTCGACGATCCCGTCGGTCGTCTCCTCCGCCAGCACGTGGAAGTCCATGTCGGGATCGTCGCAAGGGCGCGAGTGGCTCACTCTAGGATCCGGCTATCCGCCGGCTCGTGCCCTTTCAATGTCTTGACAGCGGACCGCGCGCGGTTCTAAGTTAGCGCCGTTAAGTAAACGCCGCTAAGTTGTAAGGGGGCCGCGATGCTTGCTCGTCTGGGCGCGTTCACCGTTCGCCGTCGTCGTGCCGTGATGATTTACGCCGTGGTCGGGCTGATCCTCGCCGGCGTGCTCGGCGGAACGGTCGTCAAGAAGCTCTCGACCGGGGGATTTACCGATCCGACCAGCGAATCCGCGCGCGCAGAGCGCACGCTGCTGCAGACGTTCCACTTCGGGAACCCGAACCTCGTCTTGCTCGTCACCGCGAAGAAGGGCAACGTCGATGCGCCGGCCGTGCGCAGGCAAGGCCTCGCGCTGACCGCCGCTCTTTCGAGAGAGAAGGACGTCGCGCGCGCGCTCTCGTATTGGTCACTCGGTTCGCCGCCGCCGCTCCACAGCAAGAACGGCGCGCAAGCGCTCGTGCTCGCCTATATCTCCGGCACGGATGACCACGTCCGCGAGCGAGCCGGCGAGATGATGACGAAGTACACGCGCGCGAACAACACGATCTCGGTTGCGGTCGGCGGTCAGGCGGCCGTCTTCAAGCAGGTCGGCGACCGGGTCGAGAAGGATCTGCGCAAAGCCGAGGCGATCACGTTCCCGATCGTGCTCGTCCTCCTAATCCTCGTGTTCGGCAGCGCGGTCGCAGCAGGCCTGCCGTTGATCGTGGCGATCCTCGCCGTCGTCGGGACGCTGCTCGTCTTGCGGATCATCGCGGCGGTGACGGACGTGTCGATCTTCTCCTTGAACATCACGACCGGCCTCGGCATCGGCCTCGGGATCGACTACGCACTGTTCATCGTTTCGCGGTACCGCGAGGAAGTGCGAGCGGGGCGCTCGGTCGAAGCCGCCGTCGTTCGGACGGTCGAGACCGCGGGACGCACGGTCCTGTTCAGCGCCGTTACCGTCGCGGTTTCGTTGTCGGCGCTCCTCGTCTTCCCGCTGTTCTTCCTGCGCTCGTTCGCCTATGCAGGTATCGCGGTCGTCGCGATCGCGGCGACCGGTGCGGTCGTCGTTCTCCCCGCCGTGCTCGCCTCGCTCGGGCCGCGCGTCGAGAAGTTCGTGCTGTGGCATCACACGCCGAAGCCAGTGGGTGAAGGCGCGTGGCATCGGATCGCCCTGTTCGTTATGCGGCGGCCCGTGTGGGTCGGCCTGACGGTGGTCGCGTTGCTTCTCGCCCTGGGCGCGCCGTTCCTCGGCGTGAAGTTCGGTCTCCCCGACGACCGGGTGCTGCCGCCCGGCTCGTCGACGCGCGTCATACAGGACCAGATCCGGCAGAACTTCTCGTCGGAGGAAGCGTCTGCGCTCTCTATCGTCGCGGAACGGGTGGGATCGCCGAGCCGCGCGCGCACCAAGCGCATCGACGCGTACGCGCGCGCAGTATCTCGCATGAGCAGTGTTGCGCGGGTCGACGCGCTGACCGGGAGCTACATCGCAGGGAACCGGGTGGTCGGGCCGACGGCCTTGTCGGCGAGGTTCCAGGGCCGCAACGCCACCTGGTTCTCCGTCGTCCCGTCGGTCGAGCCTTACTCACCGCAAGGCGAGAAGCTCGTCCACAACATCCGCGACACGCGCGCGCCGTTCACGATCCTCGTGTCGGGTCCGTCGGCCACGCTCGTCGATTCCAAGGAAGGCATCTCGGGCCGGCTCCCGGTCGCGGGGATCATCATCGCGTTGGTGACCCTGATCGTGCTGTTCATGATGACGGGCAGCGTTGTCATCCCGCTCAAGGCGCTCGTGCTGAACATACTCAGCCTCTCGGCGACGTTCGGCGCGATGGTCTGGGTGTTCCAAGAGGGTCATCTGTCGAGCGCGCTCGGCTTCACCGCGACGGGGACACTCGACAGCAGCAATCCCATCCTCATGTTCTGCATCGCGTTCGGCCTGTCGATGGACTACGAAGTCTTCCTCCTGTCGAGGATCAAGGAAGAGCACGACAAGACGGGCGACAACGTCGGCTCCGTCGCGATCGGTCTCGAGCGCACGGGCCGCATCGTGACCGCGGCCGCTGCGCTGCTCGCGATCGTGTTCCTCGCGTTCGTGACGTCGGGTATCACCTTCATCAAGATGTTCGGCCTTGGGATGGCGCTCGCGGTTGTGATGGACGCGACGCTGATCCGCGGCGCGCTCGTGCCGGCGTTCATGCGGCTTGCCGGCGGCGCGAACTGGTGGGCGCCGCGACCGCTGCGGCGGTTCCACGAGCGCTTCGGCTTGAGGGAAGCTCCCGACGACGGCTTCGTGCCCGAGCGGGTCCTGGAGCACACCGGATGAAGGAGGAACGCTGAAGGCGACGAAGATCACTCCTCGCAAGCGCGCGCGCCGTGGTGAAGGCGAGCGTCTGCGCGCGCAGATCGTCGAAGCAGCCGAGCGGCTGCTCATAAAGACCGGCGACGAGGAGGCGGTGTCGATCCGCGCCGTTGCCGATGCGGTCGGCGTTACACCGCCGTCGATCTACCTCCATTTCCGGGACAAGGACGAGCTGATCTTCTCGATCTGCGAGCGGCACTTCACGCGGCTCGATGCCTTCATCGAGAAGGAAGGCGCGAAGGCGTCCGACCCCGTCGAGTCGCTGATCCGTCGGGGGAAGGCGTACATCCGGTTCGGGATCGAGAATCCCGAGCAATACCGGATCCTGTTCATGTCGAAGGGCGCGCGCAGCGAGGAGAACATGCGGCCGGAGGACTTGCGCCAAAGCGCGTCGTTCGATCACCTGGTGCAAGCGGTGCAGCGCGGCCTCGACGCCGGCGCGTTCCGCGGAGACCCGATCTTGATCTCGATGGGCCTCTGGTCGGTCGTGCACGGGATCACGTCGATCCTGATCTCGCATCCGCATTTCCCCTGGCCCGATAACGAGAAGCTGATCGATCACGTGCTCCGGCTTCAGTGCAAAGGGCTCACTGCGGGGGCCTGAGCATCCCCCACACAATGGGGCCGCTCGGAACGGTCTTCTCCGCGAACTGCCCGAACCCGAAGCGCTCGTAGAAGTGGAGGTTGGCGCGCACGCCTGTCTCGAGGAAGACCGGCGTGTGCTCTTCATCGGCGCGCGACAGCATCGGTTCGAGCAGCCTGCGCGCGACGCCCGCGCGTTGCCGCTCGGGGCGCGTGCCGAGCAAGCCGAGATACCAGTGGGATTCTTCCGGCGTCATCGCGTCGAGCACGCGCTTGAACGCCTCGTAGCGCGCGAGCTCGCCTTGATCGAGGGCCGGAACGACGTTCCGTGCCCAGTCGTCTTCGACCGCGTCTCGGCCCAGCCGGTTTCCGCCCGGAGGACTCCACAGAGCCACGCCCGATACGTCGCCGGCCACGAAGACCTCGCCGCCGTCGAGCCGGACGTCGAAGTAATGACCGAAGAACGCCGCGGCGCGCTCCGGGTACGTCTCGTCGTCTTGGAATTGGAACCGGATGATCGGGTCGCGCGCGAACGCGGCGGTAAGGGTTTCGATCACGGCCTGCCGGTCTTGTGCGCGCGCCTTGCGGATCGTGTTGGCCATCAGGTGCTTGAGTCTGCCACGAACGGTTAGGCTCCGAGGCCGGAAGAGGGGAGCACGCTTTGATCGACGTCGAAACGCGCGACTCGATCGCCGTCGTGCGACTCAACGCGCCGCCGGTCAATGCCCTCGACCGTGAGGTTCTGCTCGAGATCACCGCCACGCTCCGCGCGATCGAAGCCACGGATGCGCGTGCCGTCGTGTTGACGGGATCGGGCTCCGCATTCTCCGCGGGTGCCGATCTGTTCCGCGTCCTGAACGAAGGCGACGAGTATCTCCGCACGTCGCTTGCAGCACTGACGGAGGCGTTCGGCACCTTGTTCCAGTTCCCGCTGCCCGTCGTCGCCGCGGTGAACGGCCACGCGATCGCCGGCGGCGCCGTGTTGGTGTGCGCGAGCGACCATCGCATCTCGGCGGCGGGGAACCACAAGATCGGTTTCGCGGAGCTGCGCGTCGGCGTTCCGTTCCCGGCGTGGGCCCTCGAGATCGCGCGCTGGGGAACGCGTCCTGCGAACTTCCAAGAAGTGGTCTACTTCGGCCGCTCGTACGATCCCGAAGCGGCGCTGGCGCGCGGGTTGGTCGACGAGATCGTCGACGGCGGCGAGCTGATGGCGCGCGCGCGGTCGGCTGCCGAGCGGCTGGCGGCGATCCCGCCGGTGAGCTTCCGGCTTATGAAGGAGGCGATGCGGCGACCGGTCGTGGAGCGGGTGCTGGCCTCCGAAGCGGCCGACGGAGCGGCGGGCGAAGCCTGGGGATCCCAAGAGGTCCGCGCCGCGATCCGGCGGTTCCTCAAGAAGACGTTCGGAACCGATGCGCGCTAAGCGGCTTGGACCTTCGAGCGCGCGCGTTTTGCCCGGCGGTGAGGGGCGGGTTCGCCGGTCGCGGCAGCTACCGCCCGCAGAGGACGGGTCTGGGCGCGAAGGGCGTCCATCCAATCGTCTGCCGCCAGCCGGTTCTTGAACCAGGCGATCGCCTCTCGGCGAAGAGCCGCGGGGTCCATCGGAGCCTCCTTAGAGATACATTGGCGTATGTAATATACATCGCTGTATCTAGATGTCAAGGATGAATTTTCGAGGCATGATGGGGGCGTGACAGTCCAGCGTCTCACCCCAGAGCGACGCCGCGAACTGACCCGAACCGCCCTGGTAGAGGCGGCCGCGGAGGTCTTCGCTCGGCGAGGCTTCGAGGGGGCGTCCCTGGAGGAGATCGCCGAGGTCGCCGGATTCACGCGTGGGGCGATCTACTCCAACTTCGGCAGCAAAGAAGATCTGTTGCTCGCCGTGGTGGAGCGCCACAACCAAGCATTGCTCGACGCGTTCTCCGACACGTTCGATCGACAAGCAGATGCGTCCCAGGAAGAGTGGTCAGGCTCGGCCGCATTGCTTTGGCGCGATCTCATCCGTGGCGACCCAACGCTCACGCCGTTGAACCTCGAGTTCCGGCTGTACGCGCTTCGAAACCCACCCTTCCGCAAGCGCTTGGTCGAGGTTCAGCGGCAATACGTCTCCCGCATCGCCGATTTCATCGACCGCATTTCGAATACGCTCGGTTTGCGCTTGAAGATAAGCGCCGCGGACCTCGCCGAGATCACGAACGCTGCCACGCTCGGCCTGACCGAGCTCGCCAGCGTGGATGTCGAACAGGCAGAACGGTACGACCGACTGGTGGAACAATTTTTCCGCCTGATGATGGAGGCAACCATCGAAGCAACGCCGGCCTCGAGCAGCTCGAAGAAGCGTCGAGGTTAGACGTACCCGCGCAGGTTCGCCGCGCGCGCGACGCGTTGGACGGCGATCGCGAACGCCGCTTCCCGAAGAGACAGGGACTTGTTCTCCGCGTACGACGCGACGTCCGCGTACGCCTTCCGCATCACCTTCTGCAGCTGTTCGTTGACCTGATCTTCCTCCCAACGGAACTGCTGGATGTTCTGTGTCCACTCGAAGTAGCTGACGGTGACGCCGCCGGCGTTGGCGATGATGTCGGGGATGATCGTGATGCCGGCGTCGGTCAACGCGGCGTCGGCGACCGGCGTCACCGGATGGTTGGCCGCTTCGACGATCACGCGCGCCTTGATCTTGGCCGCGTTGCGTGAGTCGATGACGCCGCCGAGGGCCGCGGGGATGAGCCAGTCGACGTCGAGCAACAACAGCTCGTCGTTTGAGACCTTGTCGCAGCCCTCGAGGTCGACGATCGAACCGGTCAGCGTTTGCTGGGTCCACGCCGCTTCGACGTCGATCCCTTTGTCGTTGTAGATGCCGCCCCGGATGTCCGACAACGCGACGACGCGCGCGCCGGTCTCTGCGATGAGCCGCGCCGTCCACGAGCCGACGTTGCCGAACCCCTGGATCGCGACGCGCGCCCCCTCGAGTGGGACGCCGGTGCCCTTCGCATGCTCGATCGCGGCGAAGACGACGCCTCGCCCGGTCGCAGCTTCGCGCCCGAGCGAGCCGCCCAGCTCGACCGGCTTGCCGGTGACGCACGCCGGGTTGTGGCCGTAGCGCTTGCCGAACTCGTCCATCATCCACGCCATCGTCTGTGCGTTGGTGTTCATGTCGGGTGCGGGGATGTCGCGGTTGACGCCGAGGATGTACGCGATCATGCCGGTGAAGCGGCGTGTGAGCCGTTGCTTCTCCGACTCACTCATCAGGTACGTCTCGCATTGCACGCCGCCCTTCGCGCCGCCGAAGGGGAGGTCGGCGATTGCCGTCTTCCACGTCATGAGCGCGGCGAGCGCGCGCACCTCGTCGATGTCGGCTTCCGGGTGGTACCGGATGCCGCCCTTGTACGGACCGCGCGCGCCGTTGTGCTGCACCCGGTAGCCGTTAAAGACCATGAGCCTCCCGTCGTCCATGCGCACGGGAACCTGAACCGAGAGCTCGCGGTAGCTGCCCCGCAGAACGTCTCGCATCTCGTCGTCGAGGCCGATGCAGTCGGCTGCTCGATCGAAGAAGTACGTGACGGACTGATGCGGTGTGAGCGTGTCCGACAGCTGAACCGTCATTTGCCGACCTCCGTGAGGAGACTACGCGTTCGTCAGCCCGTGGGGGGCTTGCACCCCGGCATCGGGTAGGGGCCGAAGCTGCCGAGGACCTTCACCGGGTTGCTGCCGTGAAGGACGATCCGCGTCACGGCCATCTCCATGCCGGGCGCGGACTCCGCGAGGAGGCAGGATGGGTTCGCGATCGAAACGACGTCGTACACGCCGTCCGGGACGCCCGTGATGTCGATGAACTGCCCGGGAAGATCCCATGTGTAGACGTCGCCCCAGCCGCGCGAGATGCCCATCTCCTCGAACGGCGAGTCCGCGGAGGTCGGCGCGCCGGGCGGCACGTTGCAGGTCGGGAACGAGTACGTGCGCGGCCAGAACGTCCCCGGCTCGGCGATGTTCGCGAAGAGGTCGACATCGATCAAGCAATAACCGAGCTTGATGCCGCGCGCGACAGGCGCCGTTTGGATATTCGGCGGCGTCGTCGCGTCGCCGGCGGGAGCGCGATACATCGTGTACGAGGAGAGGCCGAGGTAGTGGAAGTGCGCGTGCTGCGGGTGGAACATGCAGGCGCCCGCGTCGCGCGTGCGCTCGACTCCGTTCGTTGCGCGCAGTACCTGTCGCATCTCGCACGTGCCGCCGAGCGCCACGCTCATCGGGATCCGCAGAACGAGGGAGCCCGGTCCGACATTGCGGATGTCGTTCGTGAACCGCAGGCAGCGGCGTGGTGCGTGCGCGAGGCCGCTCGACGGGTCGTCTTGGATCGGTTGCAGG
>Ga0209577_10001418_pt1 | contig 23803 bp, 21 predicted proteins | sample GraSoiAngelo_109_FD_185874 | JGI IMG/M metagenome (GOLD analysis project Ga0209577, IMG submission 185874) | Grasslands soil microbial communities from the Angelo Coastal Reserve, California, USA - 14_0903_12_20cm (SPAdes) (version 2) | ecosystem: Environmental > Terrestrial > Soil > Grasslands...
GTCCGCAGCTACGCCACCACGCCGCCGACGTGCCCGGCCCGCGGCTACTGGAAGACGACCGTGCGGTTCTGGTGGACCAACGGGGCCGTCGACACCGTGGCTAGCAAAGAGCCGTGCACGCGCGCGGCGCGTTGAGCTAACCGCTCGCGCGGCAGATAGCCCCGCCCTGGGCCATGGCCGCCCTCAGAGGCAGGTCGCGCGAGGAGCTGCCGACGGCGATCTTTACGCAGCCTCGGCCGATGCGCCAGCCGCGGGCCGCATCCGACCAGTAGGAGAACGAGCGGGCGTCCAGCGAGAGGCTCACCCGCCGGCTCTGCCCGGGCGCGAGCGCGACCTTCGCGAACCCCTTTAGCTGCCACGGCGGCTCGGGAACGCCCGCCAGCGACGGCAGGGAGACGTACAGCTCCGGCACCGCAAAACCGGTCCGCGAGCTGACGTTCCTGACCGTGACCCGCGCGGTCGCACCGTGGCGCCCGCGGCGCTTCACGACCAGATGCGTGAAGCGGAAGCGCGTGTAGGAGAGGCCGAACCCGAACGGGAACGCGGGTTTGATGCGCCGCGAGTCGTACCAGCGGTAGCCGATCATCACGCCCTCGCTGTAGGTCTCCTGGTAGTAGGGGCAGGGAGCCGACTGCGGCCCGAAGTTGCAGTTGCTCGCCGGGTTCACCGTGCCGGGGTAGCGGGCGGTGCCGCCGCTCGCGGTGGGGATGTCGCCGGCGTTCCGCGGGAAGGTGGCGGGCAGCCGTCCACCCGGATCGACGTCGCCGAACAAGACGCGCGCGATCGCGGTGCCGCCGGCCTCGCCCGGATACCAGCCCTCGACCAGCGCCGCGATCGACCGCCGCCACGGCGTGAGGACCGGCGCTCCGGTCTCGAGGACCACCACCGTTCGCTTGTTGGCCGCCGCGACGTCCTCGATCAAGCCGTCCTGGTCGCCGAAGGCCGCCTGCGTGGCCTGCGGCTGTGGCGGCGTGGCCTGCCCGCCGCTGCACTCCGGGACCAGCGACATGCACGGCTTGTCGACGCCCTCGGACTCGCTGTCGGCCGCCACGACGATCGCCAGGTCCGAGCTCTTCGCCAGCGCCGCAGCGCTCTGAGTGTCGGAGCCGTCGTCGTAGGCAACCTTGATGTGGGCCTTCGCCGCGCGGGCGGCGATGCCCTCGAGGACGGTGGTGGGCGAGTACGGCGTGACCTGCGATGAGCCGGCGCCGAACATGTACTGGCTGGCGGCCGGTCCGATGACCGCGATCGACCGCACCCTGCTGCGCCGGATGGGAAGCACGCCGTTGTTGCGCAGGAGCACGGCGCCGCCCTCCTCGGCGCGCCGGGCGACCGCGCGGTCGGCCGCCTTGCGGTCCTGACTTGCGTCCTTCGGCCGGTTGGAGTGGTCGAAGAAGCCGAAGGCGAACAGCGTCTGCAGGATCTCGTAGACGCGCCGATCGAGGGTCGCCTGCTTCACCTGCCCGCTGGCCAGCGCCGCGTAGACCTGCGGCGCCGTGTAGCAGCTGTCGGCGATGTCGAAGTTGAGGCCGGCGTTGAGGTCCTGGGGAGTCTCGTGGCAGGCGATCGCGTCTGAGACGACGAAGCCGTTGAACCCCCATAGGTCACGCAGCGTGCTCTTCAGGAGGAACGGGTTCGCGCAGGCGTAGGTCCCGTAGAGCAGGTTGTAGGAGCACATCACGGTCGCGCTGTGCCCCTGCTTCACCGCCGCCTCGAAGGCGGCGAACTCGGTCTCGTGCAGGGTCCGCTGGTCGGCGTGGACGTTGACGAACTGCCGCCCGCCGTAGATGCCGAAGATCGGGGAGACCCCCGCCTGACCCTCCTGATTGTTGGCGGCGTAGTGCTTCACGTCGGCCATCACGCCCTGCCGCTGGAAGCCCCTGATCCACGCGACGGCCGTCTGAGCGGCGAGGAACGGGTCCTCGCCGTAGGCCTCGAACGTGCGCCCGCCGAGCGGCGTGCGCATGAGGTTCACCGTCGGCCCAAAGTCGCCGTCGAACCCCCGGTGCCGCACCTCTGCACCCACCACGCCCCCGTATCGGGTTGCGATCGCGCGGTCGAAGTTCGCGGCCAGAGCCGTGCCAGCCGGCATCGCCGTCGCGCCGCTCGCGCCCGACCCCAGGCCGCCGGCGCCGAGCGCACCGTCGGTCCACGAGATCGGCGGCAGGTCCACGTCGCTTCCGGCCTGGCCGGTGAGGATCCCGACCTTGTCGGACTGCGACATGGCCGCCAGCAGGAGCCTGGCCCGGGCGGCCGGGGTGAGTGCCCGGTTGCACCAGGGATGGCTCCCACAGCGCCCGGCCGCGGCCGCCGCGCCGGCGACGGCCATGTAGAGGGCGAGGGCGAACACGACGGCCGCCGCCCGCGACCGCCAAGGTGTGCTCCGCACGGCTCTCAGAGCCATCCCGCCCGTGCGCCCGAATACTAGGCCCGCGGGAGGGCCTCGGCGCCGGCTCAGTACGGGCTAGCGACCCAGATCGCCCAGTCCGTGCTCGAGGAGGCCCACCGCCCGCTTTGCCTGGGCCCGGACGCCGCGGGCGATCCGCCGTGGGTCGCGCTCGCCGGCCAGGACCCGCCGGCGGACATAGGCGACCACGGCCTTGTGCACACCGATCATGCCGTTGGCCACGACCCACGGTGTGACGTCGTGCTCGCCGGCGCGCGTCTCCTCGGCGATCAAAACGGCGAGCGCGTCCGCATAGCGCGCGTAGATCTGCTGCTCCCGCGCCTGGAGCCTGGGCGTCTCGGCGATCATGCGGATGATCCCGTACAGGCGCTCGCCGGCGTCCTTATCGCTGGCGGCGAGCAGACCCTGCGGCTGCGTGAGGAAGCGTTCGAAGGCGGCGAGGATCGATTCGCCGCGCTCGCGCTCGCGGATGGCGTCGAGCAGCTGCGCCTCGAAGACCTCCATCCCGCTGAAGAAGAGGTCTTCCTTCGTCGGGAAGTAGTTGAAGACCGTCTTCCGTGAGACGTGGGCCTCGCGTGCGATGTCGTCGACCGTGACGGCGTCGAAGCTGCGCTCCTTGAAGAGGCGGCGCGCCGTCTCGGCGATCGAGCGCCAGGTCTCCTGCTTCTTGCGCTCCCGAAGCCCCTGCTGCTCGGCCATGACCTTAGTATACCCAGAGTATGTTTATACTGAGTGTAGGCTGGGTAGCAGGACAGCGATGAGCCAGGAGCAGGCATTCAAACCATCCGTGGCCGTGCCCTTCGCCGCGATCGTGCTGGCGATGCTCCCGGCCGTGCTCGACCAGACGATTCTGGCCACCGCGCTTCCGACGATTGCGACCGATCTCGGGCGCATCAGCGACGTGTCGTGGGTCGTGACCGCGTACGTCGTCGCGGCCGCAGCGCTCACGCCGCTCTGGGGCAAGCTCGGGGACCGGCACGGGCGCAAGCTGCTGCTGGAGATCGCCCTCGTCATGTTCGTCTCGGCGTCTGCGCTGTGCGGCGCCGCGCGGGACATCACCGAGCTGATCGTCCTCCGCGCCGTGCAGGGGGCGGCGGCGGGCGGCCTGATGGCGCTGGCGATGGCGGTGGTGGGCGACCTCGTACCGCCGCGCGAGCGCGGGCGCTACCAGGGCTACATCGCGGCCGCGTTCGCCGCCGCCACCGTCGTGGGCCCGCTCGTAGGCGGCCTGCTCGTGGACCACGCCGGCTGGCGTTGGGTCTTCTATGTGAACCTACCAATCGGCGCAGCCGCGCTGGCCGGCCTCCGGCTCAGGCTGCCTGCCCCGGCGAGCGAGCGCCACGGGAGCGGGCTCGACGCCGCGGGTGCCGCCCTGCTCGCCGGCGCCACCAGCGCGTTCATGCTCGTCTGCATCTGGGGCGGCGACCGCTACGCATGGGGCTCACCCCAGATCCTGGGGCTGATCGCGCTCACCGTCGTCGTCGCCGTCGCTCTGGTCCGGCGCGAGCGCCGTGTCGCCGACCCGATCGTCCCGCTCGACATGCTCCGCACGCCGACCGTGGCCGTCGTGAGCGTGGCGCTCTTCCTCGCCATCGCGACGATGTTCGCGATCACGGTGTTCGTCCCCCTGTTCCTGCAGACCACCACCGGGGCGAGCCCGACCCGGGCGGGGCTCCTGCTGATTCCGATGATGCTCGGGATCACCCTTTCGACGACGGTGTCGGGGCGGATCATCACCCGGACCGGGCGCTACAAGCGCTTTCCGATCGCCGGCCTCGCGCTGATGACGATCGCGCTTGCGCTGCTCGCGGTCGTCACCGGCGATCCCTCGCGGACCACGGTCGACATCGGCATCGTCGTGTTCGGCCTCGGCTTCGGCATGGTCACGCAGGTTCTCGTCGTCGCGGTCCAGAACAGCGTCGACCGCCGCCAGCTCGGCATCGCCACCGCCACCACCGGCTTCTTCCGGGCGCTCGGCGGTGCGGTGGGCGCGGCGGTCCTCGGTGCGGTGTTCGCGTCCCGCACGGGTGCGCACGCATCCGCCGGCGTGCATGCGCTCGACCCCCACGCGCGCGCGGACATCATCGCCGCGGTCCAGACGGTGTTCGTGGTCGCCGCCCCGCTGACCGTCCTGGCCCTGATCGCGGTGCTCCGCCTGCCGGAGCTCCCACTGCAAACAGGAGGTGAACGAGATGTCAGAGGAGAACAAGCGGATCGCCCGGCGCGTGCTCGAGGAGCTGTTCGAGAAGGGAAACCTCGAGGTGACCGACGAGCTGATCCATCCCGACTTCGTGAACCACGAGGCGCCGCCGGACAACCCTCAGGGGCCGGAGGGGCTCAAGGAGACCGTTAGCTGGCTGCGCGGGCTGTGGGGTCCGATGCGGGCTGACATCGAAGACGAGATCACGGAGGGCCAGAAGGTCGTCGCCCGCGTGACCATGCATGGCCGCCATCTCGGCGAGTTCCTCGGTAGGCCCCCGACGGGCAAGGAGTTCGCCGCCAAGCAGATCCACATCTGGCGGATGGAGGACGCCAAGGTGATCGAGCACTGGTCGGTGCGCGACGACCTCGGTCAGGCGCTCCAGCTCGGCCTGTTCGGCGAATAGCGCCCGGCTAGCAGCCTTTCTCAAGCCGTCCAGCGCGCGGGCCGATGATGCTCGCATGGACGTGCCGGCGAGCACGTGGCTCTGCCGTACCGAGATGGAGCGCGCCCGCGTGATGGATGTCGGCGCGCGGGTCTCGCGCGCGCGAACCATCGCATCAGCCTCGGTTGGGCTGACCCTCCTCCTGTTCGCGCCGATGTTCGGCTGGTGGACATTGGCGCTCTTCGCGCTCTCGGCACTGAATACGCAGACCGTCGATCGTCGGATGGAGCGAAGCGCGCGGCCGGAACGGCACGTGGCTGCGAGCATCGTTTGGAGCCAGCTGCTGCTCGCGGTCGCCGTCGCCCTGAGTGGTGGGCCCGCCAGCCCCGCGTTGCCGTGGCTGGTCGTGCCCACATCTTTCGCCGCGACCAGGTTCCGGACCCAGGTGGTGGTCGCGGCCGTCGGCAGCGCCGTGATGATGCTGCTTGGCGCGACCGTGGCGGTCGATCCCAGCGGAACCCTTGCGCATCCGGCGCCGCTCGTGGTGTCGGTCGCCCTTCTGGTGAGCATCACGGCCGTAGTCGGTGCGCTGAGCGGGGCCGAGGTCGAGCAGCGCAGCGAGTCGGTGCTCGATCCCCTGACCGGCCTGCTCAACCGAACGGCGCTGGGGCGCCGGTTCCACGAGCTCGAGGAGCAGGCGCACCTGACCGGGGAGACGGTGTCGCTTCTCATCTGTGACATCGACCGCTTCAAGCAGGTCAACGACACCTACGGCCACGACCGCGGCGACGCGGTGCTCCGCGACTTCGCCTACGAGATGCGCAAGCACCTGCGCTCCTTCGAGCTCATCTACCGCCTCGGCGGCGAGGAGTTCGTGCTGGTTCTCCCGGGCGCGCAAGCGGCCCAGGCCCGCGAGATCGCGGACCGGCTCCGCGCGGCGCTTCGGACCGGCCGTCCCGGCGACCTGGACGTGACGGTGTCGATCGGCGTGGCAACCGCGAGCGGTGGCGGCGTGGTGTTCGATCCGCTCTTCAAGGAGGCGGATCGTGCCCTGTACACGGCGAAGGCGCGTGGCCGCGACCGTGTGGTCGGCCCCGTCGAGATCGACGCCTCAGCGCAGGAGTTCTCGGTCGACGACGGTCCCGCGGCACTGGCTCCGACGCTTCCCGCGCCCACCGAGCGCTAGGGTCCTGAGTCGGAAGTTCGGCCTCAGCTTCCCGAGTGGCTGGGCGGGGCTGACGACGCACGGGGGATGAGCCGATGCAGAGCATCTGCGATTCCCGCGGGTGGCGTGAGGCGCGTCCAGGCGCCGGGACGGTGCGCGCGAACTAACGACTCAGGACACCAGGCAATCCCTTCTGGGATCATCCGGGGCGCCCACGGCCCCGACCGCGAGAAGGTCCATGAAGGTAATCGGAGCAGGACTACCCCGCACCGCAACCACGACCCAGATGGTCGCACTGGAGCAACTCGGCTTCGCTCCCTGCTACCACATGCGCAACGTCCTGGGCGATCTCGAGAACGAGCTGCCGCACTGGGAGGCCGCGCAGGACGGCAATCCGGACTGGGAGGCGGCGTTCCGCGACTCGCAGTCGACATGCGACTGGCCGTCCGCCCGCTTCTACGAGGACCTGATCGACTACTACCCGGACGCCAAGGTGATTCTGACCGTCCGCGATGGGGAGTCCTGGGTGCGCAGCATGCGCGAGACCGTCTGGGGCGTCTACTTCGGCGACTCCGTCCTGCACCACGTCTCCGACGCGCGCGCGTGCATCGATCCCCAGTGGCGGCGGTTCATCGAGCTCATGAACCGCATGAACTGGGAGGAGGGCGGCGCGCTGACGGGCGACCACCAGAGCGACCAGGGCCTGATCGAGATCATGGAGCGCTGGAACGGCCAGGTTCAGCAGACGGTCCCTGCGGAGCGGCTCCTGGTGTGGAACCCCAAGGAGGGCTGGGACCCGCTTTGCGAGTTCCTCGAGGTCGATGTTCCGGACGCGCCGCTCCCGCACCTGAACGACACCGCGTCGTTCAAGGAGGGCGTCCTTGGCGGCGGCCTCGCGATGATCAACGAGTGGTGGGACCAGCGCGAGCGTCCCGCGACAGGGCTGCACGGGGCGCCGCTCGAGGAGGGAGCCGCCAGCCGGTAGGAGGGATGTATCCGTGCAAGAGCCGGTAGTCACGGAGATCGCGCCTGACATCTACCGGGTGTCGGTCTTCGTCCCCGAGATCAACCTCCAGTTCAACCACTTCGTCGTGGACGACGAGGAGCCGTTGCTCTTCCATACCGGGCTCAGGGACATGTTCCCGCTCGTGATGGGCGGCGTGGCACGGGTCATGGATCCGTCACGGATCCGCTGGATCAGCTTCAGCCACACCGAGTCGGACGAGTGCGGCGCCCTGGCGGAGTGGCTCCAGGCGGCGCCGAACGCCACGCCCGTGTGCAGCCAGGTCGGCTCGCTCGTGAACCGCGACTTCGTGAGCGCGGTGCGCGAGGCCCGTGGGATGGCGGATGGCGAGACGCTCGAGACCGGCAAGTACCGGTTCCGCTTCCTGCGCACCGCGCAGCTGCCGCACGGGTGGGACGCCGGCCTCCTGTTCGAGGAGACCGAGAGCACGCTCCTCTGCTCGGACCTCTTCCACCAGAACGGGGACTGCGAGCCCATAACCGAGGCGGACGTCGTGGAGCGGGCCCGCAACTCCCTGCGCGAGTACGAGGCCGGCATCCTCGCCGACTACGTGCCCTACTCGCCGCGTACGGACCGGGCCATGCAGCGGCTGGCCGAGCTCAACCCGCGCACCCTCGCGATCATGCACGGCTCCAGTTACGTGGGTGACGGCGAGCGCGCCCTGCGCGAGCTCAACGGAGTGCTGCGCGAGATCTTCGGCGAGCCCTGACAGGTCGTATGCCTGAACTGAAAGACCGGCATACGAACTCTGATCTTGGAGCATGGCTCGATCCGGCCTAGCGTCTTCACGAAACCGGACGAGGAGGACTCGTGAAGGCGATCGACTGTCCGTGCGGGCACCGGCTGGAAGGTGCCGACGACGAAGAGCTGTTCAGGAAGGCGCGTGAGCACGTAGACCGTGACCATCCGGAGATGGAGCGGACCGACGAGCAGCTCCGAGACCGGGTCGCGGCGGACGCGTACGAGCTCGATTCCGTCTGACGCGGGGAGGGACCAGCGGCCTGAGGCCTCGCGGCAGACCGACGTGACGCCGCTGCGGGTCCCGCGACGGTTGGAGAGCCTCGCCGACCTCGGTGCGTTGCCGACCGACTCGGACGAGCTCAGGGTTCGGAAGGCGGTCCTGGTCCTCTCCTCCAGCTTGATGACGAGCCTCGCGTTCGTTTGGGTCGGAACGTATGCGGCCCTGGGTCTCTGGGTGTCCGCTGCGATCCCGCTGGCGTATCAGCTGGCCTCGGCGGCGAGCATCTACACCTTCGCGCGGACACGCCGCTACCTCCTCTTTCGCCGCAGCCAGCTGTGGATGAGCCTGCTGCTGCCCTTTGCCTTGCAGTGGAGCCTGGGTGGGTTCAAGGCCTCGTCAGCGGTGTCGCTGTGGGCGTTCACGTCGCCGCTGGGTGCGCTGCTGTTCGTGGGCGCTCGTCAGGCGGTGCCGTGGTTCTTGGCCTTCGCTGCGCTGGTGGGAGTGTCTGCCGGTATCGACCCGGCGCTGGCGTCCGGTGCGCCCCACATCCCGAACGCGGTGGTGGTGGTGTTCTTCGGGCTCAACGTATTGGGCGTCTCGACCACGGCCTACGTCCTGCTCCAGTACTTCGTGCGCGCGCGCGAGCGCGCGATGGCGGAGTCGGAGCGCCTCCTACTCAACGTCCTGCCCGAGCCGGTAGCGGCGAGGCTGAAGCGCGAGCAGGCGATCATCGCGGACGCGCATCCCGCCGTCACCGTGCTGTTCGCAGACATCGTGGGCTTCACCCCGCTCTCGGAACGGCTCTCTCCCGAGGATGTGGTGGTCCTTCTGGACCAGGTATTCGCGCGCTGGGACGCCCTCGCCGCCAGGTACGGAGTCGAGAAGATCAAAACGATCGGAGATGCCTACATGGTGGCGGGGGGCATTCCAGTGCCGCGGGATGATCACGCCGAAGCAATTGCGGAGATGGCCCTCGCGATGCTGCCCGCTGCCGACCGTTGTGCGGCTGAGATGGGAGTACCGCTCACGGTGCGGATCGGCATCGCGACCGGTCCGGTCGTGGCGGGCGTGATCGGCAGGGCCAAGTTCATCTATGACCTGTGGGGCGACACGGTCAACACGGCGAGCCGCATGGAGTCGCACGCCGCACCCGGGACCATTCAGGTCTCCGAGGACCTCTATCAGCGATTGCGGGATCACTACGACCTCCGGCCCCGCGGCACGATCGACGTGAAGGGGAAGGGGCCGATGACCACCTATGTGCTCGTCGGAAGGACGCGCCGCGGCGATGTCGAGAACACGCTCGTAGCTCCGACATCTGGGTGAATACCGGTCGGGGGCGAGCCGGACCTAGCGCTCTTCGCGCTTGAGAACGTAGATGAACAGGGCTGCCCAAATGACGTCGGTCGCGATCCAGGAGAACACGATGCGCTTGGCGATGGGGCTCACGCCCCGGAAATTCATGGTGCTTGCGGAAACTCCTTCGACTAGCGGCATGCGGCGGGAGCCGCCGCCCCCGATCGGCACGCCCTCGTGAAGGCGTCCGTGCGCGCGAAGGAGTAGGGCCGCGAGCCGTCGATCCGCAGCGCCGCCATGTAGAAGAGCGCGTGCTCCCACACGTGCGGCATGTCCTGCACGGGTAGCGGCCGGCCGCTGCGCAGCCGGGTCCACGACTCGCCGAAGAGGCCGGTCGGCGTCGTGAGCGTCCGCGCCATGTACGCGAGCGTGCCGCGCAGGCCGGCGGCGCTCGGCGGACCGCCGTATGCGTACGCAACCCCCAGCAGAGCCTTGCCCTCGTACTGGCCGCGCGGCCCCTTGAGCGCGGCGCGCATCGCACTCTCCACCGCCGCGCGCTCGCCCCTCATCCGCGGGTCGCCGTAGGGCCTGAAGCGGACGGGCCAGAGCAGCCAGCCGCCGTCCCCGTAGTCCAGGTTGTAGGCGTTGCCGCTCGAGTTGCCCTCGCGGTAGGCCCGCTTGGAGGGGTCGTAGAGCCCGTCGATCGCCGCGCGGAGCCGTCCGAGCCGCGCCTGCCAGCGCCCCACGCGCGGATCCCGGTCGCCGATGGCGTGCGCCACGGCGATCGCGGAGCGCAGCCCGAGGTAGACCGTCTCGGCGCCGTGCAGGCTCTGGCTGGGTGTGGGGTTGTCGTCCTCGTTCGCCGTGCACTGCATGCCGGACGTCGGGTCCTCGCACGAGGTCAGGAAGTCGGCGGAGCGCACGATGGCCGGGTACACGCCTTGGAGGTATGCGCGCGCGCCGGCGCCGCGCAGGAAGGTCCAGTGGTCGTAGAGCGTCCAGATCCCGAGACCCGTCTCGTCGATCTCCCACGGGATCGGCGCGCCGTCGACGCCGTCGGCATACGACGCCATTGGCCAGTTGCCCGGCGGGCGCACGGCGCTGGGGTTGCCCGGGGAGGTCTGCACGCGCGCGTAGAAGCGGTTGTGCTGCGTGACCCAGCTCCTGAAGCCGTTCAGGTCGAGGACGCGGTTGAGGAACGCGCCGTCCCGGATCCAGTCCTCGCCATAGGGTCCCTGGGTGTTGGCCGAGGCGACGATCGCCCCCGTGTCGGGCGCGCGGGCCAGGCGCAGGCTGATCAGCGACCGCTTCGCGACGTCCATGACTCGCTTCGATGAGCTCACGGGTAGTCGCGTGCGCGCGAGGAAGCGGTGCCAGTCGCGCCGACCCGCTGCAAGTTGGGCGGCAAAGCTCGCCTGGCGTGCGCGCCGGAGGGCGGCGAGCGCTCGGGTGGCGTCGGCTCCCCCCGCGATCACCACGCGGGCGGCGGCCCGACCGGATCGGTCGAAGCGCAGGGTGCGCGTCAGCGCGGCGGTCGTCTGGCCGTCCGCTTCAGTGCCGCCTCCCAGGCGGTACGGCGGCGTGCGGGCCTGGTCATAGCCGTCGGATCCGCGCGAGCCGCCGGGCGCCGGGTCGTAGGCGTCCTCGCCGACCTGATGGGAGGAGTCCGGGCGGTCGAAGCCGAGCGCCACGGCCACCGAGCTCGGGCTACCCGTGGCCTGGTCGACGCCGCTCCACGAGCTCACGATGGCGCGCCCCGGCCGGTCGTAGGCGGCGTGCTGGTCCGACCCCGGCGAGCACCAGTCCGTGATCGGCAGGAACGGAATGTGGTTGGCGACCGGGTTGAAGTTCGCGAAGTAGATGACCGAGGCGTGTCGCACCGGCGACCGCCGTGAGCGCCTTATCCACAGCTCGCGCACGAACGCATCGCTGCGCGGGGGAGCTAGGTCAATCGTCGTGACCGAGAGCCCGAGCCGCCTGGGCGCCCGGTACGTGGTGACCGGGACCGGCAGGTCCGGGGAATCCCAGCCCTGGCGTACGCGCCAGTTGCGCAGCCAGGCGAAGCCGGCGCCGCGCCTGGTGGTCCAGCGGATCCCGGCGAAGCTGCCCTCGTTCGGGAACCGCGTGCGCACGCGCCCGCGGGCGTCCCGCGACAGGGTGAAGTACTTGATCTGGTTGTAGAGGCTGGGGTTCGGATACTTGAGGACGGTGATCGTTCCCGCAGAGTTCTCGTTCACCGTCATGCGGTTGTTGCCCGCCTGCGCGTTCACGTCGGTCGGGCCGTAGGCCTCGAAGTCGGCGTTCGACTGGGTCGGGTCGTAGCACCCGCCCGGCCCGAGCGTGGGAGGCGGCGAGAGGGCTTCCGCCTGAGCGGCGGCGAGCATGGCGAGGCCGACCCCGGCCGCGGCAAGCCTCGCCCCCATGCGCGCGAACGTTACGGGCGCCACGCCCGCTCGGCGCCGGCTACTTCTGGATCAGCACCTCGTAGCGCTCGACGACCGGCTCGCGGCTCGGCTCAGACGGGCGAACTTGATCCAGTGTCGCCGCGCGCGCCTCGTCGGCGGCGCGGTCGCTCGCCCTCATGTCCTCCTGCGTGTCCCAGAAGGTGATCGCGGTGGCCCGCCCGTCGGCCCGATCGACCATCACGAGAACACCCTCGAAGCCCTTCTGCTGCTCGAGCGCCGGCAGTTCCTGCTGCTCGAAGTACTGACGCGCCTCGTCGATCCGCTCCGGCGGCAGTCCCGCAATCCTGCTCATGCGTGCATGCATCTCGCACCTCCCCCTTGCAGGCGTGGAAGGCTACAGGTGAGTTGAACCTGAGGGCAGTGAGATGGGCCGCCTCGGCCACGCTCCTGTTGACGGCGCTGAGCGGATGCGGCGAAGCGAAGAAGGCGGAGGTCCGCGCACCCTCCGCGCCGCCAACGATCCGGCTCTCGAGCCCGGCCTTCCGGGACCGAGCGACCCTGCCCAAGGAGTTCACCTGCGACGGCGCCCGGACCTCGCCGCCGCTCGAGTGGTCGGGCGTGCCGCGGCGTGCGGCTGAGCTCGCGCTCGTCCTCGAGGACCCCGACGCCCCCGGTGGGACCTTCACCCACTGGACGGTGCTCGGCATCGTGCCGAGCACTTCGCACATCGGACCCGGCTCGCTTCCGCCGGGTGCGCGGGCCGGGAGGAACAGCTTCGGCACCACGGGCTACGGGCCGCCGTGCCCGCCCAAGGGCGGCGGGCCGCACCGCTACGTGTTCATGCTCTACGCGCTGAGCCGGCGCAGCGGGCTCGCGGCGGGTGCCTCGCCGAGCGAGGTCACGGGCGCGGTCGCGAGCGCGGCAATCGGACAGGGCCGCCTCACCGCCACATATCGGCGTTAGAGAGCGCCCTCCTCGCGGTATACACACGCATCGAGGACTGGCGACGCACCCTAACTGACCGTTCGGTAAGGTTCTGGCCACAGGAGGCGTCCCGCTGGAGGAGTTAACGGCGGTGCAGGGCAGGCAGGGTTGAGGGAAATCATCCGAGACACGGCTCGTCGCCGGCGCGCATGCGTGCTCGCCGCGATGCTCGGGGTGGCCGCGGCAATCCTGGCGGTGGCCCTCGGCACCGGCGCAGCGGGCGCGTCGAGCGGCCCCGGCCCCGAGCCCAACTTCGCCGCCACCATCGGCCAGCCACGCCCGTGCGCGCTCGACTCGCGCGATCCCTACCAGAAGAAGTTCTACAAGCTCGAAGGCTGGAAGGCCCCCGACTACGTCCGCTACCCGGGCGCGTGCGAGCGCCTGCGGTTCGCCTACGGGCCGATCCTCGTCAAGCCGGGGCAGAACGACGTCCTCGTCACGCCGGTGACGATCGAGAAGCCGGATCGGAACGGCTTCATCACCCGCTTCAAGCCGAACCTCATGCGGCCCGACGGAACAGTGCCTCCGGTCGAGCAGGTGCACCTCCACCACGGCACCTGGCTCTCGGAGCCCTCCTACGGCAGCGGGCCGTTCTTCGCGGCCGGCGAGGAGAAGACCATCGCTCCGTACCCGAGGGGCTACGGGATGCCGATCAGGGCGACCGACCAGTGGCAGCTCCTTTACATGGTGCACTCGGCCGTCGCGAATCCCATGGAGGTCTACATCACCTACGACGTGGACTTCATCCCGCAGGCCAAGGCACAGCAGCTCGGCATCAAGCCCGCGTATCCGGTCTGGCTCGACGTGCGGCCATCCGGCTACCCCGTCTTCAACGTGCAGCGCAAGTACGGGCGCAACGGGACCTGCACCTGGCCGGCGCAGGAGTGCGCCGCGCACGATCCGTGGGGCAACAAGTTCGTCGGGCAGGGGCTGCCGGGCAACGGCAAGGGGAAGGACTTCCAGCTCCCGAAGTCCGGCGGCTCGCTGGGTGGGATCAACCACTTCACCGGCGGGACGCTGATCGGCATCGGCGGGCACGTGCACCCGGGCGGGGTCCAGAACGACATCGACCTCCTCCGGCCCGGCGGCGAGCTGGTCAAGCAGAAGCAGGGACACCGCACCGTCACGAAGCGCGTGAGCAAGACCCGGATCTACAACGGGGTCGCGCGCTACTGGAACTACAAGGACCACTCGCGCTGGGGCGGGCCGCCTGACTCCTGGGACTTCTCCATGTCCGTCGAGGGGCTGCCGCGCTGGGGTGTCCGCGTGAAGCCGGGGGACATCCTGCGGAGCAACGCCACGTACGACACCACGCGCCTGGCCTCCTACGAGGACATGGGGATCGCCGTGGCGCTCCTTGCGCCTGATACGGGCGGCAAGCCCACGGCCCCCGGCGTGGATCCCTTCCGGGCGCCGCGCAACGACTCGCCGGGCTGCGACGCCGGTCCGGCCAAGGGCCGCCTGTGCATGCAGGGCCTCGTCACCCACGGGCACTACGCCGAGAACGGCAACCACAGCGGGCCGGGCGGCAAGTGGACCGGCTCGACGGGAGCCTCCACGAGGCAGGTCGGCATCGCGGACTTCCAGTACACGCCGGGCGACCTGTCCACGCGCTCGACGTTCGGTGTCCCCACCGTGAAGCTGGGCACCGACCTCGACTTCACGAACGCCGAGGGAACGAGCATCTACCACACGGTCACCGCGTGTGCCTTCCCCTGCCTTGGCAAGACCGGATCCGCGTTCCCGCTCTCGGACGGCCAGACGAGCAGCGGAAGGAAGCTCGACTTCGACTCCTCCGAGCTCGGGATCGGCGCCCCCTATATCGGGGCCACGAGCCAGAGGCTCAGCTGGCAGCTCCCGGTCACGGCCCAGAGCGGGTTCAAGCCCGGCGAGGTGGTGACCTACTTCTGCCGCATCCACCCGTTCATGCGGGGCGCTTTCAAGGTTACGCCGTAGCAAAACGGGGGGATACGAGGTGACGCGGTGATCAACTGGAAGCGTTCTGGTCCCGATATCGTGGCGTCCTCGCCGCGGCGGCACTCCTGGGCCGACATGCCGGAGGACCTGCCGGTCGACATCCTCCCGGCCTCCAACGAGGAGTACGCCCCGCCGCCCCCGAGCAGGGAGCAGATCGGGATCATGCGGCTGGCCGACGAGGAGACGGAGCGGTGGCGGCGCAGGTTCAACATGTCGCGCTCCGAGTTCGTCCGCACCACGGCCGCGATGGCCATCGGCTTCTGGGCGATCGACGTGATCCGCCCCGGCGTCTTCGGCAACTACGGCGCGCTGGCGCACAACACCGCGACGACGAACGCGTGCGACCTGGAGTGGGCCGGTAGGCACGGGCTCGAGACGCTTCGGAACCTCCCCGGGGAGTTCATCTTCGACGTCCAGTCGCACCACGTCGACCCGCACGGGATGTGGCGCGTCACCAACCCGGCGATCGAGGCGTTCTTCGCGGCCATCTGGCCGCAGGCGTCGCCGGTGACCGGCGGCAAGCCGGGAATCGGACCTGGCGGCCACATCCGGGGCGGCGGCGCCGGTGAGATCGACCCGATCGAGAACCTCTCGCGCTTCCACTACCTGAAGGAGCTCTTCCTCGACTCTGCCACCACGGCGACGGTCCTGTCGGTGGTGCCGACCTCGCCCGACACGAACAACCCGCTGCCGATCAAGGAGGCCGTCAAGACGATCGACACGGTCAACCACCTGGCCCATTCCAGGCGATCGGTGATGCACGCGTTCGTGATGCCCAACCGCGGCTCGACCGGGACCATCAACCCCGGTCCCCACCCGCGGCCGCTCTACCTCACCGAGGAGCTCGACCTGATGATGGAGCGGGCCCGCCTCTACCGGGACAAGCTCCGCGGCTGGAAGACCTACTGCGCGTGGGGCGACGTGCCCTACGCGAGCGGCTGGTTCCTCGACAGCGACGTGGGCGCGGAGTTCCTCAACCAGGTCAAGAAGGTGAGCGAGAAGTACCCGGAGATCCCGCCCGTCGTGGCGACCCACAAGGGCTTCGCTCTCCCGGGCTTCGACCAGCGTGCAGCAACCCCGCGCGACATAGGCCCTGCTGCCAAGGCCCATCCCCACGTGCGCTTCCTCGTCTACCACTCCGGCTACGACATCGGCGACACCCAGCGCGCCTACCGCGGCGACGCCAAGGCGCGGTCCAACACCAACACGGTGGACGGCCTGATCAAGAGCCTGCGCGAGAACCACTACGAGGCGGCCCGCTTCCGCAAGAAGGGACAGCACTTCGGGAACGTGCCGAACGTCTGGGCCGAGCTCGGGTCGGTGTGGCGCAGCGTGATGGACGACCCCGACCAGGCGGCGCACCTGCTCGGCAAGCTGATCACGTACGTCGGCCCGAAGCGCATCGCCTGGGGCACGGACAGCCTGTGGTACGGCTCGCCGCAGAAGGAGATCGTGGCCCTGCGCCGCTTCGACTTCACCGAGCGCGGCCGTGAGCTCTACAAGCTCCCCCACGGCCTGGAGGGCGACGTGGAGAACCCGCTGCGCAAGGCGCCGCACCCGTCGCGCACCATCCGCAACGCGATCCTCGGCCGGAACGCCGCCCACGCGTACAACTTCGACCCCGATCACAGGGTGCACCAGATCCACTGCGACCAGGTGCAGAAGCTCCGCGACCAGGGGTACCTCCAGCGCCAGGGCACGCTCACCGAGTCCGCGCCGCTTCGCATGAACCAGATCCCGGGCCCGCGCACCCGCCGCGAGGTCCTGAAGTCACTGACCGAGAGCCCCTGGTCGCCATGAGGGTGTGGTGACGTGCGGCTCACGGCCGTAGCGGCGGCCGCGGCCCTCGTCGCGGTCGCGGCCCCAGTAGCGAACGCCAGCAAGCCGCCCCCCGGCTGCGCTGCAACGGGCGTGCCGGGTGGCGAGTGGCGGAGCTACGGCGGCGACTACTCGAACAGCCGGACCCAGTTCCACGAGAAGGTCATCTCCGAGGCCGACGTGCCTACGCTGTCGCCGGCCTGGACTTTCTCGACGAAGTCGGTGGGCGCCGAGGGCGACTTCACGGGCACGCCCGTGATCGCCGACGGGTGCATGTACGTGGCCAGCACGCGCGGCTGGGTGTTCGCGGTCAACGCGGACAGCGGGAGGCTCGTGTGGAAGAGGAAGCTGCCCTACGGCGGCGAGGTGAACAGCTCGGTCGGCGTGGCCACGCGCACGCTTCGCACTAAGAAGGCCAGCGGGCATCGGTCGAAGCCCCGGCGGGCGGGAACGGTCTACGTGGCGGTCTCCCGCACGGAGAAGTTCGCTAACTGCCCCAAGGGCGTCCTCTGCACCGGCCCGTACATCGCCGCGTTCGACCAGGCCACCGGGAAGCTCGTCTTCTCGAGCGCGCCGATCGACCGCCAGGTGGGCGCCGACGTCTACGGCAGCCCCGTGATCTTCGACGGCGTCCTGATGCAGGGCGTCTCGGGCGGCGCCGCCGAGCTCGGCGACACGTCCGACCGCTACGCGTTCCAGGGCTCGATGAACTTCGTGGACGCGAACACCGGACGCATGCTCAAGAAGACCTGGACGATCCACCCGCCCAAGCATCCCAACGACAACTACGCCGGCGCGGGCATCTGGTCCACCCCGGCCGTGGACACGAAGGGCAAGGTGGCGTTCGTCGGCGCCGGCAATCCGTTCAAGCAGCAGGCCGAGGCGGCGCACACCAACTCGATCCTGAAGTTCGACGTGAACCGGCGGAGCCGGCGGTTCGGGCAGATCATCGGCTCGTACAAGGGGAACGTCGACACCTACTTCCCGCAGGAGAGCAAGCTGCCCTGCGTCCCGATCCCGGGCAACCCGCCGCCGTACTACCCGCAGGGACTCGGCTCGTGCGCACAGATAGACATGGACTTCGGGGCCGCCCCGAACCTCTTCAGGGACGCCCACGGGCGCCTCCTCGTGGGCGATGGGCAGAAGTCGGGCGTCTACCACGTGGTCGACGCCAAGACGATGAAGCCGGTCTGGAGCCAGATCGTCGGCCCGCCGAGCTCGATCGGCGGGATCGTCGGGTCGACTGCGAACGACGGTCAGAACGTGTACGGGCCGATCACGGTCCCGGGCTACATCTGGTCGGTCTCGGCGGCCCGCGGGTCGTACCGCTGGGCCGGCCCGATCGGCGACGGGGTGCACTGGGGCCCGCCGGTGACGCTGGCCAACGGCGTGGTGTACTCGGTGGACTTCAGCGGGTTCCTAGACGCGTTCGACGCGCGGAACGGGGCGCTCCTGCTGAAGCGGCCGCTCGCGTACGGGAGCGGCGGGCCGGAGTCCCTGTCCTGGGCCGGCGTGAGCGTCGCCCGCAACACGGTGTACGCGGCGGTGGGCGTGCTCGGACTCGCCAACGGGTTCGTGGTGGCGTACCGCCCCGGCAGCGTGCCGGACGTGGCGAGCGACGGCGTTCGCACGGTCGAGGGCGCCCTCGGCGGCAGCGGGGGCGGAGGCGGTGGAGGCGGGGGACAGCCTGCGCCGATCGGGCCCAGCGTGGTGGCCGGACCTGGTGCAGCATCGACAAGCTACGCCACACCCGTGGTCGCGACGCAGCAGGGCGGCAAGCTCTCGTTCCTGAACCTCGACACCGTCCAGCACGACGTGAACTCGACCCAGAACGGGAAGGACGGCAGGCCGATCTTCCACAGCAAGCTGACCGGGTTGGGCGAGACGTCGCCGGTCGAGGGCGTGGACCACGTGCCGCCGGGCACGTACGAGTTCTTCTGCAGCGTGCACCCGGGCATGCGCGGCCAGCTCGTCGTCCGCTGATCTGACTCGGCCGGGATCCTCGAACCGCGGTCGCACTGCGGCATCAGCCCTTGACCACCCCGATCGGCCGCAGTCGCGCCACGCGCGCCGCGAGGCCGGCGCGCTCGACGATCGCAACCACGCGCTCCACGTCCTTGTAGGCCTCCGGCGCCTCCTCGGCCAGGCCGCGCGCGGACGGGGCGCGCACCGCTATTCCCTGGTCCTCCAGGCGCCTGCGCAGCTCGCCGCCCTCGACCTGCTTGCGAACAGCGGTTCGCGACAGGCGGCGGCCCGCGCCGTGGCACGTCGTGCCGAAAGAGCGCTCCATGGATCCCGGGCGGCCCGCGAGCACGAACGACGCCGTGCCCATGCTGCCGGGGATGAAGACCGGCTGGCCGGCGACGCGGTACTCCGGCGGGATGTCCGGATGGTCGGGGGGGAAGGCGCGGGTGGCGCCCTTGCGGTGCACGCACACCTCGCGGCCGCCGTGCTGCTCGAGCTTCGCCACGTTGTGGGCGACGTCGTACACCTGGACGGTCTCCCGCGCGGCGCCTTGTCCGAGCACCTGCGCGATCGCCTCGCGTGCACGGTGAGCGATCGCGGCACGGTTGGCCCACGCGAAGTTGGCGGCCGCGGCCATCGCGCCGAGGTAGTCGCGGCCCTCCGGGGAGTCGACCGGGGCGCAGGAGAGCTGCCTGTCGGGAAGCTCGATGCCGTAGCGCCCGAGCACGGCGTCCATCCGCTTCACGAAGTCCGTGCAGACCTGGTGGCCGAGGCCGCGCGAGCCCGAGTGGATCAGGAGCGTCACCTGCCCCTCGTGGAGCCGGAAGGCCGCGGCCGCGCTCTCCTCGTAGATGCGGTCCACGCGCTGCAGCTCGAGGAAGTGGTTGCCCGACCCGAGCGTGCCGATCTGGTGCTTGCCCCGCTCGCAGGCCCGCGGTGAGACGAGCGCCGGCTCGGCGCCCTCCAGCCGCCCACCGGACTCGGTCATGTGCAGGTCCTCCGCCGTGCCGATCCGGAGGTCCTCGTACAGCGCACGCGGCCCCTCCTCCAGCACCCGGTCGAGCTTGGCGCCGGACACGCCGCGCTGGGCGGACTTCCCACCGCTTCCGGCCGGGACCCGCCGGGAGATCTCGTGGACGAGGGGCTCGCGCCGCTTGCCAAGCTCCTCCGCGTCCAGTGGCAGGGCCAGCAGACGGACGCCGCAGTTGATGTCGTAGCCCACGCCACCCGGCGACACCACCCCGCCAGGCGTGTCCGTTGCCGCAACCCCGCCGACCGGGAAGCCGTAGCCCTGGTGGATGTCGGGCATCGCCATCGCCGCCTCGACGATCCCCGGCAGAGTCGCCACATTGGCGAGTTGCTCGAGCGAACGATCCTGCTCGATCGCCGCCAGAAGGTCCGCGTCGGCGAAGACCCGGGCCGGTACCCGCATGCCAGGCCGGGCGCTGGGCGGGATCTGCCACAGCTCGTCGTCCACGCGCTCAATGGGGAGCTCAGACATCGAGCACCACTCTTGCGCAGTACGCAGAATCGCAGGGCTCAAACGTGAGCCGGTGGTAGGTGACCGCCTTGACGAGCGGGGGCGGATCTCCGTGCCGGCCGCGGACGACCGCCTCGAGCCGATTTCCCTCCACCGCGATCGACTCGAGCCTCACAGGCTCGAATCCCTCCGACTCCGCGAGGAACACCAGCTCCTCCAGCCAGGCCGCGAGCAGCGCGGGACGATCCGGGGCCCTCACCGCGATCCTCCGCTCCTCCGTCGCATCCCCCTCCACCGCGAGCAGCTCGGCGAGGGCGGCCAGGGCGTCGGCGAAGACGTCGCGCTCGGTGGCCGCCCTGATCTCGAGCTCGACCTCCGCCGTGTGGTCCACCCAGCGGTACACGCTGGGCAGAGAGCCTAGATCGCGGGGGTCAGGATGATCTTGCCGCGGGTGTGGCCGGACTCGTTGAGCTCGTGCGCCCGCCGGACCTCGGTGAGCGGGAGCACCTCCGCGATCTCGACTCGGACCTCCCCGGAGCCAACCAGCTCGGCTACCCGAGCCAGCTGGTCCGAGCTCGGGCTCGTCACGAGCAGCTCGGCTCGTGCATGGCGCTCGCGTGCCGCGTCCTCGGGCGGCGCGTTCGCAATGGTGACGATGACGCCGCCCTCGCGCAGCGTCGGGACCAGGGACTGCGTGGTGTCCCCGCCCACGGTGTCGAACGCCAGGTCGACATCGCTCACGGCCGCGGCGACGTCCTGCTGGGTGTAGTCCACGTACTCGTCGGCGCCCAGCTCCAGCACGAACTCGCGGTTGCGGGAAGAGCCGGTGCCGATAACGCGTGCCCCCGCGTGCTTCGCGAGCTGGACGGCGAAGTGGCCGACACCGCCGGCGGCGCCGGCGATCAGCGCCGTCTGCCCGGCGTCCAGCCCGCCGCGGTCGAACAGCGCCTGCCACGCCGTGAGGCCGGCCACGGGAATACCGGCCGCCTGCTCGTGGGTCACGCCATCGGGCTTCCGGGCGATCGTGTCCGCAGACGCGGTGGCGAAGTCCGCGTACCCACCGCTGGCCGCCCATCCGAAGACGTCATCGCCCTCGGCGAATCCCTCTGCGCGCGACGACTCGATCGTGCCGGAGATGTCGTTGCCCAGCACCGCGGGCAGCTCCCTCTGGGCGATGCCGCGCCTGTATTTCCAGTCGATTGGGTTGACCGAGGCTGCCCGCACCTTGACCAGAACCTCGCCGTCCCCCGGCTCGGGCCGGTCCGCTTCCTCCAGGACCAGGACCTCCGGACCTCCGGTCTCGTGGACCACTACCGCCTGCATGACCTCCTCCTCCTCAGCTGGGCCGGTCGCGCGTCAGTCTACTTACTCTTCATAAGCTCGTTCAGGTTCTGATGCACGAGCTGCGCGATCCACGACTGGACGGCGGCTGCGACCGCTTCCAGATCCGTCCTAAGGCTGTGGTCGCCAGGCACCCGGGCCACGATCCGGTTCGCGGACGGCGGCGGCATCCCGAACGGATCGCGCTCGCCCTGCACGACGAGCGTCGGGAGGGTGACGGCGTCGAGCTCGGGCAGCCGGCTCGGGGACGGATCGCCGCTGCGGCGGCGCGGCTGGAGCGGAAACGCGAGGCAGAGGACCGCGACGGCGCCCGTGGCCGCCACCGTGCGGCACGCCACGCGGGCACCCAGCGACCGGCCGCCGACGATCAGCGGCAACCCGTCCAGCTCGCTCGCCCCCAGGTGCTCGACCGCTGCGGTCCAGGCCGCCTCCAGCTGGCGCGCGGGGGCGGGTGACCGCCGGCCGGACACGCGGTACGGCTGCTCGACGAGCGCGACGCTGACGCTCTCCGACATCGCCGCGTCCGTCGCGGCCGCCAGGTCACGCGACTCCACGCCGCCGCCCGCGCCGTGCCCGAGCACGAGCGCCGCGCGCGGTTCGTCGACCGGATGGAGGTGGGCGCGCGCGAGCCCGTGCGGCGTGTCGATGTCAATGGCCACCGTCACGGTATACCCCAGTACACGATGCACCTCGTCCACGACCTCTTCCAGCTGGCAACGGTCACGCACAGCATCGGCCGGGCGCTGTCGTTCGCGTTCGGGATGTTCTGGGAGGTCCTCTGGGCGCTCATCCTCGGGTTCTTCCTCTCGGCCGCCGTCCAGGCCGTCGTCCGGAAGAGCGAGATGCGCCGCCTCATGGGGGACGACTCCCCGCGCTCGATCGCGATCGCCACCGGGCTGGGAGCGGCGTCGTCCTCCTGCTCCTACGCGGCCGTGGCGCTGGCGCGGTCGCTCTTCCGGAAGGGGGCGAACTTCACCGCCGCCATGGCGTTCGAGATCGCCGCGACGAACCTCGTGGTGGAGCTCGGCATCATCATGGCGCTCCTGGTCGGCTGGCAGTTCACCGTCGGCGAGTTCGTGGGCGGGCCGCTGATGATCGTGATCGTCGCCGTCCTGTTCCGGCGGCTCCTCAGCCGCCAGCTCCTCGACGAGGCGCGGCGCCAGGCCGACCGCGGCCTGCTCGGCTCCATGGAGGGGCACGCGGAGATGGACATGTCGGTCGCGCGGCGCGGCTCGATACCGGAGCGCCTCCTGTCGCGCGACGGCCTCGACGCGACCGCGGGCTACTTCGTGATGGATTGGGCAGCGGTTGCCCGCGACATCTTCGGTGGGCTCCTGATCGCCGGTGCGCTGGCGGCCTGGGTCCCCGAGAGCTTCTGGCGCTCGCTCTTCTTCGAGCACCACGGTGCCCTGTCGACCATCTGGGGACCGATCGTCGGCCCCTTCGTGGCGGTCATCTCGTTCGTGTGCTCGATCGGCAACGTCCCGCTCGCAGCGATCCTCTGGAACGGCGGGATCTCATTCGGCGGGGTGCTCTCCTTCATCTTCGCCGACCTGATCATCCTGCCGATCCTCAACATCTACCGGAAGTACTACGGGCTGAGGGTGAGCGTCCTGATCGCAGCCAGCTTCTACGCGGCGATGGTGGTGGCCGGACTCGTGGTGGACCTCGTGTTCAAGACCGCCGGGCTGGTCCGGACGGCGCGCGACGCGAAGGTGATCGAGGCGAGCGTCCACTGGAACTACACGACGTTCCTGAACATCGCCTTCCTCGGGCTCGCGGCGATCCTGGTCTACCGCTTCATCCGCGGAGGCGGCATCCCGATGCTCCGCGCGATGAGCAAGCCGATGCCCGAGCACGGCCACGGGCACGCGATGCCTCAATAGGGTTGGGGACGACATGCCGCTTCCCCCCAGAGCGCTCGTCGCGTTGGGCTGCTGCACGGCCCTCAGTGCCTGCGGCGGAGGACACCACGGCGCAACCGATCAGACCAATCCATCGGCTGGTGGACCGCCTTCCTCCTCCTCCTCCACCACCACCACGCCTCAGCGGGCAGCGCCCGCGCGACTCAGGACCTGCGCACCCACGCAGCTGCGTCTGCGAGTCGTCTCGTCGCAGGGTGCCGCGGGTCACCTCGAGGCCACGTTCGCCTTCAGGAACTCGTCGAGCTCGAGATGCCGGCTCTTCGGTTTTCCCGGCGCTCAGATGCTGTCGCCCACGCGAAGGCCACTGCGAACGATCGTCGAGCGCGGCGACGGGTTCTTCTCGTTCCCCCGTCACCCGACAGCGGTCGTCCTTCAATCTGGCGACTCGGCCCGCTTCTCCCTCGGATGGAGCGACAACAACGAGCAAGGGGGCTCACCCGCCACCTGTCCCCGGGCCGATCGGCTCGAGG
>Ga0209577_10001423_pt1 | contig 23734 bp, 19 predicted proteins | sample GraSoiAngelo_109_FD_185874 | JGI IMG/M metagenome (GOLD analysis project Ga0209577, IMG submission 185874) | Grasslands soil microbial communities from the Angelo Coastal Reserve, California, USA - 14_0903_12_20cm (SPAdes) (version 2) | ecosystem: Environmental > Terrestrial > Soil > Grasslands...
CGTCAGCGAGCTGGGAGATACGCCATCCGTGAAGTCAGACACAAATTGCGTGAACGCGGGCGAAGTGCTCCTGGCAAAATCTGGATTGGTCGAAGTGAACACCGCCACGATGGAGTGGGTTCCCGCACTCAACGAATTGGTCGAATACTTCGCCGTGCCATTCCATCCAAATAGAAATTCACCGTTCCGCTTTGTATTCCGGCGACCGAAGAGGACACCATCGCTGTGAAGGTCACAGTGTTTTTTACCGAGCGATGGATTCGCGCTAGATGTAAGCACCGTCGATGTCCCTTTAAAGTCGCGCGCCCTGGGCCACTAATCCCATTAATCGCGTTGACAGCGGGCGAATGCTACTCTAGAATTAACGTTTGTCTCTCAGGGGAAAGGTGTGACTGAACGAGATGAGGACGTACGTAGCCAAGGGAGCCGAGGCCGAGGCCCTGAAAGCGGGGTCGAATTGGTATGTAGTGGATGCCACAAACGCCGTTTTGGGCCGGCTGGCAACTCGAGTGGCCCGGATTTTGATCGGCAAGGATAAGCCGAGTTTTACTCCATATCTGGATTCTGGCGACCATGTGGTCGTGATTAATGCGGAAAAGATCCAGCTGACGGGGAACAAGCTGGAACAGAAAGTTTATCATACCCACAGTGGCTACCCCGGCGGACTGAAAACCGTGCCGGTCAAACGCGTCCGGGAGACGCGTCCGGAGTGGGTTGTGCGCGAAGCGATTCTCGGGATGCTCCCGAAGAATAAGCTGCAAGCGCGCCGGGCAAAGAAATTGCGCGTATACCGCGATGCGGCGGGTCTGGCGAGGCATGCCGGGCAGAAGCCGCAAGCGGTAACGGTTTGAGGCCCGCAGGCGGGTAAGTGCAAGTTTTTTAGAACCAGCACTTAAAGTGTATGAAACAAAAGACTTTATCCCCCTTAGAATCAACACTTACGCAGAAACCAAGGGGGAAGTGGCGGCTAGGTAGCAGTTTTTTGAGGAATACGGTCAAAAAGTAGTCGCTGGTCGCCCAGTTATAAACGAGATTCGTAGTTCCGCACGTTGCTGTTCCTATCTACGTGGGTCCGGTGCAGGCCTTCGCGGGGAATCAGCTAGTGCCGTTCCAATTCATTGGCTTCTTGCCGATGGCGCCACCAAATTGAGAGCGGCAATCGGAACGGTACTAGGGCGTGGAGCAGGCCGACCGGTGGGTGTCTCGACGGCCGTCACTTGTAGGTTCCGTCTTGTAGATGCTGGCTACATGGTGAGCCTAGCGGGCCGAACTTGCGGTTTCTGGTTTTGAGAGTCAGGAGGAACGTTGAGTACAGCAGGTACGCCCTTAGCGGGCAAGCAGACATGGTTCATGGGAACAGGGCGGCGCAAGGAGTCGATTGCGCGCGTGTTCCTTCGCGCAGGCTCGGGCAAGTTCACCGTGAACGACCGCACCGTGGACCAATATTTTCCGAATCATGCTTGGAAGTATGAAGCGACGGAACCGCTGAAGTTCACCAGCCTTGCCGAGCAGGTAGACGTGTTGGTGAGCGCGAACGGCGGCGGCGTAGGGGGGCAGGCCGGCGCGGTGCGTATGGGATTGTCGCGCGCGATTGCGCGATACAATCCGGAGCTGCGGCCGTCGCTGCGAACGAACGGATTCTTGACGCGCGATTCCCGGATGAAGGAACGCAAGAAGTACGGGCAAAAAGGCGCGAGAAAGAGATTCCAGTTCACCAAACGCTAAAAAGCGATTGCTGACTGGTGATCGGCGGCTGGCGAAAGACCAAAAGCCGATTGCAACGAGTTCCAGGAAGATGGCGCAAGTCAACTTCCTGAGATCATGGCCGGCAAGCCGCCGGCAAGAAGGCTGTTCTGTAGCGGATGGTTGTGTAGCGCCGGGCTTCGGTCGGGCATCTTCGCGGCCTCTCGCTGCTGCAAGCAGCTATCCTAATTAGGAGGGAACTTGGCGGTAGAAATTACGATGAAAGAATTGCTGGAGGCCGGAGTCCACTTCGGTCACCAGACGCGCCGCTGGAATCCGAAAATGAAAGAATATATTTTCGGAGAACGCAACGGCATCCACATCATTGACCTTCAGAAAACCCTGAAAATGTTTCGCGAAGCGAGCCGCTTCGTGAGTGATATTTCCGCGCAAGGCAGAAACATTTTGTTTGCGGGCACGAAGCGCCAGGCCCAGGAAGCCGTCGCCGAAGAGGCCAAGCGTTGCGGCGCATTTTACGTGAACCACCGCTGGCTGGGCGGGACGCTGACCAACTGGGCCACGCTGCAGAAATCCATCAAGCGCTTGAAACTGCTGAAAGCCATGACCGAAGACGGGCGTATGGAGCAACTCTCGAAAAAAGAACGCGCGCGCCTGGACCGCGAGATGAAGCATCTCCAGCAGAATTTGGAAGGCATTGAGAACATGGCCCAGTTGCCGGACGCCATGTTCGTGATCGACTCGAATGCCGAGGAAATTGCGGTGAAGGAAGCGCGGCGCATGGGCGTCCCCGTGGTCGCTGTCGTGGATACGAATTGCGACCCGGACGTGGTGGACTGGATCATTCCAGGAAATGATGACGCGCTGCGCGCCATCCGGCTGTTCACCACAAAAATCGCGGATTCCGTGGCGGAAGGACGAAACGCTTACCAGCAATCGCAGGTGGCGGAGAAAAAGTCGGCCGTAGATCAGGCGCTGGTCGAGGGTGTCGAGTACGTGGACACCAGCGCGTACGAACAGTACGAGAAGCAGGAAGGCGACTACGTGGAGGGTGCGGAAGCGCTGGCGGCAGGCGCGGAAACCACCGTGCCTCCGGACGAAGAAGAACGCTAAGAACCTGCCTGCCGCAGGCAGGCTGCGTGGGGGGGAAAGTCCAGTGGCCCGCCCCGGATGGCTCGGGGGCGGGCCGTTCTGCAAGAAGTGGATGCATGTAACACGATTTTAATGAGCAAGGAAAGAAGGATGAGTACACAACAACCTGCCGTGCAAATTCCAGCCCAACTCGTGAAGGAATTGCGGGAACGGACCAACGCGGGCTTCAGTGATTGCCGCGCCGCTCTGATCGAAGCCAATGGCGACATCGAAAAGGCCATCAGCGTTCTGCGCAAAAAAGGCCAGGCCGCCGCTGCCAAGAAAGCCACGCGCGAAGCGAGCGAAGGCCTCGTGGGCAGCTACATTCATGCCGGCGGAAAGATTGGTGTGCTCGTAGAGCTGAACTGCGAGTCGGACTTCGTGGCGCGTACGGAGGCGTTTCAGCAGCTTTCGCATGACATTGCCATGCACATTGCCGCCCTCGATCCGCGCTACGTGCGGCGTGAGGAAGTCACGCCGGACATGCTCGAGAAGGAACGCGAAATCTATCGCGCGCAGGCGCTGGCTTCGGGCAAGCCGGAGCAAGTCGTCGAGAAAATCGTCAGTGGCAAAATGGAGAAATTCTACGAGGAGAATTGCCTCTACGAACAGCACTACATCAAGGATGAGAGCGTCACGATCGGTGAAATGATTTCACAAGCCGTCGCCAAGCTCAGTGAGAACATTTCCATCCGCCGCTTCGTGCGTTTCAAAGTAGGCGAAGTGAGCGGCGGGCCTTCGGCGGCGCCCGCAAAAGCCTAAGCAACTCAAATTGTCAGAATAAACTTACGCGGAGCGTCTCGATTCATCGTGGCGCTCTTTTTGTTTCGTGCCTTCGCGGCGGCAATCCTCCGGCGTACTTGCCGCCATCACGGGCGAAGTGCGGGGCCGGACAGAGTCTGCTACAATTCCGGGGATTCAAAGCCGCAAAACCGGAGACTCATGGCCGCGAAGAAAAGCGCAATTACTAGAGTTGTGAAGAAACACAAGCCGGCGTACCAGCGCATCCTGCTGAAGCTTTCCGGCGAAGCGTTCCAGGGACCGCAAGGATTCGGGATTCATGGAGAAACGATTCGGGCCATTGCGCGCGAGCTGAAGGATGTTCACGCGTTGGGTGTCGAAACAGCCATCATGGTCGGCGGCGGAAATATTTTCCGCGGGGCGCGGCAAAAAGGGTTCGAGATCGATCGCGCCACCGGCGACTACATGGGCATGCTCGCGACGGTGATCAACGCCATGGCCTTGCAGGACGCGCTGGAAAAGGAAGGCGTATTCACGCGCGTGCTGAGCGCCATCGAAATGAAAGAAGTTTGCGAGCCGTTCATCCGGCGGCGTGCCATGCGCCACCTGGAAAAAGGACGCATCGTCATTTTTGCGGCCGGGACGGGAAACCCCTATTTTTCCACGGACACCGCTGCGGCGCTGCGCGCGATGGAAATCAAGGCGGATGCGATTCTGAAAGCGACGCGAGTTGAGGGGATTTACGACGCGGACCCGGAGCAGGTGCCGGACGCGCGATTTGTCTCCGCCATTTCCTACCGCGAGGTGCTGAGCCAGAACCTGAAAGTGATGGATTCAACGGCCATCTCGTTGTGCATGGACAACGGCATGCCCATCGTGGTGTTCAACATGAATAGGCCGGGAAACATCAAGCGCGTCGTGATGGGCGAGCACGTGGGCTCGAAAGTAACGCCGACGTAGTTGGAAATTGGAAATCAGAAAATAGACAATGGGTACGAATGAGGGCTTCGCTTTCTAGTTTCACATTTCCTGCTTTCATGAACCGAGGGGAAGCATGACGACGATTGCAACAACCAAAGATGCGATGGCGACGGCAAAGACGCGCATGGAAAAAGCGGTCGAGGATTTCCGCAAAGATCTGGCCACGCTACGCACCGGCCGCGCGAACGCGGCCATCCTGGATGCCATCCGCGTGGACTACCACGGCACGCCGATGCCGGTGAACCAGTTGGGGACGGTGACGGTGCCCGAGGCCACGTTGCTGGTGATTGCGCCGTGGGACCCCAGCGTCGTGCCGATGATTGACAAGGCGATTCGCGCGTCTGACCTGGGTTTGAATCCCACCAATGACGGCAAAGTCGTCCGCGTGCCGATGCCCGCGCCGACCGAGGAGCGCCGCAAAGAGCTCGTCAAGCAATTGCACAAAATCCTCGAGAACCACCGCACGGCCGTGCGCAATATCCGCCGGGATATCAAGGAAGCCGTCGACAAGCTGGAGAAAGACAAGAAAATCAGCCAGGACGAGCATAAGCGGACCAACGAAGAGCTGGAAAAGCTCACGCATTCGGAGACCAAGAAGATCGAAGATCTTTCCGCCGCAAAAGAGAAAGAGATTTTGGAGATTAAATAAATTTTCAGGGCTTGGCTGGAGTTGCTTTCGGCGGTGCTTTCGTGTCTGGCGCCGCCGAATTTGTTTTTGATGGTCTGGTTTCGGGCCGTTCCAGGCGTTCCAGGGTGAAATCTTGAGCTTCGTCGCTCTGCACGACGTGAAGGAAAGCGTTGTAGTCGGCGGCGCGATCGGCGGGAACTTGCCTCAAAATGAATTGGATGTGGCGCGAGGCGGTGATCGTCGAGCCGTTCGTGGAGTATTGCGAGGCATAAGTCGCATAGTCGCGCTGCACGGAAGTCCCGACGGGAGCGCTGGCGGTCGAGCCGGGCGGGAGATGCAGAGTCATGCGCGTGTCAACTTCCAGCGGCGTGCCGAGTTCGACAGGAGCCGTTGCTGAGCCGGAGGCGGGCTTCGCTGGGGGATCGGGCAGACCCAACTCCGGAAGCAGCGCGGGAATGCGCACGGGTTTCTTCGCCCAATCCACGAATTTAGGCTGTTCCAGTTCGTACTCAACGGTGAAAGGTTCTTTGGTGGCGTACGGATCGGATGCGTTGACGCTGGTCACCTGCCCACGGAATCCGTCCGTGATCGAGAGAATTTGCGCAACTTCTTTCCATTTTTCTTTCGCCGTGCGATGGAACGCGGTGCGCAGCACCAATTCGTTGTCCCCGCGCATCGAATAGCGGACTTTCGCCCGAAGCGTGCCGTTCTCCGCAAGCGTAGCGCCAACATTCACTTGCTGAGTCGCGGCGAAAGGCAAATCGTCCGCAACTCGTGGCAAGTAAGCGACAACGTGCCCAGTAGGATCTCCGCGAGGCGCCGACGCGCAAAACACGGTCTTACCTCGGTATTTGTCAGACACCATTCCCAACGGCGCCACTTGCATTGCTGGATCCATCCATACGTGCCGGCCTTCCAGCGGCACACTCAGCAAAACATGATCGAATTGTCCGGGGAGGGAGGGCAAATCCGCATTCTTGTTCGGGAAGGTCAAATAAACGGACGGCTCAAAGTGCAGCGCGCGCGCAAAAGAAGCCAGCAGCGCGGCCTTGTCTTCTTGCGTCGCATAGCCTGAAGCCAAAATCTCGTCGGGCGGCCGCGTTTGGTAGCCCGTGGAACCCAGGGACACATCCACGGTGGAAATGTTTTGCGCCACGAAATCGTAGATTGTCTCGAGTTTGCCTCTGGCCCGGTCCGCAGAAGCCGCGAGTTCCTTCGCTTTCGCGTCGGCCTGCTTGGACGTTCGCCCAACCGGGTAAAGTAGTTGCGCGATTCTTGCAGAGAGTTTGCTCCACTCATTCATGGTGCTGAGTGCGACGTCCGGTGCTTGCGAATTCGCATCGCCCGATCCATCGGAATTTCCCGCCAGCTTGTGATGCCAGACGTAGGTTGTGCGAGCTGATGCGCCTTCCCCGGTCGTTTCTTGACTCTTCGCCGGAGTAGCCGGGTTGATGCGCACTTCGACGTGTCTCGACACGGGTAGATCAAGCTGAAAGTCTTCTTCGGACACCACGCCGGCACGGTCGAAGGAATGTTCGAGCCAGAACTCCGGGGCGAGCGGATGGTGCGAGACGGTTCGGATGACGCGGTATTCGAGGGTGTCGCCGGGCTGGAGTCCGAGGATGCGCACAGATTTCACGCGCACGTCCTGATACGCGGGAGCATTCACCACTGCGGGATTCGGGCGGTCGGTGATGGCGCCCGGCAAGATGTCCGAGGTGCCGCCGTTCGCGTAGGTAATGTGAACCATCGGGATTTCGACCGATTCGAACGAGCTGTTGAAATCGAAGTTGAGCTGGGAAAACTGGCGGACGCCAAGTTCGCTGTTGATTTTCACCAGCGCATGAACCTCTTTGCGGCTATCGCCGTTGGATTCAAAACGAACTTTGGTCTCCAGCAGGTCGATTTGCGCGGGGTGCGCCGGTTTCTCTGATTTGCCGGCCTTTTCGGCTTCCTTCGCGACGGGACTAACTGCAGGTTTTTGCTGAGCTTCTTGCGCAAGCGAGTTCGAGGACGCAAAAGCGAAGGACAAGCACATCGCCAGTGGTACGAAGAAAAATGCCCAGGCCTGGGAAAAACTCTTCATGGGACGTTCCAAGGCAGTGTAGAAGGACGGGCGATTGGCTTCAAGAAACAATCCGGCCGAAGTTGCGTCTGAGTGCATGGTAGTCTTGATGGGCGCCAAAAGCGCGAGGAGAGAACAGATGCGACGCATTCTTGTGGGGTTGGTTGCATTAGCGGCGACTTTGGATCTGGCGGCGCTGCCCCTGCGCGCTGATGAGAAGCCTCCTAAAGGCCCGGACGAGGACGGCACCAAGCCTGCGCTGACACGCATTGCCGGCGAAGGGCTGCTCAATTCGCACGCCTTCGGGTTCTTGACGGAGTTGAGCGACGACATTGGCGGGCGCGTCACCGGAAGCCCCGCGGAACGCAAAGCAGAAGACTGGGGCGCCGCGAAGATGAAGTCCATCGGCCTGGAAGACGTGCACACGGAGAAATACACCATCTGGCGCGGCTGGACCCGCGGTTCGGCGGAAGGCGAAATCCTTGCGCCGATCCGGCACAAATTGCATGTGGACGCGATGGGATGGACGGGATCAACCCCGGCGGGAGGAGCGGAAGGGGACGTGGTGGCCGTCAACATGTTCGACATCGAAAACGAGAGTAAGAATGTCGCGCACCTGAAAGGAAAAGTCGTTCTGGTCACGGCCAAAGGGAAGCCCAGCCAAAATGAGATGAATCTCTTTGCCCTGTTTGGCGATTTCCTGAAAGCTGCCGGACAGGCGGGCGCGATCGCGGTCATCGGCGGACAGGGCGGCGGAAGGTCCCACGGCATGAACCTGACGCACACGGGCATTCTCGGCTTCAACGCGGATTTTGCTGTGCCCGTGGTGTCCATGACCGCGGAAGACCAGGGACAGTTGGAACGTTTCCTGGAGCGCGGCATCACGCCGCGCGTGCGGTTCAATGTGCAAAATACGTTTACCAACGGCCCGGTGGAGACCGCGAACGTGGTCGGGGAGATTCGCGGGCGCGAACACCCGGAAGAAGTTCTGGTGGTGGGCGGGCATCTGGATTCCTGGGACCTGGCGGAGGGAACCACTGACAATGGGTCGGGCATTGCGACGACGCTTGGAGCTGCCGAAGCCATCCTACATTCCGGGCAGCGCCCGCGGCGCACCATTCGTTTTGTGTTATTCACGGGCGAAGAGCAAGGACTCGATGGCTCGTTCGCGTACGTCAAGCAGCACAAGGCGGAGTTGGGCAATCATCTTGGCGACCTGATTCTGGACTTCGGGCAGGGGCCGGTGAAGGGATTCCAGTTGGGCGGACGCGATGATTTGGTGCCGGCATTCGAGGCGTTCGTGAAAACACTTTCCAATTTTCAGCCGGTGCAGGTGGACGACAAAGTGGAATCGGGAACCGATACGTTGCCGTTTTCCATCGCCGGGCTGCCTGGGATAAACATGCTGCAGGAAACCGGCGACTACCTGTACACGCATCACTCCGCCGCCGATGCCTTGGAAGCGCAAAAACCTGACATCCTCACGCACAACGCCACGTTAATGGCCTTGGCGGCTTTTTGGATCGCGGACCGCCCCGAGCGTTTCGCCTCACCATGGCCCGCGGAACGCACCGCCAGAATGCTGCGCGCCCAGCACGAGTATGAGGAATTGAAGGCTTTCAACCTGTGGCCCTACGGCGACCTTGGCGCGGAGGAAAAGAAATATAATCCGCAGAATTAGTCATTGCACTTACCGCAAGCCGGGCTCACTTCCGGGCTAGGAAACATCGCGGGCGCTAGTTCGTGTTTGAGTTGCGCGATTGTGGGTCAAACACGTCGGGGAATCCTCAAAAATAAACTGCGCGCGCCAGGATGCTTGCTGCGGCGAACGGTAGCCGCCGCGTTCCACAAACGCCAGTTCCGCCTGTAGGGTTGCCAGCACATCCTTCTTTGCTTCCAGACATCTCTCCTGCCTCCCAGGAAAAGTCTGCCGTGTGGGCGAACAAACCGCAGTGACGCAGGGCACAGGGCTATGTAACGAAAGGCCACGCGTACCGTTAGAGGGCCTCGCGCGGCCAAATTGGAATTAGAGACTTCGCACATTCTTGTTAGAATTTAGGGGTTTGCCGGTGATTCCCGACGCGCATACCAGGGGATAGTTTTGAGAGCCGCTGACCCTCCCTTGGAGAACCGCAGAGTATTCTTGCTCATGCGTTTGGCCAAAACGATTTGCAGCGCTCGCACGTCCAAACAGCAAGACGGGAGAGGCCTTTTCGGTGCCCTTTGCATGAACACAAAGCTTGATCTTCGCCGGGCGACGAGGGAATTCGTGCCCATGGCGGCATTTCTACTTTTTGCGATGGCGGGTTGCTCCAAGGTGCAGCCGGCCAGTGTGTTGGGTGACGCTTCGCATCCCGCTCCCGTGCATTTCTATACCGTGGCGGAGGAAACGGCGCGAAGGCGCATTCAGGCTGTCGGCTCACTTTATGCGCTGGAAGAGAGCACGCTTAGCTCGGAAGTGGAAGGCCGGGTGGCTGAAGTGCTTGCCGACGTGGGCGACAACGTGCAGGAAGGGCAGCCGCTGGTGCGGCTCGATCCGAGGGAGCTGCAATTCGAAGTGGATCGCCAGCGCGGCATCGTTACGCAGGTACGAGCGCAATTGGGGATCGGGCCCAATGACCCGCCGCCCACCGACGCCAAGAAGATTGCTTCCGTCCAGCGCGCGGAAGCGGACTTGTTTGATGCGGATCACAAATACACCCGCGCGCAGGAGATGTTTCACGACAAGCTGATTTCACAGCAGCAGCTGGACGAGGCCGCCAGCCGCTACCAGAGCACGAAGGCATCCTATACAGTCGCCTTGCAGGAAGTGGACCGGCTAAAAGCGCTTCTGGTTTCGAGTGAGGCGAGTGAAAGACTGGCGGAGAAGAAACTGAACGACTCCACGATTCGCGCGCCTTATCCCGGCTCTATCAGGACGCGCGATGTGCATCCGGGCGAGTACTTGAAGGTGCAAAGCCCGGTGATGGTCCTTGTGCGAACCGACCGTTTGCGCGCGCGCCTGGCAGTGCCGGAGCGCTGGGCAGGATGGGTCAAGGATGGCGTCACCATTGATCTGCACGTGGACGCGTTTCCAGCGCAAACCTTTCATGGAAAGATTTCGCGCATCAACCCGGCGGTGGCGCAGGACTCGAGGACTTTCGAGGCCGAAGCGCTTCTGGTCAATTTGGATGGAAAGTTGAAACCTGGATTTTTCCTGCAAGCTTCCATTCCCAGCGAGAAGGAAGAGAAAACCATCTTCCTCCCGGAAAACGCGGTGAACTATCGCTACGGCGTGTACAAAGTGTTTCTGCTGAACGGCAACCGCGTTTCGGAGCGGCAAATTCGGCCGGCTGGACAAACCGAGGATGAACACGGGCGGCGCTTCGAGGTTGCTGAGGGCCTGAAGCCGGGAGACCGCGTGGCCGTTGCTGTATCGGGTGAGTTGCACGACGGCGCGATCGTCCAAGAACAGGGCGAAGGGAATACGGGAAACACGCCGGCAATGAAATAAGAGCCGCGCAACCACCATCACAGAAAAGCGTGAATCGACATGAAGCTCGCCGAAACTTGCGTCAAGTATCCCGTGTTCACGGTGATGCTGATCGCTTTTCTGGTGACCTTAGGGGCGTTCTCCTACCGCGACTTGGCCGTTGACCTCTTTCCTAAAGCTGACCCGGCCACGGTGAACGTCGAGGTCCGGCTGCCGGGCGCGACTCCCGAAGAAGTGGTGACCGGAGTCGTGTTGCCGCTCGAAGATGCTATCTCCTCCGTCAGCGGAATCGACGAAATTCAGGTGTATTCGTTTGAAGGTTTCGCGGATATTACCTGCACTTTCGTTTTGGAACGCGACATCGAGGGCGCGGCGCAGGACATTCGTGAAAAAGTAGCGGGCGCGATTGACCGCCTGCCGCGCGACACGTTGCCACCGATTATTACCAAGCTCGATCCTCAATCCGACCCCATCCTGACGCTGCTCGTGAGCGGCCCCATGAGCCGGCGGGAGCTGACGGAAATCGCGGACAAACAGGTGCGGCGAGCGATTCAGACCGTGGACGGTGTGGGCAGCGTCGAACTAAACGGCGGGCAGATGAGGCAAATTCGCGTTTTGCTCGATGCGCAGAAACTCACGGCGCACAATTTTACGGTTCTGGACGTCCGTGATGCGCTGCAACGAGAAAATATAGAAGCGCCAGGCGGCCGCATGATTACCGGGCCGCAAGAGTTGGGGCTGCGTACGCTGGGGCGCGTGACGTCTGCGGAACAGTTCGGCGAAATCGTGATCGGCACGCGCGGAGGCGCCCCGGTGCGCGTGCGAGACGTAGCCCAAGTGGAAGATGGCGCGCAGGAGTTACGCACGTGGTCCGCGTTGTTCGGAAAGGACGCGCCTCCCGAGGACGTCGTCTCCATTCAGGTGCTGCGGCAATCGGGCGTAAACACTGTGCGCGTAGCCGACGACGTGCGAGCGAAGGTGCAGGGGCTGCGCCCACAATTGCCGCCGGGCGTTCAGCTGCAGATCGTTCACGACATTTCCGATTTCATCAAAGCTTCCGTCCATTCGCTCATCGAACACTTGATTCTCGGGAGCATTCTCGCGAGCTTCATTGTTTGGGTTTTCATTCGCAATTGGCGCGCGGTGCTGATTGCGGGGGTCGCCATCCCGGCGTCCGTGATTGCCACATTTGCGCTCATGCGCGGGATGGACTTTTCGTTGAACAACATGACGCTGCTAGCGTTGACGCTGGCCGTGGGTATCGTCATCGACGACGCCATCATCGTCCTGGAAAATATCTTTCGCTACATGGAGGATAAGGGAAGAGACCGCGTTCAAGCGGCGATCGAGGCGACGAAAGAAATTGGGCTGGCGGTCATGGCCACAACGCTTTCGCTGGTGATTATTTTTCTCCCGATCGCGTTCATGACCGGCTACGCGCGCAAGTACGTGAACTCCTTCGGATGGACCATGGCCATGGCCATCATGGTGTCGCTGCTGGTTGCGTTTACGCTGACGCCGATGATGAGTTCACGCATGCTGCAGCTAAGTGGCAAGGAAAAGAAAACACACTCCGTGGGATTTCTGCATTCCGTGGACGAATTTTATTTGAAAGCCTTGCGCTGGGCGCTGGCCCATCGCGGCACTATCCTCGTGATCTGCGTGCTTACGTTTCTTTCCACGTTTGGCTTTTATCATTTGGTGGGACGCGATTGGATCCCCGCGGATGATCAGAACGAGCTGATCAGCTCCTACACTCTTCCGGAAGGTACGTCTTTGGAGAAAACCACGAAGCTGGCGACGGAAATGTCGGAACGCGTCCTTGCGCTTCCCGAAGTGGCGCTGGTCGAGTCCTTCACGCACGGGCCCACAAATCATGCTCACCTTTTTATCGTGCTGGTACCGCGGAGCGAGCGGAAACGCAGTCACGTGCAGTTGGCCGCCGACGTGCGCAAAATCGAAAGCAGCTACCGCAACATGACCTATAACGTGCGCCTGCCTTCCGTTCTTGGCGGCGAAATCTATTTTCCCATCGCGGCGGTAATTCGCGGTCCGGAACTTTCGCGTCTGGCGGAAATAAGCAAAGCCGCTGCCGACCACATGGCCAAATATCCGGAACTGGTGGATGTCAATCCAAGCCTGAATCTTAATACGCCGGAGCTGCAGGTGAAAGTGGACCGGCAGCGCGCCGCGGACATCGGTGTTCGAATGACCGACGTGAGCGATGCGGTGCGGCTGTTCTATTCCGGCGAAGATGAAATTACGCGCTTCAAGGAAGGCTCGGAGCAGTATCCCGTAACAATGCAGTTGCTCCCGGAACAGCGCGACAATCCCGAAGTGCTGGCGCGCATGATGGTGCCTTCTTCGAAGCTGGGCCAGGTGCGCCTCGAAAATGTCGCGACGATTCAGCGCGGCGCCGGCCCCGCCACGCTGCAGCGCTACAACCGCGAGTTTCAGGTCAGCGTGTACGCCAATGTGGGCGCGGGTTATCCTCTGGACCTCGCCGCCGCGCACACGGTTCAGTCCATCAAGGAAGTGGGTCTGCCTTCGGGCTATTCGTACACGTTTACCGGGCAAGTGAAAGTTCTCGAAGAAACCACCTGGAACTTACTGCTGGCGATGCTGCTGGCTTCCATCTTCATGTACATGGTGCTGGCGGCGCAATTCGAAAGCTTCTCGTATCCGTTTATCATCATGCTGACGCTTCCGCTGAGCGTGCCGTTCGCGCTGTTCTCCTTGTGGATCACTGGACGTGCTCTCAGTTTGTGGAGCGCCCTGGGCATGTTTTTGCTCTTGGGCATTGTCAAGAAAAACGGGATTTTGCAAGTGGACTACACGAACCGCCTGCGAGCCGCCGGAATGCCCTTGCAGGAAGCGATCCTCGAAGCCAACCGGGTGCGGTTGCGTCCGATTCTGATGACCACCCTTTCCATTATTGCCGGGTTAATTCCCGTGGCCATCGGCATTGGTGCCGGCTCGGAGCAGCGCGCTTCGATTGCGGTGACAATTATCGGCGGGCAGACGCTTTGCTTGCTGCTGACGCTGCTGGTAGTCCCGGCGGCGTATTCGTACCTGGCGGAGCTGGAGGCCGTTTCCGGGACGGAATGGGCCGCGCGAATCTTTGGCTGCCTTCGCAGCCCTCCGAAACCCTCCGACAACGACTGAGCTGGTAGGTTTCAAAATCCTTTTTCAGCGACGCCGCGCCGTTTGCCGCGCTCCACCGAAGCACGTAACTAAGAGCGGTTCAACGAGCGCCGTCACGAGCGCCGGGAGGCGGCTCGCTTTGATCCCCGATTCTCCGAGAAAAAGGAAGGGTCTTCGGCAGTAACGCGAGGCGCGCGCAGAACGAGGAACAACTCGCTGGCCCAAAGCAGAATGTCAAGCAGGCGCGCGCGCTCCAGATTCGTGAGATTATCGCGTTGCAGGCTTATTTCGAGGGCCCGGCGCGAGCATTCTTCGATGAAGGCGCGCATCGCGGCAAGGTCCACGCGCTCTTGACGCGATTTTTGGCCGCGCGGATCCAGCATCTCCAATTTGGCGTAGCAGCGCAGGAGGAAATGGTTCAGGCATAGAACCTGCTGATCCAGGGAAGTAGCCGCAGCGCCGTGGCAAGCATCCTCGCTGCAGTTTCGTTCCGCGCGCTTCGCGCCCACCCGATCCCCGCCTCGTGATTCGAAGTGTTCCCCCATTTCCCCGCTTCCCTCTTCTCCCGTCTCCTTCTTCTTTAATTAAGATGCGCTAGGCGAGGCAGACGTTGCCTTCCTGAATAATACTCTCCTCGGTTATGAACCGCATGTCAATAGCACTGGTATAGATCTGTGGATTTTGCGGGACCGGCTGGCGCGCCCGCATGTTTTGTAGGCGTAAGGAGCGGTCCAGGTACGGGGCGATCAGGGCGCGCAGACGAGGTACGCTGCGTTCACAATTCTTGTGCGCCTCACCGCCTTCCCAAGAAACAATAACAGTGATGAGGCGAGCTTCCTGGCTGGAGACCATGACGAGGCAGCCGGCGAAGCCGTTGATGTCCTCCAAACCGGATTGAATCGTGGCAGGGAGAAACAGCATGGCCTTGGCGGCTTGCTCCGGCTTGGCGACGAATTCTATGCTGAACGCCGTGAGCCCGCGGGTTGCACAGGCAATGGGCGATTCGACTTTGCATTTGGCGCCGGAGATAGCGGTGAAAGTCGTGACAGATTTTCCGGAACGGTTTGACTGGCGAACTGGACTTGACACAAAACCTCCATCGATGACGGCCTACCCCCTCCGGTAGAAGACCGGTAGAAGAGGGGAGGCGCATCCTTGCCCGTTCAGGGCAGGCTTGGATGCGCCTGCTGGGGCACAGGGGGACCGGGGTGGGCCCCCCCGGGTAAGAATCCCGGACATTCCGAGATTTCACAGGGAAGTAGTGCAGGGGATGTGCATTTCGTTTCACCGCATCCGTTTCAAAGAAGCGAGAAAGCAGAAAGATTCCTCACCCGCTTGGCGGCTTCGGAAGGAAGGGCAGGAAGCCTTATAGTCCAATTGCCATGCCTACCACGCGATGAGCGCAGCATGCCGCACCCCCCACAAGGAGGAAGTCGGCTCGCCCCGCTTGGAATGACCGTGTTGGAGCGAGATTCGAGGTTCCATTGCGAGTGGAGGCGGGGCGACGGTATACTCCATGCCCAAGTCGCGCGATGTGGCGCGAGAGGACACGAGGCGGGCGCGTCCTGAGGCACGGGCGTGGATTTCTTTGCGTTTGACAAGGCCTATCTTGACAAGTTGCGGGCGGGGGATGCTGCGACGCAGCATCACTTTGCCAGCTATTTTGGAAGATTCCTGAGAATCCGGCTGAGAGCCCGGAGACTTGCCCCGGACAAGATTGACGATCTGGTGCAGGACACTTTGCTCAAGGTGATCGTCAAGGTGCATCAGGACGCGGTGCGGCAGCCGGAATGTTTTGGGTCGTTCGTTAACTCCACATGCAACAACGTTTTGTGGGAATACTACCGGTCCTGCTCGAAGCATCAGCAGGAACAAGAGGAGCCCATGGACCTGCCGGATAAGGTATTGAATCTGGACGGTTTACTGGTGACAAAGGAGATAGCGGAACATGTCCGGCGCATCCTGGGGGAGATGCCCGAAAGGGACCGGCGGATTCTGAGGTCCCTGTTTTTTGAGGAGAAAGAAAAAGACGAGATTTGCCAGGACTTTGGCGTCAAACGGGATTACCTGCGGGTTCTGGTGCTGCGGGCGAAAGGCAAGTTTCGGGACCTGTATCAAAGGGACCAAGACGGGAGCGAAAAGCGGGCGAATGGGTGAGGAGGCCGGTGAAACGATTTTGCTAGCCACCGCACTAGCTGTCGGATGGCACATATGGATCACAAACAGGCGGTAGAGCTGCAATTAGCGGTGAAGTATGTGCTCGGCGAACTCCCAGCTGTTCAACGAGATGAGTATGAAGACCACTATATAGATTGCCCGGAGTGCGCGAAAGACGTGCATGCGGCGGCGGCATTTGCCGATACGGCGCGCGAACTGTTTCACCAGCAAGCGCGGGTCGAAATGCCCGTGCCAAGTGCGCAGGGCCGTGCACGAGGAAGTTGGTTACGGCCGGTGGTCGCGGCACCAGTGTTGTTAGTCCTTTTGGCGGTAGTCGGCTATCAGAACCTAATTACGCTGCCTCGGCTGAAATCCGGCGGGTCTCGAGGCAAGGCACAAACTTTCAATTCGTTCTCGCTGGTTGCGGCCAGCGTGCGTGCAGAGCGCGGCGAAGAGCCGGTTAAGGTGCAAGTGCAAAAAAATGAGACGTTTGCACTGGATTTTGATTTTCTGCCGTCGCGGCCGTTTGATCATTACCTATGCAAATTGGAGGACGAAGCGGGCCGCGCAGTGCTACAAGCGAGCATCCCAGGAGAAAAAGCCGGCCGCGAAGTACACCTGCTTGTGCCAACGGGGTTGGATCGTCCTGGAAAGTACAGCGTTTTGGTTGTCGGAGACCCCGGCGTAAAGGGCCAGTGGGATGAAGGTAATGAAGTTTCGCGCGTGAATTTCGTGGTTGATTTCCAGCATCAAAAGGATTAAGTATTCGCGCTGATAGAAACCCCTGAGGTACGTCCATGTCCGAATACCAGCCCCTTCGTTTCCATTTCCATGCCAGCGGCTATGCATTAAGCGCACATTTTCACCGACCGGTCGATGTGCCTATCCCCGCACAGGCGGCGCTAGCGCTGCCGATTGAGGGCGGGAGTGCGCATTCGGGACTCGAGAAGTTCGAGATTCCGCGGCTGGCATCCTTCGGGTCGGCGCAGACGCATCTTTCCGGGAGCTTCCCGGACAAAAATACGGCCACGACGAGCGTAACGGTGGTCGTGGAAGGGTTGAAGATTTTGGATTTTCTTTCCGTGGACCGCATGGTCACGCGGCTGACCGCCGAGTACAAGTTTGGCGGGAAGAACAGCGAGAGCCACATCATTGCGATAGGAAGCTACTTCGACGGGCTGAGGCTTGGGGGCTTCGACGTGAAGGTGACGCTGCGGCACGAGCTGCTGATTAACAGTATGACCTTGGCTGATTTACAAAAGAGTGTTAAAAACGACGCGAAGGCCGGGAAGATAGCGATCCTGGGTAACGGGGTTGTGTTGTGCTCACTGGTGGAAAAGATCGAGACCGATTTGAACAAAATCCCAGGCGTCGAGATCGAAGGGCATGTGATACGGATTCCGCACTTTGGCGAAGTTGCCCTGGCGGAAGTATTTGCGGGGTATGGAAGCCGAACGCTGACGATGCTACGGTTCCAGCTGGGTTCGCCGGATGGGGGCGGCGGTTCTTCCGGCAGTGGTTCGACCAACGGCATTCCGCCAAAAGGCTGAAGCTCGCCCCACTCCTCAGCTTCGCCGTTTTCCTCTGTGGCTGCCGCACCCCAGCAGACGCACAGTCGCTTTACGAAGACGCCCGAATGAAGTTACGGCGGGGGGAAACCTTCGCTGCGTTTCAACAAGCGGACACGGGTCTGCGGCGTTTTCCGTCTAAAAAAACGGAATGGCACTGGCGATTTCAAGTCTTGAAAGCCGAGATTCTCGATTTGCAGGGGATGGAGCGGGACGCGCTTGCCCTTCTCCAAGAAGAACTGCCGTCCTCTCTTGCCACCAGCGACTTGGCGGTCCGTCGCGTGTGCACGCAGGGATCGATTAACGCCAGTTTGGGATTGCTGAAACAGGCAGATCGGGATCTCGCGGAAGCCGAAACACTGGCCAAGAGCTATCACCCGGAGCTCTTGGGGAAACTTGCCCTGACGTATGGGACTCTACAGTTTATCAAGGGCACGGCACCGGCCGCTGAAGCCGCTTACCAGAAGGCGCGAGAGCTGGCGCGGGAGGAGAAGGACCCATTCCTTGAGGCAGCGGCACTCAGCGGGCTGGGTGTGGCAACGACAATGGAGGGCCACTACGACGAATCCATCGATTGGAACCGTGCCGCGGTGGAACTGGCACGCTCCGTGGGAGCCACAGGCTCGTTGGCGAGGACCTTGGGGAACACGGGCTGGAGCTACGTCGAACTAGGTGATTATGAAAATGCCCTGACATTCTACAAACAAGCAGAGGAAGCTTCCGCCAAGAGTGGTTTACTCGTTGACCGAACTTACTGGCTGACATCCATCGCTTACGCCGAGCAAGGATTGAACGATGACGCCAGCGCAGAAGCCACGTTGAAACAAGCCTTGCAGTTGGCCCGGGCGCAGGATAACAAGAGAACCCTGGCTCAGTGTCTGAGTCAGCTTGCGTGGATCGCGCTGGAAACGGGGAGAAATGACCTGGCGGAGGGATATAACCAGGAAGCGACTGATCTGGAGAAGAACGGACTCGATTCAAGGCTGGCGATTGATTCGATGTTGTTGCGGGGACTCATTGCGGGCGGCCGACGCGAGTATATAGAAGCAGAGAAATCGTTCCTTGCGGTACTTGAGTTGCCTCAGGCAAGTAAGTATCAGCAATGGACGGCGGAAGCGGAGCTGGCAAACGTTTACGCGGCCGAGGGTCTGGACGACAACGCGGAGAAGCAATACCGCCTTTCCCTATCGACCATGGAGGAAGTTCGCGCGTCAATTCAGTCGCCGGAATTGCGCCTCACGTTTTTGTTCAACACGATCCGGTTTTATGGCAATTTCGTTGATTTTCTGATGAGGAAGCACCGGTCTGAGGATGCACTGCAAGTGGCCGAATTGAGCCGCGCGCGGACGCTGGCGGAAGGGCTTGGCGGGGCGACCAAAATACTCTCGTTTCCGTTGCGCGACTTTCATCCGCAAAGAATCGCGCGGCAACGAAATGCCGTGCTCCTCGACTACTGGCTGGGACCGCAGCAGTCGTATTTGTGGGTGATTACTCCGACGAAGATCAGTTCCTTCACGCTCGCCAAGCAATCGGAAGTCGAGGCCCTTGTGAATGACTATCGGAGCGCGATAGAGCGCGGGAAAGACTTGCTCGGTGGCGGAGGACTCGCTGGCCAAAAGCTGTACTCCATGCTGGTTGCGCCAGCAAGCAAAATGATTCCGCAGGATTCTCGCGTAATTGTTTTGCCGGACGAGGCCCTTTACAGATTGAATTTTGAGGCGCTGATTGTTCCCGAACCTCAGCTGCACTACTGGATTGAAGATGTTACATTGAGCACGGCAAGCTCGCTCACGCTGTTAGGCTCCGCAGCCAAGGTAGCACCCCAGACGGAGAAGCGGCTGCTTCTCGTAGGAAACACGGAGCAACCCAACAACGATTTTCCGGCCTTGGCGCAGGCGCCAAAGGAAATGAAAAACATCGAGCAATATTTTCCGGATTCGCGGCGCAAGGTGCTGGAAGGGAAGCGGGCCACTCCGTCAGCCTATCTTGGCAGCAATCCGGAGCGGTTCTCGTATGTGCATTTCGTGACACACGGCACGGCCAGCGTCACTCGCCCGCTCGAGTCTGCTGTGATTCTGAGCAAAGAAGGCGATTCGTACAAGCTGTATGCCCGGGACGTGGTTGCCCACCATCTCAACGCGCAGCTGGTGACGATTTCCGCCTGCGACACGTCGGGGAAGCGCACGATTTCGGGCGAAGGACTGGTCGGGCTTTCGTGGGCGTTTTTGCGGGCGGGCGCTCATAACGTCATTGGGGCACTTTGGGAAGTGAGCGACGTTTCCACGCCGCAATTGATGGATGCGCTTTACGGCGAATTGAGTCAAGGCAAAGATCCCGCGACCGCTCTTCGCGATGCGAAGCTAAGTCTGCTGCATTCTCCGGAACGCGACTCGGTATTCAAGAAACCGTTCTACTGGGCTCCATTCCAGCTCTATGCCGGTTCGTGAGTTAGGCTTCCAGAGCTGAACGGACAGATAAACGAGTTGGCCGCGGATCCAGGAAGGTGCTGCGGCATGAAACGATTCCCGGGATTGCGAAACCACTGAATATCATCATGCCCCGAGGACCATCTTCGCTGAATGTCCTCTTGTAGATTCTTTTTACTGGTTGAGTTATAAAGAATGCCGTAATACCCTTCCAATTATTTAAAACGCTGACGCGCCGAGCGTCACTACTCCCGCAGAATCAGGCTCATCTTTGGCCACGCGGGGGCAACCAGGGGGGAACGATGCCAGCCGGACTGGATAATCTCAAACACATCGTCGTGCTCATGATGGAGAACCGCTCGTTTGACCACATGCTGGGCGCGCTGATGGACACCGACAAACGCATCGACGGCGTGGATCCCGCAAAGCACAAAAATCCCGATACCACCGGCGAGATGATCCCCGTTCGGCCGCTTGCGGAATTCCAAGGGCAACTTGACCCCGATCCGGACCATCACTTTCCGGGCGTGGACCTGCAGATTTTCGGGGGCGCGCCGCCCGGGCCTGCCCGCGTAGCCAACATGCAGGGCTTTGTGAAGAGCTATTTCCAACAGCAGCAGGACGTCGACCAGTCGCACAAAATCATGTATTACTTTCCGCCGAAGAAGTTGCCTGTGTTGGCCGGGCTTGCCACACAGTTTGCTGTTTTCAACGGCTGGTTTGCGTCCATTCCAGGGCCGACCATCTGCAATCGCGCGTTTGCGCACTACGGAACGTCGTTCGGCCAAGTCGGCATGAACATATTTGAATGGAAGGGTCCCTACCTGAGCATCTACGAACGTGTGCTGCTTGCCGGTCGGACCGCCAAGATTTACTACTACGATGGACCCAGCTCGACGATGGAAATCGTCAACCTTCTGAAGAATCAGTCCAAGATTTTCGGCACTTTCGATCAGTTCCTGAAGGATTGCAAGACAGGCGAGTTGCCAGAGTACAGCTTTGTCGAGCCAAATTACAATGACCACGACGGCGACAGCGGCGCGGAGATCGCTTCGGACCAGCACCCCGATCATCACGTGCAGCACGGCGAAATTTTCATCAACAACGTCTACAATGCGATTTTCAACAACGAACAGCTTTGGAAGAGCACGGCCCTGTTGATCGTTTATGACGAACACGGCGGGATTTACGACCACGTCGTGCCGCCCGATTGTCCGGCCGACGACAAGGCATTCACCGCATCTGCGGATCAAACCGAAGCGGGTTTCCCTTTCAAGTTTGACCGTTTAGGGGTGCGGGTTCCCGCCGTATTGGTGTCGCCCTGGGTCAAGAAGAACACAGTTATCCCGGGTCCTTATCAGCCCGATGGGCGCAAATTCGATCACGCGTCCATCCCTGCCACGGTGATGAAGTTCATCCTCAAGGATTTCGATCCGAAGGGGCTCTCACCGGATGACAAAAGGAAGTTCCTTGGGCAGTCCCAGCGCGAGCAGGCTGCGGACACTTTCCTCGACCTGCTTTCGAACGACGTGCAACCCGATGACGACATCCCGAGCTTCGAGATTCAGTAGGAGGCGCTATGGCGAAGGCAAGAAAAAGAAGAGCGGTGCCTATTCCCAGTCCGCCGGACGACGCGTTCGACAAAGATCGCCGGGCGGGCGCACTCTTGCAGGCCCAGGCTTTGCATCTGCGTCATGGGCTGGCGAGGTATGTTCAGAAAGTTGCGCGGCATTTGCACAAGGTAGGCGAACTGCTGGCCGTTGACCTCAGCACGACCAAGACCGAGGGGCAAGTAAGCGAATACGCGCGGCAAGTCACCGCCATTCTCCATATGAAAACTGGCAAGCACCCTCGCAAATACAAGGAGGCTGCGCGCTAGCATGGCGAGACCGCGACCGAATCCTGAAGGCAAAATCCTTTGGGAATAAAGCTTGATGGCGGCGTCAGGTGCAGGCGCGCCGGGGCGGGTAAACCGATGAGCAAAGGAGACATAATGCGTCGAGCCTTTTTGGGGTTGGTCTTGCTCGCGACAACTTCTGCCTCAGCGCAAGAAAGCAGGTTGGGTGCCGATTTTCGCAAGGAACGAGGGAGCTTTGCCGGTAGCTGTTCGCACTTTGACTTCAAGTCTTTCCTCGACTGCGCCCAGGTTCTCTTCACTGATCACCCGCTGCACATCGCGGTGGGGAGCATTGCACCGCAAAATGGATTCGGGGCGGGCCCTGCTTTTGTTGCCCATTACACTCCCAATGAGACGTGGCGTTTGAGCCGGAACGTTGATGCCGTTGGGTCCATCAATGGCTCGTGGCGCGCCGGCGCTTACATGAATGCAATTTACATAAGGCCGCGGAAGTTTGTTGCAGGGCGCGGGAGGCACGGTTCAAGCCCTGAGCCAACTGGACTCGAGAACCCTGTTTTTCATTTGTACGCGCAGACGATTTCCTTGAACAAACTTGATTATTTTGGGTTGGGTCCAAGCACATTGGAATCCCGTCGCTCGTTTTACGGTATGCGCGAAACAATTCCCGGGATCAACGTGTGGTGGCCTGTCTATCAGCCGCCGATGGCAGAAATTTCCCTTTACGGTGAATTGAACGGACGATTTGTAGCGATCCGAGGAAGCTTTGGACAGCCAAGCCCGTCCATTGGGGCGCTTTACACCGAGGCCACCGCCCCTGGATTGACGGCGCAGCCAGGATTCTTCCAAATCGGCGAAGGATTCAGGTTCAAGACCAAGTCACTCTTTCTCAACGACCATCTTCGGCTCAACTACCTGGTGACCTTCCAACAGTACCTGGCACCCGGGAATTCTCACTTCTCGTTCCGACGCTTCACGACAGATCTCTCTCATCAGATCCCTATTTACTCTACGACGAGGAGCTATCTTTCTAGCTCTCACAACGGACCGGACGATTGTTCCAAGGGCATTGACGAGCATACTTGTCCGTCTATTACGGAAAATCTTGAAGGCAGCTTTGGCGTCCGATTGTTCATTTCTGAATCGATGGCCCCGTCAGGCCACGAGGTACCGTTTTATTTTCAGCCAACTTTGGGCGGATCAGACATCAATGGCAACCAGTCTTTAAGCAGCTACCAGGATTTTCGTTTCCGTGCCCCCAATGTTCTTTTGCTGCGAGGCAGCTTCGAGCACTCGATTTGGAAGTGGCCCCTTGGCTTTGCGTTTATGGTAGATGAGGGGAAAGTGGCACTTGCTCGCGGGGACATTGCGTTTAACCATCTCACCCACAGCTTCTCCACTGGGCTGGCGTTGCGCGCGGGAGGGTTCCCTCAGGTGTTTTTGCTATTTTCGTGGGGCGGCAAAGAAGGCACGCACACGATCGCGAACGTAAACACAGGTTTGCTGGGTGGCTCGGCGAGGCCGTCGCTCTATTAGCGGCTGAATGGCAATACTGAAGTTTCCACAGGCGTTGGCCTTGTGTTTTGTGACTCTCCCGCACTAAACTCCTGCCAGCAATTATTTTCGTCAGCCGCCTCCATCCTTTGAGGGATTCCAAGGCTCGCGAAACCGTGGGTGCGGAGTTTGAGGGGAGAAACATGAAAAAATTAATGTGTGCCTGTTTTGTGCTGGTACTTGCGGTGTGCTTTGCTTCCACCGCTTGGGGACAGGCGCAGATTACTTCGGGAACCGTGCAAGGGGATGTGCTTGATGAAAAAGGCGGAAGTATCGCCGGTGCAACGGTAGAGGCAAAAAACTTAGACACC
>Ga0209577_10001424_pt1 | contig 23730 bp, 29 predicted proteins | sample GraSoiAngelo_109_FD_185874 | JGI IMG/M metagenome (GOLD analysis project Ga0209577, IMG submission 185874) | Grasslands soil microbial communities from the Angelo Coastal Reserve, California, USA - 14_0903_12_20cm (SPAdes) (version 2) | ecosystem: Environmental > Terrestrial > Soil > Grasslands...
GTCTTCCCCATGGGCGTCTGCGACTGGACCGACGGCGGCGTCTCCCAGCAGGGCACCATCCCGTGGCTGAGCTACCAGCAGGATGCCCAGGGGAATCAGGTGGTCTACGGCGGCCGCCAGCTCGGAAGCGCGCCGGGTGGATCCGGCGACGGCTGGACGAGCTCCGTCTTCTCGGTCTGGCGCAAGGGCCGGAAGGGGTTCGCCGGATGACGGCCCGACGCGTCTAGTCCGCACCCCTCGCCGCTTCGAGCGCCTCCCGCCGTTTCAGCAAGATCTGCCAGCGCCCGCTCAGCGGCCGTCGGCCACCCTGACCGTCCCGCCGAGCACGCCGCTGTAGAGGTCACCGCGAGGGCTGATCGCTATCCCGGCGTAGTGGTTGTTGTAGAAGACGCCGGTTCCAAGCAGCCTGCTCCAGTCCGTCTTCCCGGTTCGGAAATCGATCGCAGTTACGTACCACGCGTCAGGCCTGCCGGGCGGTTTGGTGATCGTGTAGACGAGTCCGTTGGCGAGTGAGAGCTTCGGGACCACCGAGGGGGCGATCGCGTTGCTGTGCCACACCGCGCGGCACGACTTTCCGTTCTGGGCGATGTCCACGCGCTCGATACCCGGCGTGGACGTTGCGCCGTTCTCCGTCGCGAACGGCGGCGGCGCGTAACCGAAGTTGTTCTCGACGATCATCGAGTTGTCGGTACCGATCAGCGAGTTCTCGGTCGCGCTCGCTCCCTTTGCGAACACGGGCTGCTCGCACACGACCCGCCGCCCACGCCCGACGTGTGCCGCCCGGCGATAGACCACGACGTTCATCGGGTCGGCGTTGTCGGTGATCGAGACGTAGTGGTTGCCCATCACCGTCGGGGTCGTCCCCGAGCCGGCGGTGAACTGGCCCGGCTTCTGGACGCCGGTGTTCTTGTACGGCTCACGCCAGGTGGTTTGGACCTTCCCGCCCTTGCTCAGGTCGAAGCGGTACATGGCCGCATCGCTGACGACGTAGACGCCGCCCTTCTCGTCGACCGCGAACGAATTCTCGATCGGCTCGTTGAGCCGGACACTGTCGAGCACCTTCCCGGTCCTCTGGTCGAGCGCGCCGACGACGCCGCTGAAGCGGGAGACGAACCAGAGGTGGCCGCTCCAGTCGGGGACCGCCGAGTTGATCTGATCGTTCGCGGGGATGACCGACGCCAGGTCGTAAAGCGCCGCGAGGCTGAAGCTCGGGTTTGCAAGTCCGCCATGGAGCGCGATCACTCGGATGGTGCGACCGGTCGACACGACCGCGCGGTCCTGGTTGTCCAGGTAGAAGTAGGCGCCGCCGCCCGAGGTGAGCGGGTTCGCGCCCGGTGGAATGACGCGCGGCGGCAGGTCGTAGGTCGCCAGGGTGTCCAACGTCGTCGGGTCGTACAGCGTGAGCCGCTGGGCGGCCGCCGAAACGCAGTTCGTCAGCGGTCGTCCGAACCTGTCGAAGACGATCGTGATTCCGCAGCTGCCGAAGGTGCCGAAGAACTGGGAGTTGACAGTCGGGCTCCGCCCCAGCGGGCCCGACCAGGTGTAGGTGTCGGACTGATAGCCGTCGTTGTGCACATTGCTCAGCCCGTTGGCGGCCATGAATGGGTTCTGGGGAACCTTCGGCGCCTTGACCTTCTGCGGAGTCGCGGCCGTGCCGGCGAAGTTGGGCACGAGGGAGGGGCCGTTCGGCGGATCGTTCGGGATCGGCGTAGCGGCCAACGCCACCGAAGCGGCCAGGAGAACGCCGACTAAGACGACGGCCAGGAAAAATGCCGCGCGAGTCACGGGGCCAGACCGTCGATCCTAAATCAGTACGCGATCCGGGTGCAACCCATCGGACAACCGAGCGATGACTTCTTCGGTGTGCGCCGGTCTACATCGATGCATTCGCAAGGATGGGAGATCACGATGAGGCTGGACCACGACTTCACGGCCGTCCTGCAGAAGAGCCCCAATCCGGGAGGCTGGACCTACGCGTTGATGCCGGGGTCAGCCGACTTCTTCGGCACGCGGGGTCTCGTCAAGGTCACGGGGACGATCGACGGCCATCCGTTCCGCAGCTCCTTCATGGCCATGGGCGACGGCACCCACAAGCTTCCCGTGAAGGCCGATCTCCGCAAGGCGATCGGCAAGGGCCCTGGCGACACCGTGAGGGTTCACCTTGACGAACGGCTCGGCTAGCGAACGATCCAATAGCCTCCGCGCAACTTTCCCCCTCTCCACGAAGGAGGCGTCATGCACGCATTAGTCGTGAGGGTCTCGATCAACGATCCCGAGCAGGCCACCGCCGCACTCCGAGAGCAAGTCGTGCCGCGGGTGTCGCAGGCGCCGGGCTTCGTGGCCGGCTACTGGACGCGCAAGGACAACACGGGGCTCTCGATGATCGTCTTCGAGTCGGAAGAGGCCGCGCAGGCAGCCAGCGAGCAGATCCCGTCGGGGATGCCTGATTCCGTGACGCTCGACGGCACCGAGGTTCGCGAGGTGGTTGCGAACGCCTGACCGCAGGTCCCTGGACCGGGCCTTTCGACGCTGTTAGCGTGCGCAACCACTCGCGCAGGCCCGCTACATAGGAGAGCCAATGACTTTCGAGGCTTCCGCTCCACCCGTCGTCCTGGTCCACGGCCTTTGGCTGACGCCCCGTAGCTGGGAGGGATGGAAGGAACGCTTCGAGAGTCGCGGGCACCAGGTCCTCGCTCCCGCCTGGCCCCGGATGCAGGGGGACGTCGAGGACATCCGGCGCGATCCGTCACCTCTCAACGGCCTCGGCATCACCGAGATCACGGATCACTACGCCGACATCGTCCAGGGTCTCGACCATCCCCCGATCATCATGGGCCACTCCTTCGGAGGCCTGATCGTGGAGCTCCTTCTCGACCGCGGCCTCGGCGTTGCCGGGGTGGCGATCTCGCCTGCGCCGGTCAAGGGCGTCCTGCGGATTCCGCCCTCGCAGCTTCGCTCGGCCTTCCCGGCCCTTGGCAACCCCGCCAACAGGAAGCGGACCGTGGAGCTGACCCCCAAGCAGTTCCGCTACGCCTTCACGAACACGATGAGCGACGAGGAGGCCCAGGCGGCCTATGACCGCTACCAGGTGCCGGGTCCCGCGCGCCCTCTGTTCCAGGCGGCGTTCGCCAACTTCAATCCCAACGCGGCGAACAAGGTCGATTTCCACAGGGACGACAGACCGCCGCTGCTCGTGATGGGCAACGACCAGGACCACACAGTGCCGGCGTCGGTGAGCAAGGAGGCAGCCAAGCGACTCGGGAAGTCCAAGGCCGTCGTCGATTACAAGGAGTGGGCCGGGCGGCCGCACTTCACCGCCGGGGCGCCCGGCTGGGAGGACGTGGCGGACTACGCGCTCGAGTGGGCGACTCGCCACACCGGTGCACCGGCGGAGCGCAGGGAGCCGGTTCCGGCCTGACCTCTCGCCCCCGCGCATCCGCCCATGAGTGACTTCGTCTCGCGCGGATTCACGGGCCGGCGGAGGCAGGAGTCCGAGGCCGAGCGACTCCCCCCGGGCCAGTACCCCGAGCCGGGCTTTCCGGTGCTCACGGCTGGCCCGACCCCGCGGATCGAGCCGGCGAAGTGGAGCTTTCAGATCGATGGGATGGTCTCCAACCCGAGGACCTGGACGTGGGAGGAATTCGGCCAGCTTCCCTTCGAGCTGGTGCCGTGCGACATCCACTGCGTCACGAAGTGGTCGAAGCTCGGGACCAGCTTCGGCGGGGTCGCGGTGGATGCGCTCCTCGACGGTGTGCAGCCGGACGGCGCCTACGCGATGGCCTTCTCCCACGGGGGGTACACGACGAACCTCCCGCTCGAGGACCTGACGGGCGGCAAGGCCTGGGTCGTGACGGAGCACGAGGGCGAGCCGCTGCCGCGCGAGCACGGCGGACCGGCTCGGCTGCTCGTGCCGCACCTCTACTTCTGGAAGAGCGCCAAGTGGGTCGCGGGCCTGCGGATCATGGACCACGACGAGCCGGGCTTCTGGGAGCAGAACGGCTACCACAACCACGGCGACCCATGGAAAGAGCAGCGCTATTGGAGCGACTGACGCCGGTCGAGCAACGCGCGCCGGGCCGATGGCAGATCGGCGAGGTCACCGCGATCGTGGAAGAGACGCCTCGCGTGAAGTCCTTTCGCATCGAGCTGCCGATGTGGATGCCGCACCTGCCCGGCCAGCACTACGACGTGCGGCTCACCGCTCCCGATGGGTACCGAGCACAACGGTCCTACTCGGTCGCCTCTTCGCCGCTCGACGAGGGCGGAGTCGAGCTCACGATCGACCGGCTCGCGGACGGCGAGGTCTCGCCCTACTTCCACGACGTGGTGGTCGTCGGAGACGAGGTCGAGGTGCGCGGCCCGTTCGCGTCCTACTTCGTTTGGCGCGGTGAGTCGCCGGTGCTGCTCGTTGGCGGTGGCTCGGGCGTCGTGCCGCTCATGTCCATCCTCCGCCACCGACGGCGCGTGATGCCCGAGCTGCCCATGCGCCTCGTCTACTCCGTCAGGGGCGCGGAGGACGTCATCTACGCGCGCGAGCTCGAGGGAGATGCCGTGCTCACATATACGCGCGAGGCGCCGGCGGGCTGGACCGGCCACACCGGGCGGATCGACACGTCGCTCCTCGCCGACGCCGGTATCGAGTCGGGCACCGCGTTCGTGTGCGGCTCGAACGGCTTCGTAGAAACGGCGTCCGATCTGCTGCTCGAGGTGGGTTTCGCGCCGGACGAGGTCCGCACCGAGCGCTTCGGCCCGACGGGCTGAGGTCGCCCCCGCCCCAAGTCTCAGCCGCCAGCCCAGCGCTTGAGGTACGGAAGCGGGTCGAAGGGCGCGCCGCCCTGCTGCCAGGGCGGTTTCCACATCTCGAAGTGGAGGTGAGACGCGCTTGCCGCGCCCGTATGGCCCACGTACCCCAGCGTGTCTCCCGAGGACAGTCGATCGCCCGGCGCCGGCAGGGCCGGGTCGCGGAGGTGCGCATACATGTAGTCGACTCCGTCGTCGCCGCGCACGACGATGTAGTTGCCGGCGCCGCCGGACTGGTACGTGCGCCAGTACGCCGTACCGTCGCTGACCGAGACGAGCCTGGTGCCCTCGGCGGCGAGTACGTCCTGCCCCTGGTGCGTGTGGCCGGAGCGAGGCGCACCGAAGCGGTTGCCCGGTCCGCCGAAGTCGTACGGACCGTCCACCGGGAAGGCGTGTGGGCCGGCGAGGTCGGTGCCGCTCCCGCTTCCGTGCTCCACGGGTTGCGGCCCGGCGACCGGCTTCGACGCGCGGGCGGCCGCCCTCGCGATGACCCGGCCCTCATGACGGCTCACCCGACCGTCCACGTGGAATCGATGCGCGCGCTCGTAGCGCCGCACAGCCCGCCTGGTCTGCGCTCCGTAGATGCCGTCGACCGAGGCGCGATAGCCGAAGATGACGAGCGCGCGCTGGAGCTGCACGACGTCGTGGCCGCGCGACCCGGTGCGAAGCACGCGGCTCCCGAGCGACCCGGCCTGGGCGACAGCTGCGATCGCCAGCACCAGACAGAGCGCGAATGCGGGGGTGAGGAGCCTCAGCCTGCGCGTGCTCATGCCGCCTGTCTTCGTGCTTCGTGCACGGCGGCGGTCGCCGGCGATCGATGTGGCCTTCCGCCCGGTTTGATGCCGAGTTCGAAGAGCTCGTCCGCCAGCTGAAGCCAGGCTTGCCCGGACTCGAAGAACCGTCTGCCCCGCGAGCGCCAGTGCCGCTCCACCTCGACCAGGGCGAGCTCCACGGCGAAGCGCGCGCGCTCTTCCAAGTCGAGCTCCTCGGACCGCTTGGCGGCGAGCAAGAGCGGTCGGATGAGGAGGAGGGCGACGAACGCCACCAGGATCCATCCCGGGGCGAGCCAGAAGAGGGAAAAGTCGGCGAAGACCACGCTCCCAGGAGATGCCCCAGGTGCACCGAGAGTTGAGCAGCCCTAGCCGAAAGTACGGAAGGTGCGGCGAGTGCTCCCCGATTCGGAGGACCCCGCCGTGGAGTATCTGACGTACCTCCGCTCGCGTTCCTCGTGCAGTGCTTGGGCGTACGTCGAACGCGGGAGGCTGGTCGGCCAGTCAGGTGGAGACATCCCCAGTATGCGAAACCCTCCCTTCTCATCCAGGCGGTTCCAGCGCACGTCCGAGGCGCTGCGATATCAGTGCTCCAATTGCGGGGCGCACGTCATGTGCGATGTGGCCAAGGCCACGTCGTCGGGCCGGTGCTCGACGTGCGGAAGCTACGAGCTGATCCCGATCGTGGCCGCGAAGACGGCCGTTGGGACGTAGCGCCATGCGCCCGCCCGCGTCGGGTCTCCTGAGCAGCTCGGCCGTCGCCTCTGAAGGTCTCGGCGCGCGGCGGTTCGAGCGTCCTCGGGATAGGCCGACCGCGGAGTCGCTCCAGCGCGCCTTCGAGCCGCTGAAGCTGTTCCCGGCGCTGTCCCACGCGCGCGACCGCGTTGTGGGCTTGCTCTCCGACGACCCGGTGGACGAGAGCGAGCTCGTCGCGGCGATCGAGTCGGATCCCGCGCTCGCGCTCGCGGTGGTCACCGCGGCGTGTCGGCATCCCACGGCTTCCCTCGACGTCGCGGGGGTCCCCGCGGCCGTCGAGGCGCTCTCGCATGAGGAGCTCGGGTCGGTCGTGTCGCAGGTCCCGGTCTTCGACTTCTTCCAGCGGACCCGCTCTGAGGGCGCGTTCGTCGAGGGCTTCCGCCTGCATGCGCTCATGACCCAGCGCTCTGCCGATCGGATCCACGCCCAGGCGGGCGTGGGCGACCTGGACAAGCTACGCGTGGCGGCGCTCCTCCACGACATCGGCAAGTTCGTCCTGCTTCGACGCCACGACCAGTACGCGAGGTTGCTGCTGTTGCGGGCGAATCCCGAGCAGCGGATGCTGCTCGAGTTCCGCCAGTTCAAGATGGACCACGCGCTCGCCGGAGGGATGCTCATCCGGACGCTGGGCCTCCCGGCCTCGTTGGCAACCATCATCGAGCGGCATCACGCCGCGGACGCTGGCGGTGAGGCGGGGGTGATCCGCCTGGCGGACATGTTCGCCAACTTCGCGACGGGCAATGCGATTGACCACGAGGCGTTCACCGAGGCGGGCGCGGCGGTTGGCCTGACCGCGGTCGACCTTCGCAACCTGCTCGCGCGACTTCCGCATCTCGGCGGCCCGGCGATGCGGCGCGAACGACCGCCGCTGACCCGCCGACAGCTGCAGATGCTGCGAATGCTCGCGCAGGGGCGGCGCTACAAGCAGATCGGTGAGCAGCTCGGCATCTCGCCGAGCACGGTTCGATCCCACCTGCACGACACCTACCGACGGCTCGGGGTGGCGGATCGGGCGCAGGCGGTGCTGCTCGCGGCACGCCGCGGCTGGATCCAGTGAGCGCCCGCCTCGCCCTCGCGCTCGCGCTGGGGCTCTCGGCGCTGGCGAACGCCGCTTCCGGCGGGTCAGCCCTCGCAGCGACTCGCGACCCGACCACCGGCGGCGCGCCGGCCCCGCCGGGACCCGAATCGAGCACCGGCGGGACCAACCCGTACGTCGTCGGTCCGCCAAGTGTCTCGAGTCAACCGTCCGGGCACCCTCGGCCGCCGCATCCCGGGGTCACCACGACGCCGGGTGGCGCCCCCGGCTCGCCTCCGCGCAGCGGCCTTGCCGACGTCCCGCCCGCCTACCTGCGCGTCTATCGCGCCGCCGCTAAGGCCTACTCGCTCGACTGGAGGATCCTGGCGGCGATCGGCAAGAACGAGTCGAACCACGGACGATCCACGGCGGCGGGCGTCCACTCGGGTGTGAACTACGCGCGCTGCTGCGCCGGACCAATGCAGATCTGTGTGGTCCGTAGCTGCGGCTACGTGTGGCAGCACTACGCCGCGGATGCCGACCGCAACGGGGCCGCCTCGGTGTACGAGCCCACCGACGCTGTCTTCGCCGCGGGTGCCCTGGTCGCCGACCTCACGCGACTCCTGGGTACGAGCCCGGCGCTGCTCCTTGCCGGCTACAACGCCGGGCCCGGAGCGGTTCGACGCCACCACGGAGTCCCGCCATATCCAGAGACCCGGAACTACGTCAGCGCGGGGCTCGCGTACATCAAGCTGCTCCCGCAAGACGGAAGCACGACCTCGAAGCGCTAGGCGTCCGTGTCGAGCTCCCCGCGGTTCAGGGCCTCCGCCACGGCCTGCGCCCGCGTCTTCGCGTGGAGTGCGGCCATCCCGTTCGCTACGTGCGTGCGCACGGTGTTCGCCGAGAGGCGGAGCCTGTCCGCGATCTCCGGGCCGTTCAGCCCCATCGCGAGGAGTCGGAAGATCTCCCTCTCACGCGCGGTGAGTAGCCGCGGCCGAAGCGGTGCGGCGGATCCAAACGGCCGTGGCAGCAGGACGAGGACGTGGCGTCCCGGGACGTAGCCGTCGCCGGAGTGGAGCTCGACGTAACGCTTGGTTCCATCGCTCGCGAGCAGCGTCCGCTTGTCGCCGGCGTGCGCGCCCCGGGAAGCGCGTTCCTGGCCCTCCGAATCGGTCGCTGCGAACTCATCGATTCGCCGCCCGGCGAGCTCCTCCTCGGTGAACCCGAGGAGGTCGGTCAGAGCGCGGTTCGCGTGCACGATCAGCCCCGCCTCGTCGAGGACGATCATCGGCGCCGGGGCCGCGTCGAATGCGTCCCCAAGCTCTTCGTCTGTCGCGCTCGTCAGAGCCGCGAGCGCCTCGGCCTCGTCCGGGTAGCTGTCGATCCGGCGGATGCCGCGATCGCCGACGGCGAACAGCATGGTCGCGGTCCCAGTCATTCGATCGCCGTTCGGCCGTATTCGCACGAACGTTCCGGAGACCAGGATTCGATGGCCCACCTCGCGGATTTCGACCTCGAAGTGGATCTCGCGATCCCGGTCATAGGCGTACTCGAGCAGCGAGTACCAACCAGCGCGCCCCCGATACGACGTTCCCGGCGGCGCCCATCTGGACGTCGGAGTGACGACGACGTCCTCGTCGAGCAGCGCGGCCGCCTCCTCGAAGTCGCGCCTGCTCATGGCGTCGAGGTACCCGCCGACGATGTTGCGCGCGGAGGAGGGGAGGGTCAAGTTGGCCTTACGTAAGGAACACCCAAAAGCTGCAGAATTGTTGCTGCCGGTGGCGCCGCACGCCATAGGTCGTTTGTCGTACGGCGCAAAGCGCTGAAATTACGCTCAGCGGACGGCCATCCGGCCGCGCTTATGACGTCGCTCCTGGAAATTGCATCGCGGCTCAGCGCTGAAACCTCGTGTTGCGCTGAGGCAAGCGATATCGATTTCGTCTCGATCGGTTTCACAGCGTCTCGGAGGCACCGCCGGCTCGCCGCGTATCCGTGATCGCGGCGTCGAGGCCGGCGAGCAGCTTGCGCGCCCCCGCCGCGAATACCCTGCCCGGCTCGGTTGGGGTCACGACCCGGCTCGTACGGTGCAGCAGCTTCACGCCGAGCTCGTGCTCGAGCCTTCGGATCGCCTGCGACAGCGGCGGCTGCGCGATGTGAAGCCGCTCGGCCGCCCGACCGAAATGCAGCTCCTCCATCACCGCGAGGAAGTAGCGGAGATGGCGTAGCTCTATTGCCGTGGGCGGCTGGATCATAATGTGTCGACTTGCGTTTCTAGACAGACCGGTCTACTGTACTAAACAGACAGGTCTGTCTAGTAGCTACTGAGTAGCGGCCGACGCCATGTCAACGGAGAGAACCCCCCCCACGCCCCCGCTCCCGGTCGGCTACGTATCCGCGGCCACCGCCTCCGCGACGGCGGAGGAGGCCCCTAGGGAGCGCCTCCTTCGCACGGCGTACGACCTGTTCGCCGCCCATGGAATCCTCGCCACGGGCATCGACAGGATCGTGGCGGAGGCCGGTGTGGCCAAGATGACCCTGTACCGGTACTTCCCATCCAAGGAGGACCTCGTCCTCGCGGTTCTCGACCTTCGCGAGGAGGTCTGGTCCCAGGGCTGGCTCGCTTACGAAGCCGAGCGGCGGGGCGAGGCGCCGGTCGAGTGCCTGCTGGCGATCTTCGACCTCTTCGACGAGTGGTTTCGGCGACCCGACTACGAGGGCTGCCTGTTCATCAACTCCCTCACAGAGATGTCTGGCCAGGACAACCGGATCGTCGACGCGTGTGTGGTGAAACGAGCGAACATCCGTAGGTGGGTCGAGGGTCTCGCGACGGAAGCGGGAGTTCGCGATCCGGTGGAGTTCGCGTGCCGGTGGCAGATTGTGATGGCCGGTGCGATCGTCATGGCGCTCCACGGCGACACCCACAGCGCGAGCAACGGGCGAAGGCTTGGTCAACTGCTCCTCGAGGCGGAGGGACTGCGTTAGTAAGGGGCTAGCCTGACGGCGTGAGGAGCGCCGCTGTCCGCGTCTGTTTCATCGTCGCCTTGGTGGTGGCGATGGCGGGGCCGGCGGCCATCGCGGCTTCGCCGACCTCGCTTCCACGCGTCACCTCGTCGAGCCTGGTCTATGGCGGCGCGTTCCGGGTCCCCGCGCAGGTCAGCGACCAGAAGACCTTCTCGTACGGGGGGACAGCAATCGCCTACAACCCGACCGATCACGGCCTGTTCGCGGTCGGGCACGACTGGTATCAGCTCACGGCGGAGGTGACGATTCCGCGGCTGGTCCGGAGCTCGAAGCTGCGCGACCTTCACCGCGGCCACTTCAAGCAGCCGTTCACGGATGCCACCGACGGTGCGATCGACTCGACGGGTGGGACGAACAACAAGATCGGCGGCCAGCTCGTCGATGGTGGCCGGCTGTACGGCTCGGTCTACGTCTACTACGACGCGAGCGGGAGCCAGACGGTCTCGCACTGGGTGCGATCCTCGACCAGCCTGGGCGGCGCGCCAGCCAGGGGGCTCTTCGAGGTCGGCAAGGTCGGCGCGGGCTTTGTCTCCGGCTTCATGGCGGTGGTTCCGGGCGCGTGGCGCAGTCTCCTCGGCGGCCCGGCGCTGACCGGTAACTGCTGCATCCCGATCATCAGCCGGACGTCGTTCGGCCCCGCGGCGTTCGCGGTCGATCCGACCAAGCTCGGCTCCGTCGAGCCGCTCCCCGCCAAGCCGCTCGTCTACTACCCGCAGCAGCACCCGACGATCGGAGCCTGGGACGCGAGCTGGAAGCCCTCGAAGGGGATCTTCTTCGGCGGCGGGACGACGATCCGTGGTGTCGTCTTTCCCAAGGGCACGCGCAGCGTCCTCTTCTTCGGCACGCAGGGGATCGGCAGGTTTTGCTACGGCGAGGGAACCGACCAGCGCGGCCTCGAGGGCCAGCCCACCCCCGACGGATCGACCTGGTGCTACGACCCAGACAACTCGAGCAAGGGAACCCACGCCTACCCGTATGTGCCGGAGGTGTGGGCCTACGACGCGAAGAGCCTGCTGGCCGTGCGCCGCGGAAGCAAGCATCCGTGGCAGGTGAAGCCGTACGCGACCTGGAAGCTGCGCCTGCCGTTCGGCTCGAGCCAGATCGGCGGCGCCAGCTACGACCCGAAGTCCGGACTCATCTATGTCTCGCAGCAGTACGGCGACGGCACGGAGCCCGTGATCCACGCCCTCAAGGTGCGGCGGCCCTAGGGCCCGGCCATGGCGAACGAAACGGCCACTGCTGGGCGCCGCCGCCTCAGCGCGGTGATGCGCGAGGGCGAGCAGGTGACCCCGCTCGAGCTGTTCTTCGACCTCGTCTTCGTCCTCGCGATCACGCAGTGCACGCAGCTGATGTCGAACCACCCGACCTGGGGCGGCCTCGCGAAGGGCCTGCTCGTGCTCGGGATTCTCTGGTGGTCATGGGTCGGCTACGCGTGGCTCACGAGCGTCGTGGACCCGGAGGAGGGTGCCGTCCGCGGCGTGATGTTCGCGGCGATGGCGGGCCTGCTGGTGGCCGCCCTCTGCGTTCCCAAGGCCTTCGGCCACCTCGGTCTGACCTTCGCGCTCGCGTACGCGGTCGTCCGTGCCGCCCACATCGGCCTCTTCGTGCTGGCCAGCCGCGACGAGCCGGAGCTGCGTAGATCGGTGGTCGGTCTGGCGGCCAGCACGGCCGTCGGCGTCGGAATCCTCGTCGGCGCGTCGTTCCTGCACGGCGCCGCGCAGGTCGGCTTGTGGGGTCTGGCGCTCGCCCTCGACATGGCCGGGCCCTACTTCTTCGGCGCAGAGGGCTGGAAGCTGATGCCGACCCACTTCGCCGAGCGCCACGGCCTAATCCTGATAATCGCCCTCGGCGAGTCGATCGTCGCGATCGGCGTGGGCGTGGCGGGTCACCTCAGCTTCACCGAGGGGACCGCGGCGGTCATCGGGGTGGGGCTCGCGGCCGCGATGTGGTGGCTCTACTTCGACGTGGTCGCCCGGGTGGCCGCGAGGCGGCTCGTTAACGCGGAAGAGGGCCGCGAACGGAACGCGTTGGCTCGCGACTCCTACTCCTATCTCCACTTCCCGATGATTGCCGGGGTCGTGCTCGTGGCGCTCGGGCTGAAGAAGACCCTGGCGGGCGTCGACGACCCGCTGCATCTCGTACCCGCCTTCGCGCTGCTCGGTGGGGTGGCGGCGTACCTGCTCGGCCACGTCTCGTTCCGCTACCGGCACATTCAAACCACCAACAAGCGCCGTGCCCTGCTGGCGCTGATCCTCCTCGCGCTGATCCCCGTGGCGACCGAGATCTCCGCACTGGCGATCGTCGCGATCGTCACCGCCCTGGTCTGGATCCTCATCGCGTACGAGACACGGAGCTACGGCGAGGGCCGCGCCCGCGTCCGGCACGAGGACTACGGGCGCGAGGCGGCCCCCTCCTGAGACTCCGTGCCAGGTTATGCGTCGGCTACTCGGTGCGTCAGGCGAGGAAGCCGACGACCAGCATCACGACGCCCGCGATCCCGAACAGCCCGCCGCCGCCCAGCAGCCAGCGCCGGCGGGTGATGATCGAGACCGACGCCAGCACGATCCCGATCTGAAGCCCGACCTCGGCCAGCTCGAAGAGCAGGTGTAGGTGGTTCTGATGGGTGACGTCCTTGCCGAGCTTCGTGGCCTCCTCGTCGAGGCCCTTCACGACGGGGTTGAGCTGGTCCGCGGTCTTGTTGAGCTTGTCCGCGGCGTCGGTAAGCGTCTTCGCTTGGGCGCCGCTGTTGATGGCGATGGCGTTGAGGGTGGCGTAGCTGAGCTCGAGCTCGATCTGCCTGCCCACCTGCGTCTGGTACTGCGCGTGGGTGTCGGAGACCTTCGTCTGGCTCTGGATCGCGTCCTTGACGGCCTCGTTGGCCTTGAAGGTCGCGACCGCCAGGAAGGCCGCCAGGACCGCCACGACCAGCGCGGCCTGGCTCGCGAAGGACACCTCCCCGCCGCCGGGATGGCTCGTCTCGAACCGCTCGAATGCATCGTGCGCCTCCAACGCGGCGCGAAAGCTACGGCGGGGGGTGGACGGACGCGCGACGGCGATCCCCAGCCGGCGCGTCTGCCACACTTCCGGGGACGGGCAGATGACTCCTCACGCGGTTCGCCGTACTCCCGCTGGCCCGGATTTCCTGGACGTGCCGGCACCACCACGCCGGCGGGCGTGGCCCCGCCGAGTCGCCGCCGCCGCGTCGATCGTGCTCCTCTGCGCCGCCCCGTTCGTCGTCTTCCATGACACGATCCGCGACGCCGCGACGAAGTTCAGGTTCGAGTTCGTCTACCTGGTTACGGGCTGGGCCCCGTGGGCGCTCGTGTTCCTCGGGTCCCTGTGCTTCGTCCCGGTCGCGGTGTCGATCGGCCGGGGCGCGTACAGCCGCTGGTTCCTGAGCGCGCGCATCCGGCACGTCTACGAGATCTGGGGCGCGACCCTCTACCTCCTCGGGGTGCTGCTCCTCACGCAGACCTCGCAGGTCTCGCGGGCGTTCTAGCGCGGAGCGTCCTCGGCGGTAGCGGCGGCGGCCTCCGCCGGGGCCGGTGGGTGGCCGTTGCCGTTCGTCGCGACCGGCGCGTGGCCGTTCCCGCTGAAGCCCTGGGGCGCCGCCACGGGGGCCCGGCCGTTGCCGTTTCCGTTCGCCCCCAGGCCGTTGGTGCCCGCGGGTGGTTCCTCGGCGGGCAGGTCCGTGCGGAGCATCGCGACGAGGGTCGCGAGGTCGTCCTTCCTCGCGCGGCGTATCCCGCGCCCACGCGCGAAGCGGTCCCATGCCTGGGCGAACTCGGTGTAGCCCGTGCGCGCTCCGCGCCGGTAGGCCGACAGCGCCGGGCAGACGGCGGGGCCGGCGGAGTAGGCGCCGGCGATGATCGGGTCCTCCTCGAGTCCGGTGAGCATGGCGCGCCGGCTGTCGCCAGGCAGGCGCTCGATCGCGCGCTCCAAGGCCTTGGTCCGCCGATGGTGCGAGAGCTCCCCCGCGCCTCTCATGACGGATTAAGGATACGCCTCCGGCGGGGCACTTTGGCGCAGGCTTCTAGGCGCTTGGTTCCGCTCTGTCGCGCTGCCGCGAGAGCCAGTCGCCGAGCTGCTGCCCGACATCAGCGATCGACTCGCCGACGTCCTGGAAGGCGTGGCGGATCCTGTCCCCGTAGTGGGTGCTCGCGGCGTCGGTCTCCTCGCGGAGGGTCGACTCCTCGCCCCGGCGCACGTAGTCGCCGCCGACGATTCGGTCGTAGTCGCCGCCCCGCACCCAGGCGAGCAGCTCGTGAACCCGGCGGACCGGCAGGGGGTGGGTGAGATTGAGTTGCAGGAAGAGCCGGGAGAGCCGATCGACGCCGCCGCCCTTCTCGCTGTACTCGATTCCCTGGGCGACGAAAGCGTCCAGGCTGAGGTCCGCTGCGGCCTCGCCGGCGGCGATCGTCATCAGGGCCCGGCAGACCGTCATCGGATCGCGTGTGACGAGCGCCGAGGCGCGGTCGCAGCTCAGCTCGGCCGCGCGCGACCATTCGAGCAGCGCCGTTCGGAGCGCCACGAGCGGGAGGCCGGCGAGCAGCGGCAGCCGCGCGCCGGTCCCGAGCCGCAGGAGGATCACGAGCGCGGTCTGGTACAGGACGTGATCGGCGAGGACGTGCGCCGCCTCGTGGGCGAGCACCGCACGCAGCGTGTCCGGATCGAGCAGCCGAACCAGCTCCGAGTTCAGCACCACGATCGGTTGCCCGGCTCCGATCGTCGCCGCGTCGGCGATCGGCCACTGGGTCAGGTAGAGGTCCGGAACATCCTCGATGTCCAGGACCTGGAAGGCCTCGCGGTGGAGCCCCCAGATATCGGGAAGCTGGCTTTCGCCAAGGCGGACCGCAGCACCGAGATGGGACTGCCGGAGAGCGCGCTCGTAGCCGAGCTGAATCAGCCGGCGGACCACCGCGTCGAGGTAGGGGATCTGCTGGAGCGCCGCCGTGGCCGCGCGGTCCGCCGGGTGCTGAAACGCGCGCGGCGAGATCTCCTCGAGCCGGTAGACCGGAGCTGGGACGGACATTCGAGTTGAGCGTAGGTCACCGCCGGCCTACGCGCCAGGCGCACTACGATCGGAAACATGGCCGAGGCACTCATCGTGGTCGACTTCCAGAACGACTTCACCCCGCCGGACGGCGCGCTGGCGGTGCCGGAGGGCGACCTCATCGCCGATCGGCTCAACGAGCTCGCGGCCGACCCCCGCTTCGACGTCGTGTTGGCGACGCGCGACTGGCACCCACCCGACCACGGGTCATTCGCCGAGCAGGGAGGGACGTGGCCGGTTCACTGCGTGGCGGGGACGGACGGGGCGGAGCTGCACCCGGCGCTCGACCGAGCGCGCGTGGACGCGGTGATCGACAAGGGCCAGGACCCCGGTACCGATGGCTACTCGGGCTTCGAGGGGACCGATCTGGCCACGCTGCTGCGGGACCGCGGAATCGACCGCGTGACCGTCGTCGGGCTGGCGACCGACTACTGCGTGAAGAACACGGCGCTCGACGCGCTGCGCGAGGGGTTCCAGGTGTCGGTCGACACCAGCGCGGCACGCGGCGTGGACCCGGAGGACGCCGGGCGCGCGATCGAGGAGCTGCGCGCCGCGGGCGCCGAGATCCGGTAGCCCGGGCGCGCGTGGACTGGGCCCGGCTCGCAATCGCGGCGCCGGGGGTGGCGGCGACGGTGGTTGCGATCGTCGGGCTCGCGAACGGGAAATCCGGGCGGAGCGACCACGCGGGGGTGACGCGGCGGGAGGTGGTCCGGCGCCTGCACGTCGCCCGCCACGCCCGCGGCTCGCCGGCGCCGCTCGCCGCGGGAAGCCCGCACCGGGTCGCGCTGCCGCACCGCCTGCGAGGCGGCGGCCCCTTCCTGACGGCCTCCGGCCGCCTCGCCCGCCTGCGCCCGGCCCGACGGCGGCGAGGAGTCGTGGCGCTGACCTACGACGACGGTCCGGGGCCGCAGACGATGGAGTTCCTCCACCGACTCGAGCGCCTGCATGCGAAGGCGACCTTCTTCGTGGTCGGCTACGCGGTGAACGCGCGCCCCGCCGTGCTCCGCCACGAGTACGCGCTCGGCATGGGCATCGGCAACCACAGCTGGTCGCACCCGCCGATGCGCGCGCTCCGGCCGCGCGACCAGCGCTTCCAGATCGTGGCCGACGAGCGCGCGATCGATCGCGTCCTGGGCTTCCGCCCGCTCTTCTTCCGGCCACCCAGCCTCTCGTTCAACCTGATCACGATCCGCGAGATCGCCGCCCAGGGGATGGTCGGAGCGCTCTACACGGTCGACACGCGCGACTGGACCCGTCCCGGCACGGCCACGATCGTTCGACGCGCACTGAAGGTTCGCCCGGGGGGAGTGATCGCGATGCACGACTTCGGCGGCGACCGCACGCAGACGCTGCACGCCATCGCCCCGATCGTCCACGGTCTTCGCAAGCGCGGCCTCGAGCCGGTCACCCTGGACGAGCTGTACCGGCGGCCGCCGCCGCCCAGGCAGCGCGGGGGCCCGGCGAGCCGCATCGCGCGATCTGGTACTCACTGAGGGCGTGAGCAGGGGACAGCGGGTACTCGTGGGCGCGGTCGCGGCCTGCGCCCTGGCGGCGAGCTGCCCCGCGGCGGCCAAACCGCCCGGGTTCGCGCCGGCCGTGAAGCTCAAGGACGCCGCCGGCGGCGACGAGCCGCGACTCGCCTTCACGCCCGACGACCGTCGATTCGCTACGGCCAACGACGCGAACACGGGGGAGCTCGAGATCTACACCTCGAGCGATCGCGGGCGGAGCTGGGCTCGAACGCCCGGCACGGTGCCCGGGCAGCAAGGCGCGACGATCGACACGGAGATAGTCGCCACGCGAACGGGCCGGATCGTTGCGACCGAGCTCGACGCCGTCGGCCTGACATTCGTGACCGGGTACTCGGACGACGGCGGCAAGACCTGGACGGCCTCCCAGGGGACGAGCCTTCCCGACATCGACCGTCCGTGGATGGCGGTTGGGCCCGACGACGCCACCACGCACCAGCCGCGCGTGTACCTCCTGTTCCACAACCTGGCCTCGGGCGTCGCCGAGCACAACATGTACGTCGCCACCTCGACCGACGGGGGTGCGAGCTTCGGGCCTCCCGTGCCGCTCACGCTCCCCGGCTCGCAGGCCTACTCCGACCTACAGTGCGCGGACTCGGGGGCGCCGTCGAGCCTCAACGTGAACCCGAAGACGGGCCAGATCTACGCGGTCTGGGGCACGCGCACCTCGCCGGTCGGCGGCTGCGGCGCCGCCGTGTTCGGCACGGTCGAGGCGAACGTGGTGGGGGAGACGCGGATCTGGACGGCGACCTCCAAGGACGGATCGGTGGGCTCGTGGAACGACAGCCTGGCCACCGACGCGGGGAACAAGACGGTGTCGGCGTCCTTCGAGCCCGCCGCGATCGATCGGGCCGGGACGCTCTACGTCGCGTACGCCGAGACCGCCCATCCGTATCCAGACTTCGCGGGGGCCGCGATCAAGTACGTGTACGCCCCGGCGAACCTGGCCAGCTGGTCGGCGCCGAAGGTCGTGTCGCCGGCGGGGCCCGTCGGCCACTACGACCCCAGCATCGTGGCCGCGAAGCCCGGCGAGCTCGCCCTCGCCTACTACACGGGCGTCCCCCGCGCGCCCGGGAAGGACCCGGCCTGGTACGTGCGCCTGGCGCTCGTCCACGGAGCGACCGGCGCGCCGCGTGTCGAGGAGACACAGGTTTCCCCGATCCCGGCCTACGCGCAGTCCGCCAACGCGATGGGCGGTTCCTGCTCGAGCGGGCCCGAGCCGGGGCTCGAGAACGGCTTCGCGTGCGATCGCGCGAGCGACGACTGGGCGCTGGGGATCGACTCGGCCTGCCGGCTCACCGTGGTGTTCCCGACCGTGAAGAACGACGCACCGGGCAGCGACGCCGGCACGTTCGCGTCGACCCAGCGGAGCGGCGACACGCCCTGCGGCACCGCCTCGGCCGTCGGGCGCGATCTCGCCCGCCGGATCGAGATCGCCCACCTGGGAGGCCACGCGTCGCGGCTACGGCGCCAATGGCGTCAGCACGGGCCGAGCCTGCGTGCGAAGACGACCAGGGGCACGGCCAGCGGGGCGATCGCCACCGTGTACCGGCTCGATGGCCGCCGGCGCGTCCTCATCGCGCGCTCCACGAACGGTGTATCGCTCGGCACGCATCCCCGCGCCCTCCGGATGCGGCTCGCCGGCGACGTGGACATCGTGCCCGGGCTCTATCTGAGCGCCGTCGACGCGACGATCGCCGGCGTGCATGTGCGCCGCGCGCGTACGTTCAGGCTCCGCTAGCCCGGATCGTGCCGCACGCCTTGGCGGTCCCTATCCGGCGACGAGCGCCGCGAGCTTGTCGAAGGCGGCGGCCCACCCGGCCTCGGCGTGTCCGCGGCCCTCGGGCGGGTAGGGACCGTCGCTCAGCGTCATGCGCGTCTTGGCGCCGTGGTCGTGGAACTCCACGCGCGTGAAGGTGGGCTCGTGCATGCCCATCTCCGGCATCGGGTCCGAGCGCAGGACGATCAGCTCCGGCTCCACGAGCTCGAGGATGTCGTAGCCGATCGAGAACTCGGCGGCGCCGCCGCGCTGGACCATCGTGAGCTCCCAGCGCCCACCGACGCGCAGGTCGATGCGGATCCGCTCGCGCGGCGCTTCCATGTGCTCGGGGCCGTACCACGCCGCCACCTCGTCGGGATCGGTCCAGGCCCTGAACACCCGCTCGCGCGGCGCGTCGAAGATGCGCGTGATCAGGACCTCCTGATCGGTCGCCTCGGGGGTCGAGTCAGTCATCTTGCTCTCCTTTTTGGCGTAGGTGCGCTTCGAGTCGGTCCATCCGGGCTTCCCATGTCCGCTTGCGCGACTGCATCCACTCCACCGCCTCGTCGAGCGGGTCTGCCTGCAGCCGGCTCGGCCGCCACTGAGCCTCCCGGCCGCGGACGATCAGCCCCGCCCGCTCGAGCACCTTGAGGTGGCGCGAGATCGCCGGGAGGCTCACCGGGAACGGCTCCGCCAGCTCGTTCACGGTCGCCTCGCCCTCGGCGAGGCGGGTCAGGATCGAGCGGCGCGTCGGATCGGCGAGAGCGGCGAAGGTGAGGCTGATCTGGTCGGCTGGCACGTAACCCTCCGGTTAATTAACGCGTCCATTAAATACCATGTGCCTCCAGAACGCAACTCAGGCGAGTTTCAGTTAGCGGGCGCCCTCACTCGACGCGCTCGAGCCGCGGGTTCGGGTGACGCCGGCGGCCCACCTTCGCGCACGGCCGCCCGTCCACCTCCACCACGTCCGCGGTGTAGTCGTTCTGGCCCCGCAACAGGGAGGAGCCCACGCCGTACGCGTCGACCGGCGCGCCGAGCGACTCGAAGAGCCGGATCTTCTCGGCGTCGAATCCGCCCGACGCGACGATCCGGACGTGCTCGTGACCCGCTGCGTCGAGCGCCTCGCGAACCCGTTCCACCAGCACAGGGTTCACGCCGGTCGGGCGGAACTCGCCCATCTCCTCCCATAGGGAACGGTCGACCAGGTCCTCCGAGGTGTCGAGCCGGACGCCCCAGAGGTCGTCGCCGAGCGCGTCCGCCACCGCGAGCGCGGTCCGCAGCGAGTCGTTCTCGAAGTCGACGAGCACGGTGACGTTCATCTCGCCCGCGTAGCGGCGCGCGAAGGCGCTGGCGGCCGCGACCGTGTCGCCGTCGTAGGCGGCGATCAGGCTGTGAGGGACCGTCCCCACGCCCCGGCCGCCCCACCACGACGCCTGGGCGTCGGTCGAGACGCCGATCGCCCCGGCGACGTGCGCCGCCCAGCCATCGCCGGTCTGGACGAGCCAGTGGTCGTGCCGCGCGGGGAAGAAGAGGATCTGCTTGTCGCCGGCCGCGTCCTTCACCTCGCGGACGTTGCGCATGACGAGGGTCCGCCGCGCGAGGCACCCCAGGTAGACGGTCTCGAGGTGCGCGAACAGCGCGTAGTCGCCCTCGATCGTGAGGACGGTCTCCCAGGGCGCGATCTCGTCGCCCTCGTACAGCGCGTGAACCTCCAGCTCGTCCCACCCCGGCTCGAAGCCGCTCTGCGTCCGGCATCCAGCGCACTGCTTCAGGATCGCGATGGCCTCGTCGATCCCGCCGAGCACCGACTCGCGCTTCTGGAATACCTGCATCAGCACGCGCGGTCGCCTTCCGACCTCCTCGAGGAGCTGCTTCGTGAAGTTGAAGTAGGCGTCGCTGTAGTAGCCCTCGCGGAGACGCTCGACTGGCAGCCGGAAGACCTCGGGGTCGAGTCGTTCGCGCACGTCGGCGAGATCCTCGCATCCGGGGGCTTGACGCGACGCTCAACTGCAGAGAGGGTGAACGCGAGCCGATACCTGTCTCGATGACCGCCGCTCCAGCCATCCCCCTGATCCTGTCCGCCGTCCCGTTCGCGGTCTTCGCCGCGATCGACTGGCGACGGCTGCCGGTCTGGGCACGCGTCCACCTCGCGGTGGCGTTCGCCTTCGCCCTGGCCGCGATGGCGCACCCGGGGATGACGATTCACGACCTGCTCGGCCAGACCCGCGATGGGCTGGCCTACGTGGTGGCGCTGGCGCGGGTGGCGGGGCTCGTTGCCGCACTGATCAGCATCGCCACGCGGCTGCGCGAGCTGGCGCTGCGCTGAGCGCGCGGCGGCGCTAGCCGCGCGGGACGCCCGGTCGCTCGATCGGGTGCCGTTCGAGGCCCCGCCGGTGGAAGAACGCCCCGAAAGCGCCGGCCAGCGTGGCGATGACCGTGATCGCCCAGAGCTCGATTGCGATGTCGACGATCCGCGCGCCCGTCGAAATCGGGTTCTTGAGCTGCGAGGAGACCGTCAGGAGCTGCCCGCTCGTCCAGAAGGCCGCGTCCCCCACGGTGTGGATCTCGGTGCCCTTCGCGTGGTGGTCGAACACGTAGACGAGCAGGGTCGCGACGATGTCCACGCCGATGGTGAAGAGCAGGATCCGCGAGATCCGCTCGCGCAGATGGAGGTGCGTGGGCGTCGCGGCGCGCAGGATCATCGCCAGCTCCTCTCGCAGCCGCGGGTTGGCGCGGCGCTCCTCCCAGGCGAATCCGACCCCGTCCATTGCGCGGAGTATCGAGCCGGGTTCGGTCGTAGCCGATGTGGCGGCGGGTCAGACCAGGTGGGTCTCGCCGGCGTCGTCCTCGGCCACCGCCAGCTCGCAGGCCGGACACCACCAGCGCGCCTCGAGCGCGGTGCCGCAGGCCTCGTGGCGGAGCGGCTCGACGGGCTCGGAGTGGCGCGCGCCCCAGTCGGCAAGCAGCCGAAGCGCCCCGGCCAGCTCGGTCCCGGCCTCCGTCAGCTCGTAGGTGAACCGGGGTGGGCGGCGCGAGTAGGGGTGCGCCACGACGAGCGCCTCGCGCTCGAGGTGGCGTAGGCGCTGGCTCAGGATGTTGGGAGCGATCCCGGCGAGACCTTCCTGGAGGTCCCCGAACCGAGCCGGGCCGTCGAGCAGCGCCTCCACCAGGAGGAGCGTCCAGCGGTCGCCGACGCGGTCGAGCGCCGCGGCGAGCGGGGTGGTCGTTTGTGTCGGCGCTTCGGTCCTCATGCCACAAGCCTAGCCGCGTTGACGGCTGTGTATAGTCACTTGCAACTCGATAGTAACTGCCCCGGATTGGAGAGATTATGGCTGTTCTTGAGGACTTGACGAGCTCCGTGCGGTCCGTGGCGGAGCGGGCCGGCCCCGCCGTTGTCGGCCTTGGCCGAGGCTGGGGGCGGGGATCCGGCGTCGTGACGGCGACGGGCCGCGTGGTCACCAACGCGCACAACCTTCGCGGTGACGAAGTGGCGATCACGTTCGACGACGGGCGTGTGGAGTCCGGCGAGCTCGCGGGCGCCGACGTCGACGGCGACCTCGCGGTGATCGAGGTGGACACGGGCGAGGTCCAGCCGATCGAGACCGGCTCCGCCGACGATCTCGGACCCGGCTCCGTCGTGTTCGCGCTCGCGAACCCCGGCGGTCGCGGCTTGCGCGTGACGCTCGGGCTGGTATCGGCGACCGAGCGAAGCTTCCGCGGCCCGCGTGGCCGGCGCTTCCGCGGTGGCATCGAGCACACCGCGCCGCTGCCGCGCGGATCGTCCGGCGGCCCGCTCGTGGACGCCGACGGCCGGCTCGTGGGGATCAACACGGTGCGGATGGAGGGTGGACTGATCGTGGCGCTCGCTGCCGACGAGGCATTCGACTCCCGCGTCGACGCGCTCGCGCGCGGCGAGGCGGTCGCCCGGCCTCGACTCGGGGTGGCGATCGCCCCGGCGCGGGTTGCGCGTCGCCTCCGCCGGGCGGTCGGACTGCCCGAGCGCGACGGCCTCCTGGTCCACGGCGTCGAACGCGACGGACCCGCCGCGCGGGCGGGCGTTGAGAAGGGCGATCTCCTGGTAGGCGCGGACGAGCGCGAGCTGAGGCGGGTGGACGACCTGCACTCCGCACTCGAGGCGGCGGTGGCGTCTGGCGAGCTGCGGCTCGCGATCGTCCGGGGGGTGGACGAGCGCGAGGTGGTCGTGCCTGTGGCCGGAGGGGAAGCGGCATGACGAGCGCACCGCTCGCAGTACACGAGGAGCCCGAGGCGGCCCAGGACGCGGAGGCGCTCGATGCCTACTCGCGCACGGTCACGGGCGTTGCCGAGCGGCTGGCGCCGTCGGTGGCGAACCTGCGGGTGACCCGGCGCACGCGCCGCGGCCAGTTCCCGTCGGGAGGCGGCAGCGCCGTCGTGCTCACCGCGGATGGGTACCTGCTCACCTCGGCCCACGTCGTGGCGCGCCGCGACACCGGCGGCCGTGCCTCGTTCGTCGACGGACGTGAGTTTCGTTTCACGGTCGTCGGCACGGACCCCTTCTCGGATCTCGCGATCCTGCGCGCGGACGCGCGCGACCTCGTCGTGGCGGAGCTCGGCGACGCCGAGCAGCTTCGCGTGGGGCAGCTCGTGGTTGCGATCGGGAATCCGAACGGGTTCGCCGGCTCGGTCACGGCCGGCGTCGTGTCCGCGCTCGGGCGATCCCTGCCGGCGGCGTCGCGCGGCGGGCACCGGCGCGTGATCGACAACGTCATCCAGACCGACGCGGCGCTCAACCCGGGCAGCTCCGGCGGGGCGCTCGTGGACGGCCGCGGCCGGGTGGTCGGCGTGAATACGGCGGTCGCCGGAGTCGGCCTGGGCCTTGCGGTCCCGATCAACACGGCCACGCGCCGGGTGATCGGATCGCTGATGAGCGAGGGGCGGGTCCGGCGGGCCTACCTCGGCATCGCCGGTGGACCGCGGCCGCTGCCGCCGCGCGTGCGCTCGCGGTTCGAGATGAGCTCCGCGGTGGAGGTTGTCGAGGTGCTGCCCGA
>Ga0209577_10001426_pt1 | contig 23705 bp, 26 predicted proteins | sample GraSoiAngelo_109_FD_185874 | JGI IMG/M metagenome (GOLD analysis project Ga0209577, IMG submission 185874) | Grasslands soil microbial communities from the Angelo Coastal Reserve, California, USA - 14_0903_12_20cm (SPAdes) (version 2) | ecosystem: Environmental > Terrestrial > Soil > Grasslands...
CAACAGTTTGAAGCCAGACTGAAAAGACTGGTGGACGGTTGAGAAGAGACCCTGCCGGCATAAGTAGCGATAACGGAGGTGGGAACCCTCCGCGCCGAAAGTCTAAGGTTTCCTGAGAAAGGTTAATCCGCTCAGGGTCAGGCGGTCCCTAAGGCGAGGCCGAAAGGCGTAGCTGATGGACATCCGGTTAACATTCCGGACCTCCCTTGTGTTCGTTATCACGATGGGGTGACGCAGTAGGATAAACAGGCCGTTCTATGGCTATAACGGTCGATGCGTGTAAGCCGTCTCTGGTAGGCAAATCCGCCAGAGAGTTATCGGTGAGACGCAAAGCAGTAACCCGTATGGGTGAAAGCTGTTGATTCCACACTGCCGAGAAAAACCTCTAAGGAGAACAAAAGGGAACCGTACCTCAAACCGACACAGGTAGACGAGGAGAATATCCAAAGGCGCTCGTGAGAACAGTTGGTAAGGAACTCGGCAAATTAACCCCGTAACTTCGGGAGAAGGGGTGCCTCACTAGGGTTCATAGCCCGAAGAGGCCGCAGAGAAATGCGCACTGCGACTGTTTAACAAAAACACAGGTCTCTGCAAAGTCGAAAACGACGTATAGGGGCTGACGCCTGCCCGGTGCTGGAAGGTTAAAGGGAGAGGTTAGCCGCAAGGCGAAGCTTCGAACTGAAGCCCCAGTGAACGGCGGCCGTAACTATAACGGTCCTAAGGTTAACGAAATCGCTAGCCTTAGTAAAACTGAACTATATGCGGGAAACTCCTCATACAGCCGATCAGTACTCGCTGCGATAGTGGCAGCAGTTAAAATCTGACGGACAAGGGGACAATCCGCAGGGAAGGCTCCAAATTATGGAGAACCCTCAGAGACTTTACGTTCAGTCGCATCCTGGAAAGCTGGAGGCGCAATGGGTGGTTGGATTTGTGGATGGCGAAGGTTGCTTCTTCGCCGGAATCAATCCGCACCCGGAGATGACTTCTGGATTTCAAGTCCTTCCGGAATTCACAGTTGTACAACACCAGAGAGATATCCAGTTGCTCCATGCACTCAAGAAATTTTTTGGGTGCGGCGTGGTTCGAAGAAACCACGGGGAGCGAATGGCTTATCGGGTGCGAAGTTTGGATCATCTGAATGAAAAGATCCTTCCTTTTTTTGAGAAGCATCCGCTGAAATCAAAGAAGAGGATTGATTTTGCGAAATTCAGAAAGGTCCTGCAATTGATGACGAAGGGAGAACATTTGAAGAGCGAGGGTATCGAAGAAATTCGGGCCATCGCGAAAACAATGAACACGGGATGCGAAAGATAAAGTCCAGCTCCTCCGGAAACGGAGTGAGAACAACTGAGCGAAATTCCTTGTCGGGTAAGTTCCGACCTGCACGAATGGCGTAACGAAAGTGCGACTGTCTTGCCGACTGACACGGCGAACTTGTAGTGCCGGTGAAGATGCCGGTTGCCCGCAACTAGACGGAAAGACCCCGTGCACCTTTACTACACCTTTACTATGAACTATGGCACTTGCTGCGCAGCATAGGTGGGAGGCTTTGATTCCAGGCTCTCGGGCTTGGAGGAGCCACCGGTGAGATACCACCCTGCGAGTTCTGTGGTTCTAACCTATTCCCGTGACCCGGGAAAGGGACATAGTAAGGCGGGTAGTTTGACTGGGGCGGTCGCCTCCTAAACAGTAACGGAGGCGCGCGAAGCTACGCTCAGGCTGTTTGGAAATCAGCCGTTGAATGCAAAAGTATAAGCGTGGTTGACTGCGAGTCCTACAAGACGAGCAGGTACGAAAGTAGGCTTTAGTGATCCGGTGGTTCTGCATGGAAGGGCCATCGCTCAACGGATAAAAGGTACGCCGGGGATAACAGGCTGATCGGAGCCAAGAGTTCATATCGACGCTCCGGTTTGGCACCTCGATGTCGGCTCATCGCATCCTGGAGCTGTAGAAGGTTCCAAGGGTTAGGCTGTTCGCCTATTAAAGCGGTACGTGAGCTGGGTTCAGAACGTCGCGAGACAGTTCGGTCCCTATCTGTTGTGGGCGTAGGAGATTTGAGGGGGCCTGTCCTTAGTACGAGAGGACCGGGATGGACGAACCTCTTGTGTTCCAGCTGTCATGCCAGTGGCATAGCTGGGTAGCGAAGTTCGGTTGTGATAACCGCTGAAAGCATATAAGCGGGAAGCACTCCCCGAGATGAGATCTCCCAACCCATAAGGGTAAAGAAGGGCCCAGGAAGACTACCTGGTTGATAGGCGGGATGTTGAAGCGCAGTAATGCGTGTAGCTTACCCGTACTAATCGCCCGTTCGGCTTGACCATAAAATTTACTCGGTGCATTAAAAACAGCCGTCAGCCCTCAGCCTTCAGCATGCAGTCAAAAACTGGACTGATGCCGAAGGCAAGTTTCCCATCGCCAAAAACTGGGCGCAAAGGGAAACGGAGAGAAACTGACGCGCTGTGCGCCGACGAAAAGCCGATGTAGTTTGGCTGAAATCGGAAGCAAACAAATATGAAAGTAAGCCAGACCCAATCTATTCAGTTGTGAGGCATTGACCTCATGATCTTTTTAAAGATTGCCACGCCTCGGAAATTGGCGTCAGCGTGAAATGAGCTGAATGCCGTCTGAGTGCTGACGGCTTCGCTTTGTCGGTGATCTTACCGCGGGGGTTCCACCCGTTCCCATCCCGAACACGGAAGTTAAGCCCCGCAGGGCCGATTGTACTGCACGCGAAAGTGTGTGGGAGAGTAGGTCATCGCCGGCATAAATAAAGGCCATTGAGAGAAATCTTGATGGCCTTTTCCTATTGCAGGGTACCCTTCGGCACGCTCACGCCCCGCAACGCGCAGTAGGGGCAAAAGAGATCTTTCGCCGCAGAGAACGCGGCCCAGGATTTCGGCAGAAGGCCCCCGCTAGCCAAAGGGGCAGATAGGGATTCAGCACCCAGCAAAGTCCAAGTCAAAGGCGTCGGACAAGAGTGTCCGACCCACACGAGTGTTGACGAGCCGCTTAGCTTATTCGATCAAGGGCTGCAAGGGAGGTCAAGGTCAAAGGCGTCGGACAAGAGTATCCGACCCACACGAGTTTTGGCGAGCCGGTTAGCTCGATCAAGGGCTGCTGGGGACGTCAAAGTCAAAGGCGTCGGACAAGAGTGTCCGACCCACACGGGTGTTGCTCATTCGAGCTGCTTTTCGTATTCGACTAACTCCATGCCGAAAAAATCTGCGATTTTGCCGGACCGGTGGTAGCCGTGCTTTTCGTAGAAGCGCATGGCGGTTTTGAGGGGCAAGGTGGTGTCCAGCGTGATTCGCTTGCAGCCTTTGGAACGCAACCAGGCTTCGATTGCGGACAGCAGTTTTGCAGCGACACCGGAGCCGTGCCAGTCCGGCAGAACGGCCATTCCGCGCAGGTGGCCTTCTCCGGGATTGGCATCGGGCGCATTTGTTTTGCCCCTGTTTGTATCGGCCATATTCGTATTGCCCATGTTCGTAGCGGAAATATTCGTACTGCCCAAGTTCGGATTGGAGATGTTCGTATTGCACAGGCCGGCGACCGTGCCTATGACCTTGCCGTCTGCGATGGCGACCATGACATGCATTTGCTGGAGGCGGAGGTGGACGGTTTCGTTGGTTAGGACGGTGTCGGTAAAGCCGGCGGGTGAATAGTCCTTTTGATAAGGGGCGAAGGCGGTGGCGAGGCAGTGCAAGATGGCGGCGGCATCGTCGGGGGTGGCGGGACGGATTTCGATGTCTGCGGGCGGATGCATGGATTTCGATTGTAGTGCTGTTTTCACCGGAGCTTTTCCGTTTTGGGAAGGGTTTGAGCGGTGGCCGATTTCACTTGACTTGGATTTCCGATATTTAGGATGATTTTCGTATAGCCGACTTGGCAGAATAGGCCCCCTCGGACTTGGACGTCCGAGGGGGCTTTTGTGTTTTGGGGAACGGCGGAGACTGGCGGAGAAGGACCCCAAAATGGAAGCGGGCCAAACGCGCGGTTGTTGCCTCGCACAGGACGCGAGACATCGCGCGGCCCGCCCAGATCCTTCGTTCGCAAAAGCTGCGAACTCCAGGATGACAACGGTCGTGGAAAATTGTAGGGCAGGGTAATTCCCCACCCTTTCGCAAAAGGCGCGAAAAGAATGGGGCACCCGCAAAACGGAAGCGAGCCAAACGCGCGAGTATTGCCTCGCACAGTACGCGAGGCGTCGCGCGGCTCGCCTAGATCCTTCGTTCGCAAACAGCTGCGAACTCGAGGATGACAATGTTTGGACAAGGAGCGAATGGGTAATGGGGTGATGGTTGGGGACTTGATGGCGGTGGCGGATGTCGGGGAGTTGTGGGGTGAAGCTGAGAAGCGGCGGAAGGGGAAGGCGCAAAAAAAGAAGAAGAGTCGGCGAGCGGATGGTGCAGGCGTTGATGGTTCTGAGGTGGATGGTTCAGATGCGGCCGTCAAATTTGTCCGGCAACAGTGCGCGCAGTGGGGATCCACAGCGCAACGGATTACGGCGAAGCGGCTGGGGGAGATGGCGGAGGCGGCGTTTTTGGCGAAGGCGTCGGGGATGGGATTTGGAGTGGCCAAACCCTGGGGCGATAGCGAGCCCTACGACTTTATCGTGGCGGTGCGCGGCAGGTTGTGGAAGGTGCAGGTGAAGGCGGCATTCACGGTCGGTCAAGATGGATGCTATAGCTTTCGGACGCATGACCACGCACTGAGACCTTACAGGGTGAAAGACATTGACGCGTTGGTGGCGTATGTTGCGCCGGAGAATGCGTGGTATGTGCTGCCGGTGAGAGTGGTCCGGAGGCTGAGAGCGTTGAAACGGTAGTGCGGTACAGAGTGTGTAAAGCTGGATGGAAAAGAGAAGCGGTTAAGAACTCCGAAAGTGATATAGATGTTTTTGAGAAAAAACCAAATCACTCAGGAGGATAACCGCCGTGTTGCATATTACCACTGACGCGCATGCTGGAATGGAGCTGGCAAGAAATTCCGAGGGGAAGAAGCAGCAGTCGTTGAAACAACATCTGTTAGAGAAAATGAAGACCTGGATTAACGGTTTGTTGGAAGGGGAACGCGACGAGTTTCTGGGCCGGGATCGGCACGTGCCGTTGGACGAAGGTCATGACAACTACCGGAACGGCTATCGCCCGCGCCGAATCAACTTTTTCGGTTTAGGAAAAATCGAGCTAAAAGTGCCGCGCGACCGTAAGGGGGAGTTGGAATCGCAGTGGCTGCCGGAGAGGAAAGGCCAGGATCCGGAGTTGGAGGCCTTCTTAGCGGAAGCTTTTCTGGCGGGACTTTCGACCCGGGACCTAGCGCGGATTTCGGGGAAGCACCTGGGGCATAAGTACGACTCCAAGCAGATCTCGCGCATCGTTGGGCGAGCCACCACGGAACTGGAAGCCTGGCGGCGTCGTTCGTTGCAAGGCCAGCGTTACAAGTTTCTTTACGTGGACGGGGCCAACTTTCTGGTGCGCATCAACGGGCACGTGAGTCGGCAAAGCTTCTGTGCGGTGCTGGGGGTGAGCGAAGAAAACGAACGCTTCGAGGTCCTGGCTTTGGAGATGGGCGATCGCGAACGAGCCGATTTGTGGGCCAGCCTGTTCGGCGATCTGGCGGACCGAGGCTTGAACCTGGAGGCGGTTGAGTTGGGCATCATGGATGGATTGCCGGGATTGGAAAGCATCTTTCAGCGCTTCTTTCCCCGAGCCCAGACCCAGCGCTGCCAGAAACATGCCAAGGCCAACGCTTGCCGGCGGGTTCGCAAACAGGAGCGCGAACTGTTCTCCAAAGATCTCAACGCGATCTTTTATGCTCCCACCCAGAGTGCGGCGCGGGCAGCTTTCTTCGCTCTGAAGCAGCAATGGGGGCGGCTGTTTCCTTCGGCGGTGCAGATCATTGAGAAAGACTTCGATTCCTTGCTGACATTTTTCCAGTTCGACCCGACTTATTGGACGGTGTTGCGCACCACCAATCCGATCGAGCGACTCAACAAAGAATTTAAGCGTCGAACCCGTGCTATGGAAGTGACGGGAGGAGAAATCTCAACTTATCGTTGTTTGGCCTATGTAGCACAGACTATGGAATACCGTTGGAGTTTTCATCCGCTTTCTCAATGGTCCACGGTTTACACACTAAATGCCGCTTGACCCGTTGAAACTGTTTACCGGGAGCCGGAGGAAGAGGTCGAAGTTTGAGAAATATCGCGAGGCGTGGTGGATGCTGTGAGGGGAGTGACCCCGATTCGCGGGTCCCCATTCTTTCGCGTTCTTACGGATGAAATCTGACAAGAGGAGAGCGGCGGCGGCGACGTCGCCATCCTGGCGCAAAAGAGGGCGGACAGAAGTGTCCGCCCCACACGGGCATAGATATAAGGATACGATTCACAAATGAGACTGACCTTTCCAAGCAACTGTACGTCGGCGGGCGGCGCATCTAAGAAACACGATGCGGATTCGAGAGTTTGGCCAGGCGATTTCGCGAACCTATGAGGACATTGGGCGCAACCATACGCTGCAGATGGCGGCGGCGCTGTCGTACTACTTTGTGATGTCGCTGTTTCCGGCTTTGATCTTCCTGTCGGCGGTAGCGACGTATCTGCCGCTACCGGATGTGTTCAACCAGAGTTTGAATCTGATGGCTCGCTTTGTGCCGGGCGACAGCATGGGGCTGGTGCGGAAAGTGCTGTCCGATGTGGTTACGCCGAACCGGGGCGCGTTTTTGTCTTTCGGTTTTCTGGGCACGCTGTGGGCGGCGTCGGGAGGATTTTCGGCGGCCATGGAGGCCTTGAACGTTGCCTATGATGTGGAGGAGACACGCCCGTTTTGGAAGACGCGTCCGCTGGCCATAGGGCTGACATTCGTGATTGGTTTCTTTCTGCTGATGGCGTTGGGCGTGATGATTGTGGGGCCTCGCTTCGGAGAATGGATGGCCGGGCGATTGCATTTATCTCAAGTGTGGGTCTGGGTCTGGCCGTACATTCATTGGACGATCTCGGTGGTGTTTACAATTCTGGCAGTTGAGGCACTGTATTTCATCGCGCCTAACGTGAAGCAGCGGTTCTGGGCGACGCTGCCGGGAGCGGTGGTGGCAGTGAGCTGCTGGATTGGTTTGTCTTATCTGCTGGGGATTTATTTCCGCAGCTTTGCCAATTTTAATAAGACCTACGGAACCCTGGGAGCGGCCGTGGCGTTGATGGTGTGGTTGTACTGGACGGGGTTCGCGATGCTGGTGGGGGCGGAACTGAATGCCGAGCTTGCCAAGCGGACGAAGAAAGGTCCGGTGCCGCAAGCGCCTGAGACGTCGTCCGTCACGAGTATTGGTTTGAGTGCGTAGGAGTTGCAGTAGCCGGCGCTACGGCCTATAGTCTCCAGTCTGGAGGGTTTTCCATCATGAGGATGCTTCTCCACTGGGTGTTGAGTGCGCTGGCCATATGGATCGTGTCCCGGGTGGTCCCGGGGTTCATTGTGAGCGGACCGGCGGCGGCGCTGATCGCGGCGCTGGTGATTGGTTTAGTGAACGCGACCATCGGATTTTTCCTGAAGATCATCACATTTCCGCTGACGATACTCACGCTTGGGCTGTTCTGGTTTGTCATTAATGCGGTGATGATCGAGTTGGCGTCAGCCTTTGTCCCCGGATTCCACATACTGAGCTTTGCCTCGGCGTTCTGGGGCGGCATTGTGCTCAGCATTTTGAATATGCTGCTGAAGTCGATAGTGATGCCGAGTCGAGAACCGAGATAGGAATTATTTTCCAACACGCCAACGACTTCCACTCTCAATAACTGATTCGATTTCAGCTGGTCGGCTTTAATCCTAAGCACAAGGTTCGATTGGTTCGCCTATAATGCGCGCCGTAGTCTGTCATGAAAGGGAGATCGCCATGCCAGTCACAAGAAGAGAGACCCTGCTTTCCGCCGGCGCGCTGGCGGCGGCCGGGGTTCTGCCTGCGGTCCAAGCGCCGTCGAATAAATCCAAGACAGCATCGCAGATCGCGGAGGACGGCGCGGAGCCGGTTTGTCTGACGGACTTTGAGCCGCTGGCGAAACAGCGAATGTCGCACCTGGCGTGGGAGTACATCAATGGCGCGGCGGCGGACGAGACGACCGTCAGGTGGAACCGGGAGGCGTATCAGAGAATGCGGCTGAAGCCGCGCGTGCTGGTGGATGTATCGAAATTAGATACGCGGGTAACACTATTTGGACAGGAACATGCGTTTCCGATTCTGCTGGCGCCCACGGCGTATCACCGCCTGGTGGCGCCGGACGGCGAGGTAGCGACGGCCCGCGGGGCGGGGGCGGCGGGCGCCACGATGGTGGTGAGTTCGTTCTCCACGACGGCGGTGGAGGATATTGCGGGAGTCGCCAGGGCGCCGCTTTGGTTCCAGCTGTACGCGCAAACTGACCATAGCTTCACGCATGATCTGGTGCAGCGTGCCGAGGCCGCCGGTTGCCGGGCGCTCTGCCTGACGGTGGATACACCCGTTGCCGGCGCGCGCAACCGTGAGGCGCGGGTAAAGTTTGAGCTGCCACCGGGGATGAGCCTGCCAAACTTCAAAGGTATTAAAGAGGTTAGAGCTGGTGCGAGCCATCTTCCGAGGGGGCAGGATATTTTCAGTTCGATTCTGGATCCCGAGTTGAGTTGGAAGGATGTGGAGTGGCTGAGCTCGTTTGCAAAAATTCCGCTGCTGGTAAAAGGTGTGCTCAATCCGGAGGATGCAGACCGCGCGGTCAAGGCGGGAGTGGCGGGGATTATCGTGTCCAATCACGGTGGCCGCAATCTCGACACGGCGCCAGCGACCGCGGACGCGCTGCCGCCAGTAGTTGAGAAAGTTGCGGGACGTGTGCCGGCGTTGGTGGACGGCGGGATCCGGCGCGGCACGGATGTGCTCAAAGCGCTTGCCCTGGGCGCCCGCGCAGTGCTGATTGGCCGGCCATATTTATATGGATTGGCGGCAGCGGGGCAGGAGGGCGTCACCAGCGTGGTCAACATTCTTCGCCGGGAGTTTGAAATGGCGATGGCGCTGACCGGGAGAACGAATCTCGCGAGCATCGATCGCTCGGTGCTGTGGACGTGAGCGAAATTCACTCTGTATCGCAGGCCACACGGAAACCGTAATCGGCATATTGGAACTGCGGTGGAATGCTGGATCGGGCGGCGCAGCGGGATACTTTGATGTGATGGCGCCAGGAGCCACCGCGAGAAGCACGCCGCTGGCCGGTTGCGGGGCCGCGCGGATTGCGCTCGGGTGACACGGAATAATATTCGGCGGCGAACCAGTCGCTGCACCACTCGTGGACGTTGTCGCAAATGTCGTAAAGACCGTAGCCGTTGGGGGTGTAACGCGCCACAGGCTCGGGTCCGGACTGCCAACGCTGGGCGTAATCCGGGAGAGATTGTGGCGGATCATTTCCCCAAGGGAAGAGTTTGCCATCGAGTCCGCCGCGAGCGGCGCGCTCCCATTCGGCTTCGGTAGGGAGACGATAGTTTCGTCCGCTCGTCGCACTCAGCCAGTCGCAGTACTTCACCGCTTCAAACCAGGAGACCGCTACGACAGGTTGCTCGGGATGATTGAAGTTTGTATCAGTCCACAGGGGCGGCGGTAGAGCGCTGGTGGCGCCCAGGAAATTGGCGTAGTCGGCGTTTGTCACCTGACAGGCAGCGAGCAGGAAGACGTCTATCCAGACGCGGTGCAAGGGACGTTCGTTGTCCTGGCCAATTTCTGAGCCCATGTGGAACCAGCCTGCGGGGATAAGAACGACGGCGGGTTCGATGGGGCGAGGCGCGCGAGATTGGGGGACGGAGGACATTTTGAACTGGCGTTCTCTATTAGAAATAACTCATAAGAATAACTCATGGCTTCAGTTGGATAATGATTCAACGCGCGAGTGACACGCTCCGGCAGCATAATATGCCGGGAAGGAGGGCCTATGACGGCTGGACAGTCTGGAAGTGCCCCGGCGGTGCGCGAGGAACACTGGCCGATGACACTGGCATCGCTGGCGGTAGGCGGGGCGTTCTTTGCTTTGTGGTTTTGGCTGCTGCCACGATGGCTTGGATTTCGCGTGGAAGCGGCCACTACGGCGCATTGGCGCTGGCTGGCAGCGATTCCGTCGGTACTGGGATTCGCAGTTGCTCTGCGTTGCATCTGGGACTTCGGATGGACGGGACGCGGCACGCCTGCGCCGGTGGCTCCGCCGAAGCGGTTGGTGGTCGTCGGTTTCTACCGCTACGTGCGCAACCCCATGTATGTGGGCTTCGCGGCAGGGTGGATCGGGCTGTGGATTGTGTTCGGACATGCCAACCTTGTGCTGATCATGACCGTAGCGGCGGTTGCTCTCGGCGTGCATCTGTTTGTGGTTATTTATGAAGAGCCGACGTTGCGCAGGAAGTTCGGGGACGACTACCTCGAATATTGCCGGAACGTCAGGCGCTGGTGGCCGCGGGTGCGAGCCTTTGCCTTTAAGATTGGTGGCGGCGGTTGGACTGGAAGTCTATAGCCTATGGAAAGCACGTAAGTTGCTGATTCTGGATGTCCAGGAAGTCCGAGAAGTCCAGGAAAGCCGGACGGCTAGCACAAATTAGCACAGTGATAAAATCCGATTTGTATGTTCGAGACGCTGTACAAGACCGATTCGCCGAAGGATTTTGCTAACGGTGAGTACTATCAGATTCACTTGGAGATTGAAATTCACGACGGAAAGCAAGTATTTTTCGTCCGGGAAAGGGATCAATCTTTCCTTTTTTCTCTTCCTCAAGAAGGCTTCGGCAAGCTGACTCCATCCTCACTAACGACCAAAGCTGTTCGGTCAAACTGTAGAAAGCCGCATAGCTGTACCCGTTGCCCCAAATCTGTTGAAGCTGAGCGGAACTTGAGATTGCCGCTATTATCGTGCCCAGGCGGGCCGGTTCGTAGACTTGAGCAATGTTTAATTTTTCTAGGATTTTACGTGTGGGTGCCAGATCTAGAAGTCGTGCGTAGCCTGCGTTTGAACTAAAAATTAGCGTGGAGAACCGGTTCTTGACTTCTTCGGCGATGACCCCGTCTGCTCTTGTATCAATCAGCGGCTCCCAAACCCGGATCAATTCCCGGGCTTTTAATTTTTCTACTATGAGGTTCAATGCCCGGGTAAATTCGAGCGTTTGCATGCAGCACTTTGTATCACGGGACTAAAGTTACTCGCAAATAAGTACGGAAACCAAATGAAAAAGGGGCGAAACTCTAAGGTTCCACCCCATTCCGCGACCTTCGGCCTCGCAGTTAAGTCCACCACCATCTGGCAACCCGCTCGCTTAGGCGCTGAGGCCCGCGAGCTTCTTAAGCAGATTCGGGGCGTAAACCAAACCAGCGTCATGCTTCGGCGGCAACAGAGTGGGGTGTACCTGAGTGAGGCTATGACCTCAGCTTAGCTGAGGCGTGCCATACAGGTTTACCATACCGGTTACCGCTTACCTAGATGACGCCTCAGCACCGCAACGCTCATGAGTCGTGCGAGAATTGAACACTTCAGCAGTCGCCGCTGTGCTTTTGGCGTAGTTCAATTATCTTACGAAGAACGCCCGAGTCAGTTTCGTAATCAGAAACTACGCACCTCCTGGGCGCACCCCAATTCTACTACGCCTTCATTTTCCCGCCGCTGCCCTTTACCTGTCGTTCTTACCACGTCGCTTTAATTGACGTGTCGGTCCTGCCCTGCCGGACCTTCGCCTACAAGATTGCCTGGGACGCCGAGAATTTACCCGGAACGTAGCTGGCGGACTAGCTGGGCAATGTCATTCTGCTGAAATAAACGGATGCCAGCGATTCCGGCGGCGCCTGCTTCGAGGCACTGACGGGCGTTATCGAGGGTGACCCCACCCAGGGCGTAGACGGGGATTTGGTGTTGGCAGGCGCGATGCAGGGCTGCAAGGCCTGCTGGGAGCGCTTTTTCGAAGACCGGACCGAAGACGGCGAAGTCGGCGGCGTTTTCTTTTGCGTGGAGAACTTCGGCCTCGGAGTGGCAGGATACCCCGATTATTGGGGGTGGGTTTTCGCGGGCGAGGGCGCCCGCGCCACACGTTTTCGATCTAGTCCAGATTTCGCGGGTGTCGTGGGGTGAAACATCGTCTGAGCGGAGATGCACTCCGTCGGTGCCGGTTGCAAGGGCGACGTCGGAGCGCGAGTTAATGAGGAGGCGAGTGGTTGGTGTCCGCCCGGTGGGCGGTGACTGATGCTGTCGAATCGTGATCACGGCGTCGCGAGCGAGCAGTTCGAGGTCATGCGTCGAGGGATCTTTTTCTCTTAGCTGGACGTAGTCTACGCCGCAGCAAGCGGCTTCGGCGATTTTGTCGAGAAGATGACGGCGACGGGCTCGCTCATCCCCGGCGAACTGAGTGCGATCGGTGATGTAGTAGAAGCGGCAGGTGCTCGGCATTTTGCACGTCTTCATCTGACGGACAGATCACAGTCAGCGGAGCGCAGCCACCAGTGATCGCAGCATTCATCTTCACGCCGCTCGAGAGTTCGCGGATGCTTGCGGTGGTGCGATCCGGCCCAAAAAGGCGGCTGAGTCATGCTCTCGATAGCGCAGGCACTTCTGCTCCGCGGCGTAGTTTTGCGGCTTTCAGCGTGTTGGCCATCAGCATGGCGATTGTCAGCGGGCCGACGCCGCCGGGAACAGGGGTCATGGCACCGGCTACTTCAGCGACCCTGGGGTGGACGTCGCCAACCAGCGTCGAACCTTTGGCGCGGAAGGTTTCCTCACGTTTGGCGTTGCCACCGAACAGCCGGTGGAACTCGGCGGGATCGGTGACCTTATTCATGCCGACATCAATCACGGTGGCGCCGGGTCTTACAAAGTCGGGAGTGATCATGGCAGCGCGACCGATGGCGGCCACGAGAATGTCAGCCCGACGACAGACACCGGGGAGGTCGCGAGTTTTGGAATGGCACACGGTCACGGTGGCATTGCCGTTGATTAGCAGCGTGGCGGTGGGCTTGCCGACGATGTCGCTGCGTCCGACGACCACGGCTTCCTGACCTGCGATCGGAATGTTGCTGCGCTTGAGAATTTCGATGATGCCGGCGGGCGTGCAGGGCACGAGTCCCGGCCGCTGGGTGGAGAGGAAGCCGACATTCACCGGGTGGAATCCGTCGACGTCTTTGGCGGGATCGACGGCCATGAGAATCTTTTTCGAGTCCACCGGGGATGGAAGAGGCAACTGTACGAGGATGCCGTCAATTTCATCACGGCGGTTCAAGTCCTGCACCAATTCCAGCAGTTGGGCGGTGGAAATGGTGTCAGGCGGAGTGTGCTTCTCGCTATAGATGCCCAGTTCCTCGCAACTCTTGACTTTACCGCGGACGTAAATTTCGGAAGCCGGATTGTTGCCGACGAGAACGACGGCCAAGCCTGGGCGAATGCCGGCTGCGGACATCGCCTTCACTTCAGCGGCGACTTCGGCGCGAATGTCAGCGGCGATTTTGTTGCCGTCCAGGATGGTTGCAGCCATGGGCCCCCTCGCTTGAGATGAAAAGTAGATAGCTAAGAATATTATCGTAGTTTTTTGGCAGAAGTGTTTAGTCTCGGCCGTATAAACATGTATTGCAGAGACGTGCGGCGGAAGGGATTTGCACCGCTGAAGTGTCCCGGGTAAGCCTTACTGGTTGCGGGAAAGGGGTAGAATGACTGGTCATGATTGATAAAGAGCTGCTGGAAATCCTGGTGTGCCCGGTGTGCAAGAAGCCACTCGAGCTAAAAGGCGAAGGACAAAGCCTTAAGTGCGGCGAGTGCCGCAGAGTGTATCCGATACGGGACAACATCCCCATTATGCTGGTGGATGAGGCCCGAATTGATCCCACCTAGGGCTTTACTTTTCACGACTTGAGAAAAACGCCAATTTCTGTCCCATAACGACACAGCGTGTCAGTCTGGAAGTGTTACCTCTGATTACCTTAGAACGCTCACTGGGGGGGAACCTCACTCGCAACTTGTGCGTGGAGAAGGGGTTCCTGAAACTGATCACCATTCTTTTTCGTACAACAGAGGTGGGGCGCGGTGCGGCAGCGAAATTGCATGCAACGTCTGTGGCTGCCGATGAGTCTAATAGATCAAGAGCAGTGAAGGTCGGAGGTGATGACGGCCATGAGAGAAAGATTTTCCGTTACCGAACTTACGGCTCTACGGAATGATCTGCTGCAGGGAGGCATGATTGATTCCCGCGAGGCCGCCGAAGTATTACAAGTTTTCCTGATGGGGCGAGGATATGGAGTATCGCCCGAGGCAGCCATGGATGCGGCCAGCCGCGTCGAAATGGCAGGATGCGCGTTGCCGGTGCTGCAACACGAATTGGAGAACCTGGCACTGGTAATGTAGCGGTGATTTCTGCGGTGATAGTGGTGACTGTCACTGCAAACGAGACCCCCTGAAACGGGGACAACCTGATCGGGACCTCAGAAACCAGCCGTCCCGACAGGCCGATGATAGACAAGCCGGGCCAACCAGCCCGGTCTTGTTGTTTTTGGGAGGGTTTCTCGCGTCTAGCCTTGTCGCTTCCAACCTTCTCAACTCTCATGCGGTGGTTCCCTACTCACTTTTACTTACTCTGTTGCGTTGACGACACTCCTTCGGAAACGTAAATTACATCTCCATGCACGCATCCCGAGGAAAAGTAAAATCCGCTGACAGATCTCAAAACCTTTCCACTGTGCCGCTTGCCAGCCGGCCGTACATGCCTGGGTATGGTCTGCCGGCAGCAGACAAAGGCGAAGGTTTGCTTCCGTGGGAGTGGGCGGTCGAGCGTCTGACAGAATCGCATAACTACTGGGTGGCAACCACTCGTCCCGAGGGCAGGCCGCACGTGATGCCGGTTTGGGGAATATGGGTGGAATCGGTGTTTTACTTCAGCACGGGGCGAGAATCCAGGAAATCCAAGAATCTGGTGGCGAATCCGCGCTGCGTGATTTGTACAGAAAAAGCCGAAGAGGCGGTGGTGCTGGAGGGGAGCGCGGAAGAAGTTACTGATGCCGCGGTGCTGAAACGGCTAGGCGGTCCTTATCACAAGAAGTACAAACCATGGAAGCTGGATCCGAGCCTGGGGCCGGTTTATGCCGTCCGGCCGGAGGTGGTGTTCGGGCTGGACGAGAAAAAGGGCCTGACGAGTGCAACCCGGTGGGTTTTCGGAGAGTAGGTGTCAACCCTAAGCCGTTGGTGTCGGACGATTGGCACGAGTTCAAGGGGCGGACGGATGGGTCGGGAAAAGGGAGTCCTCATTCGTATCTAAGGCTCTCCACCGGATCGAGCTGGGCAGCGCGGGTAGCGGGCAGGGTGCCGAAGATTATTCCGACCAGGGATGAGACGACGATCGCAATAATTGCGGATAGCCCCGAGATGGGGATGCGGTATTCGGTCAGAAATCGCACAGAAAACGGGATTGCCAGTCCGATAACGATTCCGATGACGCCGCCGATCAGAGAAATCAAGATGGCTTCCGACAAGAACTGAAAACGGATCTCACGATTAGTGGCCCCAATGGCTTTGCGAATACCGATCTCGCGAATGCGGGAGCTGACGGTCGAGAGCATAATATTCATGATGCCAATGCCGCTCACCAGCAGCACGACCGCGGCTACCAGCAACAGCACGACGGTGAGAGCGTTGGCGCTCCTTTCAGCAAGCGCCACCAACTGGGTGAGATTATCGACGTTGTAGACCGACTCGGGCCGGTGGCGCGCCTGAAGCACTCGCTTTATCTGCGCCGTAATCGGCACTACCATCGAAGGGTCAGAAACGGAAAAATAAATCTGTCGGACGGCGGCCGTCTCAGTGAAGTATCGACTCACCGTATAAGGAATGACCATGGTATTGGTGAGCACTTCCGACTGACCGAAGGTTTCAACGCGTTCTTTGAAGGTGCCGATGATGGTGAAGGGCAGACCACTCAGTTTGATTACATGGCCAACGGCGTTGTCGTCCGAGCCATAAAGTTCCTCAGCCATCTTGGGTGTAATGACGGTTACTTTGTTGCGCGCCTGCGCGTCCTGTTTATCGAAGAAACGGCCGGAAAGAATAAGCAGGTTGCGGACAAATTGGTATTCGGGATCAACGCCCAAAACCCGAACGTCGCGCTCCTTGCCGCCGCCGATGGGGATGCGTTCATCGAGGGGCATTACCGGCGAAGCGTGCACGATTCCGGGCACCTGGACGAGCACGGCATTCATATCGTCTATGGTGAGCGGGTCCGGGTTGACATTGGTGATGCGTTGAGCGCCGCCTACGTACTCCGCGAAAATCAAGTTGGCGCCGATGGCCTGGATCTGATTCAGGACGTACTGCTTGCCGGTCATGCCGATGGTAACTACGAGAATCAGCGATGCGGTACCGATTACCATGCCGAGGGCGGTCAAGGCGAAACGTACTTTGTTGCTGCAAAAGGTGTCATAGGAGAAAGCCAGGATTTCTCCGAGAGCCATTTTTGGCCGCAGGCTCGAACGCACGGTGGTGGCGATTGACATGCTGATTAGATGCTATACGGTGCCGTCGAGCGTCGCAATGCTGGGCGTGAGTCGCCGCCAGATTAAGCCGGGGTGCCGGGAGAAGTGCAAAAATCGTTTGACACACCGGCGCGCCTACTAATCCAGGCGGCATACCATGACGGCGTTATTTTGGTAGGGACAGTTGAGGCCGGAGACTCCTGGTTTGGAACCCCCGGGTTTTTGGAGCACTACCCAGTTCACGCCGAAGCTTGCTTTCAGGCGACGAAAATCCTCGACCGTGAAATTCTTCCATCCACTTTGGGCGCGAACCTGGTCGCGCCAGGTTTCGGCGAGGGCGGGGAACATGGTGACCGCGCCGCTGTCTTTGATGTTGTCGGCGAGCATGGAGCGTTCGGCGATGGCACGGAAACCGTGCTGGTCCTCGCCGGAAATTTCCATGTGATTGGGATCGAGGGCGAAATACGCGTCAACCGGTGTATGAGTGCGGACCCAGAGAAAGGCTTCGACCCATTGGTTCCCTGGGGCCGCCCCCGGCCATTCGAGGTGTGGAGTTGCGGGGAAGAGCTGGCGCTGGGCGAAAAACATTGCGGCGGAGATTGGCAGGAACAACAGCAGCCACCGCCAAACGTGACTACCCAACACAAATTGAGCGAGCAGTCCGCCGGAGAAGACAAACAACAGAATGTAGACCAAATGCAGACTTCGCATGGGCTGCAACTCAGCGAGGTTCGCGAAGCGCGCAGGTATGGAGATGAGCAGAGCCACAAAGAAGAAGAACAGTCCAAAAACGATTGAAGCTTGAGACATAACTTCCAAGGTGGGGAGATTCTGCTTGCGAGCAATGTGCCGGAACCACCAGAAAAGCGCGAGCGGGGCGAAGATGCCGAGCCACTCATACCATTCCCAACGTAGCACGAAAAAGTAGGAATGGCTCTCAAGCACCTCACGATAGGCGTCGGTCAGAGGCGGGAACAAGCCGAATCGGAACAGCAACCCGGCGGCCACAGCGTAGGCGTGCTTGTGCGTCTGGATTGGTCGCGTAAAAAGCCATAGCAGCATTACGTAAGAAATCCCGAAAACCACCATCAGAGGATGAATGAGAGCAGTGAAAATCGTCCACAATCCGGCGCGGACGAATCTGCGTTCCATCACGTTAATAATGATGAACAGAACCGCGGGCGTGGAGAGCGAACGCGGATTGACGTACTGATCCATGATGTAAAGCGAGGTGCCGGCGACCGGAAGGGTGAGTAGGACAGCCACCAATGCCGCTCCTCCCCAGCGGGCGCGTGGATCTTGGAATGCAACCCGGCCTAGGTGCCAGGAGGCCAATAGAAGCAAAAAAATCGAAAGCAGATGCCACAGCAGGAGTGCGCAGTCTACTGGCAGATGGGTGAGCCGAATTGACGCGGCGATCAGGTTGGGGAATAACGTCAGGCGAGCATGGGAAGCAAAAAAGCCGGCGTTAAAAGGATAGAGGGCGGGATTCAGCAGCTTTTTTATCCCAGGCGCGTAGATTTCGGCGTCTTCGACGAAAGGATGGTAGCCGTGGATCAAAACGGCGCCGCAAGTGAGGAAAATCAACAGGCCAAGATCTTTGAGGTTGGGGCGGCTTCGCAATGGTTATCACTTCGAACGCGGCTTTACTGCTTCGCTTTTAAGCCGCAGGGGTGCTGTTAGCTGCGCCTCGCGCATAGTAATTGCCATCCAGTTTGCGTCCCTGCTGGTTGAACCTGCGGAAGCGGACGAGGCCAAGCTTCTGCAACGCAAATTGCAGAGTGGTGGCCAGCACTCCGAGACCATATTTTACGCTGCGCGAAAAGTTGATTGACGATGCCTCTTCGAAATACTTGGTGGGACAGGAAACTTCACCAATGCGGAAACCGAAGTAGACGCATTGCGCCAGCGTTTGATTATCAAAGACAAAGTCATCGGAATTTTCGAGCAGCGGTAGCTCGGTCAGTACCTTGCGGCTGAAGGCGCGGTAGCCGGTGTGATATTCGGACAGCTTGACGCGCAAGAAAATGTTCTCAAAGGCGGTCAGGAACCGATTGGCAATGTACTTATAAAGAGGCATGCCGCCACGCAGGGCGGCGCCGCCGATGATGCGTGAACCAAGCACGACATCATAGACGTCATATGCCACGATGCTCGCCATCGCGGTGACCAGCAGTGGCGTGTACTGATAATCGGGGTGCACCATGATAACGACGTCGGCGCCGGCGGCGAGAGCCTCACGGTAGCAGGTCTGCTGGTTGCGTCCGTAACCGTAGTTATCGTCATGAACGAACACGTGCAGCCCCAATTGCTGGGCGACTTCGACGGTGCGATCGGAGCTGTGATCGTCCACCAGGATGCGGATATCCACCAGATCAGGAAGCTCGTGGACGGTGGCTTCCAGCGTTTTCTCGGCGTTATATGCGGGCATGACGACGGCAACCCGTTTGCCGTTGATCATTCGACTCCTTGGTGATGGCGCCGCAGCATTCCAGCCCTAGCGCATGCTATTCATGCGCGAAGGTAAATGATAACTCGTATCGTGGGCAGACGGTGAATGTTCAAGTGCTGTTAGTCCAAGGGCGATGCTGAAATCTCCTACTATGCCGAGGAAGTATGTCTCGAGTGGCATTTGCCAGGAGCGAGACAGAAATGGCGAGTCAACTGGACTCGCCATTTGAGTTTTGGAATTCGTTTTCGGGGCTCAATCAGCTACTTGGGAAGTTGATATTCACCAGTAACGTCGTAGGTCACTGTTCCATCTGGCGCGGCTTTGCCTTGGTAGGTGCCCTTCCCTGTGATGCCCTTCACCTTTCCGGTTCCTCCGGTGAAGCTCCACGTGCCACGGGCGGTTACCAGTTTTCCTTCTTTCATGGTCGCCGAACTCTGGATGCGGACATACATCTTGTCCCCATTGGCGAGAGCACCGACCACGTATCCGCGACCCGTGGAGTGGTCGCCAGTGATTTCATCGAAGTTGGTACCGTCGTCCTCCTTGGTTTGGGTTCCGGCGATTTCCATGGGCTTTGTCCAAGTACATTTGCCTTTGGAAATCGAAAAAGAATGGTTGGGACGATCCCCAATATCAAGGGAATGTTGTTCATCTGGCTTGCCGCATTGTACGGTGCCAGAGACTTTGGTCTGCGCTGGAGCCAGCAGTGAAAACGCAAACACCAGAATCGATGCCGGGATTACGGTTAGCCGCATAACACCTCCTCGCTAGGAATTCGGACGGCAGTATAGTACCGGTGGCTGGGACAAGAAAAGCTCAGAGTGAAGGCTGCTTTACTGCGGCGGATTGGACTGCGGCGGAGGTGGTGTGGATTGCGGCGGCTGGATCACCGGTGGCTGGGTTATTGGCGGCTGACTCTGCGGGGTGGTACCCGGCGTGGGCGATTGCGAAGGCGGTATCTGCTGAGGATCCGGCTGCGGCGCGGGTAGTGTGGACCGTGGTGGACCGGGCATTTCCGGGGCCTGCGTCACTGGTGGCTGTGCCTGCGGGATGTTATTGCCTGATCCCGGCGATTGAGGCGCCGTTTGCGGAGGATTCGCCGGCTGCGGCGGCGGTGTGGAACGTGGCGGCCCGGGAATTTCCGGCTTCTGCGTTACTGGCGGCTGGCCGGTCTGGGGCTGCGCCGTGGGCTGAGAACCTGGCAATTCAAGCTTGGGCAGCTTTGGCGGCGGTGGCGAATACGGCGATTCGGGGCGCTGAACCGGTTGCGATGGGGGCTCTACGTTTTGGGGAGGTGGCTGGGTTTCAGGCGCCTGCTGCGATCCCGGCGGAGCTTGCGGTACTTCGGGTTCAGTCACAGGAGCGCCATTGCGAAGCTTAAGGTGGATGGGGCCGCCCTCGCGTCGTTTAGCTTCGGCCTGGGCCTCGATGCGGGCCTGAACCTTGGTATCGTTTTGCTGAGCTACCGCGCCCACTTTCAGCCCTTCCACATCGTGGCGCGTGGCAAAAGTGACGCGGGCGGCAGCTTGCTGGGCCTGGCGGGCGCGGGCGTAATAATCATCCGCGGTCTCGCGGTCGCCATCCAGCTCGGCAAGGTAACCCATGTTGTTCAAGGTGAAGGCGTCACTTGGGTTCAATTTGAATGCCTGCTCGATGTAGCGACGCGCCGCCTGCGGGTCATTGCGATTCAATGCGGAAACGGCGCGCAGGTTGAGATGAGCCACCTTTTCCTCGGTGTTTTGGCGCTTACGCATCTGGCGCTCGACGTTTTTTGCGTTCGTGGCCGCTACTCTGCTGATGGGCTGGCCGCGCCACTTCTGGTTCAAAGTGACGATTACGGGTTCGTTCGAATGCAACCGCGCCGCAGACTGGTAATAGTCGTGCGCGGCTTGCAACTCACCTTCATTTTCTTTGGTAAATCCGAGGTTGTTCAGGGTGAAGGGATCTTGCGGATTCGCAGCCAAAGCCTGCTTTAAGAGTGCTTCAGCTTCCTGAGGCCGACCATGCGAAAGCAAGCGGATTGCTTCCACATTCGCCCGGTTAGCCTCCAGGTGAGCGTCTTTTACACCATGCACGGCTTCGGAGAAGGGTTGTCCTTCAAGCTTGCGCAGATTTGATTTATCCACTTGCGCGGCGGAAGGGTATTCTCCGGCCAAATTGTAGTAGCGTTGGGCGCGATCAACATCCCCCTGCAACTCAGAAATGTAGCCAAGGTTATTTAGCGTGAAGGGATCATCGGGATCGAGCAGATAGGCGCGGTAAAACAACTTCTTGGCTTTGTCGTACTGGCGTTTTTCGACGGCTTTCACTCCCTCCCGATTGAGTTGTTGCACGGGAGTGGGTTTGCTCCTGGTAGGAATAGGAATCCGCAGATCGCCAGCCATTGCAGGAAGCGAAAACAAGGCAGCGGCCAGGCACAATACAATCGCAAATCCAAGCTGTTGCAAGGGCATGGAAATATGCCGCGACGAAATATTCTGAGACTCGGGGAACGGCCTGAGCATAGCTTTTCCTACGTGCTTGTGCCTGCAATCTTAGGATGCGGGGGCGGCTGCCCGGTTGCTTAGCCGGGCGGCCTGGAATAGGCCAAAGACTCACAACGATATGACGGCCAAGTGCATCCCAAATAAGCTAATCAGATCGCGGAGTGTGCACATGGGTCGCTTTGGGTTGCTGATCATCTTGGTAGCTGGGCTCGGCGGAATGGGGCTTGCGCAGACGTCTGCGAATCCATCTGAAACGCCGGCCCCGCCGGACGCGACCAGTACGTCCGGGCCAGAGAATTCGGCAACGATGTCTCCGGCGAGCGAAGCAGCGAGTCCCGACGCCGCGCGCGAACGCGAAGAAACACGCGACAGCCTGCTCGATTTGCCTTCTTTAGCGAAGGATAAGGTGACCCTAATTGGCGGCCGGGTGGTGAAAGTGGATCGTGTTCTCGACCGCATGGAAGTGCAGGCGTTTGGTGGAAAGAGAATTGAGCTCAATTTTGATGTGCGCACACAGGTCTCGCGCGATGGAGTGAAGGTCGCGGCGAAGGAAATTCGTCCCGGCGATCGGGTGTACATGGATACCGTCTTAAACGACAGGAAACCGTTCGCCAAAAGCATACGTATTGTCACGACGCGCGGTCCGATGAATGGTCACGGACAAGTGTTGGCCTATGACCCTGGTAGCGGCAAGCTGACGCTTCGCGATGAGCTTTTCGCGCAACCGGTCACACTGCGGTTGACGCCGGAGACGGTAATTCGCAAGGATCAAGGCACAGGATCGCCAGCCGACTTGCAGCCGGGGACCCTGGTGGCAGTGAGTTTTACTCCCGGCGGAGAAGGGGTCACCCGCGAAGTGTCGGTGCTGGCGGTGCCGGGCTCGTCGTTCGCTTTCTCTGGCCCAGTCACCTATCTCAACCTCGCGTCACACTTGCTAGCGGTGGCCAATAAGAGCGACGGCAGAACCTACGACATTGCGTTCGCTCCCAACACGTCTGGAATCAGCCGGGACCTGCAAGAAGGAGCCGATGTCACGGTGAATGCCACGTTTGACGGCAAGCACTACGTTGCGCAGAACATCACAGTCAACACCACCGCTTCCAAACCCTAAACACAACTTCCACTCGATTCCCATTGAGCCGCATCCACAAGTTGCCGGGCAGGACTGATTGCCGAAGCTGATCTGAATCCGTGGTTAGCTACCCGGTCGTTGTAGCGTTCCTGCACTTATTGCAGGGATAGTTGCAAAGCTTGGTGGTGTCCTGCAGTGGCGATGAGGGAGGCGTCATCCAGGGCGGGTTGGTGAAGTCGAAGAACTCAGACATATCCACTTGAGCGGCGGCGCGCTTGGAGAGATTGGCCAGCTTAAACCGCGTCTCGATCAACTTGAGGATGGCGGTGTAGTCTGCGACGGTATGGGACACGAAATTCTTTGTTGGTAAACGGTGAAACCACAAGCAGCGGGACCCGGTACCCAGTGTAGTTGAAGTCGCAGATACCTCCTGAAACTCCGCTGCAGATTCCCCCCGGCGGAATGTCAGAGGGCGGGATCCAGTCCGGGTTGGACGGCCGGCACCGGTGGAACGTGGTCATACAAGCCTCCACCCTCATCAAAAGTGAGGATGAAAGCCGAATCGTTCCATGACGGACTGGTCATGAGAGCGTTGATCAGACCGGCAACGTAATTGGCGCCGGTCTGTACGTTGTTCCGGGGATGCTCGTCCAGTCGCGAAAGACCACTGCTCTCAATCAATGCAACGGTGGGCAGGGTGCCATTCTGCGCCTCGGTGGCGAACCGGGAAGCAGGCACGATATTGGCGGTGTGCTGGTCGGCGTAGGGCTGAAATTTGTAGATATAGGAGGTTCCGGGGTCCGTTTCGTAGATCCTCCACGAGATGCCAGCCTTATCGAGCGACTGAAAAATTGTGGGATGCAGGTTGGAATCAAGTGAGGTCAATCCGTTGTCTTCGAGAGGGTAGGCATGGCCGGCCGAAGTGCCGGCCAGCAGATAAAGGCGATTGGGTTCGGTGCGAGTCATGACGGGCGAAAACCAACGATCGGACGTGGCAAATTTTGAGACCATGAAATAGTAGTAATTCAGATCGTTGCCGTCGTAACAGCCCATCGCGCGAATGCCGGCGCGATCGAAGACAATGCCATCGGTCGGCGGGGGTTTCTACGCATAGTGCGCGGCTTCAGCGACGAATCCATCGAGTTTGGGGGTCGTGCTGCTGGGATCCAAGAGATTCCACTCTTTATGGCTTTCAGCCCAGGTTGGTGTGGTGTTCTGC
>Ga0209577_10001430_pt1 | contig 23672 bp, 21 predicted proteins | sample GraSoiAngelo_109_FD_185874 | JGI IMG/M metagenome (GOLD analysis project Ga0209577, IMG submission 185874) | Grasslands soil microbial communities from the Angelo Coastal Reserve, California, USA - 14_0903_12_20cm (SPAdes) (version 2) | ecosystem: Environmental > Terrestrial > Soil > Grasslands...
CGTCTCGAACTTACGGATGATCGCTCGACCGTAGAGATCGCCCCGACCGTCGAAGGCGACGTGCGTGCCGGGCCACTTCATGTAGATCGCCAAGCCTGCCCAGCGATCGTCGATGAACAACCGGACGCCGGAGTTCCGAAGGGATGCGATCGTCGCGACGGGGAACGTCGGATCCGCGACGGCGCTGATCGCGTCTGATTTCGGGTAGCGGTGCCACACCACGGCGGCTAAGACGGCCGCCACCACCAGAACGGCCACCGCCCCGATGGCCGGGCTCATCCGAGAGTCGGTGCGCGAACGTGGCGCTTTGGCGAGGGCTGCTCGAACGGCATCCGGCGTGTAGCGAACGCAGATATAGCCGAGCACCATGCCGGACAACGGCAGGTTCCGTTCCGCGTACAGCCCGAAGCCGAGGAACGCGATCGCGAGGACGACGTCCGTCAGGTCCGGTCGTCGAGGCGAGAGTGCCACGGAGGCGAGTGCGAGGAGCGCCAGGAGCAGGAACGGGTACGTGAGGCTCTCGTGGAAGTTGGGCGACGCCCACTCGGACGCCGTCGACGAGACCGTCTTGACCAAGCCGAACGAATACGTGATCAGCTTGGGCCCGTACGGGTTCAGGAATGTAGCCAGGAGGCAGCCGAGCGAGACCGTGTCCAAGCGGCGGGCCCATGCGTGGTCGCCGGAGCCGCGAGATGCCTTGATCGTCTCCGTCGCGGTAAGCAAGAACATGTAACCGATCCCCAGGATCACCAGGCCGTGCAGGTTGGCCCAGAGGGCGAAGAGCGGGATGCACAACCACACACGCCGTGACTGCCGAAGGGTGAGCGCCAGCACGATCGCGAAGATCAAGAACGAGAACAAGATCGGCCGCTCGATCCACGCGGGAACACCCGCGTACGCCGCGAGAGCGATGAGCGCCCACGTCGACAGGTTGTTCCCTCCGAGCTTGACGAACAGCCAGGCGATGACGGAGTACGTCGCAACGAGCATGACCGATCGCCACACGATGACCCCGCGAAGACCAAGCAGGACTTGGATCCCTCTCACGAGAACTTCGGACAACCACTGCGACAAGACCCAGTGTTTCCCGACGACGGTGAACGAATACGGATCCGTCGACGGCAGATGATGGGTTGAGACGATCAGCTGACCGGTTTTGAGGTGCCACCACATATCGTGCTCGGCGAGCTTCTCGGCCATCGACTTCGCGAAGATCGAACCGACGACAGCGAAGCCGACGACATGGGCCGGAGTGAACGAGAAACGGCGGTCCGTATCTGCAGCCGGGGATGCGGTTGTCACGAGCCCGATGGTACCCAAGGACCTCGTCGTGTCCGCGCACCGGAGGTGTCTTACAGCCGCTCGCTCGTCCGGTAGAGTGCGCGGGACGTGGCTGCCGAAACCCAGATTCCGCTGAGAGCTCGGCTCGTCCTCTTGAGCTTCCTCATGCTCTTCGTTGAGCTTGCGCTCATCCGGTGGACGGGCTCGAACATCGTTTACCTTTCCTATTTCTCCAACTTCGTGCTACTCGGCAGCTTCCTCGGGATCGGCGTCGGTTTCTTGCGCGCCCGCTCTCAGATCAACCTGTTCAGATGGGCGCCGCTCGCTTTGGCGCTCCTCGTCATCTTCGTCCGGGCTTTCCCCGCACGCATCGTTCGGACCGGCGCGCAGCTGATCTTCTTCGGTTCGGGCCCGTCGCACGGGCTCCCGACGTGGCTTTCGCTTCCGATCGTCTTCGTGGCGGTCGCCGCGGCGATGGCGATGATCGCCGAAGGCGTCGCGCGCACGTTCATCCAATTCGAAGCACTCGAGGCGTACCGATACGACATCCTGGGGAGCATCCTTGGAATCGGCTGTTTTTCTCTCCTTTCATTACTGCGCGCGCCCTCGGTCGTGTGGGGGATCGTCGTCGCGATCGTCTTCGTCGTGCTGAGCGGGAGATCGACGACCCTTCTCCAAGCGGTGGCCGCCCTCGCGATCGTTTTCCTCTTGCTTGCCGAGTCGCTGAACCCCAACGACAGCTGGTCCCCCTATTACAAGGTCACGTTGCTTCGAGACCCGACCCATAACGTCATCGGGATCCAGGTGAACGGCATCCCTCACCAGACCATCCAACCGCTAAAGCAACGGCTCGCGAGCGAACCCGTCTACTTCCTTGCGTATCACCACCTCAAACAGACGCCGAAGAGTGTCCTGATCGTGGGAGCGGGGAACGGCGCCGACGTCGCGATCGCTTTGTCGATGGGTGTGCAGCACGTCGATGCGGTTGAGATCGATCCGCGCCTCTATCAGATCGGGAAGGAGCTCAACCCGGACCACCCCTACCAGGACCCACGCGTCACGGTTCACATCAACGACGGGCGCGCGTACCTCGAGCAGACCAACAAGAAGTACGACCTGATCATCTTCGCTCTTCCTGACTCGCTGACCCTCGTCGCCGGGCAATCGTCCCTTCGGCTGGAGAGCTACCTGTTCACGCTCGACGCGATGAAGACTGCGCGCGCGCATCTGGAACCCCACGGCGCGTTCACGATGTACAACTACTATCGCGAGCAATGGCTGATCGACCGATTGGCCGACACCCTGGATCAGTCGTACGGATACGCTCCGTGCGTCGATGCGATCGGTGTGTACGGGCGCCTCGCGGCGCTCACGATCGCGAACCAGCCCAGCGACCTCAGCTGCACCACGACGTGGAAAGCCGCCTCCTCGTTCCCGCCGCCTGCGCGCGACGACTACCCGTTCCTCTATCTCCGCACCCGGACGATCCCCGGCTTCTACTTGTGGACATTGCTTTTGATCCTGATCGCCTCGTTGCTCATCACAAGGATCTTTGCCGGCGGCTTAGGTCAGATGCGCCCCTACGTGGATCTGTTCTTCATGGGTTCTGCCTTCCTATTGCTCGAGACGAAGAATGTGGTGCAGTTCGCCTTACTCTTCGGTACGACCTGGCTGGTGAACGCCTTGGTGTTCGCCGGGATCTTGCTGGCCGTGTATGCGGCGGTCGAGGTGGCCAGGAGGGTCAAGCTGCCGTCGCCATCCGTCCTGTACGCGCTGCTCCTGATCGCGTTGGTCGTCGCGTGGGTCGTTCCGCCGCACGACCTTCTTTCCCTTTCGTTCGCGCCACGGTTCTTACTCGCGGTCGCGATCGCGTTCGCGCCCGTCTTCCTCGCGAACCTCGTGTTCGCGCAGCGGTTCCGTGAGGTCGGATCGTCGAACATCGCGTTCGGGGCGAACCTTCTGGGTGCGATGGTGGGAGGCGTACTCGAATACACCTCTCTTATCGTCGGCTACCGCGCGCTTCTGATCCTGGTCGCAGTGCTGTACGGGCTCGCGTTCGTGACGGCACCCAGGCGCGCGAATGTCCCCGCCTGATCAGACCTCCACCACCAAGACGGTTCTGGGCGTCGCCGCCCTGGGAGCGCTCGCTACCGGCGTCATCCTGGTCCTTCTGGTGATCCGCGTCTCCGCACTTCACGTGAGCGGAAACGGCTCGCTGGTCCACGGGTTCGAGCATCCGAAAGGCGCCGTGCAAACGATCCTCGCGACCAGCGACGGGCAAATAGTGGCCGCGCTCGCGCGCGACCCGTCGCTGTCGCATCTCGAGGCGATCAACGGCGGCCCGAGAGAGTTCGCGTACCGCGCGATGCGTCCTGTGCCCGCCTACCTCGCCTGGCTCCTCTCCGTTGGTCAACGAGGGTGGGTTCCCGGCGCGCTCATCGCGCTGGCCATCTTGGGGGGAGGGGCCATCGCTGCCGTGGGTGCGGTGTTGTTCGTCCGCCACGGTGTCCCGGCTCGGTTCGGGATCGTCGCCGCGCTGCTCCCCGGCGCGCTTACTTCCTTGCGCGGCCTTATCCCCGAAGCGGGAGGCGTTGCCGTGGTGATCGGGGGCTGGATCTTTGCGAAGCAAGGGAGGCTCTGGCTCGGCGTGCTGCTGCTCTCGCTCGGGGGATTATGGCGGGAGACGCTGTTGGTCGTGCCTGCGGTTCTCGTGCTTACGACGCTGTGGGAGACGCGCTCGGTACGCGCGGCTGCACCGTTCCTGGTGCCGTTCGCAGTGTTCGCCGGGTGGGCCGCGTTCGTCCGCGAGCGGGCCGGCGCGTGGCCGTGGTCGGCGAGCGCCGGGCGGCTCGCCGCACCCTTCGTCGGCATCGTGAAGGATGTTTCCTACTGGAAGAACACCGCGGCGTTGGAGATCCTTGCGATCGTCGCGACGGCCGCGCTCATCGTGCTCGCGGTCCGGCGCCGGGACGAGCTGGCGCCGCTCATGGTCGGGTACGGCGTGCTCGGTACCATCCTCGGCCCGGTTGTCTGGCACACGTGGGCGGACTGGGGCCGCGTGCTGCTGCCGCTGCACTTGATGGGTTTGGTCGTGCTCGTGCGCGCGCGTTACGTCGTCAGGGATACAGGGCGAGCTGGATAGCGATCGACGCCCAGACCACCACCCAGAACCACAGTCTGTGCGTCGCTGCCCGCTTGCTCCCAAGGACGATCAACACACCGAGGACTAGGAACTCGCTGAGCGCGCGCATGTACCCCCAGTGGTGGAACCAGATCCCGCCGGAATAGAACGGCATCGCAACCGCCGTGAAGACCCATGCGACGCGCTCGTGAAGAGGGCTCAGCGAGTGACGCAGCTCGCGCGCCACCATGACGGTGAAGAAGACGATGGTGATGAGCAGAACGAGGTGGAACACATTCAACGCGGTCTTGAACCGAAGGGCATCACGGACCGCGCGGTAGAAGCCGAGGAACGGCGCTCCCTGGTCGACGAGCTTGGCTTGGGAAAGGGGTATCTTGCCCCAGCGCGCCCACAGCACGATCTCCCACGCGCCCTGCACGATCATCGGAACGAGGAAGGTCCAGGGCGGTGCCGTGTCTTTCTTCTCGCTGTGCCGGACGCGATTCCAGAGCCATACGAGCACGCCGGCGATCGAGACGACGAGCGTCGTTTCTCGTGTCAGGGCCGCGACCGTCAGTGCAGCCGAGGCCCATACGTATCGTCGTCGTCGCAGGAAGAGAAGACCGCTGAGAAGGAAGACACCAGCGATGATCTCGGCCGTATCGAGTCCGAGGCTCAGCGCGAACGGCGGTAAGAGAGAAAGCGTCAATCCCCAGATCGGATCGCGTCCGGAATCGCGCGCGAGCAGCGCGCCGAGGAGCCCCAGTCCGACCATCCCGGCCAGGTTCCATGCGATCAAGCCCCACGCGACCGCTTTCGGATTCTTGTCGGTCACCGCGCGCACCAACAACGGGTACACGATCCGTTGGAGGCGGAAGGGCGGCAGGTCGAACGTGATCCCGTATCCGGTCTTCTTGTTGGTGAACGGCTCGAGCGCGATGCGATAGAAACCGACGCCGTCGAAGCCGTACGAGTTGTGGCGGATGTACAGAGACGGAGGCGCTTGCGCGGCGTTCACGAACTTGTCGCCGGCGAACGCGAACCACGACGGGTTCCCGTCCGCTCGCGCAAGCCTGCCGGCGACGAACGCGCCGCTTACGGCGGTGGTGATGAGGACGACGGCGACGATTCGGCGCGCGCTGCCGTTCTCCACGCTGCGGGACTAGGTCTCGGTGCGGAGCGCCGCGCTACGCGACGGGTGGCGCAGCTTCGCCAGCGCCTTCGCTTCGAGCTGCCGGATCCGCTCGCGCGTCAGGCCGAACCGCTTGCCGACCTCTTCGAGCGTCAGCGGCTCCTCGCCGGTCAACCCGAACCGCAGCGCAAGGATCGTGCGCTCGCGCTCGGTCAGCGTTTCGAGCACCTTCTCGAGCTCTTCGCGGCCGATCCCACTGAGGACGTCCTCGAACTGAACGTTGGCCGCTTCGTCGGGTACGAACTCGCCGAGCGTCGCTTCGCCGGCTTCGCCGACCGGCGTCTCGAGCGACAGCAGGTTCGCCGCGAGCCCCCGCAGCTCGCGCACGCGTGCGAGCGGCAAGCGCGCGGCGCGCGCAACCTCCTCGTCGGTCGCTTCACGACCGAGCTGTGCCTCCAGCTCGCTGCGCGCGCGCCGGACGCGAACCAGCAGCTCGTGCACGTGGACCGGCAGCCGGATCGCGCGCCCGCGGTCGGCGATCCCTCGCTGGATCGCCTGGCGGATCCACCACGTTGCGTAGGTCGAGAACTTGAAGCCCTTGCGCCACTCGAACTTGTCGACCGCGCGCATCAAGCCGATGTTGCCTTCCTGGACCAAGTCCAAGAGCGGGATGCCGGTGGCGCGGTAGCGGCGGGCGATCGACACGACCAACCGAAGGTTCGCCTGGACCATGTCGTGCTTGGCCGCCGCGCCGTCGCGCCGGAGGGCTTCCAGTTGACGCCTCTTCGTCGGCGTCATGCTCTCGCCCTTCTGGAGCTTCTTCTCGGCCTTGGTCCCGTTCTCGATCCGCTTGGCCAGCTCGACCTCTTGGGCGGCGGTCAGGAGCGGATAGCGTCCGATCTCGCGGAGATAGGTGCCGAGTGCGTCGAGGTCGCCCAGCCGCTCGGCCTCTTCGGGCCGGAGGGGGGTCTCTTCTTCTACCTCGAGGTTCTCGGCGGCTTCGGCGAGCAGCTCGGCATCGTCCAGGTCGAGATCATCGTCGACCGCTGACTGGGGAAGACCGTCCTCGCTTTGCGCCACGTCTGTGCTCGTCCTTCCTTTTAGGGGCTGAACCCACGTCCAACGTGGGCCGCCCTCTCCTTATTCCCTTTGTGAACTGCGCGCCCCTTGTTCAGGGAGCCGCACGATACTAAAGAGGCGGCCGGAAGGATGCGATTCACGCAGGTCATGGCAGGCAGAGAACCATATTCACGAAGTCACGAGAAGCCTGAGCAGGCGCCCTTGGGGACGGGGATGCCGGCCCGTAAGATGCCGAGATGGCGACGGCGCGCGATGAGGCTGCGGCAGGGACCCCAGCTCCAGCTCATCCATGAAGCTCCTGGTGATCATCGGGCCGTCGGGCAGCGGCAAGTCAGCCGCTATGCGAGCGCTTCAGGCCCGCGGGCGGATCGCGGTGACCCCTTCTTGGACCACGAGGCCTCGACGAGCAGATGAGTCCGAAGAAACGGTGGAGCATCGTTTCGTGGACGATCTGGAGTTCGACCGACGGCTTAAGGACGGCTTCTTCCTCGAAACGATCGCCTTGTTCGGCCATCGCTATGGAATGCCGCCGGTCGAGCAGCCGCCGGCCGGCGTGATCCCAACCATCATGATGCGCGCGCCCCGCTTGAATCTTGTCGAGGAGCATTATCCGGAGCACGTCGTCTATCAGATCGAGGCACCGTTCGAGGAGGCGAGCGCGCGCATCCATGCCGCCGGTGGGATCGCGGACGACGATATCCGCGTCACGGGATGGAAAGAGGAGCGCGCGCTCGGTGAACAGCTGGCGGATCGTGTGATCAAAGCGACCGGTTCGGGGTCAAGCCTCATCGAGACCATCGAACGAGCGCTGACAGAAGATTTCGGGGCGTAACGGGGATCCCCATAGTGAACGGCCTTAGTTAGCGACGCGCAGTTGCTCGCTCAGCGCGGTCGGGTCGGTGACGGGCAGCTCGCACGTGAAGTTCCGGCAGACGTACGCTGCCGGCGCGCCCCCGACGAGTGTCCGGCCCGCCAGCAGCGCCGGATCGGCCGTCCCCGCGGGCCCGGCCGCCAGGACGCGATTGGGCACGTACGGGCGCCACGCGGCCTCTAACAGCGGTCGAGCAGCCGTCTGGTCGCCCACGACGGCGACCTCGATCGAGCCCCCGACGGCTCGGTCGGCGGCGCTCAAGGCGTTGCCAAAGCCGCCCGGCGCCTGCTCGAGGGCCGGAGCGATCAGTCGCAGGAAGCCCTGCGCGGCCTCGTCCAAGCTGCCGTCACCCGAGAGGGCGGCGAGGCGCAGCAGAAGGTCGCTCGCCGACGAGTTCCCCGACGGGACGGCGTTGTCGAACAGGTCTTTGGGTCGCACGACGATCTGCGAGACGTCGGAACCGGTGTCGAAGAACCCGCCGCGCTCGTCGGCGAACAGGCGAAGGATCTCGCGGCCCAACCGCATCGCCTCATCCCACCACTGCGGCTCGAACGTCGTCTCGTACAAGGTCAAGAGGCCGTCGCCGAGCATCGCGTAGTCGTCGAGGAACCCGGGGCCGCTCGTCTTGCCCGCGCGCCACGAGCGCAGGACGCGCCCGTTCGCGTCGACCAGGGTTTCGACTGCGAAGGTCGCTGCGCGGTATGCAGCCTGGACGAAGTCCTCACGCCCGAGCACCCGCCCGGCCTCGGCCAGCGCGGCGATCGCCAGCCCGTTCCACGACGCGAGCACCTTGTCGTCGGTCGCCGGCGGCACGCGCTGCGCGCGCGCCTCGAGCAAGCGCGCGCGCACGCGATCGACGGCCGCGCGCAGCTGCTCGACGGGAACACCGATGTCGACGGCAACCTCTTCGTCGGGATGCGGGCGCCACAGGACGTTCGTGCCTTCCCAGTTGCCGGTCCCGCTGAGGGCGAACGCGGCGATCGCCATCGGCACGTCGTCGCCGGCGACGGCGATGATCTCTTCGTAGGGCCACACGTAGTACTTGCCCTCGACGCCTTCGGAGTCGGCGTCCTGGCTGGACGAGAAGCCGCCGTCGGGTTGCTGCATCTCGCGAAGGAGGTACTCGCCGGTGCTCTGCGCGATCGATCGGTACAGGTCGGACCCCGTGACTTGCCACGCGCGCGCGTACAGCCGAAGCACCTGCGCGTTGTCGTAGAGCATCTTCTCGAAGTGGGGGACCAGCCAGATGCGGTCGACCGCGTAGCGATGGAAGCCGCCGCCGACGTGGTCGAAGATGCCGCCGCGCGCCATCTTGTCGAGCGTCAGCGTCACCGCGTCGCGCGCGCGCACATCACCGCGCACGGCCGCGCGCAACAGGAACTCGAAGTTCGGTGCTTGCGGGAACTTCATGCCGTTGCCGAAGCCGCCCCATTCGTCGTCGACGGTTTGCAGCATCAGGTCGGCCGCGCGCGTCAGGACCGCCTCGTCGAGCATCCCCGGCTGCGGGCGCAGCTGCGACGAGCGCGCGACGTACTCGATGAGTCCGGCCCCCTGCTGCTCGACGTCGTCGCGCTTGTTCACCCACGCGTCGTGGACGCCTTCGAGCACCTGGCGGAACGCCGGCATCCCGTGACGCGGCTCGGGCGGGTAGTAGGTCCCGCCGTAGAAGGGCTTCCCGTCCGGCGTGAGGAACATCGTCATCGGCCAGCCGCCGTGACCGGTCATCGCTTGCACCGCGCTCATGTAGATGGAGTCGATATCGGGCCGCTCCTCACGGTCGACCTTGATCGAGACGAACCAGTCGTTCATCAGGCGCGCGGTTTCCGCGTCTTCGAAGGACTCGTGCTCCATCACGTGACACCAGTGGCACGCCGCGTACCCGATCGAGAGCAAGATCGGCTTGTCCTCGGTGTGCGCGCGCGCGAGCGCCTCGTCGCCCCAGGGATACCAGTCGACGGGGTTGTTCGCGTGCTGCAGGAGGTAGGGGCTCGTTTCGCCCGCGAGACGGTTCGCCATCGCGTCTCATCCTAGCGAGCGCGCGTGTTGCCGCCGCAGCCGCTCGCCCGTAGCCTCTTGGCTCCCATGACCAACGCCCATACGATCGCGCGCGCGCTGCGCACGAGGACAATCCCCATGATCGTCGCGCCGGTTGCGGCCGGCGCGGCGCTCGCGTACGCGCACGGCTTCGACTTCGCGTGGGGTTGGTTCGCAGTGACGATCGTCGGCGCCGTCGCGCTGCAGCTCGGCAGCAACGCTCTGGGCGACGTCGCCGACGCGCGATCGGGCGCCGACAAGCTCGCGCGCGTCGATCGCGGCGCGATCGCGACCGACCCGGGTCTGATCGAGAGCGGACAGATGAGCGCGCGCGCGATGCTGTCGCTCGCTGCGGCGCTGTACGGCGTCGCCGTCGGGTGCGGCGTCGTTCTCGCGATCGCGCGAGGGTGGCTGGTGCTGCCGCTCGGCGCGGCCGGCGCGCTGCTCGCGTGGCAGTACTGGTGGACGCCGGTGAAGTACGGCTACCGCGGGTTCGGTCAGGCCGGAACGTTCGCCGCGTTCGGCGTGCTCGCCGTCGTCGGCGCGTACTACGTGCAAGCCAAGCGTTTCGACACGGTCGCGATATGGGCGTCCATCGTCCCCGGCCTGTTCATGAGCGTCGTGCTGTTCACGCACGACCTCCTTCATTACCGGTCGGACAAGGCAGCGGGGAAGCTCACCCCGGTCGCGCGGTGGGGCGACGAGTTCGGGCTCATCGTGGTCGGCGGGTGGCTGACGCTGGTGTACGTCGTCCTTACCGTCGAGGTCGCGTTCAAAGTGTTCCCGGTGTGGACGCTCGCCGCCGTGGCGACTGCGATCCCGGTCGCGGCGAGCTGGGCGCGCGCGTTCCGCGACTCGATCGTTCAGAACTGTCTGAATCTGCTCGGCGCGACGCTGGGAGCGGCAGTGCTCACGACGATGACGATCGGCCTGTCGTTGCTCTTCTGGCGCTGAGGCTTAGATCCGCGAGCGCGCGACGAAGTAGGCGATGGGTACGATCGACGCCAGCCACACCAGCGTGAACCACGGGTGGCGACGGATCCACAGACGGAACCGCCCCGCGCTCGATCCGAGCATGTCGTTCATCCGGTCGTTCCAGTCCTGCATCAGGTCGGCGCTGTGCCGGCGACCGCCGCCCGCGCGCGCCTCGCGCACCTCGGACTGAACCAGGCGCAGCAGCTGCTGCAGCGTCGACTTCGCCCGCTGCTTGAACGGCAGCACCTCGATCGGCGCGTTGACGATCAACGTCGGCGCTCCGCGCCAGGCGGTCTCGATCTTCGTGACTTCCTCGAGCGGGATCCAGCGCACCATCGTGCGTCGGCGTGACCGACCGACGATCGCGACGCGATAGCGCGTGATGAACATCGTCGCGCGGCGCACGCCGCTGCGTCCGTCGGCCATGATCGTGACCGTCTCTGCTTCGAGCAGCCCGAGCGCCGCAACCTGACGGTCGTAGCGCTTGTCGAGGCGGCTCTTGCGGTGCGGCTTCGCCTCGCCGGTGACTTCCTGCCGGTGCGTTTCGACCTGCTGGGCCGCCTTCGCCGCCGCCGCCGCGGCCTTCTTCGAGTCCTTCTTGGCCGTCTTCTCGGCCTCTTTCTGGTTCTGCGCCTGCTCGCGCGCCAGCCGCTTCGCTTCCTTCTCCGCCGCGCGCTGCGCTGCCTCGGCTTCGGCCTCGGCTTCGCGCCGGATGCGCTCTGCTTCGCGCTGGCGCGCTTCGGCTTCCTTCATCGCTTCGCGAGCGGCTTCGAGACGCGCTTTCTCTTCCGCCTCGAGGCGTGCGCGCTCCTCGGCTTCGCGGCGCGCTTCCTCTTCGGCTTCGGTCTTCGCCTGCTCCAGTGCTTCGGTGCGCACGCGCTCTTCGGCCTCGAACCTGGCCTTCTCCTCGGCGGCACGGCGCGCGCGCTCTTCCTCGGCGATCTTGGCTTGCTCTTCGGCGAGCCGCGCTTGCTCTTCGGCGGCGCGCGCGCGCTCTTCCGCTTCCTGCGCCTTGCGTTCCGCATCGAGGCGGGCCTGCTCGAGCGCTTCGAGGCGCGCCTTCTCTTCGACTTGGACCCGTTCGCGCTCTTCGGCCTCGGCGCGCGCGCGCTCTTCCGCTTCGCGCATGACGCGCTCGAGGTACTCTTGCCGCTCGCGCTCTTCCTCCTCTGCCGCGAGACGCGCTTGCTCTTCCATCTCGGCGGCGAGGCGGGCGGCCTCTTCGAGCGCCGCGCGCTTCGCGAACTGGTCGGCGGGCTCGGGCACGATTGAGTCGTCGACCGGCGTGCGGCTCGGCGCGTGCCGGGGGATGTTCCGGATGATCCGCTGCAGGGCGGCGGACTTGTCGATCTGACGTTTGGTCGGGGCTTCGGCGACGTCGTGGGTCACGTTCAGGTCGAGCGCGTGAGCCGTCGAGGACGCGGCCGCGGCAGCCGCGATCTGCGGGCCGGCGGGGCGCTCGTTGCGCTTGCGCGGCTCGGTCGGGACGCTCCGCGGAGCGGCAGGCCGGGGATCGTCGGGCGGGGAGTCCGGGTGGGGGCGCTGCTCGACCGGCGTCCGGGCGGCCGGCTTCATCGGCTGCGCGGGCATCGTTGGTTGGGCCGGCGCGGGCGGCGCCGTCCGGGGCTGCTCGGCCGGCAAGGGCTGGACCTGGCGCCGGGTACTGGCCGGTGGTTCGTAGACAGGCGCCGGCGCGTTGGGGTCCGTGCGCAGCGGCAGGGAAACGGTTCGGACGGGCTTACCCTGGCGCGCGCGCGAGCTCTCCCACTGGCCCATCTCCCACAGGATGCGCTCGTCGGGGGTGCACACCGGGGTCGGCTGCCCGCACTGCTGGCAGAACGCTTGGATCGGGGTCTTCGCGCCGCAAGACGAGCATACGAAGCGGTTCCGTGCCACCTGTTCCTCCCCGACCTGCGCCCTTCGAGCAGCCTTCAGGAGCCCGCAGCCCCTGTGTCACATTATCCATCGGCGGAGCTCCACCGGGTCTTGAACTTTCGCGCCCGAAAATAGGCTGTCTGACCTGCGCGTTCCGGGCCAACCTAGCCGCCGCCCGGTTACGCGCCTATCGGACGGGAGTCCTCTCGATGGTCGGGAACTCGATCGGCGTCGAGCTGCCGGCCTGCTCGATCGCAGCTGCGGCCTTGCGGGCGGCCGCCGCCACGGCCGCCACCGGGACGCGCCGGTAGGTCTCGCCGTACTTCGCGATCTTGCGCGCGCCGCGCTGCAGCAACGTCACCGATCCCTTGGGGTTGCCGCGCTGGTAGTGCGTGAAACCGACGGCCACTTGCGTCAGTCCTTGCCAGAAGTCTCGTTCGTCGGCGGGGGATGGGTGCCACGCCGTCTCCCACGTCTCGTGCGCTTGGAAGAAGCGCCGCGCGTTGAAGTGCTCGATCCCGATGTCGAGCAGCCGTTCGGGATCGGCCGGGAGCTCTTCTTCGACCATCGCGTTCTCCGCCCCGCGGGGGAGCGGCCGGCCGAGCGAGTCGCGCGGGCGCGCGTTCTTCGGGCGGCCGGCGACGTCGCGCTCGCGTTCGGAGCGGGTTGGTGCGTCGTCCGCCATGCGCATCATCCTAGCCATCTATCATGATGTCCGTGCGCGCGAACGCGACCGACGAGCTGTTCATCCACGCCTCACCGGAAGCGGTGCAGCGCAGGCTGCTCGGACTATCGGAAGACGCGTCGTGGTGGCCGGGGGCGCGCGCCGGCGGCGGCTACGGGTGGGTGACGCTCGACGTGCCGGTCGGCCTTCACCGCGGGCGCATGAAGATGAAAGCGTCGATCCCGAGCTCGCGCGAGTGGGAAGGCTTCACGTGGACGCTCGAAGAAGGCGAGCTGATCGGGCGCGCGGAGTGGTGGCTGGAGTCGTTCAAGGATGGGATGATCGTCCACTATTTCTTGGACGTCGAGCGGGGGCCGGGCGCGCGCGGCCGCCGGCTTTCGACGTCGGTCAAGCGGCATCGATGGGCGATCCGTCGTGGGCTGAACGCGCTGAAGGACGTGCTCGAGGCTAGAGACGCGACAGCACGCCGGGCAGCTCGGTGATGTGCTCGATCACCGCGTCGGGCGCGATCGAGTCCGGCTCTTCGCGGCGGTACTGACGGGTCAGCACCGCGCGCATCCCGACCGCTTGCGCGCCGGCGATGTCGTCAACCAGCCGGTCACCGACGAACACCGCATCGACGGCGCGCGCGCCGACCGCTTCGAGGACGTGCTCGAAGATCTGCGGGCGGGGCTTGCGGACGCCGATCTCGCTCGAGAACGCGACACCGTCCATGAAGCGCGCGATGCCGAACGTCTTGATGTCGCGGTGCAGCAGCTCGGGCAGCTGCGAGACGTTCGACACCAGTCCGAGCTTCAGCCCGTCCGCTTTGAGCTTCTCGAGCGTGTCCAGCGTCTCGGGCTCGATGCGAACGGAGTTGACGAGCGCCTCGTGGTCGAGCTCGACGACCTCACGGATGAGCTCGGGAGGCAGCTTGTAGCCGAGCGCCGCGAACGCGTCCTCGAACTCTTCGATGATGTCGAGCTCTTCGAGCCGGCGCTGCACGTAGCTCCGCTCGACGCGGCGGTCGATCTCTTCGGCGACGCGCTCGACCAGCTCGTCGATCTCGGGCGGCGCGCGATCCTCGACCCAGGCGGCGAGCTTGTCCCTGATAACGGAATAGGCGCCCCGGAGGGCTTCCTCCGTGCGCCCGAAATCCATGAGCGTGTGTCCGAAGTCGAAGAGAACGGCTTGCACGCCCATGTGGTCTCGACAGGATAGTCGCGGCCCGTGACAGAATGAAACCGAAGGACCGAGCGAACGGGGGAGCCATGGCCGAGCGGACGGAAGGCAAGATCACGATCGCGGCCGATCCGAGCGCGGTGATGGCCGTGATCGCCGACTTCGACGCGTATCCGCAGTGGGCGAGCAGCGTGAAGAAGGTCGAGGTCAAGGGGCGAGACGCGGACGGCCGCGGGCAAACGGTGCGTTTCGACGTATCGCTTCTCGGGCTGAGCGGGTGGTACGAGCTTACGTACGCGTACTTGCCCGACGACGCCGGCGTGGGGTGGTCGTTCGTCGACGGCAGTCCCATCAAGAACCTCGAGGGCGAATACGCGCTCACCGGCACAGACGGACAGACCGAGGTCGTCTACCGCGCCAGCGTCGAGCCGGGGATCCCGATGATGGGGTTCATGAAGCGCAAGATGGAGCAGCAGGTCATCGATATCGCGCTGAAAGGCCTGAAGAAACGCGTCGAGTCCCTGTAAGACACGCTCGCTTTTTCAAGCATCCGTAAATCCCCGGCCCATCCCGGTCGATACCTAGACAAACGCGTGGCTTCGATGCCCCGCGCCCAAAAAGGGGACTTGGGATGCGAGCACTCAAACGGTTCATCCCGCTCGTCGTCAGCATCGTCGTGGTGGTCGCCGTGGCGCTGGTCGGCCTGCTGCAGAGCGCGCGCGCGAACGCAACCGCACAACAGATCCGCCGGGACGACCGTGTGTCCGAAGAGCGGGACCTCGCGTCCCTCACCAACCAGTACGTGATGTTCGCGCTGAAAGACGCGTACGACTTCGTCTCCGTGACCCCGCTGTCGCTGAAGCCGGGAGACCTCGCGGACACGGCCCACATCATGGCCTACGTGAAGCGCTCGGCGTTGCTGAACTACGGCGGCGCGCTGGTGAGCCTTTCCGGCTCTCCCTTGAACGCGTACAGCGCCAAGCCGGGATTGCCGCCGGCGACCGACCCGGGATACGCGCCGCTTCGAGCCGATCTCCTGGCCGGAAAGCCTGGGATCTCATCCGTCATGACCGTATCGAGCGTCCCGGTCGTGGCGCTGGCCGTTCCGGTCCAAAAGGGCGGCGAGACGGCCGCGATCTTCATCGGGTACTTCCGGGCCGACGACAACCCACTCGAGACCTACAACGAGCGCCTCCACTATGGGAAGAGCGGGCGCGCGCTCCTTATCGACTCCACAGGCACGCTGGTCGCGGCCGGTGATCGCACGAGGGTCGGGAAGAAGTTCGATGATGCTCCCGTCTTGCGCGCGCTCGCAGCGCGGCACAGCGGATTCATCGAGTACACGAGCCACGGCACGCGCATGATCGCCTCGTTCAGCGAGGACGGCATCGGCGGGTGGGCCTCGATCACGACACAGTCGGCGGCCGAGTTCTTCGGTGCGATCCGTTCCGGCGGCCTCCACGTTGCGCTGGCGCTCGCCGGGCTGCTCGTCGTCGCAGCCGCCGCGCTGTTCCTGATGAACCACAAGCGACAGATGGCGCTCGCGAGGGCGTACGAGTACAAGGGCCAGCTGCTCGCCAACACGACGCACGAGCTCAAGACGCCGCTCACCGCGATCCGCGGCGCCGCCGTGACGCTCGGCATGCGCTGGCGCACGATGTCCGCGGAGCAGGTCGACCAGTTCCTCGGCATCATCCATCGGCGGTGCGACGGTCTCAGCAAGCTGATCGAGCGCATCTTGCTCGGCGCGCGCCTCGAGGCCGGGCGCGAGGTCGCCTTGAACCCGGTACCGACCGACGTGCTCGGCTCGCTGCGCGGGATCACATCGGAGTTCAAGGACGTCTCGCCGAAGCACCCGATCCTCCTCGCGGCTCCGGAGAACGTCTGGGTCGACGCCGACCCGGAGGCGTTGGACCAGATCTTCGGGCTGTTGCTCGAGAACGCGATCAAGTACTCGCCGGAAGGCGGCGAGGTCCGCATCGCTGCGATCGACGAGCCCCGGTCGGTGTCGATCTCGATCTCGGACCATGGGGTCGGGATGTCGGTCGAGGAGAGGGAGCACATCTTCGAGCCGTACTTCCGGGCCGCGCGCGGTGACAGCAGCCGCTTCAGCGGCGTCGGGCTCGGTCTCTCGATCGTCCGCCACCTCGTGGACCGCTTGGGAGGGACGATCACCATCGAGTCCACCCCGGGCGACGGCTCGACGTTCACGATCACACTTCCGAAGGCCACCACGCCGATGGCACCGACTCCGTCGCTCGAAGGGGCGGACCGATGAGCGAACGGATCCTTCTGCTGGAAGACGACGACGATCTCGCGACGATCACCGACGCAGTCGTCAGCAGTGCGGGGTACGACGTGGTGCGCGCGTCGTCGGTGAACGATGCGATCGCACAGTGCGAGTCGGTCCGGCCGGACGTTGCCCTCGTCGACGTGCAGCTCCCGGAGCGCAGCGGGTGGGACTTCGTCCGTGAAGCAACGCGCTGGCCGGAGATGCGTATCGTCGTGTACACGGTGCATCAAGACGAACCGGAAACGATCGAGCAGGCCGCGCGCATGAACGTCGATGCCGTCGTCGGCAAGACGAGCGACCCGATGCGGATCGTCGACGTTATCCGAAGCTTCGACGACGGGCCGCTCGAGAAACACGCGAAACATCGCTAAAAAAGCGCATCGGTTGGTGGGCCTTCGGGGCTCGGGTAGAGTTTAGCCTCCGATGCGTATCCTCCTTTTCACGGGCAAAGGCGGCGTCGGCAAGACAACTGTTGCCGCCGCAACCGCGCTGCGCGCTGCGCGCTCGGGCCAGCGCGTGCTCGCCATGTCGACCGATCCGGCGCACTCGCTCGCCGATTCGTTCGATCTGCCGATCGGCGGCGAGGCGACGCCGCTCGAAAAGAATCTCTTCGGTCAGCAGATCGATGCGCAGAAGCGACTCGAAGAAGGCTGGCGCGAGATCCAGGACTACGTGTTGTCGCTGCTCGACTGGGGCGGGGTCGACGCGGTCGCCGCCGAGGAGCTCAGCATCATCCCCGGCCTCGACGAGATCTTCAGCCTCACGGACGTGAAGAAGGCGCACGATTCCGGGAGCTACGACCTGCTGGTCGTCGACTGCGCGCCGACGGCCGAAACGCTGCGGCTGCTCAGCCTCCCCGACGCGATGAACTGGTACATCGAACGGATCTTCCCGGTCGAGCGGCGTGTGATGAAGGTCGTCCGGCCGGTCTTGTCCCGCGTGACCTCGATGCCGATCGCCGACGACCGGATCTTCGCGGCGATCTCCCGCCTTCACCAGCAGCTCGAGAGCGTCCAGAAGCTGCTCGTCGACCAAGGTCTGACGAACGTGCGTTTGGTGGTCAACGCCGAGCGCATGGTCATCGCCGAGGCGCGCCGCACGTACACGTATCTCAACCTCTTCGGGTACGCGGTCGACGCGGTCGTGTGCAACCGGCTGATCCCTCAGACGGTCACCGATCCCTACTTCGAGCAGTGGAAGAAGATCCAGGCCGAGCACCTCAACGAGATCTACCAGTCCTTCTCGCCGATCCCGATCCTGAAGGTCCCGCTGTACGAGCGCGAGATGGTGGGGCTCGACCTGCTCGACCGGCTCGGTGTGGAGCTGTACGGCGACACGGACCCGACCGCGCGGCTGCACGACGACGAGCCGATGAAGATCCGCAAGAAAGGGTCGGGCTACGAGCTTGCATTGCATCTGCCCTTCGCGGGCAAGTCGGACCTCGATTTGATGCGGAAGGGTGACGACCTTTACGTTCGCGTCGGCTCGTACAAACGAACGTTCTTGCTTCCGAGCGTCCTGCTGCGCCTCGACATCGGCGGCGCGACGTTCGAAGACGATCGCTTGGTGATCAGCTTCAGCAAGGGCGAGCAGAAACCAGACGGCACGCGGAAAGAAGCGCGGGGAGGAACCTAGATGCCAGCGAAGAAGAAGGGTGCGGAGGAACCACCCCCCGTATCTCCGTTCCAACCGGGGTTCGCACCCGAGTGCCTCGCGTGTCCGATCGGTTTGTTCTTCTACTCGGTGAAACAGACGCGACCCGAAGTGATGGAGCACGTGATGAAAGCTGCGTTCGAGCTGTTCCAAGCGTTCCAGGCGGTGGTGGCCCAAACGGCCGACCGATGGGAGCAAGCCCAACAGCTGGAACGCATCCCGATCCGCTGAGCTCGTGGCCGTCACGATCGGGATCGACGTCGGCGGCACGAAGATCGCCGCCGGAGTCGTCGACGACGCGGGGAAGGTGATCGCGCGCCGTCAGATCGCGACCGCTGCGATGCATCCGACGGCCGTCGTGGCGGGGATCGTGAAGGTCGCGCAAGAGCTCAACGCCGCCGCGCCGGGGGCGACGGGGATCGGCATCGGCGCGGCCGGGCTGATCGACGGTCAGAACGGCGTCGTGCTCTCGGCGCCGAACATCGCGTTGGCGAACGTGCCGCTGCGGCAGATGGTCGCCGACCGCATCGACCTCCCGGTCGTGATCGACAACGACGCCAACGTCGCCGCGTGGGGCGAAGCGCTGTACGGCGCGGGGAAAGGCTACGCCGACCAGATCATGCTCACCGTCGGCACCGGGATCGGGGGCGGGATCATCATCGGCGGGCAGATCTACCGAGGCGCGCTCGGCGCCGGCGGCGAGCTCGGCCACATGATCGTCGACGCAAGCGGCCCCTCGGAGTGCCCCTGCGGCAACCACGGCTGCTTGGAGGTAATGGCGAGCGGCAACTCGATCGGACGCCGCGCGCGCGAACGGGCTTCCCAACCCGGCGCCGCGGCGGTGCTCGAGCGCGCCGGCCGTGACGGAGCTGCGATCACCGGCGAGCTCGTCGGCGAAGCGGCGAAAGCCGGCGACGTGTGGGCGCGCGAGATCGTGACGGAAACGGGACGTTGGCTCGGCGTCGGAATCGCGAACGTCGTCAACATCTTCGACCCAGGCGCAGTGATTATCGCCGGGGGAGCGGCCGCCGGGACGGGAGAGCTTTTGCTCGGGCCCGCGCGCGATGCCGCTGCGGAACTCATCATCGGCCACGCGTGGCGGAAGCTGCCGCCGGTCTTGCCGGCGGCGCTCGGCTACGACGCCGGACTCGTCGGCGCCGCCGCGCTCGCACGCGCGAACGCCTAGCGCGGCTTTCGTCCCGGTTCCGCCCACTCCCTCGGCCGCAGAGGCGTCGGCTAGCATGGGCCGATGGCCGACACGAAGAGGCGCTGGCGCGTCGTGATCATGGGCGCAGCCGGCCGAGACTTCCACAACTTCAACACCGTCTATCGCGACGACCCCGAGTCCGAGGTCGTGGCGTTCACCGCGACGCAGATCCCGTACATCAGCGACCGCACGTACCCGCGCTCGCTCGCCGGTCCGCTCTATCCCAAGGGGATACCGATCGTTCCCGAAACGGAGCTCCACGACCTCGTGTGGGGCGAGCGGATCGACGAAGTGATCTTCAGCTACTCCGACGTGTCCCACGAGCACGTCATGCACCAAGCCTCGATCGTGATCGCCGCCGGCGCCGACTTCCGGCTGCTCGGCCCGGCGAAGACCATGTTGCCGTCGAGCAAGCCGGTGGTCGCCGTCTGCGCCGCGCGCACCGGAGCCGGAAAGTCGCAGACGACGCGTCGGGTCGCGCGCATCCTGAAGGGCGCGGGCCAGAACGTGGTCGTGGTGCGCCACCCGATGCCGTACGGCGACCTCGAGGCCCAGCGCGCGCAACGCTTCGCGTCGTACGAGGACCTCGACGCGGCGAAGGTGACGATCGAAGAGCGCGAAGAATTCGAGCCCCACCTCGACACCGGCACCGTCGTGTACTGCGGCGTGGACTACGAGGAGATCCTGGAGTCCGCCGAGAAAGAGGCCGACGTCGTGCTGTGGGACGGCGGGAACAACGACCTTCCGTTCTACCGGCCCGACGTGCACATCACAGTGGTCGACCCGCTGCGCGCCGGCCACGAGACGCGGTACCACCCCGGTGAGGCGAACGTGCGGATGGCGCACGCGATCGTGATCAACAAGGTCGACACCGCGACCGAGGATCAGGTGCGGCGCGTCGAGACGTCGGTGCGCGCGCTCAATCCGTCGGCCACGATCGTGAAGGCTCGCTCGCCGATCACGATCCAGGAGGACGTCGAGCTGGCCGGGAAACGGGTGCTCGTCGTCGAGGATGGCCCGACGCTGACGCATGGCGAGATGGAGTACGGCGCCGGTGTCGTCGCGGCGCGCCGGGCCGGCGCGGCCGAGATCGTGGACCCGCGCGCGTACGCGGTCGGGACGATCGCCGAGACGTACAAGGCGTATCCGGGCGTCGGGGCATTGCTGCCGGCGATGGGCTACTCGGACGAGCAGGTCGCCGACCTCGCGGAGACGATCAACCGCACGCCGGCGGACGTGGTCGTGATCGCAACGCCGGTCGACCTGCGCCGCTTGGCGGAGCTGAATAAACCCGCCGCTCGAGTGACGTACGAGCTCGAAGAGGAGGGATCGCCGACGCTGGCCGATGTGCTGGCGCCGATCATCCCCTGATGCGCGTCGTCGTCGCGCTCGGCGGCAACGCGATCCTGAAACGCGGCGACCGAGGCACCGTCAACGAGCAGATCGCTGCGATCCACGAGGCATGCGCGGGCATCGCGCGCATCGCAACCGAAGGACACGAGCTCGTTGTCACGCACGGGAACGGGCCGCAGGTCGGACGATTGATGCTGCAAGACGAAGCGATGCCCGACCGCGTGCCGCGGTTCTCGCTCGACCTTCACGTATCGGAGACGCAAGGGCAGCTCGGATATCTGATCCAGCAGGAGCTGACCGCTGCGTTGGCGCGCGCCGGTGTGCCCCGCTCGGTCGCGACGGTCGTGACCCAGGTCGTCGTGGACGGGAACGATCCCTGCTTCGAGCATCCGAGCAAGCCCGTCGGCCCATTCCTCAGCGCGAAGGGCGCGGCCGAGTACCGGCTGCGCGGGATCCCGGTCGCGGAAGCGGCCGGCGGGGGATGGCGTCGCGTCGTTGCCTCACCGGAGCCGCTCGAGATCGTCGAAGCCGACGCGGTCCGCGCGCTGCTGTCGAACGGGATCGTGCCCATCGCGGCCGGCGGCGGCGGGATCCCGGTGATCCGCGACGGCGACGAGCTGCGTGGCGTCGCCGCCGTCGTCGACAAGGACCTGGCCGCCGCGGTGTTGACCGCGACCGTTGCGGCCGACGCGCTCCTGATGCTGACCGACGTCGATCACGTCGTGCGCGGGTTCGGCACCGATCACGAGCAGCCGCTCGACAAGCTCACCGTGGGGGACGCGCGCGCAGGCGTTGAATCCGGTGAGTTCGCGCGCGGTTCGATGGGGGAGAAGGTGCTCGCCGGCGCGCGTGCGGTGGAGGCGGGTGCGCGCGCGGTGATCGCGTCGCTCGAGCACGCGACGGAAGCGCTTGCGGGGACGGCCGGGACGGAGATCGTCGCCGGTTAGGCGATCGTGATGGTTCCGCGCATCCCGTATGCGTAATGCCCGGGGCGGTGGCACGCGAAGATCAACGATCCGCTCTTGCCGAACGTGAACAAGATCGTCCTCGTCTCGCCGGGCGCGAGCGACGCTTGCCCGGGAAGGCCGTTGTGGTCGACGTCCGGACCGGTCTCGTGGGCTTCTTGCTGCGCGGCCGTGCCGATGATGAACTCGTGCGTGATCGGGTCCTCGTTGACGAGCTTGAACCGAACCGTTTCTCCCGCGCGCACCTGCATCGCGGTGGGCAGGTAGTGCGAGAAGCGCATATCGACCGTGATCGTTCGCGGGCTGCTCGAGCACGCCGGTAGCAGCGCCGCTCCGAGGAGCAGCGCCGCTACCGCGCGCGCGAGCGTCATGTCAGGCCGTTCGGACGCGCCGCCGGAGCATCGCCGCAAGCAGGCCGCCGGTCAGCGCGCCGGCCGCCGTCCATGCGAGCCAGAGCGGGAGCGAATCGCGGATGTTCTTCGCGGCCGCGGCGATGCCGGTGGGGAATCCGGCTGCTTGCAGAGAGGGCTGGTTCTGACCGCTCGCATCGATCGCGAGGTCGTAGCCGAGGGTGTTCGCCGGCGCCGCAAGGCGGATGAACGTCAGCCACATCGACTTCGGCATCCACCCCATACCCTTGTCGATCTTCAGGTCTTGCATGAGGCTCGCGCTTGCGCGCTCGGAGCGAACGAGCTGCATCCCCGTCGCCAACGGTGCGTCTGAGAGGTTCCGCCCGCCGATCGGCTGCGGCAGCATGGCCGGCACTTTGTCGGTCAGGAGGAAGACGTCCGCGTCGATGACCTCGGAGCCCTGCTTTCCGAGCGCCAGGATCCGCAACGGTACCCACGGGTTCTTCGTGGGGATCGTCAGATGGATCGGCGTGCCGTCGCCGGCGCGCTGACCGCGCTTCACGGCCGCCGCGGCGTCGAAGCGCGCGGCCATGAAGATCTGGCTGCGGCGCGCATAGAAGTCGAGGACCGACGGCGCATCCGGCGGAAGGTTGAAGCCGTGCTGCTCGGCCCAGGTGCCGACGGCGAACGCGCCGCCCTTGAGCACGGTGATGTCGAGCGCGTCGATCTTGGTTTGGAGGATGACGACAGCCTTGTCTGCTGCTAGGTGCGCGGGCGCCGGCACGCCGAACGCGCCGAGGACGGGCGGCGCCACTTCCCGCTCGAGGCGTTGCAGCGTCCAGTCACCGCCGCGCTCGACTTTCGACGGGATACCGGGGAGCGGCACGATCGAGCCGAACTGGCCCTTCGTGGCGCCGGTGAACGTAAACGCCGTCACGTAGTGCTCGATACCGTTGTGGTACGCCGCCAGGGTCGTGGTGCGCGCGAGGTTCACCGCACCGTTCGGTCCGATCAAGCCGCCGCACGCGTAGGCGGGTGTTGCGATGAGGGTCGCGCCGCACGCGATCGCGCAGCCGAGAAGCAGTCGCCGTGCCATGGAGCACCTCCCGTGTCTTGGCTCTTAGACGGAGGCACTCTCGGCGCGGTTCCCGAGATATGACGACGGGCCATTGCCGTCCCGTGCCGGCCGCACGGAGAGGCAGCGAACTCGTTCGTTCTCGGATGGAAGAATCAGTGAGCCGTGTTCAACGCTGCAGCGGTGGGTAAGCTCCTTCGGTAGCCTGGGGAGGAATCCAATTGCACGCGAACCTTGATCTTCCACGTATCGGTGCTGCCTCGGGCAGCTTCGTGGGGGGCGTCGTTCTCGGATATCTCGTATATCGCCTGGTCAGCGCGCGCATCCGACGCAGCGAGTCGCTGACTCGCTCGGGCGGCGTCGGTTTCACCGTCGCCGCCGTGCGCGACGTGGCGATCGCGTGGTTCACGCTCGGCGGCCTGTACCTCGCGATCTCGTTCTTGCCACTCTCAGCCGAGCTGCACCACAACGTCGGGCGAGGCCTGCTCGTCCTTGTGATCTTGTCGGCGACGGTGATCGCTGCGCGCGTCACCTCCGACGCGATCAAGGTGTATGCGCTGC
>Ga0209577_10001431_pt1 | contig 23628 bp, 21 predicted proteins | sample GraSoiAngelo_109_FD_185874 | JGI IMG/M metagenome (GOLD analysis project Ga0209577, IMG submission 185874) | Grasslands soil microbial communities from the Angelo Coastal Reserve, California, USA - 14_0903_12_20cm (SPAdes) (version 2) | ecosystem: Environmental > Terrestrial > Soil > Grasslands...
TTCGCGACTTCCTCCGGCGTGCAGATGCGCCCGAGCGGAATGCTGCGCTCGGCCCGCTGCTGGGCCTCGTCGACGCTGATCTTGCGCATCCGCGCGATTCCGCTGATGAGCTGGCCCCACCGCTCGGTGGCCACGGGCCCGGGATTGATCGCGTTCACGAGGATGTTCTGGCGGCCGTACTGCTCGGCCAGCGCCACCGTCATCGCCAGGTCGGCGGCGTTCGCCGCGCTTGGCGAGAGCTCGATGCCGATGGGCTTGACGCCGTCGTTGCCCACGATGTTGACGATCCGGCCGCCGCCCTGGCGCAGCATGTGCGGGATCACCGCCTTGATGCACCGGACGTAGCCCATGAACTTCAGCTGGAGCGCCTTTTGCCAGTCTTCTTCCGTCAGATCGAGGATCTCGCCGCCGGGTGCCGCGCCGGCGTTGTTGACGAGCACGTCGATCCGACCGAAGCGCGAAGCCGTCGCGTCCACGATCCGCTGGACGTCATCGGGCCGGGTCAGGTCACCCGCCACCGCGAAGACCTCCGCGCCCGTTGCTTTCGCCAGCTCCTGGGCCGACGCCTCGAGCGAGGCCTTGTCCCTCGCACAGACCGCGACCTTGACGCCCTCCTGGGCGAGACCGCGCGCGACCGCCTTGCCGATTCCCTTGCTACCGCCGGTGACCAGCGCCGCCTGTCCTTTCAAGCCGAGGTCCATGTGAGGCTCCTTCGTCGCGCGGGATTGACGGACGCGAGTCTATCATTCATAGGCCGCGCCTCGGCCGGCGGGGCCCCAGCCCCACGACGGCCTGCAGCGCGCACAGCCATTCATAGGCCGCGCCTCGGCCGGCGGGGCCCCAGCCCCACGACGGCCTGCAGCGCGCACAGCCATTCATAGGCCGCGCCTCGGCCGGCGGGGCCCCAGCCCCGCGACGGCCTGCAGCGCGCACAGCCATTCATAGGCCGCGCCTCGGCCGGCGGGCACGTCTTACCCTGGGCGACCGGCGAAAGGAGCTGACATGGCGAAGTATCTCGAGGGGACCGACCGTCAGAAGAGCCGCGCGTACTCACCGGCCGTCATCACCGAAGGCGGACGTGTCGTCTGGCTGGCCGGGCAGACCGCGCTGGTGGACGGCGACGGCAAGGATATCTCCGGCAACTTCGAGGCGCAGACGCACGAGGTGTTCGCGCTCATCGACCAGACCCTGCGGCGCGCCGGCGGCTCGCTCGCGAGCCTCGTCACGATGACGGTCTTCATCAAGGAGCCGCGCTACGGCGATCGCTTCGTCGAGCTCCGCAAGCAGAAGTTCCCGGACGGGAACTACCCGGGCAGCGCGCTCATAACCGCGACGAACTTCGCGCGCCCGGGCATGGAGATCGAGATCCAGGCCGTCGCCGTGATCGGCGACCACGCTTAGCGCGAGCGCGCGGTCGGCAAGCCTACACGCTAGGGCACCAGTACGATCTTGCCGTGGTGGCCGTTCTCCAGGACCGCTTCGTGGGCCCGCGGGGCCTGCGCGAGCGGCAGCTCCTGGTGGATGACCGGCTGCAGGGTGCCGTTGCGCAGACCTTCGACGAGCGCCGAATGGATGCCGGCCAGCTGGGCCGGCGAGGCGTGGAAGAGCGCGACGCCGAGAATCGCGGCGTTTTTGTTCATGGCCAGCCGGGGGTTGAACTCGATCGCGCCGCGGTTGCCGATCACCGCGACGCGCCCGCGCATCGCGAGCGCGTCGAAATCTTTCTGGAGATTCACGTTCGCTAGCATCTCGAGAATGACGTCGACGCCCTGCCCGCCCGTGAGCTTCACCACGTCGCCGATGTAGCCCGGCGCCGTGTGGTCGAGGACGTGGTGGGCGCCCTGCTCCGCCACCATGCGCCGCCCCTTCTCGGTCCCCGCGGTGCCGATGACGGTCATCCCGCGCGCCCGGGCGAGCTGGACGCAGGCGATGCCGACGCCGCCGCTGGCCCCGTGCACCAGGACCGATTCGCCGGCCTCGCCGTGCGCTCGATGGAACAATGCGTGAAACGCGGTCGCGTAGGGGACGTTCATCGCCGAGCCCTGAGCGTAGCTGACGTTGCCCGGTAGCTCGTGAACCTGGGTCTGCTCGCAGAGCGTCATCTCGGCGTACGCGCCGGAGAGCGAGCCACCGAAATAGACGCGATCACCCTTCTTCACGCGGGTGACCGAGTCGCCGACGGCGTCGACCACGCCGGCCGCGTCGGATCCCGGCGTGTACGGAAGCTTCGGACCGCGGTTGTCGGTGTTGGAGCGCAGGTAGGTGTCCACCGGATTCACGCCGACGGCGTGGTTGCGGACGAGCACCTGCGTGGCTCCGGGCTGGGGCGCGGCAATTTCTTCGAGCTTCAGGACCGACGGGCCGCCGTACGCCGAGACGCGGATCGCTTTCATCGTGGAACCCACTGGATCGACGAGACCTCGCCGAACTCCCGCCAGAGCTTGCGCCAGGAATCGCCGCCGTCGTCGCTGCGGTAGAGATAACCGTAGCGGCTGGCCGCGAACATCGTGTCGGGCGCCGACTCCGAGATGGCCACGGTCCAGATCGCCGAGTTCGGCTGGACCGGAAACTTCAGGGCCTCCCACGTGACGCCGGCGTCTCGCGAGCGCATCACCGTGCCGATGCGCCCCGGCGTGGAATCGCCCAGGGTCAGGAACACCGTGCGCGGATCGTCCGGCTTCACCGCGATGCCGCGCGGATAGTGCCAGGGAAACACTTCGCGGGCGCGCGCGGCGTGCCAGGTCTTGCCGTCGTCGGTGCTGCGCCAGATGTCGTCGTTGACCACGGTGAACACGGTCTTCGGCGGGCCCTCGACCACCAGCACGTTGTGGACGTCCTGGTTCGGGATCTGGCCGTTCACCTTGGCCCACGTCTCGCCGCCGTCCCGGCTATAGCGGACGCCATCCACCTCGAGCCCGACCCACACGTTCCGGTCGTTGGTCGGATCGACGGCGATCCCGGTCGGCCGCGGAACGCCGACGTTCGGGCAGTCGTCCGCGATCCCGACGGGCAGCCACGCCCAGCTCTTGCTCGCGTCGGTCGAGCGGAAGATGCCGGGCGTGCTCGGCGTGCCGATGCCGGCGAACATCACGGACGGATCGATCGGATCGATCGCCATGCTCCAGACCATGGAGCCCTTCATCGGGTTCTCGAGCAGACGCCACGTCCCGCCACCGTCGTCGCTGCGATAGAGCCCGAAATCGGTTCCGGCGTAGACGACCTCGGGACTGCGGCCGTCCGAGCGCAGCATGCGGACGATGCAATCGGAATGCATGCCCTGGCGCACGCCGGCCCGGGTCCAGCTCTCACCGTCGTCGGCGCTCATCATGACGCCCTGCCCGACGGTCCCGACCAGGATGGTCCCCTTGCTCGTCATGGTCACCTCCCCCGCCTATCGATCCGAGGATTCGGTCCGCGACTCGCCCAGACTATACACCGCTCGAAACGGCTCGGCGTGCCGCAGCGATCTCCGCCGGGGCGGCGTCCGCGCCCGGGAAGTCGCGCTCGGCTCGCTTGTACCAGCCCCGCGCGTTGTCGAGATCACCCTCGAGGATGTGCACGATTCCGTGAATCCACGCCGCCACGGGGGATTTCTCCTTCTGGACGATCTCGTGCGCCTTCTTCCAGTCGCCCGTCGCCAAGAGCTCGACCGCCTGTCCCAGAGACTCGCTCATGTTCGGTCCTCCTGAAATTCTCGGCTCTAGAGACTCGGCGCCGACCCGCGGCCGAGGACGTCCTCGCACCACGCCGCCGCCGAGAGAAGTTGAGCTTCGGTGAAGACGCCGCCCACCAGCTGGATCCCGAGCGGCAGCCCGGTCGTCGTCAGCCCGCAGGGTATCGTGATCGACGGCAGGCCCGAGAGCGACCACGGCACCTGGAACCGGGGGTCGCCCGTGGCCATGCCTTCGGGAGCGGGCGCGGGCGTGGTCGGCGTCAGCACCGCGTCGTAGCGGTCCAACAGCGGGCTCATTTCCCGCCGGAACTGCCGCCGGATCCTGAGCGCGCGCACGTAGAGATCGCCCGGGATCAGCATGCCCATCTCGATCGCGCTCCGGATCGCCGGCCGATAGAGCTCGGCCTTCAAGGCGTAGCGCTCGGCGTGGATGCTCGCGGTGTCGCTCCGCGTGATCAGGTAGGCCGCCGCGTACACCGCGCGGAACGTCGGCGGCAGCTTCGCCTCTTCGACGGCGGCGCCGGCTCGGGCCAGCCGGTTCACCGCCTGCGCGGTAACGTCTGCGACCTCGGGCGTGGCACGCTCGAAGAAATCGCGCAGGACTCCGACCCGCGGCGCGCGGCGGCGGGTCAGCGCCGTCAGATAGTCCGGCACCGGCGCGCGCGACGAGCTCGGATCCTCGGGATCGTGGCCGGCGATGATCGAGAGCCCGAGCGCGACGTCCTCGACGCTCCGGGCCATCAACCCGACATGATCCTGCGTGTAGCTGAGCGCCATCACCCCGCGCGTGCTGATCCGACCGAACGTCGGCTTGAGGCCCACGAGCCCGCAGTACGACGCCGGGCGCACGTTCGAGCCGATCGTCTGGCTGCCGAGCGACAGCGGGATCATGCGCGCGGCCACGGCGGCGGCCGAGCCGCTCGACGAGCCACCGGGCGTGCAGGCGAGGTTCCACGGATTGCGCGTGGGCGCCGGATCGTATGTCGCGAACTCCGTGGTGTGCAGCTTGCCGAGCAGGATCGCGCCGGCCGCCTTGAGCCGCGCCACCGCGGTCGCGTCGTAGTCGGGGACGAAGCCGGCCATCACCTTCGAGCCGGCTTCGGTGCGCAGGCCGGCGCTGTAAAAGATGTCCTTGGCGCCGAAGGGCACGCCGTGGAGCGGACCGCGGAACACACCGCGCGCGGCCTCGTCGGCCGCCTGGCGCGCCGCCAGCCGGGCGCCCTCGCCATCGAGGAGCGCCCACGCCTGCACGCGACCGTCGATCCGATCGATGCGCTCGAGCAGCGCCTCGACCAAGTCGACGGGCGACAGCACCTTCTCGCGAATCGCCCGCGCCGCGTCGAGGGCATCCAGGGTGTGCAGGCTCACGGCAAGGGCTCCGGCTCGGCGTAGAACGCCGGCGCCTCGTCGGCGGCGACGGGAAACGTCGCCACCTCGAGCATCCACCCCGCGACGTCCTCGATCGTCTGCGCGAGCTCCTGGGCGCGCGCGGCACCGAACCGCCGCTCAGCCGCTGCGCGGAGCCCCGCAGCGTATTGGGCACGCTGTCCTTCCATGGTTCACTTGCCTTTCAGCTTCACGTCCTCGTAGGGCCCCGAGAACCCCCAGGCGCCGAGAAGACCGAGCCCGGACTCCTCCACCCGTGGCCCGACGCCGTGGAGGAAGGCGAAGTCCCAGACCGGCGCGAACATCGCCCGCTCGTAGACGAGCTGCTGTATTCGGTGGAGAATCATCTCACGCTTCGACCGATCCAGCTCGGCGGCCTGCTCCCGGAAGAGGCCATCGATGTCGGGGTAGCCCCCATAGGCGTAGGCGCCGCCGGTGACGGCGAGGGATTCGAGCCACGTCGCAGCGTTCCCCGACGCACCGATGAACAGGTAAACGAGGTTCTTGTATCGCTTTTCCGCGACGCCCTTGAAGAACGTCGCGCGCTCGAGCGGGCGCAGCTTGAGCCCGATGCCCACGGCCTTCAAATCGGTGAGCATCGCCTCGCCCCAGCTGCAGACCTGGAGGTCACAAAAGAACTCGCCGGCGTCTAAGCCGTTCGGGTACCCGGCCTCGGCAAGCAGCCGTCGCGCCCGGGCCGGGTCGTGCGGATACGGCGGCGCCGGCCAGTAGAAGTCGAAGCTCGACGGGATGATGCTGCCGGTGATCTTCGAGAGTCCCAGCGTCGCGGCCTCGTTGAGGGTCGCGCGATCGAGCGCCAGGTTGGCGGCCAGACGCACGCGCTTGTCGTGCCAGGGCGACTTCGGATCGAACTGATCGGCGAAGATCAGCCAGTGGTTGGACGGGAACACGGCCTTCAACGTGAGCCCCTGCGTTCGCTTGACCTCGCCGGCCAGCTCGCCGCTGATCAAGTAGACGATGTCGACGTCACCGCGCTTGAGCGCGGCCAGCCGCGTGGCGTGGTCCGGAATTACGCGGAAGACCAGCCGCTTCACGCTGGGGACCTTGCGCCAGTACCCTTCGAATGCTTCGAGCACGAGCTCCACACCGGGAGTGAAGGACACGAAGCGATAAGGCCCGGCGCCGATCGGTGCTTTCTTGTAGCCGTCGTCGCCGACCTTCTCGACGTACTTCTTCGGCACGATCCACCCGGCCCCGGTCGTCCGCGTCCCGTAGAAGGTCATGAAGTCGGGCCAGGGCTGCTTGAGCCGGAACCGCACGCGGTCGAGATCGAGGATCTCCACCGCCGCGACTCGTTCCTTGAAGGTCTTGGCAAAGATGCCGCGATAGCGCTCGAAGGAGAACTTCACGTCGTCGGCGGTGACGGGCTCCCCGTTGTGGAACTTGACCCCCTTGCGCAGCACGAATTCGTAGGTGAGCCCATCGGCCGAGGCACTCCACGATTCGGCGAGGCTGGGCGCCATGTTCCGCCCCGGCATCGGCTTCACCAGCGCGTCGTGCGTCGCCAGGAGGACCATGAACGGCGTCCCCTGGATGGTTTCTGCCGGATCGAACCAGCTCGGCACCAGTGTCGTGTGCACGCCCCAGGTCATCGTTCCTGCTGAGGCGTCCGCGCGCCCTTCGGGGGCCGCTCCGCCCGGTGTGGCCCGGAGCGCCAGGACCGCGACGACGACCAGCGAAGCGAAGATGCATCGAGCGTAAGTCATTGGATGGCTCGCTCTCATTTGGCCTTGAGCTTGACGTCCTCGTACGGCGCCGAGAACGCGTAGCCCGAGATGAGCCCGATCCCCGATTCCTCGACCCGCGGCCCGAAGCCGGCCAGCCCGGCGTTCAGCCAGATCGGCGCGATCATCGCCTTGTCGTGGATGAGCTGCTGGATGCGGTGCAGGGTCGCCTCGCGCCGCTTCGGATCCAGCTCGCCGGCCTGCTCGAGGAAGAGCCCGTCGATGTCGGCGTAGCTCCCGTAGACGTAGGCGCCGCCGGCGGCCACGAACGCTTCGATCCGCGTGGCGGCGTTGCCGAAGGCGCCGCTGCCACCCTGGATGAGGCCCTTGAACTTCTTCTCGGACCATCCTCTGAAGAACGCCACGCGCTCGATGGGGCGGAGCCTCACGCGGATGCCGGCCGAATTGAGATAGTTGACGACGGGCTCGCCGACGTAGGCGATCGCGGCGTCGCAGAAGTAGTCACCGGCGTCGAACCCGTTCGGGTAGCCGGCCTCGGTCAGGAGCTTTCGGGTCTTGGCCGGGTCGTACGAATAGCCGGGCGGCTGCCAGTAGAACTCGAAGCTCGAGGGCACGATGCTCCAGGTGATCCTGGAAAACCCGAGGGAGTCGGCCTGGTTCATCGCCTGCCGGTCGATCGCGTAGTTGGCGGCCAGCCGGACGCGCCGATCGTGCCATGGCGACTTCGGATCCCACTGGTCGGGGAAGTTGACCCAGAAGGTGGCCTGACCCACGTTCGGCTTGAGCGTCAGCCCCGGGCTCCGCCGAATCTCCTCGGCCAGGGCACCGCGGATCGCGTAGGCGATGTCCACCTCCCCGCGCTTCAACGAAGCCAGCCGCGTGGCCTCGTCGGGGATCGACCTCAAGACAAGCCGTTTCACGTTCGGCGTCTTGCGCCAGTACTGCTCGAAGGCCTCGACGACGAGCTCGACACCCGGGGTGAACGAGACGAAACGGTACGGGCCGGCGCCGATCGGCGCCTTCTTGAAGCCTTCGTCGCCGACCTTCTCGACGTACTTCTTCGGCACGATCCAGCTGGCCCCGGTCGCCCCCACGTAGAACGTCATGAAGTCGGGCCACGCCCGCTTGAGCCGGAACCGCACACGGCCGGGATCCGGCGTCTCGATCGCCGCGACGCTGTCCTTCAGCGGCTTCGCGGACGCGCCGCGATAGCGCTCGAACGAGAACTTCACGTCGTCCGCGGTGACCGGATCGCCGTTGTGGAACTTCGCCCCCTTGCGCAGGACGAACTCGTAGACGAGACCGTCCGGCGACACGCTCCACGATTCGGCGAGGCTCGGCGTCATGGCGCTACCCGGCAGCGGCTTCACGACCGCGTCGTGCAGCGCATAGAGCACCATGAATGGCGTGATGATGCCGGAGGTCTCGGCCGGGTCGAACCACGTGGGAGCGAGCGAAACGTGAACGGCCCAGGTCATCTGCCCCGCGGGCGCGTCCGCGCGCCCCACGGGCGCGTCCGCGGGCGCTGCGGCGCTCCGTGAGGCGCCGACGGTCATGATCGCGAGGACGAACAACGAAGCGAAGAGGCCTCGAACGCGTCTCATGGAAGCCTCCCTGTGTTCGCTCGGGCGTTAGTTGTCTTTACTTGCCTTTCAGTCGCAGGTCTTCGTAGGGCGCCGAGAACGCCCAGCCGGTGATGAGGCCGAGACCCGACTCGGCCACGCGCGGACCGTGCGCGTGGATGAAGCCGAGCTCCCAGACCGGGGCATACATCGCCTTCTCATAGATGAGCTGCTGGATCCGGTGCAAGGTCGCTTCGCGGCGTTTCCGGTCGAGCTCGCCGGCCTGCTCGCGATAGAGCCCGTCGATGTCAGGATAGCTCCCGTAGACGTACGGTCCGCCGCCGACCGTGAACACCTCGAGCCGCGTGGCCGCGTTGCCGAAGGCGCCGCTGATGCTGTAGGCAAGATTCTTCAGCTTCTTCTCCTGGTAGGCCTTGAAGAACGCGGCGCGCTCGAGTGGACGGAGCTTCACGCGGATGCCGATCGCCTGCAGATAACCCATGAGCGCCTCGCTCATGGTCGCGGTCGGTGGTTCGCACCAGAAATCACCCGCGTCGAACCCATTGGGATAGCCCGCCTCGGCGAGGAGCTGCTTCGCCCGGGCTGGATCGAACTGATACGCAGGCGGCTGCCAGAAGAAGTCGAAGCTCGCGGGAATGATGCTCCAGGTTATCCGAGAGAACCCGAGCGTGAGGGCCTCGTTGACGGCCTGGCGATTCATCGCGTGGTTCGCCGCCAGGCGCACGCGCCGGTCGGCCCACGGTGACTTCGGATCCCACTGGTCGAGGAACACGAGCCAGTGCGTCGACACGATGGGCGTCGGCTTGAGCGTGAGCCCGGGTGTCCGTCGGACGTCTTCGGCGAGCTCCCCCTGGAGCAGATAGATGACGTCGGCCTCGCCGCGCTTGAGCATCGCCAGACGCGTGGCCTCGTCCTGAACGGACTTGATGACCAGGCGCTTCACGCTCGGGACCTTCCTCCAATACTGCTCGTGAGCCTCGAGCACCAGCTCGATTCCCGGGTTGAACGTGACGAAGCGATACGGGCCGGCGCCGATCGGCGCTTTCTTGAAGCCGTCGTCGCCCACCTTCTCGAGGTACTTCTTGGGCACGACCCAGCCGGCTCCCGTGGTGAGGCTCCCGTAGTAGGTCATGAAGTCGGGCCACGGCTCCTTGAGCTTGAAGCGAACCCGGTGCGGATCCACGACCTCCACGACCGGCACTCGCTCCCGCAAGAGCTTTGACGCGGCGCCCCGATACCGCTCGAACGAGAACTTCACGTCCTCGGCCGTGACGGGATCGCCGTTGTGGAACCTGGCCCCCTGACGCAGCACGAACTCGTAGGCGAGGCCGTCCTTCGAGAGGCTCCACGACTCGGCCAGGCTCGGTGCCATGGGATTGCCGGGCATCGGCTTCACGAGTGCGTCGTGCAAAGCGTAGAGGATCATGAACGGCGTGCCGATCCCGGGCGTCTCGGCCGGGTCGAACCACGTGGGCGCCAACGTGATGTGCGCTGCCCACGTCATCTGCCCCGCGGGCGCCTCCGGCGCCGCACCGGCGGGCGGCGTGACCGCGAGTACGATGGACAGAACGAGCAGCGACGCCAGGCGGCTCATCATCGGGGCGCGCCTCAGACCGGTTCCGTGCGACCCCATACGACCGCCAGGACCGTGGCGCCGTTCTTGGTTGTCACCGTGTGCACGCAGCCGTTCGGGCGGTAGTTCATGTTGCCGGTGGTCACGGGGCCAGACTCGTCCGCGTTGGCCCCTTCGATGACGAAGATCAGCTCGTCGCCCACGTGGCGATGGGCCGCCAGCGTGGCGCCAGGCTCGAACTGCGCGATGATCGCGCGCCGCTCCGGCGTCCCCGTCTTGTCCTCCCAGATCCGTTTCTGACGCACGCCCGGGCGCGCCTCGATCCACGGAAGCTCGCTCAGCGCGAAGATCTGCGAAGCGGGTCCGCCGCTTCGCTGGGCGAGCGGCTCGACGTCGCCGGTGAGGATCGCCAGGACCGTCGCGCCGTTCGGCGCCGACACGGTGTGGACGCATCCGTTGGGCCGGTAGCCCATGTTCCCGGCGGTCACGGTGCCGAACTCGTCGGACAAGGCCCCTTCGATGACGAAGACCAGCTCGTCACCGACGTGGCGATGCAGCGGCAGCTTGGCGCCCGGCGCGATGCGAGTCATCACCGCCTTTCGCCGGCTCTCCGGATGCTCCCAGATCGCCTTCGCCCGGACTCCGGGCTGGCGCTCCTGCCACGCGAGGTCGCTGAGCGAGATGATTTGCGACAACGGAGTCTTCGTCGTGCTCATTGTGGATTCTCCTGGGTGGAGGTGCCGCGAGAGTAGCGCGCGGCGCGGCGCCGGTCAACGCGGGCCGCGACGCTTCTTCGGCACGACCCAGCCGGCGCCGGTCGCGAGCGTCCCGTAGAACGTCATGAAGTCCGGCCACGGGTGCTTGAGCCGGAAGCGCACGCGCCCGGCGTCCGGCGTCTCGACGTCGGCCACCTTGTCCTTGAGACCGCGGGCGAAGATGCCACGATAGCGCTCGAACGAGAACTTCACGTCCTCGGCGGTGACCGGGTCACCGTTGTGGAATTTCACGCCCCGGCGCAGGACGAAGTCGTAGACGAGCCCATCGGGTGATGCGGACCACGATTCGGCCAAGGCTCGCCGCGAGCGGCTTGCCGGGCATCGGCTTCACGAGCCCGTCGTGGAGCGCGTAGAGGACCATGAACGACGTGATGATCGTCGTCTCCGCGGGATCGAAGTAGGTCGGCACCAAGGTCGTGTGCACCGCCCACGTGATCTGTCCCGCGGGCGCGTCCGAGCGCCCCGCGGGCGCGGCGCCGGCCGTGAGGGCCGGCGCCACGAGGAGGGCGACGACAACCGCAAGGAGCTTCATCGCGCGAGCTGACGGCCGATGAAGTCCCGCATCAGCGCGATCGCCTTGTCCGCGTCGGCACCAGGCTGCCCGATGAAGCCGTGGCGAGCGCCCGGGAAGTGGACGCGTTCGACCGAGCCGCCGGCTTGCTGATAGGCCTGGACGAACGCCTCCGCGATCGCGGCCGGCACGTTGTCGTCGAGCTCCGGCTGAGCGACCCACACCGGCGGTAGCGCCCGCGCCTCGCGCGCCGCCACGATGCGCGTCACGCTGGCCTCGGCCATCTGAGCCTCGCTCGAGAAGTAGCCGTGGTGGGCGGCGATCAGGCGCTTGGCGTCGAAGCCCGACCCGTCGTCCTGGCGTCCGACCACGTAGCGGAAGCGCGCGTGCGGATCAGCAACCGGATAGAGCGCCAGGATGAACGCGACCGACTCGTCGCCCGGCCCGGCGTCGAGCGAGCCGTCGGCCCGTACGATCGGCGTTCCAGCGTGCTCCGGAGCACCGGGCTTGACACCGGCGAGCAGCGCCAGCTGACCGCCGCTCGAGCTCCCCACGATCCCGATGCGCCGCGGATCGACGCCGAGCCGCTGCGCGTTCGCGCGCACGTAGCGCGCGCCCGCGGCGATGTCGGCGCTCGCGGCGGGATGCTTGGCCTCCGAGCCCTGGCGGAAGTCGAGCGAGACGACCAGCAGGCCCGACGCCGCCAGCGCCCGACCATGGAACGCGCCGGTCAGTCGATCGCCCCGGCTCCACGCTCCGCCGTGGACGTCGACCAGCGCCGCCAGCGGGATATCCGCCTCGCCTCTGGGCCGATAGATACGCGCCTGGAGCTCCTGGCCCTCCGCTCTGGCGAAGGGCACGTCGGTTTCCTCGACTTCGTACGGCGCGGCTTGATCGAATCGAATCTTCATCGTGCTCTCCGTGATGTATCGTCGCGCCTCGTCGTCGCCCGTCCCGCCGCTCAGTCGCGCAGGGCGGGCAAGACCTCGGCGGTGAATCGCTCCAGCTGCGCGAGCTGATCGTCGCCCACGAACCGAACACACAGGTCGCTGACTCCGGCCGTAGCATATCGTTCGAGCGCCGCGATCACCACGTCGGCCGGGCCGAGGCCCATCGTGCCGCGCGAGTGGACGCCGCCCCCGTAGTAGGTCGCGAGAAACTCCGCGGTGACGCGCTCGGCCGTGCGCGGATCGTTTTCCATCCGGACGGTGGTGTAGACGCAGAGCTCGAAGCTCGTCCCGGCCCGTCCGTGTCGGGCCAGCGCTTCGTCCGCGCGCTCGCGCACGAGCCGGCATTCCTCGGCGTGCACGTAGGTCGTGATGATCCCGTCGCCGAGCCGTCCGAAGCGGGTGAACTGGGCCGCCAGCATCTCTCCTCGATTCGCCGCGGTGATGAGCACGGGCGGACCGGCGGGATTCCACGGGAGCGGACCGATCGTGTGATCGGTCAGCTCCACGTCACCGTGACGATGGGTCACCGGCTCGCCGCGCCAGAGCATGCGCCAGAGCTCGACGTGCTCCTCGAGGCGTCGGACGCGTCGCTTGTGGTCGGCGCCGCACGCCGCCCATTCCCGCTCGGCGGATGGCAGGCTCCAGCCCACGCCGAGCCCCAGCACGACGCGTCCGCGCGAGATCTGATCGACGTTGGCGATCTGGTGAGCGAGCACGACCGGATGACGCAACGCCGGCAGGAGGACGGCCGTGCCGAGCCTCACCCGGCTCGTGATGCCAGCCAGGTAGGCCAGGGTCGTCAGGGGCTCGAGCCGCGGCTTGGCGACGATGCTGTCACCGACCCACACGGCGTCGTAGCCCGCCCGATCGGCGTGGCGCGCCATCGTCCAGCACTCTTCGACGGGAGGTCGCTGTGCGGACTGCATGACGACACCGCGGGTCGGAATCAGGATGCCCAGCCGCATGCCGGGCGCTAGTGTACTCCGGCTTCCGAGCCGAGGAGGCGTCTCAGCCGAGGAGCTTGCGAAGGGAGACCACGAGCCGCTCGGAATCGAGCTCGAGGTCCGTGCGCCGCTCGGCGATTCGGCCCTGGCGGTCGACCAGCACCACGAGGCTTCCGTGGACGATACGCTCGCGCGCGACGGCGCCGAGGCCGAAGGCGCGGACCACGCGGCCCACGTCGTCCGAGGCGCCCGTGAGAAAGTGCCAGGTCGCGAGATCGATCCCGTACACGTCCGCGTAGCGGCGCAGCACCTCGGGCCGATCGGTCATGGGATCGAGCGTGATCGAGACGAAGCGCACGCGGTCGTCGAGCTTCTCCGCGCGCACGCGGCTCTGGGTCCGGGCGAGCTGTGCGGTGACGAGCGGGCACGTCTCGGCGCACGTCGTGAAGACGAAGCTGACGACGACGGCCCGACCCAGCAGGCTCTCCGACTTCACGACCGCGCCCGCTTGATCGACCAGCGCGAACGCCGGCATCATCTCCGCTCGGCCCCTCGAGCAGGCGGACAGGAGCAGCAGGCACGCGAGCACGGTCGCCGGCGCTCTCACGTCGCGGCCACCGACCAGGCCGGGGCGAGCCCGCGCGCGCGCGCGACGATGGCGAGCACGATCAGCGCATATCCGGCCGGAATCAGCACGGGCTCGAGGTTTCCGAACCACTGGAGCGTGGTGGTGGAGACACCGGACACCGCGAGCAGCACGCCGAAGGAGCCCAGACCGCAGTGCGTGAGCGAGGACACGCTGGCGCCCAGCAGGCCGACGACGCCGGCGCCGCTCAGCGAGCCCACCGCGCCCCAGCGTGCGGCCAGGCCGCCGATGCCGAGGTACAGCCCCACCAGGGCGGAGAAGGAGAGGAAGAAGAGCAGGCTCGACCACGTGAGCTCGAAGCTCCACACCGCGACACCGAAGACCGGATGACGGCGTCCGTACTCGAAAATCGGCTCGCGCCCGATGAGGACGGCGGCGTCCGTCACCGACGGCGTGAGCCTGACGATGCGGCGCGCGTTCTCCCACGCCGGGTAGAGCCGGACGTAGTTCGGGGCGCCGCCGAGACCGCCGACCAGGATCCCGAGGATCAGCGCTTGATAGACGGCGAACACGGCCAGGGTGGCCGCGGCCACCGTCCATCGCTTCGCGCGGGCCCTCGTCGAGAACGCCCTCAGCGCGCTCACGGGCGCGGCTCGATCCACGCGCGGCCGCTCTCCTCCCGGACCTGGGCGAGCACACGCGCCTTGAGAGCCATGAACTCCGGGGTGGCGATGACCTCGGCTGGCCGCGGCCGCGTCAGCTTCACCGGCATGACGTCGCGAATCTGGCCGGGGCGCGCGGTCATGACGGCGACCCGATCGGCGAGGAAGATCGCCTCGTCGATGTCGTGCGTGACGAAGAGCACCGTCGTCTTCACCTCGCGCCAGACGCCGAGCAGAAGCTCCTGCATCGCCAGCCGCGTCTGGGCGTCGAGCGCGCCGAAGGGCTCGTCCATGAGCATCACGCGCGGCCGGTTGACGAGGACGCGGGCGATGCCCACGCGCTGTTGCATGCCGCCGCTGAGCTCGGCGGGATACGCGCGCTCGAACCCGGCGAGCCCGACGAGATTCAGGTAGGAGCGGGCCTGCGCCGTCCGCTCGGTCGGTCCGATCCCCCGCATCTTGAGACCGAACTCGACGTTGGCGAGCACGGTCTTCCACGGAAACAGCGAGTGCTGCTGAAAGACCATCCCGCGATCCGCGCCGGGTTCTGTCACGACCTGGCCGTCCACCGCGACCCGGCCGACGGTCGGCTGCACGAAGCCCGCGACCGCGTTGAGCACCGTGGTCTTGCCGCACCCGGAGGGCCCGAGCAAGGCCACGAACTCCCCCGGCGTCGTCCGGAGCCGAAGGCGATGCTGAGATCGGTGATCTCGATGCGTCCGGTGGGGCCGCCGTTCACCGTCACGGCCTCACGCTCCTTCCTTCTCCTGTCGGGGCAGCCACGGCATGCAGCGCGCGCCGCCCCACCGGATGAGCGCGCTCGACAGCATGCCGAGCACCCCGATCGTGAGCATCCCGACCACGATCTGCGGGTACTTCACGATGCCGTACGCGACCCACGTGAAGTAGCCGACGCCGAATTGCCCGGAGATCATCTCCGCCGAGATCAAGCAGATCCAGGACACGCCCATGCCGACCGACAGCCCCGTCACGATCGACGGCAGGGCGCCGGGCAAGACGACCTCGCGAAAGATCGCGGCGCGTCCGGCGCCGAGGCTCGTGGCCGCGCGCACGAGCTGACGGTCGATGCCCTCGACCCCGTGGATCGTGTTCAGCACGATCGGAAAGAACGCGCCGAGCGTGGTGATGAACACGATGCTCGACCGCTCGGTCGGCCAGAGCATGATGCTGATGGGCACCCACGCCACCGCGGGAATCGGACGGAACAGCTCGATGGGCGGGAACAAGGTGTCCTCGGCCAGCCCGAAGCGCCCGATGAGCAAGCCGAGCCCGACGCCCAGCACGGTGGCGATCGCGAAGCCGAGCCAGATGCGCTCGAGGCTGGCCAGGATGTGCACGTAGAAGCCCGAGCTGCCGAACAGCTCGATCGCCTCCGCGAGGACGTCTCCCGGCGAGGGAATGTTCTGGAATCGCACGTAGAAATCGAGGTCCCACAGAGTGGCGGCGTGCCACGCGAGCAGGAAGAGCCCGATGGACGAGGCGCGGAGCGCGGGCCGTCGCCAGCTCGCCACGCGCGCGGGCGCGGCGGCGCCCGGCTGTGCGGCCGGCGCGCCGACGAGCGTCGCCATCTACCTCGCGGCCCCCAGCTTCTTCGCTTCCTCGAGCGAGAGCACCTTGCCGCCGTTCTTGGTCGCGAAGGCTTCCGCCTCCTCTTTCCAGGCAAAGGCGACGAGCGAGGCGGACACGGCCTTGCCGATGCCGCCGGCGACGTAGAACGCCCGATGGGCGAAGAGCTTGAGCCCAGTCGAGTAGTCGAAGACGTACGCCGCGTTGACGATGCGGCCGCTCGACTCCGCCTCGCGCAGCGCGGCCATCATGACCGCCAGCGAGGCGTAGGGCTTGATGGCCTCGCCCTTCAGCCACACCTCGGCCGCCGCGCGCGGATCCTTGATCGGCGTGCCGGTGCTCGCGTCCTTGCCCTCCATGGGCGAGGTGCCCGCCACCATCACGCGCTGGTCGCGGCTGTAGTCGCGGCCGAGCTCACGGTAGGCCTGCTTGATGAACCGGTCGTCGATGAAGCCCTCGACGTCCGCGCCCTTGATGATGTTCATCTTCTGGAGCACGGTCGCGTCGTATTTCAGCACCTCGACCCACTTCGGCTTGATCGTCGCGTCGAGCGTGAGGAAGCCGCCGCGCCCGAAGTAGAGGTAGAGCACCTCCCTGGGGATCGACGTCCATTGCTCCTGCTTCGTGGTCGCCTCTTCGGGGTTCTTCGTGATCCACTCGTTGGCCTCGACGACCGCCTTGAGATAGGCGACGACGATCTCCGGGTGCTTCTCGAGAAAGTCCTTGCGGACGACGGGGCCGTGCAGGTACGCGACCGAAGCCTGGCTGCCGTCGAAGATCTTCCGCCCGAACCCTTTGAACTCCATCAGCTCGCCCCACGGACAGAAGTCCGCGTGCGCGTCGATCTTCTTCTCCTGGATGCTGGTGGCGCCGATGGGCGGCGCCTGATTGATCAAGGTGAAGAAGTCCGGCGTGAGCCCGCGGTCCACCAGCGCCTTGAGGAGCATCCCGTGCGCGGCCGAGCCGAACGGCACCGAGACCTTCTTGCCCTTGAGATCCTCGAACCGGTAGATGGGCGCCTCGGCCGGCACCACGATCGAGTTGCCGGAACCATACATGTTGTAGCCGGTCATCGACACGATCACCGAGCGCAGGCTGTTCGTTTCCTGGAAGCGGGCGATGTTGACGAGCAGCGGGTAGTCGCCCATGACTCCGATGTCGAGCTTGCCGGCCAGCATCTGGCTGGTGATGGGAGGTCCCGACGTGTAGTCCTCCCACACGATGTCGTACTTCGCGCCCACGTATTTGCCCGTGCGCGGCAGATGCTTCTCGAGGAGTCCGAGCTGCTTGACGGTGATGCCTCCCGAATAGGTGTCGGTGCACAGGCTCTGATGGCCGATCCCAATCCTGATCGTTTCTGGTGTCGCGCTGGACGCGGAGATGAGCACGAGCGCGGTCACGAGACCGATGGATGACGCGAGCGGTCTTGGGCCGATCATCGCAATTTGTCTCCCCATTCCTCTCGACGAGCTCGGGCGGACGACGCCCCTCCCGGTCAGCTCGTGCGAGGACGCCCAACAATCGGAGACCGAGTCGCGCCAGTCAATGTCCAGGGCTGTGGAATTTCTGTAGGCGACGACGGTTTCCTGTGGCAGGCTCTGGGCGTGAAGCCGCACCGCGGCCACGCGCAGGTGGCGGCCGCCCCGAAGGACGTCGAAGCGAGGCCGCACGATCGACCGGTAGTGCTCGTCGTCGACGACGACGCCAGCGTCCGCGAGGGCTTGCGCTTCGCGCTCGACGAGCACTACGCGGTCCTGGACGCGCCGCACGGACGCTCCGCGCTGAGTATCGTCCGCGCCGAGCGCGTCGACGTCGTGCTCCTCGACATCCTGATGCCGGAGGTCGATGGGCTCGAGATCCTTCAGGAGCTCAAGGCGCTCGAGCCGGATCTTCCGGTCATCATGATGACCGCGGTGAAGACGGTGCGCACCACCGTCGCCGCCATGAAGCTCGGGGCCTCAGACTACGTCACCAAGCCGTTTCAGGAGGACGAGCTGATCGCCGCGATTCGCCAGGCGCTCGAGCAGCGCGCACGGCGCGCCGCCGCGCCGGCCGAGCGCGATCGTGCCGAACGCGACGCGCGTCTGCCGCGGACGCACCGGCTGCTCGTGATTGGCGGCGAGCCCGGATGGCGCGCGGCGCTCGCGGTCGGGCTGTCGCGTGCGGCCGGCGTCGAGACGAGCGCCTCCATCGCCGACGGGTTGAACGACATGCTCCGATTTCGTCCGACCTGCGTCGTGCTGAACGTCAAGCGCTCGACGGCGGAGGCGGGGCGCTTTCTCGGAGCGCTGAGCGCGCAGCTGCCGGCATGTCCGGTGCTCGTCGTGTGCGACGACGTCTACCTGGGGGCCGCACCGGTCTGGGAGAGCTTGAATATCCGCGGCGTTCTGCGGCCGCCGGTTCGGTTCGAAGATCTGGTGGACCGCATCGGTGCGGTGCTGCCGCCGGGTGACAGCCTCAGCGACCCGTGGCCGCGCCTCGGCGAGTCGGTGGGCCGTACGATCGACCACCTGAGCCGGCACTACGACGAGGACCTGACCGTCGACGGCATCGCCGCGATCACCGACATCTCCGCGAGCCACCTCGCCCATCGCTTCCGCTCGGAGCTCGGCATGAGCGTCCGCGACTATCTCACGCGAGTTCGCGTGACGATCGCCCAGGACCTGCTGGCACACACCGACGAGAAGCTCGAATCCATCGCCGCGCGGCTGGGCTTCGCCGACACCTCGCATCTGGCCCACGTTTTCCAGCGGATCACCCGAAGGCCACCGAGCGCGTACCGTCGATCGACGCGCTGAAGTCGGCCGCGTCGGCGTCGCCCTCCCTGCCCGTCCCGCGGGCAACCAGCAAGCCAAGACAGAGACTCGGCAGTCCTGAACATCGTTTCTGGCTTGCCGGCGGACGAAGTTCGCCGATACTCACACGTCAGCTCACGACCGCAAGGGAGAAACGTGTGGACCAGTGGCTGCTCGTGTACGTGACAATCGGCGCGTTCATCGGTTTCTTCGCGGGCATGCTCGGGATGGGCGGCGGCGGCATCCAGGTGCCGCTGACGACGATGGCCTTCGCGGCGCAGGGCTTTCCGCGCGAGCACATGCTGCACGTCGCGCTCGGCACGGCCATGGCGACCGTGATCTTCACGTCGCTCTCGAGCCTGCGCGCTCACCACCGTCACGGCGCGGTCAACTGGAGCGTGTTGCGCCGGCTGATCCCCGGGATCGTGATCGGCACCGGCCTCGGCACCTTGCTGGCGCGCCACATTCCGACGTTTCCGCTCGCCGTGATCTTCGTGGTGTTCGTGCTCTACATGGCCTCCAGCATGCTCTTCAACTGGAAGCCGAAGCCGACGCGGCAGCTCCCGCCGACGCCGGGACTCTTCGTCGCGGGCACGCTGATCGGCGTCTGCTCGGCGCTGGCGGCCATGGGCGGCGCCACCCTGACGATCCCGTTCCTGGTCTTCTGCAACGTGCCGTTCCACACCGCGATCGGCACCGCGTCGGCCGTCGGCTTCCCGATCGCGGTGGTCGGCACGCTCGGCTACCTCATGAACGGTTGGGGCGCTGAAGGACTGCCGGCGCACAGCGTGGGCTACATCTACGTGCCGGCGCTGATCGGGTTCACGGTGGGGAGCATGGTGCTGGCGCCCTTCGGCGCGCGGCTGGCCCACCGCACGTCGGAGCGGTCCCTCAAGCGGATCTTCGCCGTCGTCATCGGCGCGCTCGGTCTCAAGATGCTGGTCGCGCTGGCGTAGGCGCGGAGACGCGATCGTGCACCGAACGATCGGCAGTCTCCTCGTCGCCAACCGCGGCGAGATCGCCGTCCGGATCATCCGCGCCGCGCGCGAGCTCGGCCTGCGCACGGTGGCGATCTTTTCCGAAGAGGATCGCGTCGCGCGCCATCGCTTCACCGCCCACGAGAGCTATCTCGTCGGCGCCGGCCGGGCGCCGATCGAGGCCTATCTCGATCTGGACGACGTCATCCGCGTGGCGCGCCGGGCGCGCGTGGACGCGATTCACCCCGGCTACGGATTTCTCGCCGCCAAGCCCGAGCTCGCCGCCGCCTGCGCGGAGGCCGGCATCGCCTTCGTCGGTCCGCGCGCCGAGGTGCTGCGCGCGCTCGGCGACAAGCTCGCGGCGCGCGCGCTGGCGCAAACGGTGGGCGTGCCCGTGCTGCCCGCGACCGGTCCGCTCCCGCGCGATCATGCGCAGGCGAAGGACCTCGCCGCGGCCATCGGTTATCCCCTCATGGTCAAGGCCAGTCGCGGTGGAGGCGGTCGGGGCCTGCGCGTGGTGGAGTCGCCGACGGAGCTTCCCGAGCTGATCGAGACGGCGCGGCGCGAGGCGCGCGCGGCCTTCGGCGAGGACCTCGTGTACGCCGAGAAGGTGCTGCGCCGGGCGCGCCACGTCGAGGTGCAGATCCTGGGCGACCTCTACGGAAACCTGGTCCACCTGTTCGAGCGCGATTGCTCGATTCAGCGGCGGCATCAGAAGCTCTTCGAGTGGGCGCCGGCGCCGTCCCTGAGCGAGGCCGAGCGTGGGACCCTCTGCGACGCGGCGCTCACGCTGGCGCGGGCCGCTCACTACACGCACGCGGGGACCGTCGAGTTCCTCCTGGACGCCGACACCCGGGCCTTCTACTTCATCGAGGTCAACCCGCGTCTGCAGGTCGAGCACACCGTCACCGAGGAAGTCACCGGTATCGACATCGTCAAGGCGCAGCTTCGGATCGCCGCCGGGGCCCGCATCGGCGGTCCCGCCTCCGGTGTGCCGTCGCAAGAGGCGATCACGCTGTCGGGGCACGCGCTCCAGTGCCGGGTGACGACCGAAGATCCGGCGAACGGCTTCGCGCCCGTTCACGGGCGGCTCGACGCGTGCCGGCTCCCGGCGGGCTTCGGCATCCGCGTCGATGCGGGAAGCGCCCATACGGGGGCGATCGTCTCTGCCTTCTACGACTCGCTGCTCATGAAGATCGTGGCGCGCGGTGACTCGCCGGACGAGGCGATCGGCCGTATGGCGAGGGCCCTCGGCGAGACGCGGGTCGACGGCGTGGCGTCCAATCTGCCATTTCTCGAGCGGGTGATCACGCACCCGGCGTTCGCCGGCGGCAAGTGCACCACGACGTTCGTCGACGAGACGCCGGAGCTCTTCGAGCCCGTCCCGGCGCCGGATGGGGCGCACCGCCTTCTCGAGTTCGTCGCCGACGTCACCGTCAACGGCAACCCGGAGATGGTCGGACGGTCGCGTTCCACCGCGCCGCTCACGCGGGCGCCGGTGCCCCGCTACGACGCCGACCGGCCGATCCCGCCGGGCAGCCGCGATCGGCTGCGCGAGCTGGGGCCGGAGCGCTTCCTCGGCTGGATGCGGCGCGAGAAGCGCATCCACTTCACCGACACGACCGTCCGCGACGCGCAGCAGTCGCTGCTGGCCACGCGGGTGAGGACGCACGACATCCTGGCGGTGGCCCCGGCGTACGCGCGGCTGGCGCCCCAGCTCTTCTCGCTCGAGTGCTGGGGCGGCGCGACGTTCGACGTCATGCTGCGGTTCCTGCGGGAGGACCCGTGGGAGCGGCTGGCTCGTCTACGCGAGGCCGTTCCGAACCTGCTCCTGCAGATGATGGTGCGCGCCTCGAACGCGGTCGGCTACACGAGCTATCCCGACAACGTCGTGCAGCACTTCATCACGCAGGCGGCGCGTGAGGGCATCGATCTCTTCCGCGTGTTCGATTCGCTGAACGGCGTCGACAACATGCGCGTCGCGATCGACGCGGTGCGGGGCACCGGGGCCCTGTGCGAGGCCGCGATGTGCTACACGGGCGATCTGTTCGACGCCGCGCGCCCGAAGTGGAACCTGCGCTACTACATCGATCTCGCCCGTCAGCTCGAAAAGGCCGGCGCGCAGATCCTCGGCATCAAGGACATGGCCGGCGTCTGCCGGCCGCGCGCCGCCCGGGCGCTGGTCGAGGCGCTGCGCGGCGAGATCGGGCTCCCGATTCACTTCGACACGCACGACACGAGCGGCATCGCCGCCGCCAGCGTCCTGGCCGCCATCGACGCCGGCGCCGACGCGGTGTACGGCGCGCTCGACGCGATGAGCGGGCTCACGTCGCAGCCGAACCTGAGCGCGATGGCCTCCGCGCTGGCGGGGTCGGCGCTCGATCCGGGGCTCGATCCCGACATCTTGCAATCGCTGTCGCGCTACTGGGAGGTCGTCCGGCGCTCCTACGCGCCGTTCGAAGCCGACATGCGCGCCGGGACGGCCGAGGTCTACCGGCACGAGATGCCGGGACCACAGTACACGAACCTCCGCGCCCAGGCCCGCGGGATGGGGCTCGAGCACCGCTGGGACGAGATCTGTCAGCGATACGCCGAGGTCAATCTGCTGTTCGGCGATCTCGTGAAGATCACCCCGACGTCCACGGCGGTCGCGGACATGGCGCTGTGCATGGTCGCCAACGGGCTGAGCCGCGACGACGTGCTCGATCCGGCGCGCGATCTGGCGTTCCCGAAGTCGGTCGTGTCGCTCTTCCGCGGCGAGGTCGGCGCCCCGCCGGAGGGCTTCCCCGCCGATCTGCAGCGCAAGGTCCTCAAGGGACAGCCGGTGATCTACGGTCGTGCCGCCGCGCAGCTACCGGCCGCCGATCTGGCGGCGAAGCGTCGCGAGCTCGAGGCGACCCTGCGGCGCCCGGTGAGCGAGCGCGATCTCTCGTCGTGGCTCTTGTTCCCCGCGCTCTTCCTCGAGTACGCGCGGCATCGCGAGCGCTTCGGCGACGTCTCGATGCTGCCGACCAGCGCCTTCCTCTACGGGCTTCGCGAAGGCGAAGAGATCGAGGTCGAGGTGGCGCCCGGCCGGAAGCACGTGATCGGCCTGCTCGCTCGCACGGACCCCGACGCGGATGGCTTCGTGACGCTCTTCGCGACCGTGGACGGCCAGCTGCAGATGCTCAGGCTCGCGACCCCCGCGGCGACCGTTCAGGGAGCGCGCGCACAAGCGCAAGACGGCAACCCTTCACACGTGAGCGCCGGGTTGGCCGGCACCGTCGTCGCGGTGGGGGTGCGCGCCGGTCAGGTCGTGGCGCGCGGGGAAACGCTACTGGCGATCGAGGCGATGAAGATGGAGACCCACATCATCGCCGAGCGCGACGCCAGGGTCGCCGAAGTGTACGTGGCGCCCGGCGACGCCGTGGGCCCACGCGACCTGCTGATTCTGCTGTCGTGACCCGAGCCGCCGCGGGCTTCGCGGCGGTCTCAGCTTCGCTTCGAGGCCAGCAAGGACTGCATCAGGCGGTCCATCTCGCGCTCGAGCGCCGTGCTGAGCTTGTCGGCCTCGCTGATGTTGCCGTCACGCGCGAGCACCTCCAGGCCCTGGGCGAGGCCCGCGGCCGTCGTCGCGCCGATCACCTTCAGGGCGCCCTTGAGCGTGTGGGCCTCGCGCGTGAGCTCCGTTGCCTCGCCGCCGGCGATCGCCTTGCGAATCGCGTCCATGCGGACCGGCGCGTCCTCGACGAAGATTCCGAGCAGCTCGTCCAGGAGCGCGCGATCGCCGCCGACGTAATGGAGCGCGGCGGTGAGATCGAACCCCGCCTCCGGCGCCGCCGGCGCGCCCTCGCGCCGGCCCGGAGCGTCCTCGCTCTGCCCCGACGCGCTCGGGTCCGGCAAATCGTTGGCGCTTCGGGCCGAAGCGCCGCTGCGCTGG
>Ga0209577_10001433_pt1 | contig 23609 bp, 24 predicted proteins | sample GraSoiAngelo_109_FD_185874 | JGI IMG/M metagenome (GOLD analysis project Ga0209577, IMG submission 185874) | Grasslands soil microbial communities from the Angelo Coastal Reserve, California, USA - 14_0903_12_20cm (SPAdes) (version 2) | ecosystem: Environmental > Terrestrial > Soil > Grasslands...
AGCGTAAGCTGGTTGGCGGTCATTTCTGCTTTTTCCTGAACATCTGCAGCATGCGCTGCGTCACGAGGAAGCCGCCGGCGACGTTCACCGAGGCAAGCGCCACCGCGATGACGCCGAGCACCGAGCCCAAGTCGACGTCTGTGGGCGCGGCCGCGAGGATGGCGCCGACGATGATCACGCTCGAAATGGCGTTGGTGAGGCTCATCAGCGGCGTGTGCAGCGCCGGGGTCACGTTCCAGATGACGTGGTAGCCGACGAATACGGCGAGCACGAACACCACCAGGTTGATGACGGTGGGATCTACGGGTCCGCCCATGGTCAGCCTTTCTTGAGCACTTCGCCCTGCATGCACACCAGAGTGCCGGCGATGATCTCATCGCCGCGGTCCAGCTTGAACGCACCGCTCTTCGGGTCGAGCATCAGGACCAGGAAGTTGTACAGGTTGCGCGCGTACAAGGCGGAGGCGTCGCTCGCCACGGTCGCCGGCAGGTTTTCCTGCCCGATCAGCTTGACGCCGTGCTTCACCACCGTGCGGCCGCGCTCGATGCCCTCGACATTGCCGCCCTGCTCGACCGCGAGATCGACGATCACCGCGCCGGGTTTCATCGCCTTGACGGTCTCCTCCTTGATGAGCCTCGGTGCCGGCCTGCCGGGGATGAGCGCAGTCGTGATCACCACGTCCGCCTGCAGCGCCCGCTCGTGCACCAGCTGCGCCTGGCGGCGCATCCAGCCGGGCGGCATCGGGCGCGCGTAGCCGCCGACTCCTTGCGCGATCTCGCGCTCCTCGTCGGTCTCATACGGCACGTCGAGGAACTTCGCCCCCAGCGATTCGACCTGTTCCTTGACCGCCGGCCGCACGTCGGAGGCTTCGATCACCGCCCCGAGACGCTTGGCCGTCGCGACCGCCTGCAGCCCCGCCACGCCGGCCCCCAGGATCAGCACGCGCGAGGCTTTCACCGTCCCGGCAGCGGTCATCAGCATCGGGAAAAAGCGTCCGATCTCCGCTGCGGCGAGAACGATCGCCTTGTAGCCGGCGATGTTCGCCTGCGACGACAGCACGTCCATCGATTGCGCGCGCGAAATGCGCGGCAGCCACTCCATTGCGAATGCGGTGACGCCGCGCCTGGCGAGCGCCTCGATGCCGGCAGCGTTGAACGGATCGAGCAGCCCTATCAGGATGGAATTGCTTTTCAGTAAATCCAACTCATCGTTGGTGGGCGCGCGCACTTTCACCACCATTTCGGCGTCGTACGCTTCGGCCGCCGAGCCGACCACCTTGGCGCCCGCAGCTGCGAAGTCCGAATCGCGGATGCTCGACCCTGCACCGGCGCCCGCCTGGATGCGCACCTCGTTCTTTGCCGCCAGGCGCTTCACGGTATCCGGAGTCGCGGCAACACGCGTCTCGCCCGCGCGCACTTCGGCGGGCACGCCGATTCTCATGAACGCTTCTCCCTGGGAGGCTGGAGCGGAATTTTACCGCGGCGCGCGCGCGAGGGAACGCTCGGCGACTTCGAATGCCGCGTGCACGGCAAGAGCGAGCGCCGCCGCCGGCAGCGCACCGGCGAGCAGCACCGTGTGGTCGTTCAGCGCCAGGCCCTGTGCGATGCGCTCGCCGAACCCGCCGGCGCCGATGAACGCGGCGACGGTCGCGGTACCGACGTTGATCACCGCCGAGGTCTTGACGCCCGCCATGATGGTTTCGCGCGCGAGCGGAAGCTCTATCCTGTAAAGAATATCCCTTGACGACAGGCCGAGCGCCGTGCCCGCCTGGAGCAGCCCGCGCGGCACTTGCGCGAGCCCGGCGTGCGCGTTACGCGTGATCGGCAAAAGCGCATACAGGAACAACGCAATCAGGGCTGGCCACAGCCCGATCCTGCCGGTGAGCGAAATCAGGAACGCGAGCAGCGCAAGCGAGGGGATCGTCTGCACCAGTCCGGTCAGCGCGAGCACCGGCTGCGCGAGCCAGCCGACCTTCGCGGCCAGCACGCCGAGCGGAACGCCGATCAACGCAGCGACGAGCAGCGAGCCGAACACCAGACCGAGATGCTCGGCGAGCAAACGCCCTGAGTCCGGTGCGAACAGGGCGGCGCGCAGAGTGCGTTTCGATGCCGGCCCGCCGCCAAGGTACTCGCGCGCCACGTCGCCGAAGGAAACCTCGTCCAGCTCGGCGCGCGCGTTGAGCCGCACCATGGTCCGGCTGTCGATGCTGTTGCGGAGCCGCGCGAATGCGGCGAACGCCTGGGGATAGCGGCGCGACGCATCGGCGCGATGCAGCAGCACCGCATCGTAGGCCGGAAAGTAGTGGCGATCATCGGCCAGCACGGCGATGTGGTAGCGCTCGATCTTGGCGTCGGTCGAGTAAAGATCCATGACGTCGATCTCGCCGGCGGCGAGCCCCTCGTAGGCAAGGCCGTGGTCGAGGCCGCGTGGCTGCTGCGGCAGGCCATACGCCGCCTTCAGTCCCGGCCAGCCGTCGCGCCGGCCGAGGAACTCGTGCGAAAGGCCGAGGCGCAATTCGGGACGGCGCGCGAGATCCGAAATCGCGTGCAGCGCTGAGTCGCGCCGCGCGCCCAGCGCGTAGCTGTTGCTGAAGCCCAGCGGCGTCGAAGCGGCAAGACCCAGTGCGGCGAGCCGGCGATTGATTTCGCCGAGCTGCAGCCTTTCTTCGGTGTGCAGGATTTCATTGGTGATCGTGCCGGTGTATTCCGGATAGACGTCGATGGCGTCGTTCTCGAGCGCGACAACGAGAATCGCCGTATTGCCGAGCCCCGCCTTGTGCTCACCGCGTGCCGTCTGCGCGAGGATCTCGCCGAGGATGTAAGACTCAGTAAACCGCTTCGAGCCGACGCGGATCGGCTCCTGCGCCTGAACGCAACAGGCGGCCGCCAGCAGGAGAAGGCTGCCTAGGCGGCGCGTTCCCACGTAGCGCCAGCAGTGAGGAACTGCAGCCGCGCGAGGCTGGCATACAAGCCGTCCTGGCGAACCAGCTCCGCATGCGTACCTTGCGCGACGATAGCGCCGCGATCCATGACCACGATGCGCTCGGCATGCTGCACCGTCGCGAGGCGATGCGCGATGGCGAGTGTAGTGCGGCCGCTCTCCAGCGCGGCGAGCGCCTGCTGCACCATGCGCTCGCTCGCGGCGTCGAGCGCGCTGGTCGCTTCGTCGAGCAGCAATATAGGCCGGTCGGCAAGCAGCGCGCGGGCGATGGATAGCCGCTGGCGCTGGCCACCGGACAGCGTCACGCCGCGCTCGCCGAGCGCGGTATCGATTCCCTGAGGCAGGCTGTCGATGAATTCGAGCGCGAAGGCCTTGGCGCACGCCGCGATGGCTTCGTCGCGGCTCGCCGCGGGCCGCCCGTAGCGCACGTTGTCGAGCACGCTCGCGGCGAAGATCACCGGCTCCTGCGGAACGACGGCGATGAGGCGACGCAGCGCGCGCGGATCCATCCTGCGAATATCCGTGCCGTCGATGCGCACCGCGCCTTGCTGCGGATCGTAGAAGCGCAGGAGCAGCGCGAACACCGTCGATTTTCCGGCGCCCGACGGCCCGACCAGCGCCAGACGTTCGCCGGGCGCCACACGCAGCGAGAAACGCTCCAGCGCAGCGGCTCCGGGGCGGGCGGGATAGGCAAAGCGGACGTGGTCGAACTCCACGCCGCCCGCCGTGCGTTGCACCTGAACAGCCGGTAGCGCCGGCGCGACGACTTGCGGACGCGTCTCGAGCAGCTCCATCAGCCGCTCGGCGGCGCCGGCGGCGCGCTGCAGCTCGCCCCAGACTTCGGACACCGTCCCGGCTCCGCTCGCCACCACCGACGCGTAGAACACGAACGCCGAGAGCTCCCCGGCGGTGAGACGCCCGCCTAGCACGTCGTGCCCGCCGATCCAGAGGACGATGCCGACCGCGCAGAAGGCGATGAGCATGACAGAAGAGATCAGCCAGGCCTTCTGCCGGATGCGGGCCACGCCCGCGCCGTACGCGGCCTCGGCATGGCGCGCAAAATTTGCGCGATCGCCGTCCTCGTGAGCATACGCCTGCACCGTGCGAATCTCGTGCACCGCCTCATCGACATAGGCGGAAACGTCGGCCACCCGGTCCTGGCTGCTGCGCGACAGCCGCCGCACGCGCCGGCCGAGCAGCAGGATCGGAACGAGAGTCGCCGGCACGCCGAGGAGCACCAGCAGGGCCAACTTCCAGCTGGTGACGAAAAGCATCACCCCGGCACCCGCCATCATCAGGAGGTTGCGCACAAACATCGAGAAGCCGTAGCCGATCACCTGCTGCAGCTGTGCGGTATCGTTGGTCAGGCGCGAAATCACCTCGCCGGTGCGGGTCGCCTCGAAGAATGCCGGCTCGAGGCCCAGCATGTGGTCAAACGCGGCGCGGCGCAGGTCGGTGACGACCCGCTCACCGGTCGACATCATGAGATAGAAGCGAAACCAGGTGGCGACGGCCAGCGCGGCCGCCACGACGATCATCGCGGCGAGCGCCTGGTCGAGAAGGCGCGGATCGCCGCTGCCGAAGCCGTTGTCGACCACGTGCTTCACGCCCTGGCCGAGCGCGAGCACGCAGCCCGCGGCGAGGACGAGAGCGGCCACCGCCGCGCCAATGCGCGCGCGATACGGCATCAGGAAGCGCGCGAGACCCGCCAAGGACCGGGTCGAGGAGCTCATCGGCCGTAAAAGCGGTACTGGTTGCGGCCCAGCTGCTTGGCGCGGTACATCGCGGCGTCGGCGTTGCGCAGCAGCGCATCGCCGTCGCCGGCATCGGCCGGGTAGAGCGAAATGCCGATGCTCGCGCCCAGGGTAAGCGTCCGGCCGTCGACGCGAAGCTCGGCCGCCAGCGCGCGCAGGATCTTGTCGGCGACGATCTGGCAGTCGGCCTCGGCGTTCACCTCGGAGATCACCACCACGAACTCGTCGCCGCCGTGCCGCGCCAGCGTATCCGCCCTGCGCACGCAGGCGGCGAGGCGCTGCGCGACCTCCTTGAGCACGGCGTCGCCCGCGCGGTGCCCGAACGAATCGTTCACCTGCTTGAAATTGTCCAGATCGATGAGCATCGCCGCCACCTTGCGGTCGCGACGCTGCGCGAGATGCACTGCCTGCCTGAGGCGGTCATCGAGCAGGCGCCGGTTGGGCAGCCCGGTGAGCGAATCGTGATAGGCGAGGAAGCGCACCGCGTCTTCGCGGCGCTTGCGCGCCGTGACGTCCTGCGAGACGCCGACCATGCGGTAGACCTTGCCGGCAGCGTCAAACATCGGCACGCCCCGCACGCCGAACCAGACAAGGCGCCCGTCGGCCGTGGCGATGCGGTACTCGATGTCAAAGGGCACGCCGCGCGCCACCGCGCCGCGTCCGGTGGCGAGGTAACGCTCGCGATCGTCGGGGTGGACCATCCGGGCGTATTCGTTCCACGTTTGCGCAGTGGCGCCGGCCAGCGCAGGCAGCACTTCCGGATTGTGACTCCAATGCATCCGGTCGGTCGCCGCATCCCACTCCCAGTAGTACAGATCGGCCGCATCGACGGCCAGACGCAGCTTCTTGATTTCCTCCGTCACGTCGGCGAACGCCACGAGCATGCAATTCTGCGCCGCGCGGCTTGACAGCCGGCACCAGAGCCTGGAACCGTCCTTGCGGCGCAACTCGACGTCGCCTTCGAGCGCGGCGCGCTCCGCAAGGGCAGCGAACGGCTTGCCGGCGAGCTCGCCGGGCGCATAGCCCAGCATCTGCTCGAGCGTGCGGTTGCAACGCGCGATGCTGCCCCGCTCGACCAATGCGATGCCGACCGGCAGCAGATCGAACAGCGATTCTTCCTCGACCAGCACTCTGGCGTCGGTCAAGCGACTTTCTGGACTTCGACCAGGCAGTCGTAGAAGGTCGCGCCGCCGCCGAGGTCGGTAGTGCGCTGCGAAGTGACGTTGTTGGCGTTGCCGCCGTCGCGCGAATATTTTTTCCACCACACCGACGGCGCGACCACCACGCCGGGACGCGGCTTGCCGTTGACGCGCGCCCGCAGCGTATAGCCGCCGCGGTCGTTGAAGATGCGCACCAGATCGCCGTCGCGGATGCCTCTCTGGTCCGCGTCGCTGCGATGCATGTCGAGATGCGGCTCACGCTCGAACTCGCGGAACCGCGCCAGATTGGCGAACGACGAATTGAGAAAATGCCGCGCGGGCGGGGAGAGGAAGGCGAGCGGATACCTGCGCGCGAGCTCCGTGTCGGCGCCCGGCGCCTCGACGGGCGGGTTGTAGAACGGCAGCGGGTCGACGCCCTGCTTCTCCAGCCACTCGCTGTAGAACTCGCATTTGCCCGAAGCCGTCGGAAAACCGCCCGCGGCGAAGGGGGTGAAGCGCTCCGGCACCTTGAGCTTCTGCCAGCCGGCGTTCTTGAGCGCGTTCCACTCGATGCCCTGCATGCGCTCCTTGGACGAGGTGAGCGCGGTACGGCAGAGGTCCTCGTCGGAGTCGCGAAAACACGCCTCGTCGAACCCCATGCGCGCCGCGAGCCGGCGAAACACCTCGGAATTCGGCAGCGATTCGCCGACCGGCGCGATCGCCGGGTTGTTCGCGAGCACGTACAGGTGCCCGTAGGACTTGTGAACGTCGTAGTGCTCGAGCTGGGTCGTCGCGGGCAGGACGATGTCGGCGTAGTCGGCGGTATCGGTCTGGAAATGGTCCATCACGACGGTGAACAGGTCCTCGCGCGAGAAGCCGGCGATGACCTTGCCAGACTCGGGGCACACCGCCACGGGGTTGTTGTTGTAGACGATCAGGGCGCGCACCGGCGGCTGCGCCGCGGTCAGCGCGTCGCCGAGCTTCGACTGGTTGATGACGCGCGGCCGTCTTCCGGCGAGCAGGTCGGCGCGCTCGAGGGCAGCGTGATCGAAGTCGTAGAAATCGGCCGTGGTGAGCGTAATGCCGCCCGCCGCGTCGCGCCACGCACCGACCAGCGCCGGCAGGCAGGCAATGGTGCGCGCCGCAATGCCGCCTCCGGCGTGGCGCTGCATGCCGTAATTGAGGCGGATCGCCGCCGGCCGGATGCCGCCGTACTCGCGCGCGAGCTGCACCACTTCCTCGCGCGTAATTCCGCAGATTTGCGCCGCCCACTCTGGCGTGTAGCGCTCGACGCGTTGCGCGAGCGGCTCGAAGCCGACGGTGTGCTTGGCGATGTAGTCGCGATCGAGCATTCCCTCCGCGATCAGCACGTGCATCATCCCGAGCGCGAGCGCGCCGTCGGTGCCCGGGAGCAGGGCGACGTGCTGGTTGCACTTCTCCGCGGAGAGGCTGCGGTAGGGGTCGATGGCGATCACTTTCGCGCCGCGGCGCTTCGCCTCCTGCACGCGCGACCAAAGGTGCAGGTTGGAAACGATCGGGTTCGCGCCCCACAGCACAATCAGCTTCGCTTCGTCGAAGCGCTCGGGATCCATGCCGACCGAGCCGCCGAGCGTCGCCTTCAGGCCGAACTTGCCGGCGGTCGAGCAGAGCGTGCGATCGAGGAGTGACGCGCCGAGCTTGTGGAAGAAGCGCCGGTCCATGGAGCTGTACTGGACCATGCCCATGGTGCCGGCATAGCTGCAGGGCAGAATGGTCTCGGGATTATCGGCGGCAAGGGCCTTCAGCCGCGCCGCAATTTCATCCAGCGCCTCGTCCCAGCTGATTCTTTCGAACTGCCCCTTGCCCTTCGGGCCGGCCCGGCGCATCGGGAAAAGCAGGCGCTCCGGGGAGTATGTCCGCTCCAGGTAGTACGCGACTTTCGTGCAGAGCGTGCCGTCGGTGAACGGCATGGACGGATCGCCCTGGATCTTGGTGGCGACGCCGTCCTCGACCGTCACCAGCATGCCGCAGGTATCCGGACAGTCGTGAGGACAGGCAGCGCGTACGACCTCGGTGCTCATGCCGTCATTTTACGCTCCAGCGCGTCATCGAGAAGCTCGATCCAATGACGCACCGGAGTGTCGGTGCCGGCTTGCAGGTGACAAAGGCAGCCGATGTTGGCGGTGGCGATTAACCGCGGCAGGTGTTCGTGGAGGGCGGCCAGCTTGCGCGCGCGCAGCTCGCCGGCCATCGCGGGCTGCAGCAAGGAATAGGTTCCCGCGGAGCCACAACATAGATGAGCGTCGCGCACGGGAGTCAGCTCGTAACCCGAGCGCGTGAGTAGCGCCTCGATGCGGCCGCGGATCTGCTGGCCATGCTGCAGCGTGCAGGGGGATTGGAAGGCGACGCGCGCCGCTCCGGTGCGCTGCGCAATTGCATCTGCGGGAATGACTTCGCAGAGATCCTTGGTCAGCGCGGAAATGCGCGCTGCCTTCTCGCGATACTCCGGATCCTGCGCCAGCAAATGGCCGTACTCCTTGACGGTCACACAGCATCCGCTCGCCGTGATGACGAGCGCCTCGATGCCGCCGCTTTCGACCATCGGCCACCACGCGTCGATGAGCGCGCGCATGTCATCGCGCCCGGCTTCCTGGCGATTGAGGTGGAAGCGGATGCCGCCGCAGCAGCCGGCGCCGGGCGCCTCAAGGAGCGACACGCCCAGCCGGTCGAGAACCCGCGCCGCCGCAGCGTTGATGCCGGGCGCGAGTATCGGTTGGACGCAACCCCCGAGCACCAGCATCTTTCTCCCATGGCGCGGCGTCGGCCACGGCCCGGAAGCTCGGGCTTTTACAGGGATTTTCGCTTTCAACGCTCGCGGCAAGAACGGCCGGCATAGACGGCCGAGCGACAGAGCCACTGCAAAGAGACCGGTATGTGGCAGCAACAAAAACATCGCTGCGCGGCGCAGCCGGTCCCACGGTGCGCGCAGCGTGCGCTCTTCGACCAGCGCGCGGCCGATGTCGACCAGCCTTCCATACTGCACTCCCGAAGGACAGGTGGTTTCGCAGGCACGGCACGTGAGGCAGCGGTCCAGGTGCAGCCGCGTGCGCGCCGTCACCTCGGCGCCCTCGAGCGCTCGCTTGATCAGGTAAATGCGGCCGCGCGGACTGTCGAGATCATCGCCGAGGACCTGGTAAGTCGGACAGGTCGCGGTGCAAAAGCCGCAATGCACGCACTTGCGCAGGATCGCGTCGGCTTCTGCGCCTTCAGGCGTGTCGCGGATGAAATCGGCGAGGCTGGTCTGCATTACATCTCGGCGTAAAGCCGACCGGGGTTGAAAATTCCCGCCGGGTCGAAGGCCGCCTTCAGCTCGCGGTGCAGGCGCATCAGTACCGGGTCGAGCGGCGTAAAAGCCGCCGCCGGCTTGCCGGCGGCGCGAAACAGCGTGGCGTGGCCTCCGGCGCGCCGCGCCGCCTCGCGCACCGTGTGAGGCGTCGCGTCGGACTTGAGCCAGCGCAGCCCCCCGCCCCATTCGATGAGCCGGTTTCCAGCAAGGGCGAGCGGCGCCGTCGGCGGCGGCACCGCGATGCGCCACAGCGGCTCGGGGCCGCCAAAGAATGGCGCGGTCTGCTCGCGAATGGCGGTCCACAACGTTTCCTCTCGCGTTCTTTCGCCCCCCATTTTTTCTGCCGCGGCACGCACGGCGGGCGCCGCACCCGAGAGGCGCAGGTGCAGCTCGCCGTCGTGCCACGCGCTCGCGGAGATCGGCAGCGGTTGACCGGCCCAACGGTTCAGCGCCTCGATGGCGCGCTCTTCCGGCATCTCGAAGCTCAAGGTGAGCTCGCACGCCGGGCGCGGCAGGACCTTGAGCGAGGCTTCGGCGATCAGTCCCAGGGTGCCGAGGGAGCCGGCGAGCAGCCTCGACACGTCATAGCCGGCCACGTTCTTCATCACCTGGCCGCCGAAGCCGAGGACGCGTCCGCGGCCGTCGATGAGCCTCGCGCCGAGCACGTAGTCGCGCAGCGCGCCCGCGCTCGCGCGACGCGGGCCCGATAGCCCGGCTGCGATGCACCCCCCGAAGGTCGCGTCGGCGCCGAAGTGCGGCGGCTCGAACGGGAGGAACTGCCCGTGCGCGGCGAGCGTGGCGTCCAGCTCGGCCAACAGCGTGCCGCAGCGCGCGGTCACCACCAGCTCGCTCGGCTCGTAGCTCACGATGCCCGCAAAGCCGCGCGTATCGAGAACTTCGCCGCGCAGCGCGTTGCCGTAGAAGTCTTTCGTGCCTCCGCCGCGCAGCCGCAGCGCGGCGCCGCGGCCCGCGGCATCGCGGATGCGCTCCTGTAGCGTGTGCAGACTCAAAAGCGCGGCAGCTCGGCGTGCGGCAGCCTGTTGCCGCGCACGTGCATGCGGCCGTACTCGGCGCAACGCGCGAGCGTCGGCACCGCCTTGCCCGGGTTGAGCAGGCGCGCAGGGTCGAACGCGGCTTTCACTGCCTGAAACATCTCGAGCTCGTCGGGCTGGAACTGCACGCACATCTGGTTGATCTTCTCGACGCCGACGCCGTGCTCGCCGGTGATGGTGCCGCCCACCTCGATGCACTTCTCCAGCACCTCGGCGGCGAACAGCTCGGTGCGCCGCAGCTCGTCGGGGTCGTTCGCATCGAACAGGATCAGCGGATGCAGGTTGCCGTCGCCGGCGTGGAATACGTTGGGGCAGCGCAGGCCGTATTTCGCCTCCATCTGCGCGATGAAGTGCAGAACCTCGCCGAGGCGCTTGCGCGGAATGGTGCCGTCCATGCAGTAGTAGTCTGGCGAGATGCGGCCGACCGCGGGAAACGCGGCCTTGCGGCCGGACCAGAAGCGCAGCCGCTCGGCCTCGTCGCGCGACAGCGTCATGCGCGCCGCGCCCGAGCGCTCGAGCAGCGCCTGCATGCGGGTGATCTCGTGTTCCACCTCTTCCGGCGTGCCGTCGGACTCGCACAGCAGGATCGCTGCCGCCTCGAGATCGTAGCCGGCACTCACGAACTGCTCTACGGCGCGCGTCGCCGGCTGGTCCATCATTTCCAGTCCGGCCGGGATGATGCCGGCGGCGATCACGTCGGCGACCGCCTGGCCGGCTTTGCCGACGTCGTCGAACGACGCCATGATGACGCGCGCGCATTGCGGCTTGGGCAGCAGCTTGACTGCCACCTCCGTCACCACGATCAGCATTCCCTCGGAACCGATGGCGAGCGCGAGCAGGTCATAGCCCGGCGCATCGGGCGCCTCGGAGCCGAGCTCGATCGCCTCGCCGCGCATGGTGAAGCCGCGCACGCGCACGACGTTGTGCACCGTGAGGCCGTACTTCAGGCAATGCACTCCGCCGGAGTTCTCTGCCACGTTGCCGCCGATGGTGCAGGCGATCTGGCTCGAAGGATCCGGGGCGTAATACAGGCCGTAGGGCGCGGCGGCTTCCGAGATCGCGGCATTGCGCACGCCGGGCTGGACCACCGCGACTCGCGCGCGGGAATCGACCCTCACGATGCGCATGAACTTCGCCATGGAAAGAAGCACGCCGTTCCCCGGCGGCAGCGCGCCGCCCGACAGGCCGGTGCCCGCGCCGCGCGGCACCACCGGCGCGCCCATCGCCGCACAGGTCTGCAGCACGCGCTGCACCTGCTCCTCCGTGTCGGGCAGGGCCACCACCATCGGCAGCTGCCGATAGGCTGTCAGGCCATCGCACTCGTAAGGCCGCGTGTCTTCTTCCTCGTGGAGCACGGCGCGCGACGGAAGGAACGCGCGCAAGGCCGCCGCAACTTCCCGCTGCCTTGCCGCATCCGCTACAGGTAGGGCTTCGCCCACTTCAAGCCTTCGAGGGTGTCACCCTTCGGATTGTATTCGCAACCCATCCAGCCCGAGTAGCCGATGCGGTCGATGTGCGCGAGCAGGAACGTGAAGTTGATCTCGCCCGTGCCCGGCTCGTGCCGCCCCGGCACGTCGGCGAGCTGCATGTGGCCGATGCGCGGCAGCAGCCGCTCGATCGTCGCCGCGAGATTTCCCTCCATGATCTGCATGTGGAACAGGTCGTACTGGATAAACGCGTTGGGCGCAGCCACCTCGTCGAGCGTGCGCGCCGCCTGCGCGCTGCCTGTGAGGAAACAGCCGGCGAGCGTGCGCTCGCTCAACGGCTCGATCAGCAACTGCATGCCCTCGTCGGCGAGACGCTGCGCGGCATATTTCAGGTTCGACACATACGTAGCATGCAGGCGCGCGTGTTCCGCCTCCGGCGGAGCAATGCCTGCCATGCAATGCACGCGCCTGCAGCCCGCGGCGCGCGCGTAGCGCACTGCGATTTCCAGGTCGTCGCGGAAGCGGGCTTCGCGACCCGGCAGGCAAGCGGTGCCGTGTTCGCTGCGCTGCGGATCGCCGCGCGGCATGTTGTGCAGCACGACATCCACGCCCGCGCCGCGCGCCCGCGACGCGAGCTCCTCGGGGGACCAAGAGTAAGGATATTGGTACTCGACCGCGCGAAAGCCGGCGTTCGCGGCCGCGGCAAAGCGGTCGAGAAAATCGATTTGCGGGAACAGCATTGATAAATTCGCGGCGAGCTTCGGCATAATGCGAGCATAGCTTGAAAAATCTCCGCTTGATCCACGTCGTCGTTCTGGTTCTCGCGCTCAGCGCGTCGGGGCCGGCGACGGCTGCCGACGGCGTCGCGCTGCCCTGGTGGATCTGGCCGATAGCGCTGTTTGCCGTGAGTTTCATCATCGGCATCGTCGCCGTGCTTGCGGGCGTCGGCGGCGGTGTGCTGTTCGTGCCCGTCGTCGGCAGCTTTTTCCCTTTGCATCTCGATTTCGTGCGCGGCGTCGGGCTGCTGTTCGCGCTTTCGGGCACGCTGGCTGCCGGCCCGGTGATGTTGCGCACCGGAATGGCGAATCTGCGGCTGGCCATGCCGCTCGCGCTCGCAGGCTCGATCGCCTCGCTGGCGGGGGCTGTGGTCGGGCTGTCGGTAGCGACCGAGCTCCTGCAGATCGCGCTCGGCGCCACCGTAATCGCCATCGCCTTCATGATCTGGGCCATGAAAGCCGCCGACTTCGGCGTGGTGGAGGCCGACGCGCTGGGCGACCTGCTGCGGCTGAGGGGCGAGTTCGAGGATCCCGCAGCCGGCGTGCGCATCGACTGGCGTACCCGCCGCACCGCAGCCGGCGTGGCTGCGTTCGCCGCCATCGGCTTCTTCGGTGGCGTGTTCGGCCTCGGCGCCGGCTTCGCCAACGTCCCTGCGCTGAACCTCCTGATGGCGGCGCCGATGAAGGTCGCGGTCGGCAGCAGCGGACTCATCATCTCGATCATCAACAGCTCCGCGGCATGGGTTTACATTCATCGCGGCGCGTTGCTGCCGCTGCTCGCGGTGCCGTCCATCCTCGGGGTCATGCTCGGCTCGCGCATCGGCGCGCGCCTGCTGAGCGTGACGCCCGCGACCGTCGTGCGGCGGCTGGTCATCGCCGTCATGCTGTTCGCAGGCGCGCGCGCCTTGCTGAGAGGGCTGGGAATATGGACGTGAAACCGCACGACGAGCACATTCAGCGTCTGTACGCGCGCTGGCTCGATGCCGCCACGAAAACCGGATTTGCCGCCTCGCTGTGCGCTTTTTTGCTTTACGTCTCGGGCGCCATGCCGCCTTACGTGGCGCCGGAACGCCTGCCCGAGCTGTGGGGCTTGCCGGTGGGGCGCTTCCTCGAGCAGACCGGGGCTCCGACAGGGTGGAGCTGGGTCGCGATGCTGGATCACGGCGACTACCTCAGCCTTGCCGCAGTCGCGTTATTCGGTCTCATTACGCCGGTCTGCTATCTGCGCATCGCGGCGCCTCTTTTGCGGCACGGCGAGCGGCTGCAGGCCGCGCTGGTCATCGCGCAGATCGTGGTGCTGGCGGCCGCCGTCTCCGGAGTGTTCGCCGGCGGCTAGCGACGCGTGCTAGACTTTTTTCGCTGCAAACCCGTCATACCAAGAGGAGGAAACAATGGGTGCCATTTTTCAATCCTTGGGACGTACTATCACCGCGGGAGTCGTTGTCCTGATTGTCCTGCTTGCCATCGCCGGAGCCATCACCGGTACCTGGGTTCGCGTTGCGGAGCACAGCTGGTGGCAGTTCGCCTTTCGCTGGCTGCACGTGAGCGCAGGCGTGATGTGGATCGGGCTTCTTTGGTACTTCAACTTCGTGCAGACCCCGTCGATGCCGAAGATTCCCGACGAGCAGAAACCGGCCATCGCCAAGGTGATCGCCCCGGCCGCGCTATTTTGGTTCCGCTGGGCAGCAATGGCGACCATCATCCTGGGCCTCATTCTGGCCTGGATGAACGGCTACGTGGGGCAGGCGCTGACGCTGCAAAAAACCTTCCTCGCAATCGGCCTCGGCATGTGGCTCGGCATCATCATGTGGTTCAACGTCTGGTTCATCATCTGGCCCAATCAGAAGAAGTCCCTCGGCATGGTCCAGGTGACCGCGGACGAGAAGACCAAGGCGGCGCGCGTGGGGATGCTCGCTTCGCGCTTGAACACCATGCTCTCTGTGCCGATGCTGTATTTCATGGTGGCGCAGTCGCACGGCGGCCTCTAGCGCGGCCGGCACCATGTTCGCGATTCGGGGCCCGGCGCGGGCCCCGTTTCATTCCTATCCGCCAAAACTGTGGCAGGTCTGGTGGCTATACGGGATTCCGGTAGGCCTTGTGACGGCCGCCATGCTGGTCGTCGCGGAGAGCGCTCGCGAAGCCGGCGAGGCGTACTGGGGCGATCTGCTCGACATCGCCCGGCTCGCCGTCTATTGGTTCTGGTTCCGCCTGGTTTGGAAATACTCGCGCAACGTCGGGCTGCGCGTCTGGACCTTCACGGCTCGCGCCAGCGTCGTGGCCGGGCTGGTGGCGATGGCATTGTCCTAGCGCGGCTGTTCCAGCCCGCCCAGCCTGAATCCCGGCTTGATGCCGCGCTGCGCGAACCAGCCGCGGTTCATCTCCAGCGCGTAACGCGCGGGCTGCGCCGCGCAGTGAGACTGCTCGCTCTGCGGCCGCATGTCGGCAATGTTGATGATCGCGCCCCGCTCGTCGAGAAACGCCACCGAGAGCGGAATCAGCGTGTTCTTCATCCACATGCACTGGACTGCCGCCTCGTCGAACACGAACAGCATGCCGTCGTTCTGGCCGAGGGATTTGCGGTGCATCAACCCCTGTGCACGGGTGGAGAAATCCGCCGCCACTTCAGCGCGGATGACGTGCATGCCGGCCTTAAGCTGAACCGTGGGTAAAGGCTGCGCCCACGCCGGAACTGCGATCAGCATTAGGGTAGCAAGGCAGCGCATGGAAAATAAAAAAGGCAGGGACAGCCCCTGCCTTTCCGGTAATCGAAGCGCGTTACTTCTTGCCCATCTTGTCCATCTTGCCTTTCTTCTTCTCCGACTTTTTCGCGGTTTTCTTCTTGTCCATCTTTTTCTCCATCTTGTTCTTGTCTTGCGCGACGGCGGTCGACGCCGCAAAGGCGGACGCGGTCACGGCGGCAAACATCGCCGCGACGATCACGGACAGCAGCTTGCTCATTTCGTTCTCCTAGTTAGTGTTCGAAAATGGGTGGACGCGACGAGTCGAGCGCTACCCGGAGGCCAATAACGCGCCAATAGGAGCGCGCGTTGACCGCCGCGCTTCACGCGTTTGCAGGAATGCGCTAAATCATTGTTTCTTAAAGACTGTAGCCGCAGTATAATGGCGCCCCTTATGGCCTACCAACACATCAAGATCCCCGCAGGCGGCGAAGAGATCCAGGTGAACAAGGATTTTTCACTCTCGGTGCCTGACCGGCCGATCATTCCCTACATCGAGGGCGACGGCACCGGCGTCGACATCACCCCGGTCATGCTGAACGTCGTCGATGCGGCGGTGAAGAAGGCCTACGGCGGCAAGCGCAGGGTCGTCTGGATGGAAATGTTCGCCGGCGAGAAGGCGTGCAAGGTGTACGGCGAGAACGTCTGGCTGCCGGAGGAGACGCTGCAGGCGGCGAAACGGTTCGCGGTATCGATCAAGGGGCCGCTTACCACGCCGGTCGGCGGCGGCATCCGTTCGATCAACGTCGCGCTGCGCCAGGAGCTCGACCTCTACGTCTGCCTGCGGCCGGTGCGCTGGTTCAAGGGCGTGCCCTCGCCGGTGAAGGACCCGGACAAGGTCAACATGGTGATCTTCCGCGAGAACGCCGAGGACATCTATGCCGGCATCGAATGGCCGGCAAAGTCGCCCGAAGCGAAGAAGGTGATTGATTTCCTCATCCGCGAGATGAAGGTGAAGAAGATCCGCTTCCCCGAGTCGTCGGCGATCGGCATCAAGCCGGTCTCCATCGAGGGTTCGGAGCGCCTCATCCGCAAGGCGTACCAGTACGCCATCGACAACCGGCGCAAGTCGGTGACGCTGGTCCACAAGGGCAATATCCAGAAGTTTACCGAGGGCGGGTTCCGCGACTGGGGATATCAGCTGGCGCAGCGCGAGTTCGGGGCAAAGCCGCTCGACGGCGGTCCTTGGCACAGCTTCAAGAATCCCAAGACTGGGCAGGACATCGTGATCAAGGACGTGATCACCGACGCGTTCCTGCAGCAGATCCTGCTGCGGCCGGCGGAATACGACGTCATCGCAACGTTGAACCTCAACGGCGACTACATCTCCGACGCCCTGGCGGCTGAAGTTGGCGGCATCGGTATCGCGCCCGGGGCCAACTTGAGCGACACGGTTGCCATGTTCGAGGCCACCCACGGCACCGCGCCGAAATACGCCGGCAAGGACTACGTCAACCCGGGCTCCGAGATCCTTTCGGCAGAGATGATGCTGCGCCACATCGGCTGGCCCGAGGCCGCGGAGGCCATCCTACGGTCAATCGAAAAGACTATCTCGGAGAAGATCGTCACCTATGACTTTGCCCGCCTGATGCAAGGCGCGAAACAGGTGTCTTGCTCTGGCTTTGGCCAGGCGATGATAGAAAGGATGTAGAAGCAGCCGCCCAAAAGCCTTCTTGTTAAGGCGGTTCCCCTTAGACCTTCTGGATGTTGGAGGCCTGTTTCCCCTTGGGCCCCTGCACCACGTCGAAGCTGACTTTCTGGCCTTCCTTGAGCGTTTTGAAGCCCGCCATGTTGATAGCGGAAAAATGCGCGAACAAGTCCTCGCTGCCGTCATCCGGCGTGATGAAGCCGTAGCCTTTCGCATCATTGAACCACTTCACGGTGCCTGTTGCCATGCTCTCTCCCTGTCTTGTCGATTGAGCTACCGGGCGTTCACCCGAGCCATGCCTGGAACTCCACGACCCCGCCGCCCTACGGCGAAACAGACAGCCTGAATCCAAACACAGGCGCCCTTTTACGCGCCCCGCCGGGCTGCGTCAAGGGCCGTGCCAGAAGTGTCGCGCGTGTGCCAACGTCGTGAAAAAGCACCGCATTCTGCGCCGAATGTTCCCATCGCCGCATTGCATGACCCCCCTACATTGATTAGGATAGACCGCAGGCAGGCGAGTAAAACTAAGGCAGCAACGGAGCGGGAACGGGCGAGCATAGAGATTGTCGGATTTCGGGGGGCAAACGGGCGCGTAGCAAGGCGGCATGGCGCAGTTCAAAGACGACACCATACTGGAGGCGCAGCGCAGCAAGCTGAAGCCTCCGCCGATGTTCAAGGTCATGCTGCTGAATGATGACTACACGCCGATGGAGTTCGTAGTCTTGGTGCTGCAGAAGTTCTTCGGCATGACGCGGGAGCGGGCTACCCAGGTCATGCTGAAGGTGCACCGGGAAGGCATTGGCGTCTGTGGGGTCTATCCCCACGACGTCGCGGCCACCAAGGTGCAGCAAGTAGCGGCATACTCCCGAAAGCACCAGCACCCGCTACAGTGTGTAATGGAAGAGACGTAAAGGCAGAAGGAAACGCAAGGAAATGATTGCCCAGGAGCTTGAAGTCAGCCTGCACATGGCGTTCGTCGAGGCGCGGCAGAAGCGCCACGAATTCATCACCGTCGAGCACCTGCTCCTAGCGCTGCTGGACAACCCGACCGCAGCCGAGGTGCTGCGCGCCTGCGGCGCCAACATGGACGAACTGCGCAAGAACCTGACGCAGCACATCGCCGAGCAGACGCCGCGGATCGCCGCCGACCGCGAGGTCGACACGCAGCCGACGCTGGGCTTCCAGCGCGTGATCCAGCGCGCCATCCTGCATGTGCAGTCCTCGGGCAAGAAAGAGGTCACCGGAGCGAACGTCCTGGTCGCCATCTTCGGCGAGAAGGACTCGCACGCGGTGTATTTCCTCCAGCAGCAGGGCATCGCGCGGCTCGACGTCGTCAACTACATCTCGCACGGCATCACCAAGACGCCGCAGGCCCACCAGGGCAAGGGCGAGCAGGAAGCCGACCAGGAAGGCCAGGCCGAGACCTCGAACAGCCCGCTCGACAACTACACGCAGAACCTGAATGCGCTCGCGCTCGCTGGCAAGATCGACCCACTGATCGGCCGCGACAGAGAGCTCGAGCGCGTGGTGCAGACGCTGTGCCGCCGGCGCAAGAACAACCCGCTGCTGGTCGGCGAGGCCGGCGTCGGCAAGACTGCCATCGCCGAGGGCTTGGCGCGGCGCATCGTCGAGGGCAACGTGCCGGATCTGCTCACCAAATGCACGGTGTACGCGCTCGACATGGGCGCGCTGCTTGCCGGCACGAAATACCGCGGCGACTTCGAGCAGCGGCTGAAGGCGGTGCTGAAGCAGCTTGTCGACAACCCCAACGCGATCCTGTTCATCGACGAGATCCACACGGTGATCGGCGCCGGAGCGGCCTCGGGCGGCACGCTGGATGCGTCCAATCTGCTCAAGCCGGTGCTTTCCACCGGGCAGCTGAAATGCATCGGCGCGACGACCTATAACGAGTACCGCGGCGTGTTCGAGAAGGACCACGCCCTGTCGCGCCGCTTCCAGAAGATCGACGTCGTCGAGCCGTCGGTAGACGAGACGGTCGAGATCCTAAAGGGTCTGAAGACCCGCTTCGAGGCTCACCATAGCGTCAAGTACACCGCCAACGCGCTGACGACCGCCGCCGAGCTGTCGGCGCGCTACATCAACGACCGTCACTTGCCGGACAAGGCCATCGACGTCATCGACGAAGCCGGCGCGGCACAGCGCATTGCGCCCAAGGCGAAGCAGAAGAAAATCATCGGCAAGTCCGAGATCGAGGAGATCATCGCCAAGATCGCGCGCATTCCGCCGAGAAGCGTTTCGACCGACGACCGCAGCGCGCTCGCCAACCTCGACCGCGACCTCAAGGCCGTGGTGTTCGGCCAGGACCAGGCGATCGACGCCCTGGCCGCGGCGATCAAGATGGCGCGCTCCGGCCTCGGCAACCCGCAGAAGCCGATCGGCAACTTCCTGTTCTCCGGGCCTACCGGTGTCGGCAAGACCGAGGTGGCACGGCAGCTCGCCTACTGCATGGGCATCGAGCTGATCCGCTTCGACATGTCCGAGTACATGGAGCGGCACGCAGTGTCGCGCCTCATCGGCGCGCCGCCGGGATACGTCGGCTTCGAGCAGGGCGGCCTGCTCACCGAGGCGGTCACCAAGAAGCCGTACTCGATATTGCTGCTCGACGAAATCGAGAAAGCGCATCCGGACATCTTCAACGTGCTGCTGCAGGTGATGGACCACGGCACGCTGACCGACAACAACGGCAGGAAGGCGGACTTTCGCAACGTGTGCATCGTGATGACCACGAACGCGGGCGCCGAGTCGCTGGCAAAGACCCAAATGGGATTCACGCCCTCGGTGCAGCCGGGCGACGAGATGGAGGCAATCAAGCGGATGTTCACCCCCGAGTTCCGCAACCGCCTGGACGCGATCATCTCGTTCCGCGCGCTCAACCACGAAATCATCATGCGGGTGGTCGACAAGTTCCTGATGCAGCTCGACGAGCAGCTCGCGGAGAAGAAAGTCGAAGCGCAGTTCGCCCAGAGCCTGAAGGAGCACCTGGCGAAGAAAGGCTTCGATCCGTTGATGGGCGCGCGGCCCATGGCGCGCCTCATCCAGGACACGATCCGGCGAGCGCTGGCCGACGAGCTGCTGTTCGGGCGGCTCCAGCACGGCGGCAGGGTCACCATCGATGTGGGCGAGGACGAGAAGATCAAGTTGAAGTTCGAGGAAGAAACAGTCTCCGTCGCCTGACCAGGCAAAAGGCAATGAGCAAAGGCCGCTTCGAGCGGCCTTTCTTTTGGTTGCCCTTTTCTGCGCCGAGGTTTATTTTTTGCGAGATAGGAGGGGGCAGAATGATTCCGAGAGTGGTGCTTGGGGCGGCGCTTGCATCGGCCGCGTTTAGCGTCAGCGCGCAGGACGACGCAGTCGCGCGCAGCCTGGCCGCCACCTGCGCCAACTGTCATGGCACCGATGGGCGCAGCGTGACCAAGGAGGTCCCCGCGCTCGCCGGGCAGCCGAAGGAGTTCCTGGTGTTGCAGATGAAGGCCTTCCAGGAGGGCAAGCGCCTCGCCACCGTCATGCACCAGATCGCGAAGGGCTACAGCGACGCGCAGATCGACCTGCTCGCCGGGTACCTGTCGGCGCAAAGGAAATGACATGAGGCGACCATGAAACGCAGGGACTTCCTGAAGCTCGCCGGTGCAGTATCGCTCGCCGGCTGCGCGAGCACGGCACCATCGAAGGCCCGCGTCGTCGTCATCGGCGGCGGCTACGGCGGCGCCACCGCTGCCAAGTACATCCGGATGTGGGACCCCTCGATCGAGGTGGTGATGGTCGAGCGGGAGAACGTCTTCACTTCCTGCCCGATCTCGAACCTCGTGCTGGGCGGCTACCGGAGCATGGGCGATATCCGGCGCGGCTACGATGGCCTGCGCGGACATGGCGTGCAGATCGTGAACGACGAGGCCACCGCTGTCGACGCCGCGAAAAAAGTGGTGCGGCTGCAGCGAGGTGGCGACCTGACGTACGACCGGCTCATCGTGTCGCCCGGGGTGGATTTCCTGTTCGACGAAGTCGAGGGCTACGCGGATGCGATGAGCTCCGGACGTGTTCTGCACGCCTGGAAGGCCGGGCCGCAGACAGTAGAGCTGCGCAGGCAGCTGGTGGCGATGAGAGACGGCGGCGTCTACGTGCTATCGGTACCGACCGCGCCGTTGCGCTGTCCGCCTGGCCCGTATGAGCGCACCTGCCAGGTCGCGAGCTACTTCAAGCGGGCAAAGCCGCGTTCGAAGGTGCTGGTGCTCGACGCCAATCCGGACGTGATGTCGAAGGGGCCGCTGTTCAAGCGCGCGTGGGAAGATCTCTACAAGGGCATCGTCGAGTACCGCCCAGGACAGAAGGCCGTCGGCATCGATGCCGGAGGCATGGCAGTGAAACTGGAGTTCGACAGTATCCGCGGCGACGTGCTCAACGTCGTCCCGCCGCAGCGGGCCGGCGACATCGCAGTGAAAGCGGGCCTGATCACCCACAACAACCGCTGGTGCGACGTCGACTGGCGCACGCTCGAGTCCAAGGCGGTCAAGGGCGTGCACGTGCTAGGCGATTCGACGCTGTCGGCCTCCGCCATGCCGAAATCCGGACACATGGCCAATCAGCACGCGAAGGTATGCGCCGACGCCGTGGTTGCGCTCCTCGATGGCCGCGAGCCCAGTCCCAGCCCGGTGATGAACAGCACCTGCTACAGCTTCGTGTCCGACAAGGAAGCGATTCATGTCGCGTCCGTGCACCAATGGGACGCCGGCCAGGGCACGCTCCTTCCAGTGAAGGGCGCGGGCGGCGTCTCCAGCGCTCGCTCCGAGCTCGAGGGCCAGTACGCCTGGTCCTGGGCGCAGAACATCTGGGCCGATATGCTGGGCTAGCGCCCAGTGCTGCCGAAGCCGCCCGCGCCGCGCGAGCTGCCGGCGAACTCTTCGACCACTTCGAACTCGACCTGGACCACCGGGACCACCACCAGTTGCGCGATGCGGTCGAGCGGCTGGATGGTGAACGCGCTCTTGCCGCGGTTCCACACCGAGACCAGCACTTCGCCCTGATAGTCGGAATCGATCAAGCCGACCAGGTTGCCGAGGACGATACCGTGCTTCGAGCCAAGACCGGACCGCGGCAGGACTATCGCTGCATACCCAGGATCGCCGAGATGAATCGCAATCCCCGCGCGCACCAGGTGGCTGTCTCCGGCATGCAGCGTGAGCGGCGCATCGATGCAGGCGCGCAGGTCCAGGCCGGCGGCTCCGGCCGTCGCGTAATGCGGCCGCATGCTGCGAATCCTCTCGTCGAGGATCTTGACCTCGAGCCTCCTCATCTCTTCTGCGGCAGCATGCCGGCGACGTGCTCGACGAGTTTGCGCGCCAGCTCGAGCTTCGCACCCGTACCGAGCGGATGCTCGCCGCGATCATCGTACAGGACGATCGAGTTCGTATCGGCTCCGAGGGCGTCCTGTGCCAGATTGGCCGCCAGCAAGGGGAGGTTCTTCTTGGCCCGCTTTTCCTTTGCATGCTGGGCGAGCTTCTCGCTCTCGGCGGCGAAGCCGACGCAGAACGGGCCGTCTTTCATTCCCGCCACGTAGGCGAGGATGTCGGGATTCTCGGCGAGCTCGAGGGTCACGGCGCGGCCGTTCGCCCTCTTGATCTTCTGCGCCGAGGGGTTCTTCACCTTGTAATCGGCCACTGCCGCCACGGAGATGAACACGTCGCTCGACGGCGCGCGTTTCTTGACCGCTTCGAACATCTCTTGCGCCGTGCGCACGTCTATCCTCGCCACCCCGGCAGGCGTCGCCAGCGACACCGGGCCGCTCACCAGGGTGACCTCGGCGCCGGCCTCCTGGGCGGCGCGCGCCACCGCGTAGCCCATTTTCCCCGAGCTCGCATTGGTCAGCACGCGGACCGGGTCGACGGGCTCCTCGGTCGGGCCCGCCGTCACGAGCACGCGCTTGCCCGCAAGCCGCTTCGGAGCAAAGAAGGCCTCGATCTCGGCTACGATCTGCGCCGGCTCGAGCATTCGGCCGTAACCGGTTTCGCCGCACGCCTGGTCGCCTGCCGCCGGGCCCTCGATCAGCACGCCGTCGTCGCGCAGCACGCCTAGATTTCGCTGCGTCGCCGCGTTCTCCCATATCTCGACGTTCATTGCCGGCGCGAGCATCAGCGGGCAGCGTCTGGCAACGCAAAGGGTGGAAAGCAGGTCGTTGGCGAGGCCGTGCGCTACTTTCGCCATGAAGTCCGCGCTGGCTGGCGCCACCACGATCAGCTCGCGGTCGCGGGACAGCTCTATGTGGCCCATGGCGTCGGGCACGCGCGGGTCCCACAGCTCGCTCCACACCGGCTGACCGGATAGCGCCTGAAAGGTCACGGGGGTCACGAAGCGCGTCGCGGCCTCGGTCATCGCTACGCGCACGTCGGCGGCGGCGCGGACCAGCAGGCGCACGAGCTCAGCCGCCTTGTAGGCGGCGATTCCGCCGGTGATGCCGAGCAGGATACGCTTGCCTTTCAACATGTCATCGGGCGCGAGCCGGCTGCGTTATCAGGGTAGCCGATTCTAAGGGAAACCCCCGGGTATGGCGATTTCGGACTGGCCCGTCGCCGAACGGCCGCGCGAGCGGCTGCTCGCCAAGGGCGCCAAGCTGCTCAGCGACGCGGAACTGGTCGCGGTGCTCCTGCGAACAGGGGTGCGCGGCAAGAACGCGGTCGAGCTGGCGCGCGACCTCCTGAGCGAATTCGGAGGAGTCACCAAGATGCTCAGCGCCGGGGCTGAGCTCGGACGTGTCAAAGGACTGGGCCCGGCGAAGGCCGCGCAATTCGCCGCCGCCCTCGA
>Ga0209577_10001435_pt1 | contig 23599 bp, 24 predicted proteins | sample GraSoiAngelo_109_FD_185874 | JGI IMG/M metagenome (GOLD analysis project Ga0209577, IMG submission 185874) | Grasslands soil microbial communities from the Angelo Coastal Reserve, California, USA - 14_0903_12_20cm (SPAdes) (version 2) | ecosystem: Environmental > Terrestrial > Soil > Grasslands...
TCGAGAAGAACTGGCCCAGACCGTAGCTTCGCGCGACGACTTTTACCGGTCTCTCCGGCAAGAAGCGGAAATTGCTCCTCTCACGAAAGCAAGTCTCACGCGGATTGCGCAACTAACGAGCAAAACAAACCAGTTCAATCTGACCAGCCGGCGGTACACAGAACAACAGATTTCGGAGATGGTTTCGTCGCCGGGCTGCGACTGTTTCTCGATCCGCGTGCGTGATCGGTTCGGAGACAATGGCCTGGTGGGAGTGGCCATCACGCGGTTCGAGGGCCAGCGGTGTGAAATTGACACCTTGGTTCTAAGCTGCAGAGTGATAGGGCGCACCGTTGAAACGGCATTTCTGTCTTTTATCGCCGATCATGCACGCAAACTCGGTGCCCGCAGGCTCCGGGGCTGGTTCCTGCCGACCACAAAGAACGCCCCGGCAAGAGACTTTTATGCGAGCCACAGCTTCACTCCTCTGGAGCAAAACGGCAAGGGCATCCTGTGGGAGCTTAATCTCAGCCAAGTGCCAGTGTCATGCCCTGAGTGGGTTAAGGTTACCGTACGGAACGGAGACAGATAAGGTATGACTTCGCCACTGTTCGAGCGCGTTCGCGGAATTGCTGAGAACGTTCTGAAACTTCCTGGCAGCCAGATCACTGCGCAATCCTCTCCCGAGACGATTGCATCGTGGGACTCCGTCCAGCACCTCAATCTGATCCTTGCGTTAGAGCAAGAGTTTGGATGCCAGTTCGAGCCCGAAGAGATCGATCAGATGAACAGCATCGATCGAATCCACAGCGTTGTCCAAAACAAGCTCAACCACGGTTCCTAGTGCCTCTTATGGCAATCTCCATTAAGTCTTATACAGAAGAATGGATTCCTGCCGTTAAGGCTTTCAACCAGCGCCTGGCTACAGGAGGCGTACCCAGCGAATTCCATTTCCCCGAAAAGGACGTCCCCAGTTGGCTGCCGAAACGCGACGGCCGCCGCATTTACCAAGAGTTTTACCTGGCGCTCGAGGGGCAGGAAGTTCGCGGCGCATTCATTTTGAAAACTCAAGACTTCTCAGTGCGCGGCAAAATCCAGGTGGTTGCTTTTTACCATTTGCCGATTTCAGAAGGAATAATTAACAAGCGGTACTCCAGCGTGGGCGTCCATATGCTTAGAAGTGCCACGAAAGCGGCCCCTTTACTGTTTTGCCTGGGCATGGGGGGCTTCGATCGCCCTCTGCCTCAAATGTTGAGGGCGATGGGCTGGAATCTGCATGCATTGCCCTTCTATTTCAGAGTCCTTCATCCGGCAAATTTCCTGCGCCAGATCGCGCCCTTGCGGCAGACACCCGGGAGACGTTTCCTGGCCGATTTGGCCGCACTTACCGGAACGGGTTGGATCGGGATCAACATCCTGCAGAGATTTCACGCTGCCCGACACGATCAGTTCACCAAAACTGAATTGGTGGGCAGGTTTGGAAACTGGGCCGATGAATTGTGGGAGCGGTGCCATTCCCATTACATGCTGATTGCTTGCCGGGACAGTACAAATCTCAACATCTTGTATCCGACGAACAAGAACTTCTTGTGCCTCAAAGTAACCCGCGACAAAGAGGTGCTGGGCTGCGTGGTAATGCTCGATACAAAGATGCAGAATAACAGATACTTTGGGTGTTTACGGGTTGGGGCGATAGCAGACTGTCTCGCTTCTCCCGAGAATGCCGGTACTGTGATCCAAGCGGCGACTCGGTTTCTGGAGGATCGGGGGGTCGACCTGATTGTCTCGAATCAATCCCATGTTGCCTGGACCGAAGCGTTGAAGTCGGCGGGATTTCTCAAGGGACCGTCAAACTTCATCGTTGCAACATCGAAGCCGCTCAGCCAATTGATTTTCCCTTTCGAGTCGAACCAAAACCAGCTGTTCTTTATGCGCGGGGACGGCGACGGCCCGGTAAACCTGTGAACATGGAGCAGCCACCAAGCGAGTCTCGCATGAGTGCTCGAAGCATCGTGCACCTGATGTACCACGAAATCGAGTTGCCCGGCAGGCCCATGTGTCAGTCGGAGCTGGGCTACGTGAGGTACATCGTTTCGGAAGCAGATTTCCGCGCGCAGCTTCAGTGGCTGCAGAGCGCGGGATGGCGAGGGATGAGTGTCCCGGAAGCGCTCAAATATCCGGATGGGTTGGGAGTTGCGATAACATTCGACGATGGCTGTGAAACCGATCTGCTAACCACAGCGCCCTTGTTCAAGGCGGCTGCGTTCAACGCGACCTTCTACATAACGGTCGGCTTCCTGGGGAAGCCCGGTTATCTTTCGACAGACGAACTTCGAAGCCTCAGTGATTGGGGTTTCGACATCGGCTGCCATTCCATGACTCACGCCTATCTTTCGGACTTAGACCTTAAAGGCTTGCGGAGGGAGCTGATCGAACCAAAACTCCGTTTGGAACAGATAACGGGCCAGGCGGTGGAGCACTTCTCTTGTCCCGGGGGCCGGTGGGATCGTCGGGTCGCCGAACTGGCGCGTGAAGCGGGATACAAGTCGGTGGCCACTAGCCGGAACTTCGCAAATTCCATCCGCACCGATCCTTTCTCTTTGGGGCGCGTAGCCGTGATGCGAGATACTCCACTCAGTGTTTTTCAGCGAATCTGTCGGGGTGGCGGCTTATGGCAGCGCCAAGTAGCGGATCTGACCCGAGCAACAGCAAAAAAGCTCATGGGCAACACTGGGTATGACGCTCTACGCGGGCTGTTGCTGAGTCGGGGAAAAACAGCTAATGGCTGAGTCGTCCCTACCGCAATGCCCATCACCAAATCGTGGGCTATCGGCACCGTTTGGCCCTGGTCAACTGTGCGAACGGGGCTGTCCGTGCCTCTCGATGGAAGCCTACGGGTCCGGACATAACGAATACGCCGCCGGTCAGCACTTGGTGCGCCAAGCCATCGACCTGTTGCAGGCCCGCCCGCAAGGAGACTTTCCAGAACTGTTGCCCGCAGTATAAAAACAATTCCGTTCCCGGCCTCCCCAACTGATCTTGGGTTTGTTTCCGCTCCTAGACCGCGCAATTTGACACAGACTCACGATCCATACTCTGCAGCGGTTATCCGCCAGGCTCCATGAGGTTACTGTACTTCACCGCACATCAGATTTGGCCCATCAATACCGGTGCCCGACTGCGCGACTATCAGTTGGCACGGCGGTTGGCCGCGCGCTTCTCAGTCACGTTTGTCGAAATGCGCCACGCTGGAGAAGGGCACACCATGCCCCCAGACGGTTCTGGCTTGGCGAGTGTCGTCACGCTGTATAAGGGCCGTACCTACTCTGCATTTAAAATCCTGCGTGGCCTGGCAGGCCCTACGCCGGTGACCGTGTTGAATTGTTGGTCGCTCCGATTGGCTTCAGAATTGGCGGATGTCCTACGGTCGCGCCAGTTCGACACAGTGCAGATCGAGGGGATGCAGCTGATGAAGTATCTGCCGGTCATCGGGCAAGGGCCGGGATGCCCAGCTACCGTGGTCGACTGGCACAATATTGAATCCGAACTGATGTGGCGTTATGCGAAAACCGCCGGCAACCCGCTCAAGAGAGTGGCGGCCTGGCGGGTGGCGAAACTGATCGAGCGCGCCGAAAACCGACTGCTTGACACGTGCGACACGCACATAGTTACGAGCGAACGTGAGCGGCAAAAGCTGCTTGCACGGCACCCGGGCGCGAACATCCACGTCATACCGAACGGTGTCGACGCCGGCTACTACTCACCGACGCAGATCGCCGAAGCCCGCCGCCGGACCGGCCAATGCGACTCGAAACGAACCATTCTGTTTGTCGGCTCTATGGACTATCACGCCAACATCGACGCGGTGACCTGGTTTTCGCAGGCAGTATGGCCGGAGATAGCCCGCAATCACCCTGACCTCAAATTTACAATCGTAGGCCGCGATCCGGCGCCCGAGGTCCGTGCCTTGGCCTCGGATCGGATCCGTGTAATAGGCACTGTTGACGATGTTCGCCCTTTCTATGCTTCTGCCGTAGCGGTAGTCGTGCCGCTTCGGTCTGGCAGCGGTACGAGGCTGAAGATTCTGGAGGCAATGGCCGCTGGGGTCGCGGTGGTGTCCACACGCCTGGGGGCCGAAGGGATAGACGCTGAGAACGATGTCCACCTGTTGTTGGCTGACAGCGGCCCGGAAATCGCGGCGGCGGTTGGGCGCGTCGTCTCATCGGCCGAAACGCGAGCTCGGCTCTCCGCCGCTGCGCGGGCCTTCGTCGTCAGCCGCTACGACTGGACCGTTGTCAGCGAGCAGCTCTGCCGGATCCACTGTGACCTCGTGCGTCCGCGGCAACTCAGCTCTTTCCCCAAGGGGCTATGAGCCGTGCACACCATTCGCGTTCTGGCGATGGTCGAGGCCCACTCCATTAGCGGATCGGCGAAAGCCGTTCTGGAATTCGCCAAGGAAGCAATCCGCGGGCAGACAGCTCTGCCACGAGTGGACCTTTCCATCATGACCTTCAGTCGGGGTCCAGTCGAAAATAGCTTCACCGCAGCGATCCGAAATACCGGCGTGCCACTTGATATCGTCTCTGAGAGCGGCCGGTTCGACACGGGCGTCATCCCGCAATTACGCGCTCTCGTAGAAAACCGGCCTACCGATCTCGTCTGGTCTAACGGCGTAAAATCGCATTTTTTGGTTCGGTGGACAGGCTTGAACCGGTCCCGTGGCTGGGTCGCATTTCACCACGGATATACAACGACCGACATGAAGATGCGGATTTACAATCGACTGGACGGGTGGTCACTGAAGGCCGCAGATGCAGTTCTGACAAGCTCCTGCGCATTCGTCAAAGAACTCGAACGAAAGAGTGTCCACTCCAGCCGCATTCACGTTCAGCACATGCCGATTCGTCCGTTCGCGCCGGTTCCGGAGGCGCGGATATCCGCACTACGCCGCCAACTCGGGCTGGATAGTCGAACAAAAGTAGTGTTGAGCGTCGGACGCCTTTCGCGCGAAAAGGGACACGCAGACCTTATCCGGGCATTTCCAGGAGTGCGCGAACTGCTAGGCTCCGTTCCAGTGCGGCTAGTGTTGGTCGGAGAAGGCCCAGAGCGGTCCAGAATCGAGGAGCTCTGCCGCAGCCTGTGCCTGACCAATGCCGTGACTCTGGCCGGGCAGCAGGACGACCCCAACCCCTATTACGCGATTGCCGACGTATTTGCATTACCCTCTCACAGCGAGGGATCCCCCAATGTCCTTCTCGAAGCCATGGCCGCCGGTATCCCGGTGGTGGCAACAGCGGTTGGCGGGGTTCCAGAACTTGCCTCTAACGGAAGGGATGCTTTGCTGGTGAACAAGCATGACAGGGCTGGTTTGGCTTCCGCGGTCGCCCAACTCATCCTGGATCACGCTCTCAGCGACCGTCTGGTGTCATTGGCTCGCCAGATTGTCTTGCGGAAAACCCCGGAAGCCTATTTCCAATCGATCGTTTCCGTTTTCAATGGCGCCTTGCGACGATGATGGCCGGGGATCGACTACGGCCTGCGATTGGAGGAGCCAGCACAATCCCCGCAAATCCGATCCCAATCCTGCTAACAGTGAGGGAGCTTCACCACGGTGGGATCGAGCGGGACGTAACGAAGATTGCGATTCAGCTCGATCGTTCGCGATTTGAGCCGCACGTCGCCAGCTACCACGCCGAAGGGATGAGATTCGAGGAGCTCAGCCGTGCGGGTGTTCCTGTCCTTCATCTGCATGTATCTTCTCTGAAGTCGCCAACTGCTCTGTGCGCGGCGATGCGGATGCGGCGGTATATCCGGGAGCATGCGATTCGCCTCGTACATGCCTGGGATCCGAGCGCCGTATTCGCGGTGCCGCTGGCGCGGAGCCTGCGCGTGCCGGTGGTTCTTTCGAGCCTGCTCGGCAGCCGAGATCTGCTCGACCAGCGTACTCGCCGCCAAGTGCGGTGGACGGACCGCATGGTGGATGCTGTAGTGGTCAACTGCGAGGCCATGCGCCGCCACATGATCGACGAACAAGTCCGGGATGAGCGAATCGAAGTCTGCTATAACGGCATCGACACCGCCGAGTTCTACCCAGCGCCGACGCCTAAGCCCACTCCCGTCGCGGATGCTTCGCTTCTTATTGGAGCGGTCTGCGTGCTGCGCCCGGAAAAGGCTCTCGATTTGTTGCAGGAATCGTTTGCCCGCATCCGGCATCTACAGCCTGGCATGAAGTTGCTCATTGTGGGAAGCGGGCCGGAACTTCCGCGATTGCAGATCAACGGCCAACGCTTAGGAATCCAAAACGATTGCGTGTTCGAGCCCGCCACGTCACAGGTGCCTCAATATCTCCGCGCTCTCGATATTTTTGTGCTGTGTTCTCGTTCGGAGGCCTTTTCCAATACACTGCTCGAAGCAATGGCTTGTGGCTGCTGCGCGGTCGGATCGCAAGTCGGGGGCACTCCGGAGCTGATCGGAAACGATGAACGCGGTCTGCTCTTCCGACCGGGCGATGCCGGCGATCTCGCCGAAAAATTGACTACTCTCATCGGCAACGAACGACTCCGACGTGAATTTGGAACTCGTGCTGCGGACTTTGCGAAAACAAGACTCAGTATCGAAATCGCAGCCGAGCGCATGGCGGAAATCTACGAAATGATGCTGCGGCGGAAAACAGCGTGGCTAAATCATTGAATGTACCAATACCTCTGGTTATCGTGGCAGGCGCCCGGCCTAATTTCTTGAAGGTCGCGCCCATGATGGACGTTCTTTCGCGCGATCCGGATTTTGCCCCTATCCTGGTTCACACCGGCCAGCACTATGACCACAACATGTCGGGACAGTTCTTTCAAGATCTCGGCCTGCCGGAGGCTCATTATTATCTTGAGGCCGGCTCTGGCAGCCATGCACACAAACGGCCGACATCCGTGAGCGTCTCGGGATCGGCCGTGATCGTTTTGGATTGGTCACCATGCACCGGCCGGCCAACGTTGATAACGACCGGCAGCTCGCCGAGATTCTAGAGGCCCTTTCTGTGATCTCGAGCCATATCCCGCTGTATTGGCCAATGCATCCCAGAATCCTCGCCCGCACTGGAAAGGGCGCAATTCCACTTTCCGGCCAGATCCATATCGTGGAGCCCCTGGGCTATTTCGACTTCCTCTGCCTGCAGGCGAGCAGCGCCATGGTGCTGACCGATTCCGGCGGGATTCAGGAAGAGACCACCGTGCTGGGCGTTCCCTGCCTGACCCTGCGCGACAAGACTGAACGGCCGGCCACGATCGAGTACGGTACCAACCGGCTGGCCGGAACGCGCAAAGAGACCATTCTCGAAGCCTGGAACCAGAGCCTTGCCCATCCCAGAAAGGGGCAGATTCCGCCGTTGTGGGATGGAAAAGCCACCCTGCGATGTCATGCCGTGTTGCGGAAATTCCCTTTGTGCCAAAGTGCCGTTGAGTTACAGACCCAATGACCGGGCACCTAGTGCTGATCCTCGCCTACCACTTTCCGCCGGCGAACGCGATAGGCGCGGCGCGGCCCTTCCGCTTCTCGAAATACCTCTCCAGGCTGGGCTACACCTGCCACGCTTTTACTGCCGCTGACCAGGCTGGCCGCGACGACTCGAATACGGAGTACGTGCCGGATCCATTCGCCGCAAATCCGCGACGCGGCCTCGGATGGCAGCTCGAACGAGTGGCCCAGAAGGCGTTATTGCCAGGCGATCTGAACATTAGATGGTCCTACCACGCTTCCCGGGCCGCCCGCGCACACATCCGAGCGCAGCTCGGTGCTCGCGTTACGATTTTCTCGACATTTCCGCCGCTCGGGCCGCATCTTGCCGCCTGGCAACTGGCTAGGAGCGAACGCGTGCCTTGGATTGCCGACTTTCGCGATCCCCTTGCGGATATTTGGATAGACCAGGACATCAGCTGTTACCAGAAACAAGCGTATCAATGGTTGGAAAGTGCCCTGGTGCGAAGGGCGGATGCGGTGATTGTCAATACCGACGCTGCCAAGGTTAGATGGCAGGAGAAGTTCCCATCCCTCAACGACAGAATCCACTTGATTTGGAACGGATTCGATCCGGAGGAGCGTATCCAGCCGCTTCCTGTTCCACCGCGAGATTACAAGCTACTGAGCCATACCGGCGAGTTATACAACGGACGCAACGTGGCACCGATTCTCGAATCACTAGCGCGCTTGATTGCAGCGGGGCGGCTCGCCGCCGAGAGTGTACGTGTGCGCTTGATTGGTCCGGTTCAACCCGATTCCATCCCTGGTCCGGAGTTCATTCATCGGGCGAAGACCGAAGGCTGGCTGGACCTTGTGACCGAGCAAATGCCCCAGTGGGAAGCACGCCAAATCGCACAGACCTCCGACGGCCTATTGCTGTTGCAGCCACAATCCGCCGTTCAGGTTCCCGGGAAGCTCTTCGAATATCTGAAGATCGGGCGGCCAATTCTGGCCTTCATTCAACCGAATTCTCCTGCAGAGCACCTTCTCAAGGGAAGCGGCGTGCCTTATCGGTGCGTGTACCCTGGCAGCTCTCCCGAGGCGATTGACGACGCCGTGGCCGGCTTTTTCGATCTTCCGTCCACGGCGGTGGCTCCCAGCCCGTGGTTTGAAGAGCAGTTCAACGCCGAGCATCAGACGCGGATGCTCGATGCTCTCATCCGCTCCTTGGACAGCAACCCAATGAGGGCCGCAAGCTCCTAGCCTGGACTTCTCGCCCCCAGCACACGAACTCGTGCCGGCGTCGGGACGAGTTGCGATATGCAATGGCTCGAAACGGTTTGGTCTGTCGACCACCTCGCGATTGTTTTCTCCAGACATGGGCCGATTTGTCCGACGCCGCGACGGGGTCTCCTTGAGAGCTCTCTACGCAATTCTCAGAGTTGTCAGTCGAGGTTGCACAACGAGAGCACGTAATTGAGGATTGGTGAGGCGCAAAGAGTCCTGATGGATCAAGTCTTTGGGCGCAGCCTTCGTGAGCATTACTGGGCTGCGGGCCAGGTGTGGCGTCGCCTTGCTCTCTTGCGACTCCCCGTCAATCGCGCCTTTGCGCAAGTTGTGCGTACAGATCTTGGGCGCGCTCTGCTTGGCACCATCCGTCCGATCACTGGCGAGACGAAGGAGCGGGCCCACGCTGCAGTGGATTGGATTCTGCGCGCTCAAGCGGCTGGCAGCGATGGCGGAGTATCTCTTGGGTATTTCCCTTGCGACACCGAGAATGGTTGGCGCCCCTCCTATCCCGAAACGACCGGTTACATCATCACCTCTTTGCTGGAGTTTGCCCGGCGGTACCAAAATGCAACCGCAAGCGAGCAGGCGCTGCGAATGGCGAATTGGGAAATAGATGTTCAGATGCCTAGTGGGGCCGTCCAGGGCGGCCCGGTGTGTCCTCCCGAAAAACAGACGCCCACCGCATTCAATACAGGTATGGTTCTGGACGGATGGATCAGCGCCTATCAATTCAGCAAGGACGATCGCTTCCTCGAAGCAGCTGTGCGGGCTGCCGAATGGTTGGCTAGGGACCTGAACGAAGACGGCTATTTTCGAACTAATGGGCAGTTCGTTGAACCCGGGCGGATAAAAACCTACAACGTCCTCTGTGCGTGGGCGTTGTATCGACTCGGGGAACTCGTCACGGGCAGCTGCTGGCAAACTGCAGCGATCCGCGCCGTGGAAGCGGCCCGTCGCCAACAACGAGCGAACGGATGGTTTGCAAACAATTGCCTGACTTGCTCTGAGGCGCCCTTGCTTCACACGATCGGCTACACGCTGCAGGGTACGCTTGAAGTTGGCATCGCCGCAGGGCGCGCGGACTTCGTTGAGGCGTCGCAGCGGGGCGTGGATGCCCTTCTGCCGCACATAGACGCCGGTGGATTTGTGCCCGGCCGTTTCTTCTCGGACTGGAGCCCCGCGTGTTTCTCCTCTTGTCTCACGGGTGCGGCGCAGCTCGCTGTAGTCTGCTATCGTCTCTCCGAGCACCTAGGCGATCATCGCTACTGGCTCGCAGCGGAGCGCTTGCTGAATTATCTGAAGCCACTACAACTCCTCAATTCTCCCAACCCCGGGCTCAATGGTGCATTGCCCGGTTCATTCCCCATTTTCGGCGGATATATGACCGCGGGTTACCCAAATTGGGCTACCAAGTATTTTCTCGATGCGCTTCTGCAGCAGGATCGCCTCGCGGAGAAATGATGCTTTCCTGGTTGCCATCGAACTTCAAGCGCAAGGCGAAGTCCCGTTGGAAAAGCCTGCGCATTGCCATTTCCAGAAAGAGCCGGGGCTTTTCGAAGCGACAGCTCGTACAGATGCTGCAACAATTGGGAGTAAAGCCTGGTGACACGCTGTTGGTCCACAGTTCCCTCGACCAGTTCAGCGCATTCCTGGGTAAACCAACAGACATCCTCCTAGCCCTTCAGGAAGCGATCGGCCCCAATGGCACGCTTCTGATGCCTACACTTCCCTTCACTGGCAGCGCCATAGAGTACATCCGCACGCCGCGCGTCTTCGACGTCCGAAGAACTCCATCGCAGACGGGGCTGTTGAGCGAGTTGCTTCGCCGTTCCCCCGGGACAATTCGGAGTGTACACCCGACACACGCGGTCGCGGCCTGGGGCGCCCACGCCAGCGAAATGGTCCACGACCACCACGCGGCGTCCATGCCTTGCGGGCGACAGACTCCCTACGGGCGGCTGCTCAATCATGCGGGCAAGCTTCTGTTTCTAGGCGCAGACATTAGCGCGATGACCTTCTTTCACACCGTGGAGGAGATCCTCGAGCCTCTGATGCCGTTCTCTCCCTTTACCAGGGAAGTATTTTCACTGGAAAGCCGCGATGGGCAGGGAAACGCGATGATCACGCAAACGCGATTGTTCGAGCCGAAGTACTCCCAGTGCCGCAACCTCGAGAGGCTTGTCCGGGAACTGAAGTGCCGAGGGTGGTGGTTCGAGGCACGCCGGGGAGGGCTAAAGGCGATTCTCGTGAACGCCGATCAAGTTTTGGACGTATGCTCAGCATTAGGTAAGCGAGGGATTTTCTGTTATGACGTCTAGCTCAGACACTCCAACCTTCACCCGAAGTGCATTCCTTTCGGCATTATCAGATCGCTGATAAGTTTTCACCAATCCGAGCAGCCCGCAGGAGGGGTCAGCGGGCAACCGGTGCCCCTATGCCGACTTTTTCCCGTTATGTCGATTTATTTTGCGCGCCTATATAGATGATGTTTGCAGCGTAGAATCGGACCCGAGGATAACGCTCGGAAGTTTCTCTGACCGCATGATCGGATAAGTCAACGCCCGTTGTCGGCCCGAACTGTGCCAAAACCTCCTGCCCCGCAGCCAAGATGCCTCCGTTGGTCGTAAATATTCCTTTTGAGTTTCGCAGAGATTCATGTATCCACCTCCCACTTAGCGGATTCAGCTATCAAAGCGTTGTGACTTGCGCCATCGCCGGCGAGCTGTAAATACTTTTCATATGTGTTTTTCCAGGTCAAATTGTTCCTAATGTAGTCGCGGAACGATGTTGCGATTCGCTGCGCTTTTTCTGGATGCGTAAGAAGGTCGATCATGGCCTCCGCGAGAGCATGCTCGTCGTCGACATCCACCAGCCGCCCCGTAACCCCGTCGGAGATCAGTTCACTCGTGCCGGCACTTCGCGTACAGATCACCGGCAAACCAGCTGCACCGGCCTCAATTGCAGCCAGGGGATGACCTTCCCGACGCGAAGCTAGAACGAAAAGTTGTGCCTGGGCCAGAAATGCGGGGATGCGTTTGTGAGGGACATCTTTGTACATGAAGACCCGTTCCCCCAACGACAGTGTATCAATTAACTGTCGCGTCCTCTTGAATTCCGGGCCATCCTGCCCCACTATGATCAGACGCACGTTCGGGACGTCTTTCACGACAAGCGAGAAGGCCTGCACCAGAACATCGTGACCTTTGCGTGTCGAGAACACGCCGACGCTCATGATTGTCGGTCCCGTTTGTGCTGGGGGTAGCGGTCCCTGATCACGATTGGGAGATGCAAACATTCCAAGGTCGACGCCGTTGTATATCGTTGTGAGTTTATCTGCGACCCTGGGTTCCAGAGTCAGAAGTTCTGTACCAAGGCTGTTTGACACCACAACAATTCGGTCTGCATGTCGCAGTAGAATCCCCCATAGGTGCCGCTCCAGTCCTGTAGTACACAACGCGTCCCTGACATCACTATTATGAAACGAAAGCACGATCTTGCCGTCGAATTGGCAGAACCTTTTTAAGGCTAAGAAGGTAAGTGAACTGAGGTCCGGAAAGTGCGGGTTGATAATCTTTATGTTGTATCGATTGACTATCGACCTTAGCTCCTGACACCTGAAGGGAAGCCGGCAAATGAAGGACAATAGAGCCCGGAGGGGGTACCGACCATCCAAAGGGCCCGCGATATCGAGAGCAATTTGTTTTATCGCTTCCGGGACAGGTTCGGAATCTCCTTTCGAATCTCGCGGCGTAATCAACAGGGGAGAAAACACACCCCCCTCCCTAAGGCAGCGGATGAGGCTCCTCACGACGTGATTCACGCCCCCCGGGGGTTGGACAGACCAGGGCAAAACTAGCAACCAGCCCGGGGCGGCTTGCCCAGAAGCTTCGTGAAACCCGTTCGGTCTGCCGTTGCCTCTCGAGGGCACGCGTAATCCTTCCGTCAAATGGCATCGCAAAGCCTTACAAGGTATGGCCGAACAGTAGTGCTTTTCTTGAAGCAATTCAAGTCCCCGGACTAGGACAAACGGAAAATGGGTCGGGCTCGCCTCCTGATAAGCGGGGTCTTCGTGAACTGGACGGCTGTTGCCGTTTCCGGCATGGTTTCTTTCCTGCTCTCTCCATTCGTGGTTCATCGTCTTGGAAATATTGTCTATGGTGTCTGGGTTCTAGCCAATTCCTCCATCGCTTATATGGGTTTGCTCGACCTGGGGATGCGGGGCGCTGTGGGGTATTTTGTGGCGAAGTATCAGGCCCGAGGAGACCACCTCGAATCGAGTCGCGCCGTCTCGGCTGCTCTTGGGTTTCGGATCTTGATCAGCCTGTTGGTGGTAACGGCTGGTCTCATTCTTGCGGCACTAGCGGCCAAAATCTTTCGCATACCTTCCGATATGTGGCAGGCAGCTCAGTGGGCTATCTTCATAACCGGCCTCAACCTGTCTCTAAACCTTATCGTCGGAGTATTCGGCGGGGTGCTCACGGCTTTACAGCGCTTCGATTTGGCGAGTGGATTAGTGATCGCTCAGACGTTAATCAGCGCCGCGGGCACTGTATGGGTACTTGATAGCGGGTATGGGATCGTTTCCCTGGCCGTCATGCACCTGACAGTGTCGCTCGTCATCGGCACTGTGACGATCATTCTCTGCTTTCGAGTTTACCCGGAACTCCACCTCAGCTTTGGCCTCGCGAACAGAGGCATTCTTCCCGAACTTTGGCGGTATAGCTTTTATCTATTTGTGATCGCAGCCACAAGTCAAATCATTTATTATACCGACAATCTAGTTGTGGGCGCGTTCCTGTCTGCCGGTGCAGTGACCCTTTACGCGATCGCCGGGCGGTTTATCGAGTACTTGGGACAGCTTGTCGCATCGCTCGCTCAGACGTTCATGCCGGCGGCGAGTAACTTGGCTGAACGGAATCAGCGCGATCAGTTGCAGCGGTTGCTGATCCAAGGGACCAGAGCCGCGCTTTTTGTTTCCCTACCTGTAGGTTGGGTGTTGTTCTTTCGAAGCTTCACTTTCATTGGTTTGTGGATGGGGCCGCAATACGCGCAACCTTCCGGGCGAATACTTCGGATCTTGCTTCTGTCAACCCTTCCCCATGCTGGCAATCGCGTCGCCGGCAACATCGCCTTTGGTTTGGGTAAAAACAAGCCATTCGCTCTGTGGCAGTCGTGCGAGGCGGTTGCTAATCTAACCCTGAGCATTTACCTGGTCCGGAAAATCGGACTAGACGGAGTGGCTTGGGGCACAGTGCTCCCTAGCCTGGTCAGCCAAATTGTGCTATGGCCGCGATATATATCCAAGCTCTTGGACCTGACGGTTTGGAGCTATTTCCGGGAATGTTGGATACGGCCTGCTCTGGCCTCCGCACCATTTTGCGTTGCGTGCCTTTGGACAGATCATTACTGGAGCGCAACTAGCATGGTCCACTTTTTTCTCCAAATTGCAGCACTGCTGCCTCTAATACCCCTAGGCATAATCTTATTCTTCTGGAAGGAGGTGAATTGGCAGTTACGGAGCCAGGAAAGTTTTATTCGGCGCACATTGTCAGGCAAGCTGCACTCAGATGCGACATCACTGGGGCCCGCTAGAGGCCAAGCGGAGAGACGAGTGGCTGGAGCGATTAAGTAGCCTCCGGGAGGAGTTTGGACGCCCTCCAGTATCTCCAGGGAGCCTGCGAAACTTGTACGGTCGACAACACGCACGTAGTGGTGTTGAAGGGCACGGGCCGGGACATGGTGCCGGTGCCGAAGAGGTCTTCGCCGACCGCTACGGATTCCGCGTCTAAGCTCATGAGAAAGGAGACGCCAATCGCTCGGCTGGCGTCGAGAGAAGCTTCCTCTGGCGCCTGGCGGTTCTTCTCAGTCCCGAAATCTGCGGCCGGCCAACCAGTGGTGCGATAAGGTTAATGCCAGGTTCTGCGACGATCTCAAGGCCAGTCCGCGCGAGTTGGTTCGCCATCGAGCAGCCCCACCTGAAATCCCTGCCGATGTGGGTCCATCTTCTCCACCTGAGAAGCTGGGAACGAAGGGGAAACTGCGATTGCCAGTTTCACGCTCGGCCTCCCTCCCACAATGTTTGTTAGTTACTATTGGGGTGTTATCTGTAGAGATGATACAACACCGATGTTACCCGTGGGCATATCCCAAATGACGAAGGACAACTTGTTGTCGCTGCCTACGGTCACTGTGGCTGTAAACGTGTAAGGCTTGTGGTTGCCTCCAGCATCAGCAAGCAAGTCTACATTGTCAGCTAGAATTTGTCCTTGTGCTCCCAATTTCACGACAACCGGCCCAAGCCCGAAATTCGTCCCCAGTCTGTACGTGATCTGGTAGGTGCCAGCGGGCACCCTGAAATCCATGTGTATGTCGTTGAATCTATACATCATGTAGGACCACAATTGACTGTCGGTAATGTTGGGGAACGATGGATCAAAATTGCAGCAGCCTAGGTCGTCTTCAATGTTGGAAACTCCAGTTCTGCTTGTCCAGGTATGACCGGATGAATCGACATAGTCTGCGTTGGAAGATGGCATGACGCGGATAGAGCCAGTTGGGAATATCGTGATGGTCATCGAAGCTGCAACCGATGAGTTCACGACACTGGTTGCGGTCACGGTTGTGGTTGTCGGCGACGCTATGCTTGACGGAGCCGTGTACAGCCCTCCGCTCGTCAGCGTGCCGACCGACGGACTCATGGACCACGTGACACTCCCGATGTTGACAAAGGCCGTGAACTGTTGGGCTGGTGTGCCTGCTTGGATGTAGAGCACATTGTCCGGCAGATTGACCGCCACGCCCTGAAGGACCAAGTCCACGCTCTTTGTGGTTGAGTCAGAAGTAGGGGTGAAGGTTACGATCTCCCGGTTTCTGGTAGTCAAACCGGACCTAGGAGAGACCATCAAGCTGGATTCGTCGACCCACTCCATGTTGCTGGCCAAATGAGCATTAGCCACCTCCCGGAAGGCGTTGACGTAATTGGCGGGCCATCTGCTGCGCTCCAGGCTGATCGGCCAACTGTTCCCTCCATCCGCATTGATGATTCCGTACTGCTTAAGCTGAGTCATGAGAATCTGGGCGATTGCTGAGTAAGAAGAGATGTCAAAGCTCGCCTTCAATCGCGCACGCGCTCCGAACGGAAGAAATGATCCGTCACTTGCAAACGTCGTCGCAGGCCAAAGGTTGCAACTGCACTCAAGGCCTAGGCCAAAAGTAACCCGGAGGGCGTGATTGATAGTTCCACCAGTAGCCACGGCCTGTTCTAGCTCCTGTTGGCCGATTTGAAGGGGCATGAGTAGGAGGCCTGCGGCATCAGTGCTGGATGCTGGCAAGTCATAAGAATAGCTAAGATACTTGACTCCGCTTTGCGAGTTGCATGCGGGGCAACTGCCGTTCAAGCCTACCGCATAATATTGGTAAAACTCTTCAAACTCCCCTGTGCTTGTGTCGATCGCCTCCAGGTGATGATCCGGCCGCGAATTTGTTTGTGCACTGAACCATCCGGATTCAATCGTGGCCGTTGGAAAGCTGGGAACCTCGAATTGTCCGTTACTTCCTGGGGTGTAGTAGAAGACCATGTTCTGCTTTGGCGTTGGCGTTATGTAGTTGGTTGGAAAATCGTATGAATAGCTTGGCCCTGCATTGGGCCCAAGCATGGTCTGCCAAGTCGAATTGTTCGAGTTCAAGGGTAGGGAGTCGATTCGCGTGTTGTAGATGTGGTTGTTCGGCAGCAGCTGGAAGCCTCCATAAGAATGCTGCGCCGTGACAGTGGCAGGCGCGGTATAGAGTCCGGTGCTGGCATTGATGCTTCCCTTACAGGTGGTGGCCGCCCCAGCCGAGTCCGTTCCCGAGCATGACCAGGTGCCCGGCGCGTCTGCACTAAACTGGAAGGTGGTTCCCTGATTGACTGCCGGAGGAGTCGAATTAGTTGTGATGTCCTGACCAGAAGCCGGGGGCCTGGTGCCGGGCTGGGAAACCGCCGGAACGGCCCTAGTCGCTGAACCGACGCATCCTGACAGGGTGACGGTTCCCACTAAAACGATAACTAACATACCGAAAGCAAGTAATTTACCATCACCTGGAGCGTTGCTGTAGCAGCCGTGGCTAGGCGCAAGAGTACTCATAAATACGGGCAGCTTACGCCCCGCGCAAGATGGCCTAAACTGGTCAGAGGGACAGGTGTTGACCGAAGCGTCACGTTAACCGTGGCCACGCGGCCGGAGGGGTTGCATCTCCTGCAGGCCGGTCGTCACGCACATAGGTCCAACAGGCGTCCCAGCTTGGTTCTTCCCACCGGGCGCCAGCACCGCAACTGGCTGCAACTGCTCGATCTGCCCCTCCACCTTCTCCGACTTGCGCCCGAACAGCATCCGCCGCAGCTTGCGATGAGCAGCTTCAACTGCTCGATCTCCGCCTCGCGTGAAGACAACTGCTCGCGCTCGAAAAGAATCTGCTCGTGCTCGGAGAGGATTAGCGTTCTCAGTGCGGCGGAATCGAGTGTGTCCAGATCAGGAAAGGCTGCACGCCATGTCATCGTGAGCCCAGTATGCCAGAAACTTTTTCACCCGCAAGAAAAATGCGCGCGAAAAATAGAAAAACAGCAAAGAAAATTGCGCAATCGAAAAACGGCGGTAGCGCACACCGCCATTTGCGGCGCATAGTGCGTACCGGATTGCCGCCAGTCGATCCATGGGAGCCCCACCACGACGAGTCCGACGATCGCTTCGACCTCGTGGGTGGCAGTTTCTTAGCTCACATCTACAAATCCTTGATGACAGCTGGCCCCCGAACGTTCTTTGCCCATACTGCTCCGCAGTCAAGTCACTAAGAAAAAGGCGTTAAGCCAGAGCTCATCGGATGCGACAGTTTAGAGGATCAATTGCTAAAATACTTAAGCTGCACGTAACTTGTAGGGAAATTCCTCCTAAAGAAGCGATCGATATAGGGAGACTGGATTGGGGAAGATTCCAGTTCTGCTGCTGATTTTCGGCGCATTCTTTTCTGCTCTACCCGAAAGGGCTCGGGCGGATTCAGTGATCGTTGGCGCGCTCGTCTTTAACGTGGAGTCTTTTGGCTCGCCTGGAACTACGAATTTTGAGATTGATAATTTTACGGGATCTAACAACCTCGGCGTCTTTCCCGTCTCTGACAATTTGGTTTTCTTGAATGCAAACCTTGCTCTCACTTGCGGTAACGCTACCTGTGTTACTGACTTAGGTGGAAGCTCCGCAGCCTTTGTACTTGGGGACATCGCCCCTCCTTCGGCCACGTCTCAGGCATTCTCCGCCTTCGATGAATTTTCCCAAGCGGTTTTTACCGCGAACTTCAACCTAACCAGTCTTGCCCTCACCGATGGCACCACCTTCGAGGGTTCTCCCTCGGTCTCCTTTACACTGCTTCCGTCGTCGGGCCAGTTTCTTGTGGCAGGAGTCGATCAGGGCACGATAAGTGACTCGGCCCCGGTTCACGGAGGGGATCATTACGCCGGAAAATTCCCGGAAGATGGCTCGGGATTCGCCGATGTGGGGGGCCATTTCCTTCCCTACGACGTGGGGAACTTCGACTTCTCCAGCAAGCCTGGGCTGACGAAGTGCGACCAAGAGGAGGCGATCTACTCTCTGAATCAAAACGTACTCAATGCGAGACCGACCACAGCGGAAAAGGAACTGATTGCGGGGTGGTACGCCAACAACAACGGTAGCCGATGCTCCAATGTTGTGCACGTGCTCGACGAGTTCTTTGTACCGAAAAGCTGCCAGGACGCTCAAAGTCAGAATCCCCAGGTAGATATAGTCGGCTTTTACCAGAAGGCGAACTCACGCAGCTGCCGTACTTGTCACGTGGCGATGATCGAGGGCTACAATTTCGACCACTACGCAAATCTGACGAGCGCTAACACCGACAGATTCGCAATTGTTGGCTTCGATAACGGCATCAATATCTGCGGCGGGAGTCTTCACTTTCAGCGAGACCACATGATGCCGAATTCACTGGTGACGTTCAATAGATTTTGGTTGTCGGCCGACCCTAACGCTAACATTACGCCTCTGCCGAACCAGCTCGAGCTAACCAGCAACTTTTTCCTGGCGACCAGCGGCGGCTTCGGCAGCTTCAACGCCAATCCCCCGTGCCCTACGCCTGCCGGAACAACCCCATGAGGCCGTTAAATCCGGGCGTTCACTCACAGAAATGTTCCCGGAGTGCTCGACTGGAAGTTCTTGAGGGACCGATCGCCGCCCGAGGAGTATAGAGGCCAGATCTATACGGGCCTGCAGCAATTCTAGAAAACGTTGGATATTCTAGATCACGGGCAAGCTCTACGCTAAATGGTCGGCGCCGACCTTTTTCTAACAGACTTGGTTTCACTTCCTTGGAAGATATCTCGGGTACGTTTCAAGATGCCCTTCGGCCCCGTGCTTGCTAGAAATGGCACACAGTGTGTGGTCTGCCTAAGAGTGGGCGGGTGCACGGGGCTACTTGTTCATGAGCACGATGGCGCAAACGGCGACGAGAGCAACTCAGTTGGAGCTCTCTCTGTCCGAGGGCCTGGTGATCCCCGGTCTGACGCAGTTGAGTGTCATCGTACCCGTTCTTAACGCGCCCGAGGCTTTACGGCGTGCGCTCGAAGCGCTAGCCACCTCGACCTTCCGGGAGTTCGAGGTGATCGTGGTGGACGATTGCTCGCGAGACAACGCCGCTGCCGGGATTGCAGGGTCCTTCGGGAATCACTATCTGCGCACCGCGCACCGGATAGGGCCAGCCGGAGCGCGCAACTTCGGCGTGCGCCACGCACGGGCTCCGGTGGTTGTCTTTGCGGATGCAGACGTGGAGTTTCGCCCGGATGCACTCGGTCTTATTGCAGCGCAATTCGAAGCGGACACACAGCTCGCAGCAGTCTTCGGCTCCTACGACGATTCGCCAGGGTGCTCGGACTTCCTTTCCCAGTATAAAAATCTGTTCCACCACTATGTCCACCAGGTCTCTGGTGAAGGGGCGGTAACCTTCTGGGCTGGCTGTGGCGCGATCCGCAAGGACATCTTCAACGAATTGGGCGGATTCGATGAAAACCGGTACCAGGAGCCTTCGATCGAAGACATCGAATTGGGCTTCCGTCTCACGCAGGCAGGATGGAAGATACGCCTGCTGAGAGAGTTGCAGGTCAAGCATTGGAAAAAGTGGACCCTGCTGAACCTTTTGCACTCTGACATCTTTCGCCGGGCCACACCGTGGGCCCGCCTGATCCTTTCCACCCGCCAGATGCCGCGAGACCTCAACCTTTCCTACTCCTCCCGGTTGAGCGCCGTCGTGGTAGGCGTGTCTGTTGTGCTGGGGGCGGCGATCCCGTTGAGCGCGGCGCGTCTATTCCCGCGAATCGGCTCCGGCTGGTTACTTGCCTCGATCGGGCTGGCCATACTCCTTCTGCTGATCCTGAATCGCGGCCTGTATGGTTTCTTTTGGCGAAAGCACGGATGGCGCTTTACCGCCGCGGCGTTGCTCATGCACTGGTTTTACTACCTGTACTGCGGCGTCGTGTTCGTTTGCTGCGCTGCGGATCACCTTTTTCGGCGACACCCCAGCGCTAAGAGTCTTCACGCGAGGTTGGCAGATCCAGAACGCCGGTTCGGAGAGGGTGTGGTGGTTGGCGGGTGCGTAGAGGGGTTCGCTGGCCTAGATACACGAGGAACGGCGGCGCCGTCGCGGGAAACAAAAGATGTCTGCATTTAGTTCACACCATCAGTCGGTTGTCATCATCGGCGCGGGGCCTGCAGGATTAACGGCTGCGGCTGAGCTTTCCGAACATGGGGTTGCTGCCGTGGTGGTCGAGGCCGATGATGCCGTGGGGGGCCTCGCTCGCACAGTCAACTACAAGGGCTATCTCTTCGATATTGGCGGACATCGCTTCTTTACAAAATGGGAGGTGATCCAGCGTTTCTGGCAACGGATTCTGAGGGAAGAGTTCCTCGAACGTCCCAGGATGTCCCGGATTTACTACAGAAAGAAATTCTTCTCTTATCCGCTCAGGCCCGCGGATGCGTTGCGGGGTGTGGGCCTGCTCGAGAGCTTGTTGATTCTGAGTTCCTATCTACGTTCCCGTCTTTTCCCACACCGTGGAGAGGAAAGCCTGGAGCAATGGGTCTCGAACCGCTTCGGAAAGCGGCTTTATAAGATCTTTTTCAAGACCTATACGGAGAAGGTGTGGGGCGTACCTTGTGCAGAGATTCAAGCGGAGTGGGCGGCTCAGCGGATCAAACAACTTTCGCTAGGCACTGCAATCCGGAACGCTTTCCTTCGGACGAATGGGACGCAGGCAAAGACCCTGATTGACCACTTCCATTATCCGAAGCGTGGACCCGGACAGATGTGGGAAACACTCACGGCACTGCTAGAGCAGAAAGGATATCCGGTCCTGCGGCAGCGAAGGGTCGTGCGAGTGTGTCGGAACGACCGGAGGGTTACCCGCCTGGTAACCTGCGGGCCTCACGGGGAGGAATACTTTGAGGGCACGCACTTCATCAGCTCGATACCCATGCGGGATTTGATCATGGCCCTGGACCCGCCCGCCCCAGACGAGATCCAGGAGGCCGCCCGCCTCCTGCGTTATCGAGACTTCCTTATTGTCACGCTGATTGTGAACCGCAAGGATGTGATGCCGGACAACTGGATTTACGTCCATGATCCGCAGGTTAGAGTCGGGCGGATCCAGAACTTTAAGAACTGGTCTCTCGCGATGGTCCCTGACGCGAACAAGACCTCTCTCGGGATGGAGTACTTCGTGTTCCAGAACGATGCGCTCTGGGCAAGCCCGGACGGGAGCCTCCTCGCATTGGCAAAGAGAGAACTCGTTCAGCTTGGGCTCGCACGGGCAGACGAAATCGAAGACGGAACGGTCGTGCGCATGCCGAAGGCGTATCCGATGTACGACCGCGGCTGGGAGACGCGGGTGAAGAAGATCCGTCTTTACCTCGACGAGAATTTGCCCGACGTCCAACTCGTGGGGCGCAACGGTATGCACCGGTATAACAACCAGGACCATTCCATGATGACTGGGCTGTGTGCAGCGCGAAATATCCTGGGAGCTAGGTACGACTTGTGGGCCATCAATGCAGAGCCTGAATACCATGAAGATAGGATCGTGGATGCGGGCGTCGAGCCCCACCAGCCGGCATATGCTGAGCCACCACTCATCGAGCGAGTCCATCCCGCATCCGCGTTGCCCCCGAACTGAGGAGAGAACCGCGTGGCCTCGACCACGCTCCTTTCGCGCCAGCATGAAGTCCGCCGACCAGGAGACTCGTTTCACACCGAGGCTCTCGTGACTCCTCTTGCGACGAAGCGTAGAATTGCGTGCCTCTGCATTTCTGCCCTGCTGGTAGTGGTTGTACCGCTCGTGAGGGGCATCACGGCTGGGGAATTCGATCCGCTATCTGACGAGCCAACGCATGCGGCCACAGGTCTTTTTTTTGCGGATTTTTTCTTTCACATGCCGTTGGCCCACCCCGTCAGCTACACGTACCTTTACTATGCGCAGTATCCGGCGCTCGGCCTGATCCACTGGCCGCCTCTTTTTCATCTTGTAGAGGGTGTTTTTTTCCTCGCCTTCGGTCCTTCGACAGCAACCGCGCGACTCGCCGTCCTGTTTTTCGCTCTCCTCGGTTGTTTCGCCTGGTTCCAGATCGTGCGTCGCTTGCAGAATTCGTGGGCTGCAGCAGTCTCCACGGCACTGCTAGGCGTGTCACCAGGGATGCTGGGGCTCGAAAGAGCCGTCATGCTGGAGATTCCTTCGTTGTCTTTGTGTCTGGCGGCCATCTACTTCTGGATTGATTACTTGAAGTCGGAAAGAAGCCGCCCGCTGTATTGTTTTGCCCTCCTCACTGGCCTGGCTCTGCTGACAAAACAGCAAAGCGCCTATTTGCTCCTCTTTTGTTTGCTGACCCTGCTGGCGCAGCGAAAATGGGCACTTCTGTTCCGTGCCAATGCCCGACGTGCCTTAGTGATGTCACTCCTGCTCCTCGCTCCCTTCTATGTGCTGAGCCTTGCGTTCCACTGGCAAACCGTCTCGCGCCACATCATCGGGCAATCGCTGCCGGGAATGTCCGCGTTTACCTACTACCCTGCGGCCATTCCGCAACAGCTCGGCTGGCCTGTCTTGCTCCTCAGCGCGTTGGGCATAGTCACAGCTTGGTGGTGGGACCGCCGTGAGAACGCTGTCCTGATGCTCCTTTGGTTGCTGGCTTGTTACCTGACCTTGAGTTTTCTATCGGCTCGAGAGCCCCGGTACAGCATCTATTGGATTCCGCCTTGGGTTTACTTTGCCGTGGCTCCCCTATTTCTGGGGGGCGCGGCCACACGGCGCCGCGTCGCAGGAGCGATCGCGGGCGGTTTCCTGTTGCTGACCTATGTGCTGTCGGCCTGGAGGAATCCTCGGCCTTTGGTAGCGGGCTATGAAGCGCTGGCGCAGACCATCGCCGCAAGGGACGAATCCGGAGGACTCCTTCTTTTTGACGGCGAAGGCCCGGCTGACTTCATTTTCTACTTGCGAGCCTCTGATCCTGGACGACGGTATGTGGTGCTCCGCAAGGCCCTCTATGTGACGCGGATCACAAAAGAGTTTGGAAGTGCGGAGCTCATTCAAACCCGCGATGAGCTGGAGCGGCTCATCGACGGCTACGGCATCCGATACATTGTCATATCAGAGATGCCCGCCTTTGATTTCGACATCCAGAAGACGCTTCGCGAGGTGCTCGCGTCTCCTAGATTCAAGCTGGTGAAAAAGGTGCCAATAGAGAGCAGCGCGCCTCGCTGGAAGGGCAGGAACCTGCTTCTGTATGAGAACGACAGGGTGGCGCCGCGGACGGAAAGGACGCTGACGTTGAGGATGCTC
>Ga0209577_10001436_pt1 | contig 23594 bp, 22 predicted proteins | sample GraSoiAngelo_109_FD_185874 | JGI IMG/M metagenome (GOLD analysis project Ga0209577, IMG submission 185874) | Grasslands soil microbial communities from the Angelo Coastal Reserve, California, USA - 14_0903_12_20cm (SPAdes) (version 2) | ecosystem: Environmental > Terrestrial > Soil > Grasslands...
ACTGCGATCTCGAGTTCGCCGTTGTTACCTAGGTTGTTAAGTTGCACTGGGGGGAAGATCGGCGCGCCGGCACTGGGGGCTTCAGCACTGGAAGAACGCTTGGTCGCTACTTTTGGCGAGGTAGCACGGGCTTGGGGAGAGTCGAGGCGCTTCGGCGAGCTCTGGAGTTTGTTCAGTTCCTCTTGGATCTGCGCTGGGTTACCAAATGACTGAAACATGAGGCTCTGACCAATAGCGAGCACCAAGTCCTTTAGCTGCTGATCAGCATTGGACGGCAGATCGCCCTCGAGGCGGACCAGCAGGTTATCTGCCGCGACCGCGGTTGTGATTTGCACCATGTTACGATCCGGAAAAAGAGGGGCGTTGCCTGGTTGAGGTCTCTTGACGAGCTGAACGCGCTGCAAGGCTGGCCAGCCACCGACGGCGAGGAAAGTTGAAGGCTGAGTGGATTCCTTCGCATACTCTGCCAGCTGTTTCACAGCATCGGCGTGATCAGTCCTCTCCAGATATCCGATCACGACTCGAACGGTCGGCTTGACAGTCTCCCGCCGGCCGGCAGGCGCGTTTACGATTACCCATGAGTTCAAAGTCGGCTGACCCACCGACCAACCCTCCGGATACCGCAGGGTGATGCCCTTAGCCGCGATGGTTAAACTTTTCGTAAGCGCCCTGCTTGACTGGTTAGGCTGAGACTGGCCGCTGCCGCCGCTCAGGCTCGGCACTACGCCTGCGGCAAAGAGCGACAGAACAATACCGAACAGGCAAAAAACCAAGCTGATTAAGATGCGGATGTTAAAGAACGCGGATTGTCGACTAGATCTTTTTTTGTTCATGAGGGGGATTTTTGCACGCAGTTGTCGGAAAATCGCTTTCAAGTGTCAAGATTAAAATTATCAATCCTTTCAAAGCGTCGTGTTCGATTTTAGCTGCGAATTTCGCTTCTTAGACGAGCGACGGTGGCGTCCCAGCCGAGGCTCCCGCATCAAAGCTCCAGATCTGTCTCCTGCAGCCTGATGAAGTTCGGCTCGAGCGGAGGTGCGCGTGCCAAGCTCGCCGGACTCAGCCCGACTCCTCCGCTGATTGAGCACGACCTGAGAGGATTCGAGGGAAAAGTGAAAGTTTTTCGCCTCTATCACTTGGAAAGCGCCTAGCCTTAGATCTTACGAGTAGGAATACGAATTCCGCGTTGTGCGAGGCTTCGAATCCGCCTTGAAAGAAGTCTTGAACTCTAGTTCCCAAATCTGGTAAAAGGCTCAAACGCAGCCAGTGGCCAACCGCTACCGGCAAGAAATCAAATCACAATCCTCAGCTGTGCGTTCCCAACGCCTTCTAACTCAACTCTCAAGTCGTGAATAATGAAAAGAACATCAAAAAATAGCCGTTTCGGTTTCGGCTGGATGCCGGACCTTCCCGATAACCGCGATCATCTTTACTCCGCGCCGCTGGCAAAGCTGCGTGTTCTTCCCACCAAGGCCGATCTGCGCAGGCATTGTCCACGGGTTTATAGTCAGGGCGAAATTGGCTCCTGCACGGCGAACGCAATCGCAGCGGCCATCGAGTTCGATCGCAAGAAGCAAAAACTGCGCGATTTCATTCCATCGCGCCTCTTCATTTACTATAACGAGCGAAGTATTGAGCACAGCGTGCCGCTCGATAACGGCGCGCAGATTCGCGACGGCATAAAAAGTGTGGCCAAACAAGGCGCCTGTCCGGAAACCGAGTGGACCTATGACGATACTCCGGCCGATTCTAGCACCAACCTCTGGCCTTCTGGCGCCAAGCCGAGGCAGAAACCGCCACCGTCTTGTTACAAAGACGCCAAAAAATTCCGCGCCGTGACTTATCAACGGGTTGATCGGACGCTTTCGCAGATGAAAGGCTGCCTCGCAGACGGTTTCCCGTTTGTTTTTGGCTTTACAGTTTATGACGGCTTCGAGAGCGCGGAAGTCGCCAGAACAGGCGTGCTTCAAATGCCCAAGCCGAGAGAAGGAGTGGTTGGTGGGCACGCCGTTCTTGCCGTCGGCTATGACGACAAAATCGAGCGCTTCATGGTGCGTAACTCATGGGGGACCAGCTGGGGCAAAAGAGGCTATTTCACCATGCCCTATTCCTACCTGCTTACCGACAATCTTTCAGACGACTTTTGGACAATTCGTCTCGTGCATTAACCGTTCAACCCACTTAACAAAATGCCAAAATATTGGATGATAAACAACCGGAGTCAGGGTGGCGTCGGACCTGACGTCAGCACCGATGGCTTGACTTATTGGGTCAGCGACAAACAACCGCTGACCGACATCAAGAACTGGCGGAAAGTTACCTCCGCGAACTTTCAGAAGCTACTCGTGGCCACGTCAGATAAGTTTCCCACCTATAGCCAGGCAGAGAACGAGAAACAAAGCCACGTGACGATTCTTGTACATGGTTACAACCAAACGTTTGTAAAAGCAGCAGCGTTCTATGAGAAACTTTACGGTAACCTTTTTGACGGTGCGGACAGCCTTGGGCTTTGCATCCTGTACGACTGGCCATCACGCGGTAACCTCCTGGGCTATGAGCCTGATCGTTCGCATGCTCGTCTGTGCGCTCAAGATTTAACAAACGTGTTAAGTGCGCTATTCGATCAGCTGACCAAGAAACAACAGCAAACTATAGACAATCCTGCGAAAGCCTGCAAGGCCAAGGTGTCCCTGATTGCTCACAGCATGGGCAACTATGTCGTGCAAAAAGCAATGGCTGCTGCCTGGACTCGTAAGAACCAGCCATTACTCGTTAGTCTTATCAATCAGCTTTTGATGGTCGCAGCCGACGTCGACAGCGATTTGTTTGACCAGGGCGCGCCTGATAACAACGATGGCAACGCGGTGGCTAATCTCACCTACCGGATTACGGCGCTCTATAGCGGACGCGACACTGTCCTCGGTGCCTCCGCAGGGCTGAAGCATTTCGGCATGCGGCGCCTGGGCCGAAGCGGTCTTCCGAATCGACCGCCTCTGGCAGATCCCTCGTCGCCGACAGATAATGTTTGGGACATCGATTGTTCGAGCTTCTTCCAGCAGGGCGTCAGCGATATTCACGGCGCGTATTTCCTCGCCGACGGCACTCTCAGACTAATGCGACACGTTCTGCGCGGCCTCGACCGCGGCGTCCTGGAATCGCTTGGGTATACTCGCGGTAACGCCTGGCCACCGCCCCAATAACTAAAGGCGAATGCCTCCACCCAAACGTAAACCAAAGTCAGCTAAACCAACTTCGCGGCCTTCGTCGCGAAAAGCTCGACTGACGAAGAAGGCGCAATCTTCATCCAGGAAATCCCGTTTGAAGTTGCCGAGAAAGACCGCCGCAGTACGCCCGTTACCGGCGCAGCCTGAGGAAATTCTTTTTCGTGTAGAAGGCAAGATGTCCACCTTTGGTGGACCGCATGATCTCGGGATGACTGCGAACGAAGACCTCGCTCTCTTTACCAAGGCCGATCTCCAAGACCCAAAGTATGCATACTTGTTTCTACCGGCATCACCCCCGGGAACAAGCGGCCTTGGTCGCAGGCTTAACCCTGATCAATATTATTTTGCGTGTCGTTGGGATTACACTGCGACGCCAAGGGAATTTTTGCGGCGCGCGCTCGCGCGTGTGGAAAATCCCGCCAATGCTCGAGCCGTCGATGCGCGCCCGGTCGATTGGGGTCCTCATCCTTCCACTGGGCGGGTTGCGGATTTATCTCCAGGGCTCGCCGCTGCGCTGGGGTTAAACACCGACGATATCGTTAGGATAACAATTTCAGCGCGCCGAGCCATACCCGTAAAACCAACCCTTGCCATGAGGCGTGCCGGTCATGGCAGCTGTAATCCGCATGTAAAACCCCCCATCAAACAGTTCATCCAAAGCCCCAATCGTTCGTCCCGTAACGGAGCCAGGATTGATAAGGTCGTCTTGCACTGCACCGAGGCCTCACTGGCGGGCACGATTCAGGAGTTTCAAAAATCAGACGGTCGCCAGGTCTCAGCACACTATGTCATTGATCGGACCGGCGACATTTATCAAATGGTGAGCGATAGCGATCGCGCCAATCATTGCATGGGCGCAAATGAAAGCTCGATCGGCATCGAACATGTCGGCACTGAAACCGATCCACTTGCTGCGCCCCAGGCCGCCGCTTCCGCAGGTCTTATTCGCTGGTTGCTCGAGCAATACCAAATTCCACGCACAAACATCTTCGGTCATGACTTCACCCCGGGCTACTGCCGGCCGGGCGGAACCAGTTGTCCCGACCGACTCTTTGGGCCAGTGCACTCGCAAGCGACTGTCGCCACCTGGGTACAAGCCAATGTGTAAATCGCAGATTGCTTTCCGTTTAGTAAATTTCTAGAATCAACGCGAATCAACTGAACGAAAGAAATCGGTTATGCGGTCTTCAATATTCGTCACCGTTGGCTTCTTTATCGTTGGTTGTGCTCAACAGCCTCCAACCCCAGGTCCCACGGCTCCTCAGCCGGTCAACTGCCTAGGTGTGACTTCACCAGATCAGCAGCTGCGGGCTTGTGTGTTATCTGTTGGAACTCATCCCAACCCTCCATTCAACGAATCGCAAGTCGAGATCCGCAACACGGGTGGTGGCACGGTGCTGGCCACAAAGAACTTTAAGTCCCCGGATGGTGAGCACGGACGCAACGTTCAGAAGATGGAGTGGTCACCTGATTCGCAAATCTTCGTTTTCAGCACAGCAAGTAGCGGCGGGCACTCGCCGTGGCATTGGCAGACTTACTTTTACGATCGCAAGAGGAAAATATTTAAAGAAGTGGACGACTTCACAGGCCCTGTCATCAAGCGAAACTTCAAATTGACTGCTCCCGATTGGATCGAAGTCCAGGTGCAAGGCACCCCTAATGATCCCGGCGATATCAACACTGGACACTCAGTCAAGCGGCGCCTGAGCACGTTGCATTAGCAAATTTCACAGTCACTCGGACGAACCAGCCATCTAATAAGACTATGCCAAAGAAAAAACGCCCTTTGAAACGTGCTAAGAAAACCCGCTCAAGAATTTCCCGAAAAACAAAGCCAAAGAAGCCACGTCGTGCAAAACCGACTCTGAAAGACCGGATAGCCCGTGCGAAAAAGCTTGAAACGTTGGACGCAGGAAAGCCTACCTTCAAAGTCCTGCCTCGAGCTTTGTCAGTAGCGCGTGACAATGTTACCACTTCTCCGCCACCGATGATTTCCGGTTCCGTCGGTCGTTGGGAAAAAGGCGCGCGCAATCTTCAAGCGGACGTGGAAACCGTGCAGCGCCTCCTGGAAACGGCCGCACAAAAGTTACAAGCTCCTGATCTTGACCCGAAAGGTGTTGATGGAAAGATTGCGCGGCAGTGTGCGAAGTCGAACACCGTCGCTGCGATCGAAGCTTTTCAGAAGCGTTCCAATATTTCGATTGATGGACTAATCGAGCCAGGCGGGCAGACGTGGCAGGCACTCCTGCAAGCCGCTGGTCCTTTACGAAACGATGATTCTCAGACCTACATAAAGGAAATTTCGGTAAGCCTGGATGATCCTGACCACTGGCTCACGCTTATCTGGACTGGGCCCAATGCTGATAGTCAGGAAACGGGGCCATTTAGAACGTCACCCGGCGCAGGCCTGAGAGGCCTCAATTGTGATAACGAGGCGACAAGTCGGCGATCGGGCTCCAAATGCACACCCAAAGGAACGTATCCCGTACAAGGCTTCCAACGAAGGCTTAACAGCGACTCCCGTGCTACGTACGTTACGTGGTTTATGCAACGCCGAGGTGTCGGGCTGCATTATTTCCCGATCGTGCCTGAGTATGCAGCTTCCCATGGTTGTGTACGAATCGAGTCAGAGGACGTAGCACGACTGATCCAGAACAATTCACGAGTAGACGAGACGCAGGTGGTGGTTAGTGGAACCTGGACAAAGCCGCCGAGGCAATGGCCCTGAATCTCGCCGAATCAAGACGCTCGAGCTTTCGACTGCCTTATTCCTTCTCTTCGTTCAGTCCTAGAGCCACAGTCAAGCTGGCGTCCAAAAACAAACCCTTGTCTTTGCGGTCACCTAGGATGCCGACAGCTTGATCCACGTTATTCTTCACCGTATTGAAGTCAGTCGCCGTGAAGAGAAGTTCGCTCTGATACCACTGGGCAACTTCTGGTTTTTGAAGCTCCCCTTGTAGAACGAGAAGCCGGTTATAGGTCTTGGGGTCGATATGGCTGATCTTTTCCAGAAGATGGTAACTTTTGGCTGAATTACCGCTGATGAGGCCAGCGTCGTTGTCCTTCATGATCATGCGGTTGATTAAAACGGCTTCGGGAGGAATTTGCTTCGCCGGTTCAGCCGCCTTTGCCGGATCGCTCTTCCGGGCGTTATGCTTCAGAACGCCGTTGTCAATCCATACGTAGATCTTTTGTGAGTGCATGTTGCCACTGAAACGATCAGCCTGACTCATAATGAAATCCATGAGGACCATATCGGACAGGTCCTTGATCTGCACAATTTGCTGCACAGCGACTTGATTGAGATGACCGCTCGTGTCTATGCACTCTAACTTCAGCGGGTTTGAGCTGGTTACTTTGCCAAACTCTGCCGATGCCGCAAAAGCGCCGGCACCTCCGAGGTCGCTCAAATGAGGATAACTTTCTTCTCCGGTGGGATTGGCCTGCAGGGCGCCACAGAGCTGCTTCCCATCTTCGGTATAGAGGCGCGGATTGCTGTGGGCGTCATCCAGCGCTCTCAGCTCCGTCCACTGTTTTCGGTTGTTCGATCCGATTGCCTTTGCCTTACCCAAATCAGCCAGGGGTTTGTGCGTGGCCACGTCCATCGTTCGGACGATGGCAGGTTCAACATGTCCAGTGTCAAGAAACCGTGACAAATGATAATAACCCAGTATCGAAGGACTATACGTGAAATGAGTGGGGATGGTTTGCTTGTACTTCGCTACGATCTTGTCGTCGCTTGAATGGGACTTGGATGTATGGCCTTTGGCATAATCGAGACGGCTCATTCCTGCCGGCAAGTTGACCGCGTGAATGTTGATCCCAGGCGAAGTGCTATACGTTTTGGGAATGAGAACGACGTCCAATCCGTCTTTTGTCTTTCCATTATAGAAGTCGATGTCAGCCAGTTCCTTTTCCTTCTCGATGTCCTTCTCGCTATAAATCTCCGAGTGTCCCGGAAAAGGCAGTGGGCGAATGGCAACCTCGATTGTGCCATTGGGAGCCACATGGTTGATTGTTTCCTGACCGGCTGGCGTCCTCACGTCAAAAACACTCGCCAAATTCCTGATCTGCCTGGGCTAACACCTCTCACGTAGTGGGAGGCGGCGTCTCTCCGACCGAAGTCGCTGAGGTGGTCGCAGCGTTCTTTGCAGCCTGAGCGGCTTCAACCTCTTTGGCATAAAGCTTCTTCATCGTGCCCTCAAAATCCAGGTCCAACTGAATATCCTTGGAGTCCACCCTGCTTTTGAGCGATGCCGCCTGCTTAATGAGGCTCGCCTTTAGCTTATCGTAATTGTCGCCTGAGATGTGGACGGTGTTCACGAAGTAGTCCTTTATCTTCGCGTCCGAGCCTGGTTCGCTATCCTGCATCAAGCCTGCCAACCATTGCAACCTGTTGTAGATGGTCTGATCGATATGATGAGTCTCGTTGAGAATTGGAGTGATCGAGACGGAGTCCCTACCCCAGTTCATGCCGTCGTCGTTATCTTTGTACATGATGCGCTTCAGCGCTAGCAGTGGGCTTGCTGCTTCAGTCTTGTCTTTATCGCTGATCTTATCATCCCACTTCACCTGGCCTTCGGTAGTCACATAATGTTGTAACACAGCGACGCTAATATTGCCTAGGCGGTCAACCTGCCGAAAGATTGAATCAAGGATCACGCCTCGGGTCATGTCCTGCGCGAGCGCCAAATCCTGAAGGGCCTTCACGTCATTCAAGTTTAGAACGCTCGCTACTGGCTCTCTCGAGGAGAGAACCTTATAGAAGCTGTGGCCTCTAATTGCACCGACCGTCCAATAGTCTTCGGGACTGCTGTTTTCGCCTCGCGGATTCTGGGCCAGACAGCCATACACGAGCTTCCCATCTGAGAGAACTATCCTTGGATTGGCCGACTTTGTCATGGCTCGTAGATCAGCCCAGGCTTGCGTGCATTCCGGATGACCGGTCGTTCGGGCTTGCTCCCCGACCTTCTCGAACTCCTGTATATCCATCGTTCGATAAGTCGCGGGCGGCACTTCTACCAGATGGCCCAGCAAACGAGACACGCAAAAACCGGCGAGGCCAGACTGGGCAATGCTACCTACCTTGAACTTGGCAATTTTTTTCCCGGATCTTTTGTTGCTGAATTTCTTGGTTACACCTGACCGATATGGACCTTCCGTTTTTTCGAAGGCTTCTTTGCTTTGCGTTGGAGAAAGTTGATAGATTTCTATTCCCGCTGAAGTGTTGTGAAGCTTGGGAACCACTCCGACACACTGAGGCCCGCTCGCCGCGTAGAAGTCAAGATTGTCGAGCCGATCGATCTCACTCTTATCATGCTTGGTAAACCAGTCCTTCGAAACCGAGAGAGGCTCTTTCTCTTTGAGCTTTACGTCAGGGGGAGTAAACGGAAACTGGACGAGCCGTTGAGCGACTTCCGTAACGCCATTCGGGGTGGGATGTTCCACCAAGGGTGGGTCCCCAAGAGGCAGCGAATCGTCCGAAACAGAATTCATGTTTCAGCCCTCACTTGTGCATTAATGATTACTGACGATACAGTATTCACCAAAAAATCCGCTGCGAAAAGACAAAAATATGAGGTTTACCGGTGGTATCCTTCGGAGAGCGTCCAGAATTTGAATAAAAAACGATTTACTCTGCTAAATGACAGCGCGCTAAAACTGTAATTATGCCGAAAGAGTGGTACATCAGTTTTCATGGCGGCGACGAGAAGGTCTCTTTAAATAACATTCATGTCTATTCCACTGACGGAAAGCATTTACGGAAAGCTTTAAACAAAAAGAGTCTCCACCCAGGCGTTAACCTTCGCGAGCTACGAGGGTTCATGTTCGGACCGGACAGGGACCTCTACGTCGTCAACGCGTATTTCGAATACAGCGAAGTCCTGAAGTTTAAAGGCGTGCCTAACAAAGATGGGCAACACGACTTTCTCGGTGTTTTCGTGAAGCGCCACGCAGACTTGAATCCCGGGATCGATCATCCCTTTAACCTAGCCTTCGATTCCAATGGCGATCTCTATGTTTCCAGCCAAAATACGAATCTCGTCGCAAGGTATCACGGTCCCTCAAGCAAAACAGGCCAGCCAGGAACGCCGATGCCCCTTCCTCAGGACCTTGATCTCGAAAGGAACACGCCGCCAGGAACCTTCATTCCATCTGCAAAGCTTGCGGCGAACGGTCTCCTGGATGTAAGGGCAGCGATCTTTGCGCCAAATAACGAGTTTTTGTATGTCGCGGATCGTGCTGCCGACTGCGTGCGCACTTACGAGGCACGCACGGGGCGCTATCTACGAAATGTTGTTTCACGAAGCGATCGGCTCGACAAACCGATCCATCTGCTGCATAGCCCTGACGGTCGTTATCTTTTCATCGGAAGCGGCGGCAACGATTCAATTTTGCGACATGATCTCATCCGAAACGCGACGAGTGTCTTTGTCGCATCAAAATCCGGTGGTCTTAATGGCCCTGCCGGAATGGCATTCGGCGATGACGGTTTCCTGTACGTCGCCAGTCGCAATTCAAAAGAGATCCTCCGTTACGACGCGAACGACGGTCGACCATCCAGCAAGCCATTCATCAAAGACTTGGCAGACAATCCCGAGTTTTTGATGTTGGTAGGTTGAACCCTTCCCCGCTCGAGCGCGTCATCTTTAGACGATTGACGGCACACTCGAAATTTGATTTAACAAATGTCCATATGAAGAACTCTCTCACAATGGCCTCCCTTGTTACTTCAGTGCTTCTAGCCAGTTGTGCTTCGGTAAACACCGCGCATACCCCGCCGGATGGCAGTACCGAGAAAAATGCAATCTTGCAGGCAACTCAACGTGCACTGGCTCGTCAGGGGCGAAAACATCTGGTGTTGGTTGTACCTTACCTGAAAGTCCATAACGGATGGGCGTGGATACGAGTCAATCCTCAGTCGGCAGACGGAAAGCAACATTACGAATCGCAGTCCGGACTTCTGCAAGAGACGGCGACAAACAAATGGACGCTATTGGAATGGATGCCTGCCGAGGAAGGAACCGATTACACGAAGTACTTCAAAAACCTGAAGGCCAAATACCCTTCGGCTCCCGGTGATATTTTCCCGCAGTAACCTAACGAATCGCGAAGCACGCCATCCGACAAACTCAGGCGGGTGGTAAGTTTTCGCGCCACTGATTGAGCTTCAGGGTTGGGTCAATCAGATCCTTCCGCCGCATGAAGGGTACACCGTTCTTTGTGGCTGAACCAGAATCACTGGCCACAGTTAGAGGACCCGATAAGCTCTTATCATAGAGTTCGAAGTGCAACATATCGCTAGGCACTTGAATCCCGATCAAATGGCCAACGACAGCGATTTTCTGCCCCGCCTTGACTATAGCGCCAGCACTGACCTCGGTCTTGCTTTGGATCTCTCCGTAACGAGCGACAAAAGCTCCATGATCAATCTCTAAGGCAAAAGTTTCACAGTAAAATGAATACGGCCCGCGTGTAACCACGCCGTCGGCAATCGCGTGGATTGGTGTCCCCTTGGGAAAATAGAGATCACAGCCGGCATGCAAGCGGGCACCACCCGCCCGCGGGGATGCAAATGCCCGAGGCCGTTCTTCCCAGCTCGCGGCTGGAACAGTAGGAAAAGGGAAAAGCCACTGAGAAACATCCGAAACATTTTTCGGCGCAGTTGGCATTTTCGGCGCAAGTCCCAGTAGCGCGGCCCACGTCTGGCTGCCCGGCGCAATAACTCCGTCCACCGCACTAGTAAAACGGCTCTGAAAGGCTTCGATCGCTTCCACAGTGTCTGACGTTCCGGGCGGTCGCGAGATCTTTCCATCCACTCCTTTTGGGTCGATTTCCGGGGCTTCCAACATCTCGGCAGCCGCCTTCAAGAGGCGTTGCACTGTCCTGACGTCTTCCTGCAGGTTGCGCGCGCCTTTTTCCCGCCGCCCAACTGAAGCCGAGATTTCTGAACTCATGGTCGATTTGTCAACTGCATGCGCATCTGAAGCGCAAGGCTACCGCTTCATTTCGTAAAAGTCGAGGCTGATACTCCTCGTCCCTGTTGAGGGAAAGTCTCTCTCCAAGCTAACCCTCTTGAATTACTGGCTCCAACTGATCTCCCTTTCGGAAAATCATCCAGACACCGGCAAGCACAAGGCATGCGCCAAGGAGCGACCAAATCGAAAACGTCTCGCCTCCAACTGCCCAACCCAGCGCCACGGCGCCAGGCGGCGTGATGAGCGAGATCGCTTGTAGCCTCGCGACGGTCATTCGCGGCAATAGCCAGTAGAGAAGCAAAAAAGTGAGCGCCGACCCGATTATCGAGAGGTAAAGCAGACAGGCGATCGCCACCGCACTCCAATGAAACTTCAAGGGATTTCCTTCCACCATAAATCCGGTCAAGAGTAAGGGCGCCGTACCGAAAATCATTTGCCAGGCAGCAATCATCGCCGGCGCCAGTTGGATCGCGCGCGCCTTCAGTAACACGTTAGAGAAGGCAGCGCCGGCAGCGCCGAATATGATACCAAGCCCGCCCCAGAATGCCATCAATCCATTGAAACCGAGAAGCCGCTCACAGATCATTGCCACGCCGCCGAGCGCAACAAGTGCGCCGAGAAGTTTGGGCAACTGCAGTGGTTCATCGGGAAGCATTAGATGCGCGAAGAGCATGCCGAACATTGGGATGGTTGCCTGCAACACGGCCGCCAGTCCGGATGAAACGTGCAGTTCGCCCCAGAAAAGGAGGCCGTAATTTACGGCAAACATCAGAACCCCAGTAAAAGCCAGCAGCAGGTAATCGAAGCCGCGCCGCGGCAACAAGCTCACTCGTCCGGCTGACACGATAAAAAGGACGATGATCGCGACGAGAAAACGAATACCGGCATAAGAAATGGGAGGCAGATCGCGCAATCCAATCTTGATGACCAGCCACGTCGAGCTCCAGACCACGCAAAGCGTCAGCCATGCTATTGGCACGCCCCACCGGCGCACCAAACGCCAGATCGACTCGGACTGGTCGCGCCCTACCCCATCAACCGATGTCCTTTTCCTCTTCATCTGCGCGCGAGCATCGTGCGAGGACAGCAATTCGTAAAGTTAGGGCATGCGGGGCTGATCAATTAACGATTGACACTCTGTCTTCGACTTATCAGGCTCGCCGCCACCATGAAAAAACTTGTTAGTCTCTCCCTCTGCCTTTCGCTCAGTTTGTTTGCTGTGGCGCGAGCGACGAAGCCGGCGCGTACCCTGGCTGCGATTGCCAATGCCGCTCAGAAACAAACAACAGGCCAAAAAGCTGACGCGAACACCTTACTCGACGACGCGAACAAGGCGCTGGCTGCGATGATTAAAGCTGCACGCGCCGATAGCGGTCTAAATCCAAAGACGCCGAAAAACAGGCCATTCTGGAAATCGACCCAACTGATCGCCAAAAATTTGAAAATCGCGAAGACGGGACTCGTAGCGAAGAGCAACGACTTCTTCAAAGGCGTCGCCGTAGCACGCCAGGCTGAAGAGCAAATGAAAGTGGATTGGGAGCTGACCGATTCGAAGAACAAACAAGTGATTGAGAACGGCAAAAAGCTCGGCCATGCCATCGCTCTATTGCGCACCGATTTCTCGAAAGAAGCTGCACGGAAAAAGAAAGGCGGCGAGCTAGCCGCGAAGGAGAAGGCGGAGTTCGAGAAAATCAAAGCGCAACAGAAAGAGTTGCTGGCGAAGATCGCGAAGTTGGAAGCGGGCGCTAAAAAAGATAAGGCACTGGAAAAAGGTCTACGCGAGATGAAGAAGCAGGCCGAACACATCGTCAAGGAGCCGGTTACGCTGGATGCCTATATCGCCACACTTTACCTGCTCGATGATCAGATCGGCCTCATCCGCGGATACGAATACTATGTCGATAAGCCATGGCGCACCGATTATCTCGTCCTGGTAGATTGGACAAACACGTACGCGACCAGTTACTACGAATGGGAGAGCTCTGTTTCATATGACTGGACGCTGGCGGCCACGAGTGTCGATATCCATGACAGCGAGGGAGTGGACACTTCGGAATCGGTCTCCAACGAAGAAATTAGTTCGGAAGAATCTTACGTTGAGAACGAATCGTTCGATATGTCTGAAGCAGAGGAAGAAGAAGTAGCTGCTGAGGAAGACACCGATGAAGAAGTGGCGTCCAACGACGATGACAGCATGGAGGATGCTTCAGACGATGAAGGGGAGGATATGAGCGATGACAATAGCGGAGATGATGAAGGCGACGATAATGGTGGAGACGATGATGGGGGAGACGACAACGGCGGCGAAGATGGTGGTGATGACGGTGGCGACTAAACCTATTCGTTAACTCCGAATGCCTTCGGATTTCCTAACGGAATTCACACAGAAAAGCTTCAAAGATTTTGCTTGCCCATCAAGATGCAGCCCGTTAGACCTGAGCCTTCAACCCCTTAACCCATATGATATCACTTATGCAAAACCTCCTCATCCATCCCCTATCACTGCTCGCGCAAGTCGAGTACAGCTCTGAAGGCAAGCCTCCCAGTCCAGTTGCGATGGTAATCGGACTGCTCATCGCCCTGCTGCTGATCGTGGCGATGTGGAAGGTGTTCACGAAAGCCGGCCAGCCCGGCTGGGCTAGCATCATCCCAATCTATAATCTCTACATCTGGTGCAAGATTGTCGGCCGACCCGGCTGGTGGATCATTTTAATGCTTATCCCATTCGTGAATTTCATTATCGGCATAATTCTCTGCATCGATATGGCGAAGAGTTTCGGTAAAGGCGCGGGCTTCGGAATCGGCCTCGCTCTTTTGGGAATCATTTTCGTCCCGATTCTCGGTTTCGGCAGCGCGCAGTATCAAGGCCCTTCGGCTTCACAAGGCGTAGCGGTTACTCCGCCGCCGCAACCTGCTTAGTCGCTGTCGCCGATTATCTCGCCTCAAGCCGGATTAGGCCGGAAAAACCCGTAATTAAAGGCGGGATTTTCCCGCCGACTTCTCGTTAGACCTTATGCGCGCATTGCTCGTTCTTGGCGCACTTGTTGCGGCGACTACTGCGAGTGCGAGTGAATCAATGCGCGTAGATGGCGTGTGGGTTTATGGCCAGATACATGAGGTATCGCTTGGTGACATTCGCGCCGCGATTGCCAATTTCGTATCAACAGCTTCTGACAAGAGGAAGCCCGGAGCACTTGAGGTTGTCAGCAGCACTGAGATGCACGCATATGAGAACACGCACGATTGGGGTTGGGTCGCCGTTCGCCGTATTCCAAGCGTCGATCCTAGCCATCGCATATCGTTTTCCTCCTAGCAGTTCAGGCGAAAACGCGTTGAGTTAACTATTTCACGCAAGCATACGACCAAGGCCCCGATTTTTACTACTTTTCCAGAAACGAGGACCCCGTGCTGCTCAACAAGGCTTGATTATCCGTCGGCGCTCCGTTACTGTCATGCGCGCACCGGCACGGCAAAAAACGGATGCTGTTCAAAGTAATTTGCTTCGGGTATTACTAGTTACATGAAGGGCAAAAACGAAGGAAACTTCAGGCGCGTGTTGTGTGTTTGCTCAGCTGGCATATTGCGCAGTGCCACTATTGCCTGGGTGTTGAGTAACGAGCCTTACCGTTGCAACACTAGGGCTGTAGGCTTGGGCGATTACGCATTGATACGCGTGACTCCTCAACTGCTCCAATGGGCAGACGAAATCGTTTGCGCCGACAAGGAGCAGCACGACGCGATCACTCGCATGACGGATAAGCCTGTGCACTGTCTCCACATTCCGGACCAATACGGTTTTCGTTCCCCTGAGCTTGTGTCCGCGATAGAGACAGCACTCAACCGCTGCGACGCGTTTTCCAGCGGCCGACCGAGATTAGAAGCTAATGATGCTATGAGAACGCCGGCATGATAATCAATCCTCGCGTTCTTCGATGCACGCTTCGTAATCGGCATTGGCAGACTCCAATGTAAGACTGGAAGTCATCCTGTCAGCGATTGATTCCAAAACTATCTGGATTGCTGATGCACACCGTGACGACGGAAAACGTTTCGTTGTGCATGCTGATGTCGCTACACTCCATCCCTTTTTTTATGTCGTTCTACGGGCCCACAGGAGTTCCAACTACATCTAACCAAAATCGATGAAGCCAACTCCCTCATCCCGAAATGAGCTCACTCCCGCCGTATGGTTGTTCAACGCTAGCCGTAGCTTATGATGTTTTCTTTCCGCGAAAACACCCTACGGGCTTCCCGTCCATGTCGCACCGCTTGATTCGGCTTGCTCCCCGCGCCTCACCCTCTCGGGTTTGCCCATCTATGTCGCTCGCATCCCAGCGGCTCCATTCCCGCGGGCTCCATTCTCTTTCTCGTTAGATTCTTCGCTACGCGATCCAGTTTGGCTTCCGCTTTTCGTTGAAAGCGCCAATACCTTCCCGCGCCTCTTTCGATTCGCGCGCCTGCATGTGATACTTCAGGGCAAGATCGATATCTTCTTTCACCGATCTGGACCAAAGTTCTTCGATTAATCGTTTCGTTTGCGCCAGCGCGCCAGGGGCACCTTGCAGAACCGATTGCGCAAACATTTGCGCTTCAGTCATCAAATCATCCTGCGCAACAACACGATTCACAAGGCCGATTTCCTTTGCGCGATCGGCGTCGATTAACTCCGAGCCTAACAATAGCTCGCGCATGTTTCGTTCACCGACTTGCCGTCGCAGGAAAGTCATGACCAAGCCAGCGACGAGCCCACGACGCACCTCGGGATAACCGATTTTCGTGCCTTGTGCCGCAACAACAAAATCGCATGCCGACATGATCCCCGCACCTCCTGCCACCGCCGCGCCATGCACTGGAGCGACTGTAATGAGGCGTGTTTGGCTAATTGCTACCAGCGAGTTTGCGACCATCTCGGCGGTCGCATGCGCCTTGGTCTGGTCGGCCGCTTCCTTCAAATCCAGTCCCGTGCAAAATGCTGCACCTGCTCCCTGCAAAATAATCACGCGCTCCTGCGGTTGATCCGACGCAATTTTGATGGCGGCCATGAGTTCACTGAGCAACCCAATCGTCAACGCGTTACGGCGTTCGGGTCGATTAAGGGTAAGGACAGTGATCTGCGGTGTTTGCTTTTCAATAAGAATGACGGCCATGGGTTTGTTAGGGCATTAATGTGGGAGTGCGTTCCTTGTCATTCTGAGCAAAGCAAAGAATCTCTGATTGGCTCTGGCGCTCATCTGCCTGCGATTGATAGCCAGAGATGTTTCGCTCCGCTCAATATGACATACGAAACAACGCTTCGATTCGTTAAATCACTAAATCGTTAAATGACTATACCTGGATAACACCTGTATGAAAGGCTCCACTGGGCTTCGGCCGTGTGACGTATTGCAACAAACGAATCAGAATATCGCGGGTCTCGTGCGGCTGAATAATCGCATCCACCCAGCCGCGGGCGGCGCCGTAGCGAATATCAGTTTGCTCTTCATAACTCTGCTTCACTTTAATGCGCAGCTCTTCCAGTTCTTCGTGTGTCGTTTTTTTGTCGCCTCGCTCGCGGGCGCGGGCGAGAATCGCAAACACAGTGTCGGACGCTTGGGCCGCGCCCATTACGGCATAGCGCGCAGTGGGCCAGGCAATAATAAACCGCGGATCGTACGCCTTGCCACACATCGCATAATTCCCCGCGCCAAATGAACCGCCCACAACGACAGTAATCTTCGGCACGATAGAATTACTAACCGCGTTTACCAGTTTCGCGCCGCTGCGAATGATCCCGCTTTGTTCCGCGTCGCGGCCGACCATGAAGCCGGTAACATCCTGGAAAAAAATGATGGGCAAGCCTGTTTGATTGCAGTCCATGATAAAGCGCGCTGCCTTATCTGCGCTATCGGAATAAATGACGCCACCCATTTGAATTCCCTCTTTTTTGGTCCTGACCTGCAAGCGCTGGTTCGCAACAATTCCCACCGGGCGCCCGTCGATGCGCGCGTACGCAGTTACAAGTGTCTTGCCGTAATCCGCCTTGTACTCATCGACAGAGTCTTCATCCACGACCGTGGCCAGTAGATCCCGTGTGTCGTACTGCTTTTGACCATCGAAGCTAATTAGATCATAAACAGTGTCCGGATCTTTCGCTGGTTTGAATGTTTCCTTCGACGTTCTCGAGGTTTTGGATTCTTTCGCTTCAGGCAGCAACCTAACAAGTGAACGAAGGCGTTTGAGGCAGGACGGATCATCCTTTTCAAAAAAGTCCACCGTCCCGCTAATTTCGGCATGCATTTGGGCGCCGCCCAGTTCTTCTTGATCAACAACCTGGCCAATAGCTGCCTTCACCAGGGAAGGACCGGCCAAGTACAAACCACTTCCCTTTGTCATCAAAATTTTGTCGCAAAGGACAGGAAGGTAAGCGCCGCCAGCCACACAGTTACCCATGATTGCAGCGAACTGCGGAATGCCAGCCGCTGAAATAACAGAGTTATTGCGAAAGATGCGACCGAAATCGTCCTCATCTGGAAAAATTTCATCCTGCATCGGAAGGAAAACGCCTGCAGAATCGACCAGATAAATAAGGGGTAACGAGCATTCAAAGGCGATGCGCTGCGCGCGAATCACTTTCTTGGTCGTTTGCGGAAAGAAGGCGCCGGCTTTTACGGTGGCGTCGTTGGCAATAATCATGCACGGAACGCCCTCCACATACCCAATGCCGGCGACGACTCCGGCCGCGGGGATCTTCCCCCATTGTTCGTACATCTTGTAAGCGGCCCAAAGACCGATCTCGAAGAATGGCGACTCTTTGTCGAGTAGGCGACCGAGCCGTTCGCGAACAGGGAGCCTGTTCATTTTTCGCTGACGTTCGTGGCCAGCCTTGCCTCCGCCCTCACGTAGTATCTCCTCCTCCTTTGCAATCGCGGCGCAGTGAGCGCGCAATAATTCACTACTGGATGATGCTGGCGAACGGGACATGACGCGAAACGCTTAATCCGCGAAGGTGCCTGAATCAAGTTCGCCTCGGCGAATCCGTCCTGTGGCGGACAACGCCAGCGAATGCATCCTGGCACTTAAGCCGGGACGTTTCGCTACAAGCAGCAACAGATTCAACACCACAATTTGGCCTCACCGCCGAGGAAGTAGCTGCTGTGAATCCCGCCTTGATGGTTCACGGCAAAGATGGAAGGCCTTACACCGTGCGCTACGACCAGGTGAACGCCATGCTGCTTAACGAGTTCCTAAAGATCATAAGAAAGTGGAGGAACAGCAAAGAGAAATCGATGCCCTTAAAGGAAGAACTAAAAGAGCAACGGAATCTCATTCAAAAGTGAGCGACAGATTGGAAATAACAAAACCCGCGCCGAAAATAGCCGTGAGCAGTCCATAAAGGTGCCATGCCTTCTCCGAGTCATGGCTCCCAACGCTTCGACACAGCGAGGCGGCTACAACTGCAAACCAAAATAGATTAGCAGAAATAAAAAGGAAGCAGCTGGTATTCAACCCAAATTCAATCTTCGTTTTCTTCGTTCCCTTCTGTAAGGCTTCCGGCCTTGTCGTCCTTGAGCATGTCTTCGAACGGCCGACAGAAGTTTGCATAGAATGGGTAAGGCCGGTCGGCGTTTGCAGGGAGGTAGCGCCAATGTTTGTACATCCAGAGCCACGGCGCCGGGTTCTTTCGCACGTACGGTTCAAACGAATCCCAGCATGCCTGGGCGATTTGTTGATAAGTCATCCCGCTTGTGTTGCTGATCTTAGGATGAAAGATAAGCCTGTAGCGCCCGTTCGGCAGCGGTTCGCAATGCGCCGGAATGACGGGAACGCCGGTGCGTTCGCTCAACCAGGCATGCGCGGAAGTCACGCATGTTTTTAATCCAAAACAATCAATCGCGACCGCGCCCTGACTGGGTGGTACGGTGAGATCGACCAGCAGCGCCGTCCGCCCTTTTCGTCGCAGCACCTTGTAAAGCCGCATGATTCCGCGCTCGCGTGGGACCAGTTCGTGCCCCGACTGCTCACGCAGCTTTTTGAAAATCGGATCGAGCGACGAGTTCTTAAATTCCTGTGAGATGATGGTACCTCTCAGATCCAGAAAACCACAGGCCAAGCTAAGCCATTCGAAGTTACTGTAGTGATAGCACGCGATAATCACGCTGCGCTCGGGCCCGGTATCGCGCATCGTTTCTTCGAACTTCTGCAGCTCGATATACCAAAGGAAATTCAGCGGCGTCAGGCGCGGGCTCCACAGCAAATCAACCATGGTTCGCGCGAAATGTTGAAACGATTCACGCGCAATTTTGTGCCGCTGGCGGGCAGATAATTGCCCGCCAAGTGCGACCTCCAGATTGTTTAGCGCAACGCGGTATCGATGCCGATCGAGAAAGCCAAGCAACGCCCCGGCCAGCTGGGCAAGGCGATAACAGGCCTTTCGCGAGCATAACGGAATTAATCTCGTTGCCAGGAAAAGACCGGCCCACTCCAGCCGGTATCGAATTCGCTTCCAGCGCGAGCGCATTACCATTTTGAATGACGAATGCCTAATGACGAACAACTCCTGTTAACCGTAATCGTGCTCGTTCTCCTGCTCATGATCGATTCACAGGGTAAATTCTCGATTACGATTACGAGCATGACCACGAGTATGAGGTCGCCTGCCGACGATGCTTTACCAACCTTGTCCGGGATTGGCTACTGGAGGAAGGGTTTTGCGAAAGTCAGCCTGTTGGCGCTGGGCTTCTTTTTCCTGGTCCGCCTCGCGAGCCTGCTGCTCGGGACTCGGACCCGAACTGCAGCCAAGTAATATAAGAAATAACACCGGAACCAAGGACAAGAGCATTATCACCTTTTTCATAGGGACGTTTAATCATAGTCAAAGCAACGAACGCGGCAAACTGGGGACGTTTCCCCTACTACAGAATCGGCGAATCGGGGAATGGGCGAATCGGGCGGAGGCATGCGCCGTCTCACCGGTTCACCGTTTCGCTTTTCAGTTCTCATCACCCGGCTGTTTACTCGACGTCAGCTTCAAGCAGTCGCGCTCAAGCGTTTTGAGGCGTTCAATAATTTCATTCAACGCGAGTTCGTTTCTAAGATTGATCTGATAATCAATTTCGGCACGGAGCCGGTCCTTGTGAGACTGCCGATTTTGCGACATCAGGATGATCGGCGCTTGCAGCACGGCGATCATGTTGATCGCGGTGCTCAGCAGGAGATAAGGGTACGGATCAAACCCGTTGTTGGCCAGCAGCAAGGTGTTAATCAATACCCACACGTTGAAAAAGAGGACTGCCGCAATGATGAATTTCCAGCTGCCGCCAAACTCTGCGATCAAGTCTGCCGCGCGGTCTGCGAAAGTAAACTGGGCCGCTTCCTCAACGTTCACGTTGCGAGTCGCGCTCCGACGCAACAGTTCGTCGGTGTTCCGCAACCGGTTGGCCAGCGCGGTGAGCATTTCCAGCGCGATGTTGGGGCTGCTGTGCACGAAGGAAAGAAAATGCTCGCGCGAAAGCACAGCGAGTCGTGCATCCTCGGAGACTATCGCATCGGCTGAACGCTTCTGTCCGTCGAGCAGCGCCATCTCCCCGAAAAAGTCGCCGCGGCCCAATTCCGTGAGCGTCATTTCATGTCCATCGGTAGCCTGCACGGAAATGCGGACTTTACCCCGCTCAATCAAATACATGGCGTTCCCCTCATCACCGGCGCGGAACAAACACGTCTTTTCTTTGCAGTCGATGGTCTCCAGCAATTGACACAATTTTCTCGCCGCCTCGTCATCGAGCGATTCGAACAACGGCACATGGCGCAACGTGTCGATGGTCATTCGTCGTTAGATAATAGCGGTAAGCTTCGTCTGCGAGAAGCGTCAATTGCGGTCGAATGACGAAGCACGAATGACGAATGACGAATGACGAATTAATGACGAAGCACGAACCAGGCAATCGTTCTCACGGCTGTTTGCGTTTCGTCATTCGGATTTCCTTCGTCATTTGTCATTCGTCATTTGTTTTACATCACTTTGGATCGGCATTTTGCTATCGCTACCGGGTTGAATTTCCAAATCGCAGAAGGTACAACGAAAACATGCTTCATCTCATTTGGTATATCTTTGTCGGCTTCCTCGCGGGTTGCGTCGCCAAGGCGCTTATGCACATGCACCTTTCGATCACGTGGACAATCGTGCTCGGAATTGTCGGCTCGATTATCGGCGGCGCTGTGACTCACCTGTTTTACCCGCCGAGCGCCGGAGGCAAATTTCATCTCGGAGGATTAATTGTATCGATCATTGGAGCGATTCTCGTTTTGTACATTTGGCACAAGTTCAGGCTGCAACTGCCTCGGGGATAACTAGTCTCCCTCGACGCGGTTTTCACGTGGTAGGGACGGACTGCCGGGCCGTCCATGCCCGTTCCTCGGCGCCGCCCGGGGATCGCGCCCTACCCCCTAATTCGACACCGCAAAATTGACTTGGACCGGTTCGACTTTAGGTTGGGAATGCGCTCGCTCGCGCTTTCCGAATTGTGAAAAGCGTCCTCTTTGTCTGCACAGGTAATATCTGCCGTAGCCCGATTGCCGAAGGGCTCTTTCGCCGTCTGCTTGGCAACCGAAAAGACATCGAAGTTGTTTCGGCTGGTGTGCACGCAGTACGTGGCCAACCGCCAAGTCTTTACGCGGTCGAAGTCTGTGCGGAAGCAGGCACGGATATTAGCAATATACGCAGTCAACCGCTCACCCCCGCCCTGGTTGATCGGGCCACACACATTTTTGCCATGACCGGCGCGCACTTGGAGACAATCCAGACCTTGTTTCCTACAGGCGCTGAAAAATCCTTTTTGCTCCGAGAATTTGAAGAGCCGGGGACCACGGTGTGGCGCGATCTCCCGGACCCGATTGGTCTTGGCCGCGAAGTGTACGAACATTGCGCTCGCATCATCCAGAACGCCCTGCCCAGCGTGCTCGCATTCGTCGAACAGGGCGAACTGGTGCGGCCTGGTGCGACGCGCGCACGCGAGCTATCTTCTCATCCGATGGACCATCTTCCTCACCAAATCGAGACGGGATTGACTGGGTCAAAACCTCAGCCCCGTTACGGCGACGCTTTGCGCAGAGTGGATCCGGAAATCTTCGATGCGATCATGGCCGAGGAAAAGCGCCAGCGCGAAAATATTGAATTGATTGCGTCCGAAAATTTCACCAGCCGCGCAGTGATGGAAGCGCAGGGCAGCGTGCTGACAAACAAATATGCCGAGGGTTATCCGCGGAAACGCTGGTACGGCGGTTGTGAGAATGTCGACATCGCTGAGCAACTGGCCATTGATCGTGCGAAACGGTTGTTTGGCTGCGAACACGTGAATGTGCAGCCGCACAGCGGCGCGCAAGCGAACATGGCGGTCTATTTTGCCATGCTTAAACCGGGCGACAAGATTCTGGCCATGAATCTCGCGCACGGCGGGCATCTGACACACGGGCATCCCGCGAATTTCTCCGGTAAATTTTACGCTGTCTCGCAGTACGGTGTTAGCGAGAAAACGGAGCACATCGATTACGACGCGTTGCAAAAGCAGGCCGAAGAGGTGCGTCCCGCAATGATCACCGCCGGCGCCTCCGCATATCCGCGTATCATCGATTTTCCGCGACTGCGTCAAATCGCGGATTCGGTTGGCGCAGTTTTGTTCATCGACATGGCGCACATCGCCGGGTTGGTAGCAGGTGGCCAGCATCCCAGTCCGATCCAGCACGCGCAATTTGTCACCACCACTACGCACAAGAGTCTGCGCGGACCGCGTGGCGGCATTGTCATGTGTGAAGAGAAATTCGCCAAGCAGATCGATGCCACCGTTTTCCCCGGCGTGCAGGGCGGTCCGCTCATGCATGTGATCGCAGCGAAAGCCGTTTGCTTTCATGAAGCGCTCCAACCGCAGTTCCGCGAATATCAGCGGCAGGTGGTCCTGAACGCCAAAGCGCTTGCTGCCGGCCTGGCCAAACATGGTTACCGCATCGTCTCCGGCGGCACCGATAATCATTTGATGCTCGTCGATCTTCGCCCGAAGGAAATTAACGGCAAAGAGGCGCAGGAAGTTCTCGATCGCGCCGGCATCACCGTAAACAAGAACGGGATCCCATTCGATACTTATCCAATCTTCAAGCCAGGCGGTATCCGCATCGGTACACCTGCCGTCACAACGCGCGGGATGAGAGAAGAGGAAATGTTGGAGGTCGCAGACCTCCTCGCTGAAGCGCTGGCTCATCGCACCGACGCGGAAGCACTGGAGAAGGTGCATCGAAAAGTGCTCGACTTAACCAGGAGATTTCCGTTGCCGATTTAACATGCCAAATGAAGTCGAAAATTGTTGGCCATCGCAAGACACCGAAGACGCCTCAGGAATTTCATGCACTGGGTGCACGATTGGAT
>Ga0209577_10001438_pt1 | contig 23578 bp, 21 predicted proteins | sample GraSoiAngelo_109_FD_185874 | JGI IMG/M metagenome (GOLD analysis project Ga0209577, IMG submission 185874) | Grasslands soil microbial communities from the Angelo Coastal Reserve, California, USA - 14_0903_12_20cm (SPAdes) (version 2) | ecosystem: Environmental > Terrestrial > Soil > Grasslands...
TCAAGCAGAGTCGCAGCCGATTCCAACCATCGGTCCCGATCATGAGTTAAGCGCAGAGCCGCTGCGCGTTAACCCCAAGCGCCTGCACGAAATGTTTGTGCGTGGCGTGGCCGAATTGGAGCCGGTGCTCAAATCGATATTGTCCGAGGCCACTCTCTCCGAATTGCAACGCGCCGCCGCTTTCCCGGAAGAAGATTTTCGCTATTCAGATGAGCTGTGGGTGCGCACAGCGTATGAATTTGCTTCGGCGTACCACAAAGCGGTGATGAGTCGCGATCACATCGTGCAGGCTTTGGTGCCGCTGTATCGCGGAAAGGCACACACGTTTCTGCTCGAAAACCGGGACGCCTCGTGCGAGGAAGTGGAGTCGAATGTCGAAAGGCTCTGCGTGACGTTCGAGAAGCGAAAGCCGTCCTTACTGGAAATGTGGGACGGGAGGAAGTGAGGTCAATATGTGGCAGACGATTATCAAAGAACTGACACAGGCCACGCTGGACATGGTGCACGGCATTTTGCAATTTCTACCGCGTCTGGCAGGGATGCTGATTGTTGTGGTGTTCGGATGGGTGATTGCTTACATCCTGAAATCGATCCTGCGTACCATCCTACGGCTGGCGCGTTTCGACAAGCTGTCTGAGGACGCGGGCGCCGCGCAACTGCTAAAACGGGCCGCATTGCCCTCTTCCACCGAGTTGCTTAGCCGGTTCGTTTTTTGGGTAGCGTGGATTGGGTTCATTTTGATCGGCGTCAGCGTGCTCGGGATCGTCGGGTTGCAGGAGCACGTTGCCCGCTTCTTTGGATTTTTGCCGCGGCTGTTCGCGGCTCTGTTTGTATTCTTCTTCGGGCTGCTCGGCGCCAGCTTCTTTTCGCGCGCGGCGCTGCTGGCAGCCGTCAACGCAGACCTGCCGTCGCCTCGGCTGATTGCTTCGACCATACGCACCATCATTATTGTGTTTGCGGTTTCGATGGGCTTTGAGGAGCTTGGTATTGGCGAGCACACGACGCTGGTCGCCTTCGCCATTGTCTTCGGAGCGCTGATGCTGGGGTTGGCGCTGGCGTTCGGACTGGGAGGCCGCGATTTAGCCCGGCATTTTCTGGAGAGGAGATTTGTTCACGAGAGGCGGGAAGAAAAAGAAGATGAGCTTTCGCCGCTGTGAATGTGAAGCTTCAGGGATGAACTTTTACACAGCCAGCGGGAATTGCCCCACAAGGCCTGACTAATATCGTTCACCTGCATCCAGCCAGTTCTCCCTGAAAATTCACAGGGAGCAGTGTTGAAATTGGAGCGCCGCTCCCTCTGCATCTCAATAACTTATCTTGTTGGGTTTTTCTTCCCACGCCCGAAACGCTGCTAGAGCCTCTTCGCGCATCATCTGGATCATCGGAATCCGGCGTGTGGAGTAGGGCTGAGTGATTTCCCGGTAGATCAGCAAATCGTCAAAGCCGACTGTGGATGCATCCGTGGCGTGAGTAGCAAAATAAATGCGAGATAAGTGGGCCCAATAGATCGCGCCCAGGCACATGGGGCAGGGTTCACAGGATGTGTAAATCTCGCAACCAAGTAATTGGAAGACGCTGAGTTTCCGGCACGCCTCCCGGATGGCGATCACTTCCGCGTGTGCGGTGGGATCATGCGTCGAGGTGACCTGATTCGTGCCTTCGGCAATAATGCTGCCATTCTTCACGATAACGGCACCGAAAGGTCCGCCCCGATCAGAATGGACGTTCTCGATGGAGAGTTGAATGGCACGCGCCATGAAAGGCTGATCCATGTTGTCGCTCTAGCAAAATGGGGTGGTGCCGTTTGGGCACCGGAAAACTGCGAACTTGCGCGCTTCAGTCGACATTGGCTCTTACGCAGCCGCTTCGCTGAAAGCGAGTATAAAGCCGGGAATCAAAGTTGGTAAAACGTTCTCTTGAATTGGGCGGCGTGGAAATAGTGCTGAATCAATCTGGCTTCAAACATCCAGTGGTGGGAAATGCGAAATGTTGAAAAAGCATGACTCACGCGATACGCTCTGCCTCTTGAGTCAAGCTTAGGAGGAGGTTTGCAGGCTTTTCTCTCCCAACGAGTGGTTACTCCCGGCGGAATCCAGCCCGCGGCGATATTGGTGGAAGGAGGACAGATCCAGTCCGTCGTGCCGCCAGACGGAGTCCCCGTGCGAGTCGAGACGCACGATTTCGGCGAGGCAGCGATTCTTCCGGGTCTTGTGGACTCCCATGTGCACATAAACGATCCCGGTCGTGCGGATTGGGAGGGGTTCGAAACCGCCACGCGGGCGGCGGCTGCGGGCGGCTACACCTTGCTGGTGGATATGCCCTTGAACTGCCTGCCAGCAACCACTTCGGTTTTCGGGCTTGAGTTGAAGCGTGCGGCGGCACGGGAACGATGCCGAGTAGACTGGGCGGCCTGGGGCGGCGTTGTCCACCACAATCAGGACGACATCGCGGCGCTCGCAGCGGCGGGAGTGCTGGGGTTCAAGTGCTTTCTTGTTCATCCAGGTATCGACGGCTTCACGATGGTCACCGAGCAACAGCTCAAAGCCGCTTTGCCCCATGTTGCGCGGACGGGCTTGCCACTGCTGGTGCACGCGGAACTTCCTGGTCCGATCGATAAAGTCACCGAAACTCTGGTGCATGCCGACTGGAGGCATTACGCGACGTACCTCCAGTCGCGGCCCGATGAGGCAGAGTTGTCCGCCATTCGGCTGTTGTTGTCGCTGTGCCGTCAGTACAAATTCCGCTTACACATTGTTCACCTCTCGACCAGCCAGGCTCTTCGCGAATTGAGCGCCGCTCGCTCCGAGTTGCTTCCGGTGAGTGTCGAAACCTGCCCGCATTATCTGCATCTCGCCTCTGAGACGATCGGGGAGGGGGCCACACTCCACAAGTGCGCGCCACCAATCCGGAGCCGGGAAAACCGTGAACAACTGTGGCAAGGACTAAGAGATGGAATCATCGACTTGATCGCGACTGACCATTCGCCTTGTCCCCCGGAGATGAAGCGGCTGGATGAGGGTAATTTCAAAACCGCTTGGGGCGGTATTTCAAGCCTTTCTGTTGCTCTGCCGGTGATCTGGACCGAGGCAAGCAGCCGCGGATTTTCGCTACTCGACATCGCGCACTGGATGGCGGAAGGCCCCGCGCGGCTAGCCGGATGCCATCTCCGCAAGGGACGAATTGCCGCAGGATACGACGCGGACCTCGTAGTATTCGATCCGTACAGCGAGTTCTTACTAAGCAAGGAGCGGCTGCATTACCGGCATCCAGTTTCTCCGTACCTTGGAGAGACATTGCGCGGGATAGTGAAGACCACCTACCTGCGAGGAACCCTTGTCTTTGCGCAAGGCGAGTTTCCCGGCGTGCCTATCGGTCGCGAATTTCGGCCGGATTCGTGAGCGACTGGCAGGCAAATCGAGGACACGGACTTTTCTATCGGTAAATCAAAACACTTCCAGCCAGGTGTGAGGCGCCTGTCATACACTATCCACATCGCAAATCACGGTTCTTGGCCCTAAGTGCCGCCCGTGGTTGGCGGCGATCAAGGTCCCGGATGAATAACAATCCCATCGTTGGCGTGTCAGTTCCGCGAAAAGAAGGACGCGACAAGGTAACCGGCCAGGCGCAATACGTCGACGATATGGTTCTGCCGAACATGTTATATGGGGCGACTGTTCGCAGTGAGATTCCCCGAGGCAGGATCAAGCAGATCACGTTCGGCCCAGGAATCGCCTGGGACGAATTCGTGATCGTGTCTGCGAAAGACATTCCTGGGAAAAACTGCGTCGCGCTCATCGCAGACGATCAGCCTTGCCTGGCAGAGCAATACATTAACCATCCCGAGGAGCCCATTTTATTGCTGGCACATTCAGATCGCCACGCGCTGCCGAAGGCCATCAATGCCATATCTATTGAATATGATGTTCTCCCGGCCATCTTCACGATGGAAGAAAGCGAGCGGTGCTCTGAGATCATCTGGGGCTCCGACAATACATTCAAAATGTATGTGATTGAAAAGGGCGACGTCGAAAGCGTCTGGGCAAAAGCCGACTACATCGTGGAAGGGGAATACAGGACCGGGGCACAGGAGCAGCTTTACATCGAAAACAACGGGATGATCGCGGTGTTTGATCCGGGGAACGGCATTACGGTGTGGGGCTCGTTGCAGTGTCCTTACTACGTGCATAAAGCGTTGATGAACCTGTGCAATCTGCCGGCCGAAAAAGTTCGTGTGGTACAGGTGGAGACAGGAGGGGCTTTTGGGGGTAAAGAAGATTACCCGTCGGTGATCGCCGGACACGCCGCGCTATTGGCGATCAAGTCCGGAAGGCCGGTGAAGATCATTTATGACCGCATGGAAGATATGGCCGCTACCACAAAGCGGCACCCCTCGCGCACGCGTCACCGCACCGCTGTGGCCAAAGACGGAAAGATCCTGGGTGGAACTATCGACTTTACGATTGATGGGGGAGCGTACACAACACTGTCGCCCGTGGTTCTTTCCCGCGGCGCGATTCACGCCGGCGGTCCCTACTATTGGCCAAATGTCCGAATCCGCGCGAAGGCAGTCGCCACCAACGTGCCGCCTCACGGGGCATTTCGCGGTTTCGGAGCACCGCAAAGCCTCTTTGCCATGGAGCGCCACATGGACCGCATTGCGCAGGCAGTAGGCCTTTCGCCGATCGAGGTGCGACGGCGGAACTTTCTGAGGCCGGGACGAACGACAACTACCGATCAGGAGGTGCGCGAGCCGATCGATCTCGCGAAACTGCTCGACCGCGCACTGGAGCTCTCAGACTATCGCTCCAAGAAACAGCGCTTCGCGAAAGAGAATCAGAGCAGAACCATGAAGAAGGGGATCGGCATAGCAGCTTTCCTGCACGGGGCGGGCTTCACCGGATCAGGAGAGCGTTACCTCAGTTCTGTGGTCGGTGTGGAAGGCTGTGCCGACGGCAAGGTGCGCGTTTTGGTCTCGAGCACAGAATTCGGCCAAGGCACGAAAACCGTTCTCTCGCAAATCGCGGCTGAAACACTGGGACTGGGTTATGAAGACGTGGATGTTGCCCCAGCGGATACGATGGAGGTCCCGAACAGCGGTCCCACTGTCGCATCACGCACGGTCATGGTCGTGGGCAAACTGGTGCATTCGGCGGCCGTTGGGATCAAGCAGACATTGAAGCAGTGCGGCTTGCTCGGCGACTCATACTCGCCTGAAGAGTTTCGTGCGGCGTGCCGCAACTATCGTGCTTCTCACGGAGAGTTCCGCTCGTGGGCACGTTATGAGGCGCCGCCCGGCATTTTCTGGGATGATCAAAAGTACTGCGGAGAAGCATACGCGGCATTTGCCTGGGCGGTTTATATCGCTGCAGTCACTGTTGACCTGACGGCGTACAGCGTATCTGTGGACGACTTCGTCGCGCTGCAGGAAGTTGGCCGCGTTCTCCACCCGGTCCTTGCTAGAGGACAAATCACCGGTGGCATCGCTCAGGCTATAGGCCTCAGCCTTTATGAGAAAGTGATTTGGCAGAATGGGCGCATGCAGAACTCCCAAATGACGAACTACATTATGCCGACATCGTCTGACCTGCCTCCGATCCGGGTGTTCTTTGAGGAATTAGGCAATATCCACGGCGCCTTTGGCGCGAAAGGAATCGGCGAGCTCCCAATGGATGGTCCAGCCCCGGCCATTGCCAACGCTGTCGGAGACGCACTGTGCGCGCCTTGCGATTCCGTTCCCCTGCTTCCAGAAGACATTTTCAATATGCTCGCGGCGAGGTCCCGGCCGGAAGACGAGGCACTTTCCGCCGACGGTCGCCGATGACCAACTCCTCTGCAATTTCAGCCAAGTGCGAAATCTCCTTCACGGTGAATGGCGAGCGGAAGACGGTATCCGCCTATCCGATGGAACGATTGCTTGACGTGTTGCGCCAACACCTCGGATTGACCGGCCCAAAGGAGGGTTGCGGAGAGGGCGAGTGTGGTTCTTGCTCGATATCGATAGACGGCGTCCTGGTGAATAGTTGCCTCGTACCGCTTCTCCAAGCGAAAGACGCTCAGATTCTCACGATTGAGGGGCTCGCCGGCGACCATTTGCACAAGCTGCAGCAAGCATTCTTGGATTGCGGCGCAGCGCAATGCGGCATCTGCACGCCTGGAATGATCCTCGCGGCATTACACCTGTTGGACAAGAAGCCTGCGCCGACGATGGAAGAAATCCGCGAAGGACTCTCGGGCAATCTGTGCCGCTGCACAGGGTACATGCAGATTTTCGAAGCGGTGGCAGATGCGGCACGCCGCCAGATAACAAGATGAGGTCCGATCCTCAGGATTATCAACTCATAGCGCCCGGCACTCTGCACGCGGTCGTGTCGCTCCTGGCGAAGGAGCCGGGTGCATGGCTTCCTATAGCGGGTGGCACGGATGTGATGGTGCTATACGCGGCGGGGAAATTGCCCGCGCGGAAGTTAGTCAACATTTGGAATCTTCCGGAGTTGCGACGTATTGAGGTTTTTTCAGATGAAATTCGAATTGGCGCAGGCTGTACCTATACCGAACTCCGTGAACAAGAAATCGTAGGACGTGAGTTTCCTTTGCTAGCTCGCGCCGCTGCCTGGACCGGAGGAATCGCCAATCAGAATCGCGGAACCATCGGGGGCAATATCGTCAATGCCTCGCCTGCAGCGGATTCGCTGCCTGCGTTGCTGGTGTATGAAGCGGAGTTGATCCTCGTATCCATTCGGGGCGAGCGTCGAGTGCCCTACTTGGGCTTCCACACCGGTTACAAAACCACCAAGCTGGCCGCTGATGAACTGGTGCGAGCCGTGTCCCTTCGAAGGCGGTTTTCTGAATATCTTCACCACGCACGGAAGGTCGGGGCGCGCAGCGCACAAGCGATCTCCAAGGTGTGCATCGCGGCACTGGGCCGGCGGCTTGCGGACGGCCTGGTGGACGATGTCCGCATCGCTCTGGGAAGCGTGGCGCCCGTTCCACTTCGCTTGATCGACACCGAACGCGAGGTGAAAGGAAGAGGCATCGATTCACTGCGCGTGACTCTGGCGGGAAAAGTAGCGGCCTCAGAGATTCGGCCGATCGACGACATTCGATCCACGGCGAGGTATCGCACAGAGGTGGCGAAAAACCTTGTAGAAGAATTCCTGCTCCGGCTAGGCACAGGGGCACAGTGAGCACAGTGCTGGAGGATTGGAATCGCCAATCGGTCGAGCAAGCCATAGGCGCTATCCTGCCGTGCTGCGGGTCACAGGCTTGGGCGCGCGGGATGGCCGTTCGGAGACCGCTGGTGGACGAGGCATCTCTGCTAGCAGCATCTGACGAAACATGGCACAATCTGACCCAATCCGATTGGATGGAAGCGTTCCAAAGCCATCCGCGGATCGGGGAGTCGAACGCACGGCAATTTGCTCCGTCGCAAGCGGCAGCGTGGTCGGCGCATGAGCAAAAAAGAATCGCCGATGCCGAGACCGCGGTTAAGATCGCTCTCGAGGAAGGCAATCGCGAGTACGAGCGGCGGTTCGATCGTATCTTTATCGTCTGCGCGACCGGTAAATCAGCAGCAGAAATTCTGGAGATCCTGCGGCGACGGCTGCAAAATGATGCAGAAACCGAACTTCGCGAAGCCGCCGAGCAGCAGCGGCAGATCACACAAATCCGGTTAAGAAAATGGCTTCAGGGATGAAACGGATTTCGACGCACATTCTCGATCTTGCCCTTGGCAAGCCAGCGCCCGACGTGCCGGTACGATTGGAACGGCAGGAAGCCTCCGGCGGTTGGCACCTGCTGGCTTCGGCGCAAACGGATCGGGACGGACGATGCAGCCAATTGCTGCCTGAAACAGAAGATCTCTCCGACGGGCTTTACCGACTGGCATTCGATACCGCAAGCCACTATGCCTCTCAGAAAACCGAAACGTTGTTTCCTGTGGTCGAAATAACGTTTCGCGTGCGGAAGGGCGAATCTCAGTTCCACATTCCGCTACTGCTGAGTCCGAACGGGTACACAACTTACCGGGGAAGCTGAAGCATGTATGAATCTGCCCAGGAGTCCAGCAAGTGACTTCTTCCGTCAGAGAATGGTTTAATCTCGGCGTGCGCTGGTTCCACGTTTTTGCCGGGATCATGTGGGTTGGGCAAACCTATTACTTCACGTGGCTGGACGCGCAGTTCAGCAAACTTGAGAAAAAAGCCACTGCGGGCGCGCCGCCTGCCTCCGTGTGGATGGTTCACAGCGGCGGCTTTTACGCGGTGGGGAAGAAACAATCTCTAGAGGTCGAGCCCGAGCAAGTCCGGTGGTTCCGCTGGGAAGCGCTCATGACGTGGCTGAGTGGAATGGTGCTGCTTTTTCTTGTGTACTACTTTACTGGAGGCCTCATCGATACCGATGTTGCAGATATTTCTCAAGGATGCGGTATCGCCATCGGACTGGCTGTTCTTGCCGGCGGCTGGCTCATCTACGATCTCGCCGCGCGGTCGCTTGTAGGGAAGTCCGAAGCCGCATTTGCGGGGTTTGCTCTGGTGATGACGGCTGCGATCTCGTGGGGGTTGTTGCACGCCCTAAGCGGCCGTGCGGCTTACATTCACATAGGGGCTATATTCGGTACGATCATGACCGCCAACGTGTGGTTCAGAATCCTTCCAGCACAGCGCAAAATGATCACCGCGGCAGCAGCCGGCGCCAAGTTCGATGCTTCTCTCAGCGCCCAAGCCAAGCTGCGCTCCAAGCACAATACCTTCATGGCGGTTCCAGTCGTCGTTCTGATGATCAGCAACCACTTCCCGGTGGCAACTTACGGCAATACGTATAGTTGGGAAATTCTGATCGCTCTCGTGCTTGTCGGATGGGCGGCGGGAAAGCTTATCCGTTCGTTCTAGACGAGGCGAGTTGCAGCGGCAAGGATAGAATCCAGTGCAGCGAACCGGCAAGCATTCAGATCTCGCAGATGAGGTCATTACCCGGTGCCAGCGGCTCGCCCGCTTCAGTGACGATGAGGGTAGCACGCGCCGGACGTTCCTTTCTCCCTCCATTGGGGAGTGCCACCGCGAAATCAGCCGCTGGATGGAGCCCTTCGGTGCTCAGGTTCGTGTGGACGCTGCGGGCAACTTTCGTGGATTTTATCCCGGCGAACAATCCAGTTCGCCGCGCTTGATTCTGGGCTCCCACCTCGATACGGTCCCGAATGCCGGCGCCTATGATGGCACCTTGGGAGTGGTCTTGGCCATCACTCTGTTGCAGGCATTAGAGGGAAGAAAACTTCCCTTCGGAATCGAAGTGGTCGGCTTTTCTGAAGAGGAGGGAGTGCGCTTCGGCGCGCCCTTCATCGGCAGCCGAGCGCTGGTGGGCAGCCTCGACGAGGAATTCTTGAACCGTCAAGATGAGCAAGGAATATCCGTGCGCAGAGCGATCCAGGAATTCAGACTAAATCCGGAAGAGATTTCTCGCGCTTGTATAGACGCCGACACTCTAGGGTACATTGAATTCCACATCGAGCAGGGGCCAGTCTTGGAGGAACTCGGCCGCCCATTGGGAGTTGTCGAGGCCATCGCCGGACAAAGCCGGGTCGAGTTCACATTTGTTGGCCGCGCCAACCATGCAGGGACGACTCCGATGCATCTTCGCTATGACGCAATGGCGGCTGCCGCAGAGTGGATCGGTGCGGTAGAGCGCGCGACAAAAGCTGTCCCGGGGGCGGTAGGAACCGTCGGCAAGATCGAGGCTAAACCGGGAGCGACAAACGTGATTGCTGGCATGGTGCACCTCACCCTTGATGTACGCCACCGTTCCGACGAAATTCGGACGGAGATCGTTTCGGAACTGATTCGGAAAGCAGAAAAGATTTCCGAGCGCCGCGGATTGACGCTCCGGCACAGAGTGTTGTTGTGCCAGCAGGCGGTGCCAATGGATGGGTTTCTCATTAAGGAAATTGACTTGGCGATCCGAAGGGCGGGATGCGTTCCGCATCGCATGGTCAGCGGCGCGGGTCACGATGCCATGATCCTGGCAGAAAAGGTTCCGGCGGCCATGGTTTTCTTGCGAACACCGGGCGGGATCAGCCACGATCCAGCAGAATCGGTCATAGCAGAAGATGTCGACAAGGCCATCGAATGTGGATTGCACCTTCTCGATCAGCTGGCGGCGTCGCCCGTATTTCAGAAAAGGAAGAACCGTGCATAATCTTGGACAGACGCGCAGTTCTCACCAACACAATCATCTCCTGCTGACCGCGGATACTTTTGTCCGCACCACCCTACCAGGCATGCGCAAGTGCGTCGCTATCGTGCATGTCGGTCCGGCCTTGGGTACAAGATTCACCGAGTACACCGCTGAATTCGAAGCCGGTGGGGAACTGGGAAGCACCGCCGCGCAACGATTTGTGTTCATAATTGAGGGCAGCGTTAAGGTGGTCGCTGCCGGCAAACAGAGCAAACTCGGCGTCCTTGGTTACGCTTACTTGCCAGAAGGCTTCGAACATCGAGTAGTAGCCACAGAGACCAGCCGGGTCGCCGTGATCGAAAAGCCCTATCAAGCGCTGGACTCAGTTCGGCCACCGCGTCCAATCGTGTCGAGCGAAGAGGCTGTCCTCTCCCATCCGTTGGAAGATGATCCCGACCTGCAGGTCAGGTGTTTGCTTCCGGATGAGATGAGTTTCGATTTTGCGGTCAATACGATGGTGTACCAGCCGGGCGCGGCGCTGAGCATGGTCGAAATGCATGTAATGGAACATGGTCTCATGATGTTGGAAGGTGGTGGTATCTATCGACTCGACAACTCGTGGTATTCAGTCACTGCAGGCGACTTTATCTGGATGGGACCCTGGTGCCCGCAGTGGTTCGGAGCGATTGGCAAGGTACCGGCAAAATATCTCATCTACAAGGATTGGAACCGGCATCCTCTTGCGGGCGCGCAGCGATGAATCTTGTCATCGACCGGGATCGCCTGCTCTCTGAAATCGAGACGCTCGCTTCGTTTTCTGATGCCGAGGCTCCCGCGGTGACGAGAATCGTTTTTACTCCCACCGATCTGAAAGCTCGCGCATGGCTGAAGGAGCGCTGCGAAGACGCCGGACTCAGCGTGCGGCAGGACGCGATCGGGAACACCTTTGCCCGTTGGAGTGGTTCCGATCCCGCGGCGTCCGTGGTCGGCACGGGCTCGCACATCGACGCAATTCCCAACGCAGGGAGATACGATGGCGTCGTGGGAGTGTTAGGGGGCCTGGAAGCTATGCGGGCATTACGGCAGTCGGGGTTTCGTCCGAAACATTCGATTGAATTGCTCGTGTTCACTTCGGAAGAACCAACGCGCTTTGGCATCGGATGCTTGGGAAGCCGCTTGCTTTCCGGAACCTGCTCGGCCGACGCGGCCAGCAAGCTGACTGACCGCGATGGAGCATCGCTCGAGCAAGTTCGACTCGCGGCTGGCTTTGCAGGCGAACTCGCAGCAGTAAAGCTGGCAACTGGCTACTACAAGGCATTCGTGGAATTGCACATTGAGCAGGGGCCGATCCTGGAACGCGAACGCATCGCACTCGGCGTCGTCACTCATATCGCTGCGCCGGCGAGTTTCCGGGTTTCTATCGAAGGCTCCGGTGGACACGCCGGTGGAGTCCTTATGGCTGATCGCAAGGACGCACTTTGCGCTGCTGCGGAACTGATTCTGGCCATCGAGAATGCGGCGCTCACCAGCGGAGCGATAGACACTGTTGCAACCGTTGGAATGTGCGAGATTTTTCCAGGCGCCGTCAATAGCATTCCCAGCCGTGTGCACCTGAGCGTGGACATCCGCGACACGGACCTCCAGCGGCGCGACGCGGTGATGCAGAAGATGGAAACGGTATGCCGTGCGATTTCAGACAAACGCCAGGTCTCGATTCACACCGAATTGCTGAATGCAGACCCGCCGGTAGACTCCGCGCCAGAAGTAATCGATGCGCTGACTCAGTCGTGCAGAAAGCATAGCGTGAGTTTTCTCCCCATGGTGAGCCGCGCCTATCATGATTCGCTCTTCATTGCGCGCATCGCTCCAGTCGCGATGCTGTTCATCCCCTGCCGCCATGGATACAGCCACCGTCCTGACGAATTTGCTTCTCCAGAGGACATCGCGCGGGGAGCCCTTGTGCTCGCCCAAACATTGGCAACTCTATCGGCATGAAGCCGGTTGAGTTCGACTTCATTACTTCGATGCCAGTGATGCGCGAATCTTGGCATAGCCTGGCTTGATCACGGAATAGATGAAATCGCAGCGCCGGTCGTAGGGCAGAAAAGCACTTTTCATGCTGTTGATCGTGATTTTCTCAAAGTCATCCAGGGACAGACCGAAGGTTTTGGCGGCCGCTCCGAATTCCTGAGTCATCGTCGTATTGCTCATCAATCGGTTGTCCGTGTTCAAGGTGACGCGAAATTTCTTCTGATAGAGAATCTTAAACGGATGCTCCGCCAAACTGGGTGTTGCGCCCGTATGAACGTTGCTGAGCAGGCAGATTTCCAGTGGAATCCGCTTATCTAGAACATATTGAGCCAGATTTCCAAGTTTCACGGCCTTGCCGTTCACCACGGCTATGTCATCGATGAGCCTGGTTCCGTGCCCGATGCGGTGGGCTCCGCAGTACTGGATCGCCTGCCAGATCGATTCCTTCCCGTAACCCTCCCCCGCGTGAACCGTGATGTTGAAATTTTCGCGTTGGATGTAGTGAAAGGCGTCCACATGTTTCTTCGGAGGGTAACCGCCTTCTTCTCCAGCCAGGTCGAAGCCCAACACTCCACGTTCCCGAAAATCGACCGCGAGTTCCGCCATCTCCAGCGATGTATTCATATTGCGCATGGCGCAAATGATCAAACCGCAATGCACGCCAAAATCTTTTCGGCCCCGATCCAGTCCCTTCAACGTGGCCGAGACTACCTGTTGATGGGTCAATCCTCGACGCGTGTGGAAAATCGGCGCGAACCGGGTCTCAAAGTAAACTACGCCATCTCTGCTAAGATCCTCGGCCTGCTCGTACGCAACCCGCTGTAATGCCTCTTCTGTTTGCATTACCGCAATCGTGTGAGCAAAGCCTTCCAGGTATTTGGCGAGACTGCCCTGGTTCGCGCCGCGAAAGAACCATTTGGCCAACGCTTGCGGATCGTCCACCGGCAGGTTTTGGTAATTAGCGTCCTTTGCCAGTTCGATCACAGTTCGCGGCCGAAGCACACCATCCAGATGTTCGTGCAGAAGAACCTTCGGAAGGGACTGGAGAAGCTCATTATCAAACTTCATAAGCCTTCTTGCCTTTGCTGCTGACCTCGTATCCGTGACTTGGTGTGTTTTTGGACTGTGTTCCTGCGGGGAAGGTTTGCCCCAGCGTTGGCATGAGCTGACAAAATTCCGGGAACGTGCCAAGGGACCCCGCTGGCTACTCTTGCCCAATGTCCTCGTTCCAAACCGCCGGATGGGCTTCAAGCAACCTGTTCTCGGCGTCTAAGATGTCGCCTGATTCGTGGACAAGAAGCTCATGTGCAGTTATTTGTCTGTCCTCTCGATAAATAGGCCGAAAGTCTAACGAGTACTAGTACCGCCCTTTTCAGAGTGGCTTGCAATCCGGCCATCACTGTATGTTCCTTCCAGCGTGTCAGGCGAGCAATGCATCCAAGCCGTCTATGCTGGGAGGTGATGAGATGGAAACGATGAAGAGAGTTGCGAGCGATGCCTTTAATGGCTGGTTTGGGAAGGTTGCAGCGAAGATTGCAGTCCTGGTCGGTTCCCCGTGGGCTTTTGGTCTGGCGGTAGGTGCGATTGTTGTCTGGGCAGCTCTCGGTCCACGATACCACTATTCTGATACTTGGCAGCTTATTATCAATACTGGAACGACAATCGTCACCTTCCTCATGGTCTTTCTGATCCAGAATACGCAAAATCGGGATGCCCGTGCCATCCATTTGAAATTGGATGAGGTGATCCGGGCCATAGGGAGCGCACGAAACGAATTGATCGATATCGAAAAGCTATCAGATGCAGAGTTAGAGCAGTTAGCCAAACGATATGAAATCGTGCGCCGGGAGACTGAGGGCCGTCGCCGTAGCAAAAGGCCCAAGTCAGCATGAAGGCAAAAGTGGTAACGAAAAGTTTGAAACGAGGGAAGCCCCGCTCGAAAGAACGGGGCTTGGGTATCGGCCAGATTGTTCCTGGTCTAACGTGCGCGCGGCAGAGGTTTGTCCGTCTTCTGCCAATCGGCACTGGCTTCTCCGGCGGACGACACATCCTCAGCGCCAGTGAGCCCTAAAATCTCCTTTGCCTTTCTCGTTCAATCTGAGCTGTCAGAGTACCGGAAAGAAGGATGCCCTGCTCGCCGCTGTAGAGATAATTGTTTGAGGTTGTTCCGGTGCTGGCGATGGGCATGTCGAAGGCGTCATACTGGTACGTGTCCGTGAGTGCCTGCTGTGTTCTCCAAGAAACGCACGTTGCCATGGCCGTCGTAGCCGTAGAAGCTTGGCGTCCAAGTGCTGCCCACAAGCTGGTTCTCGCTGATACGCTGTAAGCCGTACGCACACGTGCGGCTCACGGAGCCGTTGACAACCTTATCCAGCACTTGCGGCAGCTTTGTGGGGTTCAGCGTGTCTACGAGATACCTCGGAATTCCCTTCAGATTATCGGCGGCCGTTCCACTGGTTCTTCCCACGTCCGGTTCTAAAGTCCCGCGCGGCACATCTACCGCCTGCGTGGCCACTCCGCGATAAGGCTAGCCTCCCGAGACAACCGTAGTACCACTACCAGCATCTTTGGGCTGCGGACTACCCTGCACCTGATCGCAGGTTAATTGCGATCGGTTCCGCGAAATTAGCTTGCTCATCGCTTCATACGCAAATTGGCTTATTTCATTTCCGTGGGAACGAATTGTTTTGAACCTATTCCACATCCACTTGTCGTAGTTACAGTCGCGCTTCGCTGTCAGGCGACAGCAAAAGGAAAATGCGATGAGAAAGCTGCTGATGTTGTCCTTCTGGGGAGCCATATTGCTGCTTAGCGGGGCTCCTCTCGCCGCTCAGAACAGCGTTGATGTCCTCGGGGGCGGGCCACAGCCCGCGAACACCGTCGGCTGCGCCGTGCTCCCGAACTGTATTCCGGCGGTCTGGTCCACGACTTCCAACGCGGGCACGGACATTAGCGCGCCAATAGCCGCGAACTTCGTCTTCGCTTCTAACGGCGGAGCTTTACCAACCGACTTTCCGACTGCAACGACGGGACAAATCTGTCTCGCCGATACCCGTGATCTGAGCGGGACTACGCTGTTCGCCCAAATAGCCGCGAACTGCCAGGCCGCCGGAGGCGTCGCCCTCCTGCTCATACGTGACAGTGCAGTCACCGCCCCATCAGCTATCCCGGTATTTGTCATATCCACGGCCAACGGGGACTTTCTGCGGAATACTGTCAAGTTCAACGCGACGACCGGAATCTCCAATTTCCAGATTCGAATCAATGTGGCTAAGGCTACTCCCCCCAGCAACCCTACCGGTCAGCACAACTGCCCGGATGGTCAGGCGGTCGCAGCGTACGTTGGGCCGGGAACCGCGAAGTACACCCCCAATGAGAGTCTGTGCCTGCCCGCGGGAGCAGGACAGGCTGTCGAGCCCAGCATGACTGTGGACTCGCAGGGCACAATCTACGTCGAGTCCATCCGCGGAGTCCCCGGCGGTCTTGACTTGTGGCGCTGGTATAAGACTGCAGACGGCGGCCCGAACGCTGACGGAACCCTGCCGTTCAAGTACGAAGGTCAGCCTGATTGCGGCCTGTTCGTAACCCCGTTTTGCACTGCCAGTGGATTGGCGCCGGGAGGCGGCGACGGTGATGTTGCCGTAAACGCTCCGGACCCCTCGAACATGAACATTCCAAATCTAGCTGTGGTCAGCCTCACAGCAGCGGAAGTTACGGGCAGCAACTCCACCAACCGCGCGGATGCGTTCAGTACTCCGAACCCGGCCACTGCCGGGGTTCCGTTCGACGATCGCATGTGGATCAATGGCTTCAACGATGCTTCCCACGTCTACATGGAGTATCACGATTTTGGGACCACGTCCCAAATCTTCGTGCAACGCTCAAGCGATGGAGGCGAGACCTATAGCGGCGCCCTGGGCGCGGCAATTGACGCTGCGACCGAGCCGAGCGTCGGTCCTCCTACCGGCAACATCGCGGGGCAAATCAAGGTGGACAACAGCAGTTGTTCAAGCCACGGCAATCTGTACCAGATCTTTGTGGGTCCCGACAATCCCGTGGACAATTCACACAACAGTAGCGCCTATTTCAATGCTGCCTACGTGGGCGTGGCCACCGGCGTCAGTCTCACCAATCCCACGCTCTCGTTCACTGACTACAAGATTTTCAGTTGTGGTGCGGGTTCTACGTGTCCTTCGGGGGCCGGTCTCGGCAACCTGTTCCCCGCGCTCGCGGTGGACAACTTCGGGTACGTGTACGCCACCTGGTCGGATAACACTGACGTCTATTACTCGTTCTCGAACAATCACGGGACGCGCTGGTCTCCGGCCATCAAGGTGACCCAGAACACGTCCCAAGCCGGAAAGTCGAATGTATTCCCCTGGATTGCGGCTGACGCCAACGGCCACGTTGCCATCGCCTGGTACGGGGCCGATGTAGCTGGCAATTCGAACATAGTCTCTGCGACCAACACACATTGGAACGTGTTCGTTGCGGAGAGCGTGAATGGCCATGCGATCTCGCCGGTTTTCGCGATGAGCCAAGCCACCGACCACTCCAACCACACGGGGCAGATCTCGACCGGCGGCCTGCTTGGTAGCTCTGACCGGAGTCTCGCTGACTTTTTCCAGATTGGGATTGACCCGAACCATCTCGTTGACATTGCCTATGCGGATAACCATGCGGGCACGTCTGTCACCTACTTTACCCGGGAGAGAACAGCAACTTCCGGTATCGCCACCGGCGGCAAATGCGCAGGCACCGCCCACGAAGCCGGCGGTAAGGGCCATGTAAACGGCAAGCTCGGCGGACAGGCACAGTTCAGCTTCAATTACGACGATTCGACTCAACAGGCCGGCAGCGCTTCCTTCAGCGATTCAGGCTCCGGCGTTAACTTTCAGGCCACAAAGGTCGCTTCTGCGACTTTTGACGAAGTTGCGCACACCGTTGCCCTTATCGGATCGGGGACCAACAATGGCTTGCGCGTAACGTTTACCATCATCGCTGCCGACAGCTCCCTGGCGGCTCCGGGGTTGTTCAGTATTACCCTCAGCGACGCTTACAACAACAGCGGCAACCTGCTTGACGGAAGCATTACTGTCTACTAAAGGGAAATCCAGACAGCACTGCGAGACCGCTTATATCCGGTCTCGCAGTTTTTTTTGATTCAGGAAATCCCGCTGGGATGCTACTGCCCGGTAGCACGGACCGTCAACACTAATTAGATCGCGGTGGAGCCTGCCCGGATCGCCAGATCCGCGCAGTTTCTGCATCTGCTACAATCCTCGCCCGGAGAAGAACACATGGACATAGTCGCGCAGTTGAAGACTGAACGTGACAAAGCAGCACGACAGCTGAACGCACTTGATACCGCGATTAGCGCACTGAGCGGATTGAATAGCACACGGGCAACGCGAGGACGCCGGACGATGAGCGCCGCTGCACGAGCAAGAATTTCTGCTTCACAGAAAGCACGGTGGGCGCGAGCACGGGGCCAGAAGGTTGTTTCAATCGCTCCCAAGCGCCGCATCTCACCAGCGGGACTGGCTCGGATCAGAGCGGCAACTAAGGCGAGATGGGCAAAGTGGAGACAGCAAAAGAAAACGGCCTAGCTCTTACGAACTGAGTGCGGTTTGTTTCCCCAGAGTGCGAGCCTACGCACCGGCTGCGGACGCCCGCTCTCCTGACTGCTTTACCGCAGCCAGCACGATCAGGGCTACACCGATGATGACGAGCGCAGCCATGCCGCCCAGCAGATGTCTCCGTTCGTTCACATCATGGAATGCCTGCACCGCCATATCGGTGTGAGCGGTTTACGAAAAAGAGGAGAGGGCAGATTGACCGAAGCCGAAGGCCCCCGCGCCTCCTCAGACAACCACACGTAGGGCCTCCACTGTGTTGACAGAAGGAGATTTTCCTTTACGATCCGGTGGCCGTCGGCTTCGCGCTAGCGGTAACAGTGCTGCTTGCCGACCAACTAAAGTTACCGTTCCGGCTTTTTCCAAATGCCCCGATCATGCATCAGGCGAATTTGACGCTTAATTACTTTTTGGCGGTATTCGGCATGTTTCATTGGTTCTCGCTTCAGGTACAGGTTCTTGGGATAGATCGGCTTCTCATAAAGCACCTGGTAAAGTTCGGTGCGCAAGTCCTTCAGCCAGTTGTCCCATTGCGCCCGTGCCCGATGGTCGCGCAGGGCCTCGATATCGATAACTCCGGCGACATAGGTTGAGCCCCCGCCGTAGTCCTGGCGCCCCACAATCTGGCCTTTGTAGTTAATGATGAAGGAACGTCCGCCGAAAGTGTCGATCGGGGTGGTTTCCTCGGGGAACAGGTGATAAGTCCCGAGGTTGGGGGCAACGATGTACATGTTATTGTCGAGCGCACGCGCCCGACTCTGGATCTCGAAGATGTCGTTTCCCGTTGCAGGGTGCGGGTAAGACGCTCGATATACGACTTCAGCGCCGTTGAGCGCCAGCGCCCGCGCATTCTCGGGATACGATCCCTCGTTTGCCATCATGATGCCAAGGCGGCCGATTTCGGTATCTACCACCGGCCAGAAGGCGTCCAGATTGCGTCCGTACTTTTCGATCCACCAGTCGTATACATCGTGAGGACACACCGAGTGTTCCACGGGGAATAGCGGCGAGACCTTGTAGTGCTTGAGGATAACTTTCCCGCGAGGATTGATAACAAAGCCTACGTTGAAAAAACGATCCTTCAGGTCTGGATGACGGGCCTTCGCCTGCGCCATGATGAAGGCGTTATACTCGCGCGCGATTTTTCCCAGTTCTTCCGTCTCCTCGCCAGGAATGTCAATCGCGCACTCGCGTGCGAACTTCACATGATCGAGGTCGAGCACTTCGTCGTTGAATGCCTGTAGCGCGCCTTCAGGAAACGCAATCAGCCGCACAGGAATATCAAGCGCCGAAAGCCAACTGGCGGCTTTTACAAGATGCTGCAGATGCTCGAGATTGATCTTGATGTCCTTGCGGCGGCGAATCCCACGAACGGAGGGAATCAGGCCTACGGTAGTGTAAGGTTTCACTTTTTCTTCCTCACTGGATCGTGCCAAAACAACAAACAACTGGCCAGCGCAAAGTCTTGGTGTAGGGGACTGGGTGTCCCCTCGCTCTGAGTACTAGAACGTGATCCGGAACGAAAGCTGCAGCTGGCGTGCTTCAGCGGCGAATTTCGGCGAGCCGAAAGTGGGGTTGCCAGGGCTCGAAATGTGGTCGCCAAACTCCTTCGGCACCGGGCCGGCGAAATCTGCGAGGCCATACACGTGATCCACGTCCAACACGTTGGGCCGGTTGAGGAGGTTGAACACCTCAACACTGGCTTCTCCCTTGACGCGTTCGGTGAACGGAATCTCTCGCTGCAGGCGCACATCGACGTTATAGAAAGGATCGCCCTTGTAGGAGTTGCGAGCACTCGTGCCTACACGGTCGGGGAAAGGGAACCCATCGCCGTTAGTATCAAATCCTGCATTGATGCTAAACCAGCGGGCGCTTTGCAGACTGCTGAGCAGTGAGAACTTGAAGTCGCGCACCACGATCGGCCATTCCTTCGGTGATTCCGTCAAGAACGCCAACGTAAAGCGGTGGCGGACATCGTTGTCGCCAAGCGCCCGGTCAAATTCCGGATGCAGGTAATTCTCCGGCGTGTTCGGCAGGTTGACCGTGGTGGCGATGTCGATGGACTTGGACCATGTGTAATTGGCCAAGAAATTGTAGTGGTGCGAAAAAGGTTTTCGCAAACTCAGGGTGCCGGCGTTGTAGAGCGAGAAGCCGATCGGCTTCACATAAAGTACGAAGCCGAACGTGGGATCGGCGGGTCCAGCTGTAGTAGGTACTCCAGGTGGCGACGGGGGAGGACAAGCAGCGGTCGTAGGCGCGTTGCAAAAATACTCCTTCCCGCTTGGCAATTTCGGGCAGTTTGCTTCCACGTGCCCCGGACAATCGCCGTTGATGCTGGTGTATACCGGCAGCCGGCTGGCATGCATCCACTGATACCCCAACGAAACATAAAAGTCCTTGCCAATCTGGTGCTCGACTTCGAGGCTGGCCTGCTCGGAGAAGGGCTGATTGAACTTTTTCTGGGCGTAGCCCAGCGGAAACTGCTGCAGCGCATTCGGCGCAGGATAGGCGCCGCTAGACGCGAAGTTCATGAAATCTGCTCTGAGAGTTCCTGGGAACGGAATGCACGCACCGGGCACCAGATTTGGATCGCACACCCCCACTGCGCCCGACGGGCCGAATCCGATCAAGTTCTGGCTGGGATTCTTGAACTCCGGCAGGAAAGGCTGATTCATGTAACTGAATTCCGAAGCACCCACCCAGCTCACCAGAATGTCACTGTAGACAAACGGTCCGTCAAATAAACCGAAGCCGCCGCGCACCACGCCTTTGCCTCCGTTAAAGGCATAAGCGAAGGATGCACGCGGTTGGATGTTGTTGTAGTTGGTGGGGTGGAACCCACCGATCTGCTTCAGTTCGGATCCGGAAGGAAGGTTGTCAACGTCGTAACGAAGACCAAAGGTGAAGCTGAGGTTTGACCTGGCTCTCCACTGGTCCTGCATGTAGCCCGACCACAGCATGTGCCGGTAGGAAACCGAAGTGGCATCATTGAACACTTGTTCACTGGGGCCAGCGTACAGACCATTCTGGAAATTAGGATCACGATTCGGAATCTGCTGGCCAAAGAGCGACCGTGGCTCCAGAAACAGGTAGGCGACAGGCGTGCCCGGACCAGTGCCTGGAATAGTGCCGTCAAAGGGAAAGGCGCCAAAGAAGCTCTGTGGGCTAAAGATCCCGAACCCCGGACTGAACAGGGGAACCTGCGTGCTGGTCCAGACAGGCTGGAGTTCCCCGCCGAACTTCAGAGTGTGGTCGCCGCGCGTGTAGGTAAGATTCTGCGCGATCTGGAAGTGCTGTTCGCGATAGAAGCGAACACTACCCACAAAACCGCCAGATGACAGTAGGTCAGAAATGCCCAGAGCAGGCTCGAATCCCAGTCCTTTGGGCTCCAGATTGAAGAGACGCCTGCCGTATTGCAGCAGGGTCTCCGAGGTTAGGCCGTGGTTGAACACGTGAATCAGGTTGGCATATAGGGTCTGGTCGCGAACCGGGTTGTCGCGGTACGAAGATGGCAAACCTTCGCCCGGTGCGGCTCCGCGTGCGTTCTTTTTGCGGGAATCGTTGAAGAGGTAGGTGATGTTCAGGAACGTCTTGTCACTCAAAACGTTGTTGTTCTTGACGATTAACTTGTCATAGTCGTCAATCGTCAGGAACGAATTCAGACTCTCCGGCTGCAAACCGAGGGTTTGCTTCACCTGGTTGATGCTGGGAGTGCCAGGGCCCAGGCAGCCGGTCGCGTTGATGCAGTGCAGGATGAAGGAGGAATATAGCGGTGACTCCGCGCGCCTCTGCCCTTCGTATCCCAGGAAGTAGAAGCTCTTTTCTTTGCGGATGGGACCGCCCACTGTGCCCCCGAATTGGTTGAAGCGCAAGGTATTGAAACCCGGAGCAGAGAGCAGGTTCTTGGCATCCAGATTGTTGTTGCGGAAGAATTCGTAGGCCGAGCCATGCACGTCGTTCGTCCCGGATTTGGTGATCGTGTTCACCACCGAACCGAGGTTGCGTCCCGTGTCTGCCGCGTACGGACTATCCACCACGCGGAACTCCTGCACCCAATCTTGCGACGGGCTGATGCGCTGCACCCCGGAGATGCTGGTGGTGTAATCAATTCCATCCAGGGCGAAGAACGAAGTGTGGCTCTCGCGAACGCCCCCAAAACTGAGCTTCAAAACCGTCTCCGTAAAAGGTGACTGAGCGCCCACCGCCGTGCTGCGTCCCACGTTCACGGAAGGCGTCAGCAGAACGAAGTCAATGAAGTCGCGCCCAGAAACGGGCAGGTCGTTGATCTTGGGAGTATCAATCACCTGGCTGACGTCGGATTTTTCTGTGTCGATCCCCTGCACGACATCCTGCACCTGCACTTGCTGCAGGACTGTGACACCCAAAGTGACTACCAGAGAAGCCGTTTGCCCCACCGAGAGGGAGAGGGGGAGTTCCCGCGCTGTGAATCCCTTTGCCTCAGCCGTCAGTTCATAGCTTCCGGGAGGAAGACCAGGAATCACCGATAGGCCGTGCGATTCGGTGACATCGGTACGCTTGGCTCCGGTTGCCGTATTTTTGAGCGTGATAGCCGCGCCCGGAATTACGGCGCCGGTTTGATCATTTACCGTCACCTTCAAAGTGGCCAATTCCTGGGCCAGAACGTTGCCCGAAAGCAGCAGCACTACAACGATCCCAACTACCCAAGACGAAGTCCGCTTCATTTGTGGCTCCCCTCGCGGTTGAAACGTAGCCAGCCTGGACAACTGATCGTTCTACTGTTGAAGTGTTCAACAAACTTATCGCCTGCAGCTTCTCCGGCATTCGCATCCCAGCTCGCTGCTTCCAGGTTGCGGTTGGCCGGCACTGATTGGCTGTGAACTCTAGTTCGTGAAAGGCTGCTGTCTTACACGCTTGATGCACTGGGCCTGAATAACTTCGAATTAGTGGCCAATTCAACAACCGGGGCTAATCGGTTGTCAAGGTCGATTTATTGTGGGAGATCGGGTGGGGCGGCCTGGCGGAAAGCAGCAGCGAGTCCGACTACTGACTCAACGGCACATTTCTGTCTCCAAAAGCGAGTTGCCGCCACATGTCCCGATAGTCGTAATCAGTTTGAAGCGCCAGATTCAGGCGATTGTAAGAGGCGAAATCACTTACCAGGTGGCAGAGCTGCACTATGCCCTTATCGGTCAACCCAGCCTTCCGCAACTGCGCAATCTCCTGGTCCGTGATGCCGGCGGCATCGTTGTTGACCCTCAGTGCAAATTCAACAATCGTCCGCAGCCTTCCATCGCGAACTGCCTGCGCTCCTTCCACCACAAACTGTTTGACCTCGCCCTCGTCAGCCTTCAAACCATGATTCAAAATAGTGCAGAAAGCAGCCGTGCAATATGGGCAGCCGTTGGCTTTGGACACGGCAATTCCCACATGCTGGATTTCATCCATGGTGAGTTCGCCCATTTGCCAAAGTACCTTGGTGGCGCCCAGCTTCGCTTTGAAGAACTCGGGAAAATTCATCTCCACGTAGAAGTGGTTCGGCACGGAACCTTCCATCTGAGTGACCCAGTCGAAGATCTCGCGGACTACGGGATCGTCAACCTTCTCCGGCTTCACTATTTTTACTCGCGCCACTATTTCCGCCCCTGAAGTCTCGGACTGAAAAATTCTATTACGCCGCAACTCCCGCCATCTGCTTGATCATCTTGTCGGCCTCCCCTGGCTCGAACCACCACGGAGAGTAGTCAGGCGGATTGTTAAACCCGTTT
>Ga0209577_10001439_pt1 | contig 23544 bp, 23 predicted proteins | sample GraSoiAngelo_109_FD_185874 | JGI IMG/M metagenome (GOLD analysis project Ga0209577, IMG submission 185874) | Grasslands soil microbial communities from the Angelo Coastal Reserve, California, USA - 14_0903_12_20cm (SPAdes) (version 2) | ecosystem: Environmental > Terrestrial > Soil > Grasslands...
CCACCTGGGGTTGTATTCCGAGGAGATCGGTCCGACCGGGGAAGCGGAGGGGAACTTCCCGCAGGCCTTTACCCACCTGGCGCTCATCCGGGCTTGTTACCTCCTCAATGAAGCACTGGGCGATTGACAAAGCATTTTGCTGGATTCGCGAGTGTCGTCAACGTGACGGAAATGCAGAGAGCATATCTCTGCATTTCCAGTAAAGTTCATACCCTTCCTGGGGTTCTCTCGCAAATAGCCATTTTCATTCTCTTGGATGTCGGCAAAACATCGTGCTTGTGTTGCAAAAACCAGAGCGAAAGCGAGATGGACGCGAAGTGGCACCTCTTGCAGTCGCTCTACGGCTTCTTTGAGTTGTGCTGTTTAAGCACCGTCCTCTTCATCCGCCTTACGCAGGATCGCGCGCGCGGGCGCACCATCACTACTGTCAATTCTGAGTGGCAGGCAGATCAGCTCATACATCCCAGGTTCCACCTGTGAGAGATCGAGACCCTCAATGATCCAGATATCCGCCTCAAGCAGCGCCCGGTGGGTCTCGACGCCATCCTTCGTGTACCCGCCAACCGAGAGATAATCGATCCCTACGGTTTGAACCCCAACTGAGGCAAGGTAGCGCGCTGCCTCCTGCGAGATATAGACGAAATCTTCAACAAATGTATCGGTCTTCCAACAATGGGTAGAATTTTTCGTTTTGAAAAGCAAGCGCTCGCCTTGCCGGATGTTGTGGGGTCGCAGTTCGCCTGGTTTAATCGACTCGGGGTCGCGGATCTCGATGACTCGTGCTCGTCCAATAGCAGCGTGAAAAGGCATCTCATGAAGCCCCTTGCCCTGTGGCAGGAAGTGAAACGGGGCATCCATATGGGTGCCGGTATGCGAACCCATGGACAGCGTCGAGACATTGCATACATCTCCACGACTCATATGTAACATGTATTCAATGCGCACTGGTGGGTTGTCGGGCCAGTGCACCATGCCAGAATGAAGTGGTACAGAAACGTCAATCCAGTCGTGTATCATCTGCTTTGCTTCCTCTCAGTTGCGCTACCGGACGTCTCAAAGGTAATCACATTCTTGATGCCACCAATGTTACCAAGCAGAACGCCTGGGGCCTCTTCAGGAGCAGTACGACTCGTGATGAGCGCGCCTAGTGCCTGAGGCCAGCGCCGGTGAAAGACGCCAATGTCCCTGATGGCCTCATCAAAGTTCTCAGAACTGGCGTTCACAGTGCCAAAAACGACTTGATTCTTCAAAACGATGTTACGCATCAATAGATCGGTATCGACCTCGGTTGGTCCTTTCAGACTGGGAACGCCGGTGAAAATGAAGGCACTGTTTGGGCCAAGCAGCTTCCACGCCTCAAATGCGAGGTGCGAGACACCGGTCGCCTCGTATATCAGGTGGATGTGACCGAACAGTGCCTTTTGCTCCTCCACCGGTATCCTCCCCTGGGAGTAGTACTTCCCTCCAATCGCCTCGACGATGTTTGAATTCGGATTTGGAGCAGGCGCCAACGCGTACACAAAGGTATCACAGCCTGCTACAATCAATGTCATCGCGCCCAACAGCCCGACGGGACCGGCACCGAGGACCACGGCTGTCAGGGGCAAGCGCCGCGTACCTTCCTGGATATAGGGAATGAGCCATGGCAGACGACGCACGATCTGCCGGATTTGATCGCGGGCTTTCTCCGCGATAGTCAATGGTTCTGTCAGAACAGCGACATCACGCAGTTCGGGCGGCACGACATGCATGTAGCGCTCGTGGTCAACCACCTCCTCGGTCATAAAGCCGTGCGCTTCCTTGATACCGCGCTCCGTATAATCACCAGTGATACAAAAGTCTGGATACCCTGAACGACAAGGACGGCACTCCGGGTGGGGGCAAGGACGACGCACGGTCGGCACGACCAGGTCGCCCACGTTCACGCGGTTCACCGCCGGGCCAACTTCAATCACCTCACCGAGTGACTCGTGGCCAATCACAAGGTAGTCGGAGCCTGGAGGGGGAGTCCCATATTCGAAGGCGCAGATTTCCTTGTCTGTGCCGCAAATCCCAATGTCGAGGATACGAAGTTTCACCTGGTCGGGTTCTGTAATGCGGGGAGCTTCATGCTCGATGACCCTGACCTCTCTGGTTCCTGGAAAAACTGCAACTGCTTTCATCTCTTTGATGGCTCCTTTATTGAAAGTAACTGTGCCCCTTCACCAATTTCAAGCCTTTCCCTCTATTTCACCAGTTTGTGTGGCTGTACCAGATTGAACAGGATTGGGGGGAAGGAGGAGTGCGGCGATCAGGCCAATGCATGCTATTACGACAAGCGTAATGAGGGCCAGGGGGTAGCTCTTAATTTCCGGGACGAGTGAGGTGACCAACACCGAGCCGGCAATGGCCACACCAAGCGAGGATCCCAGATTCGAAACGCTGCGCGATAGGCCGGAGATCTCACCCTGGTCTTTCTCGGGAAAGCTGGACTGCACGACGTTGACTGAGGAGGTCAGCATGACTCCCACTCCCAGACCCATCAGCAGCAGGCCGGGGATGAAGGCGAGGATGCTTGTGGTGAGAAGGCTCAAGAACAACAGGAGCATGCCGACGATGGTGACGAGAAAGCCTGCCCGGATGAGCATTCTTTGCGAATGCCTTTTCGCCAGCCTGCCGGCAATCGCTGATGAGAGCAGAATGCCGATGGTCGCGGGGGTGAGGCTCAGGCCGGTTTGAATGGGGGCCAGTTGCGGTGTGGTCTGGAAACGCTCGGTTTGCAGGAAGACCGAGATCACGAAGAAGCTGCCCTGCAGGATGAGCCATTGGATGTTTTGGGTCACCAGCCCGAGGTTGGAGGTGCGGTTGCGGAACAAGCGGATGGATAAGAGCGGATCTTTGCCTGCCCGTTCTCGGGATCGGATCCAGAAGAAGAACCCCACTAAAAAGAGGGCTCCGATCCCGACGAAGAGCCAGACGGGTGAGATCCCGCCCTGAGGGATCAGCACAGTCGTGCCGAGAACAAAATCCTTGCTTGCCGTAAACCAGCCGTACGTTCCCGATTGAAGGATGCCTAGCACCACAAAGAACAGGCCGGCTGCCGAAAGGATGGCTCCAATGACGTCAAAGCGCGGCTTGGCGCCTTGTATCCCGGGATCAGGGATGCGGCGGCTGAGCACAATAATCAAGGCGACAACCAGGACTTGCAGGATGAAAGAAGCGCGCCAGCTGATCGCCGTCGTAATGACCCCCCCGATCAGTGGCCCTGCTGCGGCTCCGATCCCGCCTGCTGCGCTGATGATGCCAAACGATTTAGCGCGGGAGGGCAGGTCGGTAAAGAAGACCGTGACCAAAATATAGACGGGCGGGATCAGCAGCGCCGTGCCCACGCCTTCCAGCAAGGAATAGCCAAAAGTCAAGAGGCCCAAACCCTGGGCGAACGCGGCGATCAGCGCTCCCAGGCCGTAAACGGTGAGGCCGAGCATGAGACAGAATTTGCGGCCCCAGATATCCGTCAGCTTGCTGCCGGGGATCATCAAGGCCGCCATGGTGAGGGTAAAGAAGGTGATGGTCCGTTGAATACCGCTCACATCCGTTCCCAGGTCCTTGGCTATGACGCTGATGGAGACGTTCATGTTGGAGGCGGCGTAACTACAAATGAACTGGGCAAGCGCAAGCGGGAGAAGTATTGACATAGAGGAGGGTGCGGTCCTCGTGATGGTATTTTGCATATACTGTATTACTCCTTTTGATTGATGATAATTTGAATCACTTTTGTACTGCTGGCTGTCCATCGCCTCCTTCATCTGGCCGCTGCCTCTAGTATAGATTTCAGGTAACGAAAACGCATCCTTAAAACACGCTATTTTCGTGTGTCCTGACAACTGATATGGACATGAACCGACTGATTACTTAGTGTGCTTACACTAGAGGGGCTATTGGTGTGATGGGACATGGATCAATGACTATCAGGCTGATGCATATGCGCATAATCGTTGCGGCAGCGACAATTTTGCCGTGGTAACTGAATACGTTGTCCCCATGCCAGTTTTAGAAGCGTGCAAAAACAGTGCAATTACAGGATGTATTTTCGTACCTCATCCCGCACACTATAGATGGGGTGTAGGCGTTTTGGGTCTTTCGTGCTGTCGAAGGCTAGAGAACACTATCCAAAGATAGTCAGCCTAAAGTGGTGGTACAATCTTTCAAGAATGTTGTGTCGTTAGGAGCATTTAACAGATGTCAGACCAGCCCAAAGATAACTCGATCTCTCGGGCCGACGCGCCCGTCGAGGGTGCAGTGGACCAGCAGGCGAAGGTGGCGATCTCAACAAGCGGCGAACCGGAGACACCGGTGAAGACCAGCTATTACCTGTTGATGGTCTACGCGGCACTATTCGGTTCCGGTGCCTCGCTGCTCGCGGCGGCATACATCACGCTCTACGGCCAGGGCATCAAGTTCTTCGAGCAACCGAGCCATTTCGGACTCAACATCGGCCGCTTCTGGCCGCTGGTCCTACTCACAGTGGGTGGCGTGCTGATCGGCCTCGCTATCACGTTCTTTGGACAGCATGCGGGATTGGGAGTTGCCCAGGCCCAATATGCCAAGACGGGCCGCATCACCCCCCGCTACGTGCCCAGCATCCTGCTCGAGGCATTTATAGCGCTGTGGAGTGGCGCTGCCGTTGGCCCTGAGGGTCCGCTTGTTTTTCTGTCCGGCGGGGTTGGAAGCTTCATCGCTGATCGACTCAAGCTCGAGAAAGACGACGTACCCCTGCTCGTCTATAGTGCCATCGCCGGTGCCTTCGGTGGGTTCTTCGGGTCACCCGTCGTGGGGGCGGTCGGCGCCTTGGAGTATATGTTCATCCGTGAGCTCGATTTCTATCGCCACTTGATCCCCGGGCTCATCGCCGCTGCCTTTGGCTACGGCGTCTACTTTGCACTCTTGCACACGTCGTTTTTAGGGATCTTCGCTTTCCCGAGCTATGCCTCTCCCAGGGTAGTCGACCTGGGGTTTGCTCTGTTGGTCGGGGTCATCGCAGGGGTCATCGGGATCCTGTTTAAAGTGATCTTCGGCATAGTTCACCTCGTCTTTGCCCCGCTGAAGTCGCGTCCTCTCGTCTGTGCCATTGTAGGCGGCGTGGTCATCGGCCTGATCGGTTCGTTTCTCCCGTTGACGCTCTACTCCGGCCAGAATCAGCTTCAACAGCTCATCCATAACTCGGCCGCCAACACGGCAGCCTACAGCGTGGGGTTTCTGCTCCTGTTGGTCGTCGTCAAGGCCTTGCTCACCAGCACGTCCTTTGCCACGGGCTTCGACGGTGGCCCCGTCTTCCCGTTACTCTTCATGGGCGGTACGTTGGGCCTGGCGATCTCCCAGGTCTTAACATTCATTCCGCAGGGCGTGGCGGTGACCGCAGGGATGGCAGGCGTCGCATGCGCTGGCTTCCCCATTCCCTTGACAGTGGCCCTGCTGCTCGGACTTATGGGAGGGCAACCTGACCTGTTACCAGTGATTGCCATCGGGGCCGTTACAGGCTTCCTGGTATCGAAGGCGCTCACGCCCCTGCTGCCGAAACGCGCACCGTCGGCCGGCAGTGGGGAAGCCGGGACAAAAGCGGCGCCGGCTGCAGCTGGTACCGGTGAAGCCTAAGTTTATCACCAGTGTACCCGTCCGGAGACAATCATGCACCCCGTAAACACACTACTTTTGCGTCTTTTCAACAGCCGGGGGCCATGCCCTCATCTATTGTGTATGCGCAAAATAGTATGTTTAAGGGGTGACTTTATACTTTGGCAGTGGTCATATCCAGTTGCGCTACTAATGCGGCACGCAGCAATGGCCGGGCTCGATAGAAGCGGTTTTTTACCGTCGACGTTGGAATATTGAGGACTTGTCCAATCTCAGGGAAATGCAGGTTACCGACACAGCGGTGCCAAACGACCGGGCGGTATTGGATAGGTATTTCCTCGATTGCACGGTAAACACACTGCTGAAACTCCCGGTGCTCTGCCAGTTCTTCTGGCTGGGGACTCGTATCTGGTAGAGCTGCTAAAGCAGTTGTCTCGTCCAGGGCATTGTCCCTCGGCTCTAACTCAGAAAAATACGTAGGACGCCTGCGACGCAGGAAATTCACGCAGCAATTATGCGCAACCGTAAAGAGCCATGGCCTGATTTCTGCCTGCAGGTGCAGCGAGGCCAGGGAAAGGTAGAGTTGGAGCAGGACCTGTTGCAAGACATCCCATGCTTCGTGATACTCTCCCACATAGTGGTAAATCATCTGAAAAAGCGCTGTCTCATACCGATGCACCAGGGTTTCGAATGCATCTTGATCACCGGCCAGTGCTTGTTGTACCAGGATGCTATCAGCAAGCTCCAAGCTAGCGCTGGTTCTCCTTGTAGGTTTCTGCGTTTGCATGGCTTCTATCCTTGATAGCCACTGACTTGTAGGAATGATTCAAAGCCTGGTGTGGCCTCATTCACCATGACTCTCTATTTCTAAGTGTACTGGTTTATCGACAAAGACGCATCCCCAGAATGAGCTATTTTTATCCGCTGCGATGCTCTATCGCATCACGGGAGAAACGGATCGTATAGTATATTCATGCTAATGGCCTGCCGGGCGAATGTGCCATGCAAGCAAAATAGCATGAGGCACTTTGCTTCGCACACATGAAACTTTTTCACGAGTAATACGTTTAACTCTATAAGACACTACTAGAGACAACCTGCGCTCCTGGTTCACCTTCCCCCCGGGCCACAACCAGGAGCCATCATAGAAGGAAGTCACTATGAACTCGGACAGGCCAACAACTCCCGAGACGCCTTCTCCTGGCGATGCTCCTCCAGAATCCCACGCTCCTCAGCCCGCCTGGGAGCGCTTCTTGCTTGCGATGTATGGGGCCAACGATGGCTACTATGACTGGGATCTCCTTACTGGCGAGGTGTACCTCTCCCCGCGCTGGAAGGAGCTCATCGGTTATAGCGATGCAGAATTGCCCAATCGTTTCGAGACCTGGGTCGAGTTGCTGCATCCCGAGGATCGGGAGCAGGCAACGGCGACGACGCACCGCCTGCTTGCCGGGGCGCTCTCGCAGTATCAGATCGAGTACCGACTGCGGCACAAAGATGGGTCCTATCGCCTGGTTCGCTCGTGCGGGGCTATCCTGCGCGATGCGGCAGGTAAACCGATCCGCCTGGGAGGCTGGCACATCGATCTGAGCGAGAACAAACGCCTGACCGAGCGCCTGCAGCAGCAGACGCACGTTGCCAATATGTGTACGGATGTGAGCCTGGCCCTCGCCAGGCAGCCTTTCTTACGGGTCTTCCTGCAACACTGCGTTGATGCGCTCCTGGCACATCTCCCGCTCGACTGGGTCGGCATCTGGTTGCACGAACCAGGCCGACACGGGTTCATTCCGCAGGTTCGCGCTTCCCGTGCTCCGAATGCGCATAACGGGGAGTACGACCTGCCGGTAGGAGCGCAGACCGTGGGGAGGATCGCCGACTTGCGGCAACGCCTGCTGAGCCAGGAGGTGCAGCGCGACCCGCTCCTGCATCCCCAAGAACGCGCCTGGGCACAACGCGAGGGAATGAGCGTCTTTGTGGGCTATCCGTTGCTGGCCGAGGGCCGCGTGGCGGGGGTCCTGGCGCTCTTCGCTCGAGAGCCGCTGCCCGAGGTGTACCTCGACGCGCTGGGGTCGCTCGCCTTGATCATTGCCCTGGCGAGTGAGCGCCTCCCGGCGCAGGAAGACCTCCCCTAGTGTATGACGAATGGGTTCAGCCCGTTGAGGATGCATTCCCCAACTAATGCAGGCCCAGTGTCACGTAAGCTGTTACGGTCCGAGAACCATGATCAGTGTAGCTGTCCAAAGATGAAAAAACATCATCAGAACATGCTATTTTTGGGTGTGTTTCCATTAGTAGGATCAAGGGCTTATCGAACAGCGTAGTAGTGTACATATACTACCCGAGTTATCTTCTATTCAGTACTCAACAATAGTGTGTTTAAAGGATGCGTTTCGCCCCCCTGGTCGGTACAATGTAAGTAGTGATTGACAAATTAACTGCTGGTTGAAAGCAATTGCGGAGGATTTCATGAACCATATCAACTACAATGAAGCCCATCAAGTGTTACGTAGAGCCGGGTTGACCACGCCTCAAATAGACCGGTTATGTGGTTTTTGTCGAAAATATACTGTAAGTGAGATGGATCGGGCTGGTATAGACCGGCGTCACCTTGAGTTCGTGCGATGGCTGGTGACAACTCATAGGCTGTCGGACCAGATAGATGCGGATAGCCATGCCTGTGGGTAGCAACGCAGCCGTGCGTCCAACGTCCTGGTGCCAATTGAACTGACCCTGCATACGTGCTACTTCCCCCACCGCTCGCCCTACTTTCAGCAGTGGTAGTGTAAATACACTAGAGAAACCTGCTACTTTGTCTGCTTCGCCACGCGCAGTGTCCCAAATTAGTGCGTTCTGAGGATGTATTTTTGGCCCGAGGCCAGACGTCAAATTCATAGCCATGCTTCTCCAGGGCTATTTGCATAGACATGTAAGGAACACATGAAACTGGCAGCGCTCAGGAATGTGTTGGAAGAGCGCTACCAGGCACGATAAGAGCCATCATAGAACGTGATGGAAACTGTGGTACTCGTTTGCGGTGCGAAATGCAGCCTGTGAAGGCGATCCAGAGCGTGATTGTCTCAAGGGATGGCTGAGGCACTACTTCCAATTTTATCAGTAATCGTGAGTATACGCCCAGGCCAGGGCAATAATCAACAATGAAAGCATAGTGATAGTGGTTAGTGCCATACTAATGATATAGAAAGGGAAGTCTGAGAAGAAGATGAGTACCACGGCAAAAATCACCCAGAAGACGGAAAATATGCCGATAAGGTATTGCCAGGCCTGTAACCGTCTCATCAGTTCCCTCCTGTTTGCAACTCATGCTCCAGCAAACAGTATATATCATTGATGAAGAACAATCTAACGAAGGTAGTAAATACATGCAACCGTTAACCTTGATTGATCGCTTTCACCCTCATTTACGCGAGAAGCAGCAGGCGGCGATAGATGAGGGTAAATTGCGCAAGCGTGAAGAGTTGGCGTTGCTTGATCCACAGCAACTAGGTCCAATGGTGATGTTGAGTATGGTGTTGTTGGTGGTCGGCACCATATTCTTTGGCATACTGAATATTGCTGCATACCTGGCGCAACCTCATAGCATGCACGGACAAATTGGAGGGTGGGGGCTGATACTCTGGTTGAGTATCAATATACTGTCCTATATCGTCGTTTTATTCTTGCACGAGGGCATACACGCTCTAGCCTTTGTCTTCTGGGGTGGTAAGCCCTATTTTGGGGCGAAGTTACCTCTAGCGCTCTATTGTGGCGCCAAAAACCAGTTGTTCCGCCGCAATCAGTACCTGGTAGTAGGCCTCGCTCCCCTTGTGGTGATCAGCCTGGCAGCGGTTATCTTCACGCTTGTAAACCCTGTCATGGCTTCGTATACTCTCTTTGCCTCGATAGGCAATTTCTCCGGTGCGGCAGGCGATGTATGGAGTGTGATGAGACTGCTCCGTCAACCAGCAGATGTGCTCGTTGAAGATACCGAGACGGGTTATAGAGTCTGGGAAATTACTGTTTGATGTGCTATAGCTTACTTGCTGGTCGAAAAGATGATATACTGAAGAATATATGCAATTTCTCTATGACTTGTGAAATGGGTAACGTATGCCGGAATTACCAGAAGTAGAGTATACAAGCAAAACCCCACAACAGACATCCCTAAAAAACCTGACCTCATGAAATAAGGCGCAGAGCCGAACCAGCACAAATAGCCGTCGAGGATTTTACCCTCTCAACGGCTTTTTTCAATCGCTTTTTCAGGAATGTATTAGCATATGCTAAAACGTAGAATATGCTAGTATCCCATCTTCATATCCCGAAAAGGTAAGATAAGCCATTCACACATCATGACGCGGGTGTAAAAATTGGCCTCTTCTGGCGTTTCCTGCCGCAGGAACACGTGCTGTTTGCCGTCCTTCCCAAGAAGAAACACGCCATCTATCCTTGGGGCAGTGGGGTTTGGAGAAGGTGCTGCGGAGAAGAGCAACGCAAAGTAGTGTCCATCAGGCGACCAGAGAATATTCTGATAATAAATCAATGGCGGGGCTTGTTTGCCAGCAAACTGCTTCCATGGCTTGTTGAGTGTGGACAGAATGGCAGCGTCAGGATGTACATGCGCGAGGAGTTTAGCAGAATGTCCATCGTACACGTTGACGAGACCAGGCACGTACTGACTCGTCCTTTGCTGGCAATCCCCCCCGTAGCCGAGCACAGCCCTGTGTTGGTTATCCGGCGACCACGCTGTATCTACAACGCATCTCAAGGTATTCTGTTCAAGAAGAAGAACATCCGATGAAGGTGACGCAGAGGGATGGGTGACGTGTGAGAGTAAGAACGAGAACATCCCACTCGCACTGAGCACAACGATCAGCCCTACGAGCACAACTCCCCAGAGAGCAGCAAGCTGCACCTTTCCATGCTTAAGAAGAAACGGCCTCGCCAAATGTTTCTTCTCAACCCACGCCAATAGGTCACGTTTGATCTTGTCTAGTGTATCCGTTGACTCAGATGGTTCCAGGTCGACAATCTCGATGCCGGGATCTTGCTCTTCAGGGTGTTCTTGGCGTGAATGCTCGAAATTGCTCATGTATGCCTACTGGGATAGCCCTTTTGGCCATCAACGCATAGAGATTGAGACAAAGCTTCAGAAGGCAGCTTTGCCTGAGATCGGTGTTGGCCCTCGAGGCTGTGATTGAGGCAGGATGCCTCAACCACACGACAAAACGCTCGAGGGACTAGCTCCCCTCAGAGGCCTGGAGATTTGCCCGCAGATCCTCCTCAGCTTCCTCTGAGAGGGTGGTCTGGAGAATCGTGCCCCCGTATGGCCTTAACGCGGCAAGAACCTCATCCGGCTCGACATTTCGCACGAGGATAAAAATGGCCGAGCTATTGGGCTGGAGTTGGGCGCTCAGGTCCTTCACGAATTGATGATCGATCCCCAGGTCGGCGAGTTTGACAGCCATCGCTCCAGTGGCCGCCCCGACAAGCAGTCCTGCGACGGGCACAAAGAAGAGCGCGCCAATCAGTAATCCTCCCAACGCGCCCCACCCGGCACCTTTCCTGGTCAGGTGCACTGCGTGATGGACCTTGGTATCCCCTTCTTGATCTTTGGTGACGTAAAAGGCATCGTCCAGGTCGATCAGGTCTTCAGAGCGCAATTGCTTGAGGGTTGCTAAGACTTCAGCTGCCCGGTGTTCCCCTGGATAGGCGATGACTATAAGGGTGCTCATACTGCTCCTCCTTTCACTCACAAATGTCATTGTGCAGTGTTCACTTGCTGCTGTTCCCTCGATTCGCTTACACTATTTGTTCGCTATACTGGGTGCTATTTCTACGAGTTCTGTTCATTTCCTGACATACATATTCACCCATTTACACCGGGGTCTCACGGTAATGATATTATCGCACATCGGAAATGCAACCGTATCGCTTTTTTTGAGGCGGAAGGAATCCTCTTGTTGCAATTCTGATGCGTCTTTGAATGAGTAGAGTGAAACCCTGACTATCAGTTGGCATAAATAAAAAATGATAAAGCCGCTCTAAATCAGGATTGAAGCTGCATTAGTGTACATAGTACAATTGTCTAAGCAGACTGGTTATCCACAAGTTATCCCCATAAAATATAGAATGAGGAGATACTTTCCCGTTTTCAAAATCCCCTGTCCTGGAAGCCACCATCAATTCATCAAGCCGCTTCTCGCCTCGATTTGCTCATGTGAGGGACTTAAAATCTCCTGCCCTAATGATGTAAAATACGGGGAGAAACTCAGCAGCACAACCCAAGATATTCTCCACCATATGTCTGAGGGGGTTATTAACAGCATACCCAAACTATCCACGTAACAGATGTTTGTGTTTTCGTCAAGGCATTTTTCGACTTTTTTGAGGTATTATTACTACGTATAAGTAGAAATACGGAGTCGTGTTTTTATTGAACTTATTTTCGACTTTTTGCAGAGCTGTTGCGAAGAAACTCATTTTATTCCCGACTCATATACTTTGCAACAGTGCTGGAATGTCAAGCAAAAATCTTTACAAATACTCGGCTTCAGAGTATACCAATCAAGAGGCACCTTCATCTGCTACATAAGGGTAGCAAAGCGAAGAGACACATCTGGGGTCAATATCTCGAATGGAGAGATCCCCTGGATTCAGAAAAGGTGTTCTTCTCGCTCTTTCCCATTCTCTTGCTCGGACGCCGAGTCGAAAACTGATCTCAAGAACAAAGAAGGAGGATCACATGGCTCAACCTACCCCCGGTCTCTACACGGTGCAACCGGGAGATTCCCTCTTCGCAATTGCACAGCGCTTCTACGGTGATGGCAACCAGTGGCACAGAATCTATGACTACTGCAATAAGCAGGTGATCGGCCAGGACCCTAATCTCATCCGCCCTGGAGAGGTGCTCTATATCCCACCGATTGTTCCTCTGAAGACTTGCACGGTTACGTCCCCTAGACTGAGAGCCCGAGCTGCTCCCAATACCCAGTCCGCTATACTCCACTCCTTTCCTCAGGGCACCGTCCTCACCTTCTTCGAGGTCCGGCAGGGAGAGAATGTGGACGGGAATTCAAACTGGGGTCACTCAGATCAGGGATATTACTTCTGGCTAGGCGGAACTGACCACCCGAATGGCTAACACCTGTGGTCTCAGCACAAGGCTTGTCGCAACGGGACTCCTGAGACACATGGCCACACCGAAATCGTCTCGACCACCAGGCAACAGTGAGGGAGGCGGTTGCCGCTTGGGCGCTGCCCGCCTCTCTTAGCCCATCCCGCAACGAATGAGCGCCTTGTTTTCTTCTGTTGACATGAACAATGCTCCTTCCTGTGAAGTGTTGCCTAACAAGTTGACAGGCACATCGACGCTAGAGCATGCTGAAATACCTCGTCTCTTTATTTCAACAAACGAGCCAGGACGTTGAAAAAGTCGAAGTCACCTATCGATCACATCAATCAACTCATATCTAAGCGTGAAAGAAGAAATACAGTAGGTAAAGCTCTTCAACTTAAGGGTTTTTCAACACGCTGGTGCGTTTTTGAGAAATCACCGGTGACAGCCCATAGCTTGCCATTTGAAGTCCAAACAAAGCGCGAATGAGCAACCAGGAGGAAAATGCTGGCAGCACAACCGAACAAGAACCATGAACAGAGATTGACACCAGTAGACAAGATAACACAGAACCTGCCTCACCAGCAGCTCGAAACAGACAGCATAAGAAGCCACACGCATGTGATATAATCCCACAATAGAGAAAAAGGGGACAATGCTCCTATTTGAAATCGCTTTCCATCACTTCATCTACCTCATTTACATCGACATAGGAGAAACTGATTGTTTGCCAACAAACTATGAAAAAACCACCAAAAAAACATCTTCAGACACGTTGAGAAAAACCGCAGGATAGTAGCATATTATACACATGAGAGGGCGTAAACCCGCTCCAGAGCTAGAGGGAACGATGCCGGAATTACCAGAAGTAGAGTATACCGCACGCCAGTTGCGTTCAAGTGTGGTTGGGACGACTATTAGAGATGCTCTTGTATTTTGGGAACGCACTATTGGACATCCCGAACTCGCTACATTTCTTCTCAAGGTGGCCGACCGTCGTATAGAAGCGATACGTCGACGTGGGAAATACCTTGTGCTTGACTTAGAGGGTGATCTTTTCCTTTCCATCCACCGTCGCATGACAGGCAACCTGTTTCTTCTCCCCGCGGGATGGGAGATTGATACCAGTCTTCGGGAAACGGACCCAGTTGCCTGGAGCACGAGGGGGCCATCTTTTTTGGCTACTTCAGCGGTAGACCTGGTAGAGGGCTCTTCGTACTCCGTTGATCTTGCAAAGACCTGGTACTGCCGTGTTTGTTTCAATCTTGCTGACGGGCGGCGTCTGCTTTATACTGATCCGCGCAAATTTGGGCGCATCGAGCTCTGGCCGCGCGACTGCGAAGCTGTAGCCTTCAAGGGTCTGGGCCCTGAGCCTCTAAGTACAGCATTCAACGCAAAACAGCTGGCGCAGGCTCTAGCCGGGCGAAAGAGCGCCATCAAACAGGTGCTATTAGCGCAGGAAGCGGTGGCCGGCCTGGGCAATATCTATGCTGACGAGGCACTGTACCTGGCATCAATTCATCCTTTGCGCAGAGCTGATTCACTTAGCCCCACCGAGATAGAACTATTGTATCAAGGCATTGTTTCAGTGTTGACCCTTGGCATCGAGCATGGAGGCACATCCTTCAGTGGTTACCGTGATCTCTGGGGTGAAGCCGGTGATAACTACAACCATATGAAAGTCTATCAGCAGGATGGGAAGCGATGTCTCCGCTGTGGGGCGCTCATCGAACGTATCGTCCTTGCGCAGCGGGGTACTCATTTTTGTCCAGGTTGCCAGAAACTCACTGTGGAGTGAAAAATGCTGCTGTGCACTGTAAAGGGCCATGACCCTGGGGTATATTGGTAAATGTCACATCAACCGTGGCTGGTATATGGCTCGGCTGCCGACCCTGCAATTGTAACGTGAAAGAGACATATCCACCGTTATCGCTTGCTGCCTGTGAATCAATCGGTTGATCACCACCCTGGAAATGCACCACCGCCGTCGCGTTAGCGCCAACGACTGGAGCGATATCCTTCGTGATCCTCGCGTAAATTGTGATCGTTGAGTTAGGGTCGGGGGCATTATTCGATGACCACGCGCCGCAGCGGTAGGGTGGAACGGTGGGTACAGGCGATACCTGTGACTGAAATCCTTTATCGATGGTTACTTGTTTTTGTGAATTGGACTGACCGCTTACAGATGGCGTACAGGCTGCCAGTGAGAGCAGAAAGCTGAGAGCAAGGACAGTTAAGAATATAGAGCGAAAAGTATGCATGTTTCCTGTTTCCATAATGTGAGCATGGCTCATTTCAAAAAAACAAACCATGTAAGTAAATGCGTGTTCGCTCGCGACCCCGCGGCATAACGTTTTAAATATAGTAACACCAACAAATTATACCGTACAAGTTTCATACTTTTGGTAGGAGATTTGTATAACCAGCCATCCATAAATTGCCTGGATCGCTCGTTATAGCATAAAACACATCTTTTGTTGATTGAATAGCTTGCTCATTTTATGCAACTATGGTAAACTATGACTGGTTAGAAAGCTCCCTGATGCGTTATTCTTAAGAACGTCCCTACCTACACGAGGTTTGTTTTTTCTGTGAATTATCACTCTGATGAGCAACTGGAGTTGCTGAATCTGTTGTTTCAAGAGGAATCTTCTCAACAATCTACCCTGGGAAATGAACAGCGCAACCGCCAACAATCTCACGTATCAGAGCAAAAGTCACAGGACGCGAAAGGCAATGACGCATCATCTGAGATCGAGGTACGTCCTGACGCAGGACGCGAGCAGCGTAAGGGAACACCTGAAGTTATCTTCGGCGAAACAAAAGGAGTAGCCCAGATTATTGCCATGGCGCAAGAACTGCTGAAAGAATCCGGCAGAGCGATCGTCAGCAGAGTACGGTCAGAAGCAATAGCTCCACTTCAGGTGGCGTTTCAAGAATACACTGTTTGTGTTCATGAGTTGGCCAGGTCAATGGTCATCTACAAACCCGACTTTGTGCGGCCTCGTAGTGGCGGGCATGTAGGAGTTATCAGTGCTGGTACGTCCGATATTCCGGTAGCTGAGGAAGCGGCGATTATCGCCGGAGAAATGGGTTGCCGCGTGACCCGTATCTATGATGTAGGGGTAGCGGGTTTACATCGCCTGGTTGAACCATTGCGTAACCTGCTTTCCAATGATGTAGATGCGATCATCGTAGCCGCTGGAATGGATGGAGCGTTGCCGTCTGTAGTGGCAGGGATCGTTCCTGTTCCTGTAATTGGTTTACCGACGTCGATTGGCTATGGATTTGGTGGCAATGGAATTGCCGCATTGCTTTCGATGTTGCAAACGTGTGCGCCAGGTCTCTCTGTGGTTAACATCGATAATGGTGTTGGCGCAGGTATTACAGCGGCGCTGATTGCCAATCGTGTGGCGCAAGCACGTGAGCATCAGTCGCGGTAAGGAAGCAGCGAGAAGTTCTCTCTCTGTTCAAGAGATGTCTCACTGCTTCATAAGTTGGGCAATGTGGAAGTAAGCGCATTAGAGAGGCGGGACTTTCTATGGCAAACAACAAGCGTGGACCAGAACCGGGATCGCAAAAGGCAAAACATGGAGGCCAGGCTGTGCGCGAAAAGTATGGCCCTAAGTTTTACTCCGAAATTGGGAAGATAGGTGGCGACACCGTCAAGGAGAAACGGGGACCGCAATTCTATGCCGAGATTGGAAAGAAGGGCGGCGAGTCTACGAAACGTCATAAGGGTTCAGAATTTTATTCCAAGATTGGCAAAAAAGGCGGTGAACGCGGTCGTGGAGCTCCCGAAGAGGAGTAACTATAAGCAACGAATACCTGGAAGATAGTTAAAGAAGGAGTGAGCGACTGGCTTCGCCGGTTGTTCACTCCTTCTTCATATATGCGGCCTGCGACGAGTAGCTCAAAGGCCGCTTTTGCCCATCATGGTACTCCGCTCGTGAAGGCGGTGGATTTGGTGGCACTGCTGGTGTTGAACTCCCTGGCGTTGAACGCGGCTGATTGAGATGGATAGCTGGTATGCGCGACGTACTGCGTTCCTCCATGCCAGCAGCAATCAGGGTTACCCGGATGGTATCCTTCAACATCGGGTCGATGACTGCGCCGAACGTAATATCCGCCATATCATCGATCGCCTGCGAGATTCTTTCCGCGACCTCGTTTACCTCGAAGAGTGTCATATCCTCACCGCCGCTAATATTGAAGAGGACGCGTTTTGCTCCTCGAATAGAGACGTTAAGGAACCCGCCCGCGACAGCTTCATCTGCCGCGTGTTGCGCGCGGTTCCGGCCTTGCCCTTGTCCGATGCTCATCAACGCTCTACCCGCTTCGTGCAACACACTACGAACATCCGCGAAGTCCACGTTAATCATGCCTGGTACAGTGATGACTTCGGCAATACCCTGAACCCCCTGGCGTAGCACTTCATCGGCAAGTTTGAATGCATCACTTAAGCTATGATCCTGTCCTGAAGTCGCGAGTAAGCGATCATTCGGAATGGTAATCAGGGCATCAATCTCTGCACTGAGTTCCGCCAGCCCCTCCTCCGCAATCCGTCGTCGTCGTGACCCTTCAAAGGTGAAAGGGAGTGTGACAATACCAATCGTCAATGCCCCTATCTTCTTAGCGATTGAAGCGACAACAGGAGCTGCTCCAGTACCAGTTCCTCCGCCCATGCCAGCAGCAATGAACACCAGGTCGGCCTCTCCCAAAGCCGCGCGGATCTCAGCTGCACTCTCTGTGGCTGCACGCATACCTATCCCCGAGTTGCCCCCTGCCCCCACCCCTTTCGTATAATGTTGACCAAGGTAGATGCGTCCCTGTGCTTGGGAAAGCGAAAGTACCTGCGCATCAGTGTTCATGGCGATAAAACGCACCCCTCGCACACACGTGCTGATCATGCGATTTACGGCATTCATACCGCCACCACCAACACCCGCTACGACAATATCGACATGGTGTAGTCCTTGCTCTAGCGCATCCAAAGGTGACTGGGTAGGAAGGACATCCTCTTCCGTGTCACGTCGGTTCCAGCCGGGTCGTACTCGCTCATCCTGTCGCTTCGCGTCTTCCGACTCTACTTCATGGCGTAGTACAGCCCACTGATCCTCTTGCTCGTCGTATACGTCTGCTGGCCTGGATTCAGGCTTCCCTGCCCATTGCTTTGGGGCTATGTCACGTTTGAATGCATTATCGTGCGACATCGATTGTATGCACCCCCAATTTCTCATATTCCTCTTAACAATAAAATAGTTTATAGCGACTACAAATCTACTGGATTGAGCAGGTATGTACAGCTTCAACAGGCATTCTATCTGCATTGTAACAAGTATGTCAAGTGCCTTGCAGACCTTCCCGTCTGGTTTAATAGAGAAAAGAAGACCGAGCGGCTTTGATAAGCGCTCGGTCTTCTTTGCGATTGAAAAATGTTCACTCTTTTTTCAAAGAGATGCCGCCGCTTGATTTAGCAGCCTTTTTCTCTTTCTGCATCTCTTTCTTCTGTTTATTTGACTTGGGTGCGGCTTTTTGCACTTTTTTCTGTTCTTTATTCGCCACGAAGCTTACCTCCTGAAATCCGTTAATGAGTGCATACAAAGCGACGAGTATCGGAGAAATTCCTTCTCTTTTTCTTGCCTGAGAGGCTATTTCTCTCTGCACCCCCTTTCCAATGAAGTTCTCTCAATATGCGCTAGGACCAACTTTAATAGACCTTTGCTGGATACCAGTATTGTACCAAATTTTTCAAAGAAGAGGTAGTTGCTATTACCTCTATTCCAGCAAGGATACTATGTTACGCGAGTTGAACAACTTGCCTGAACGAATCAGTGCAATTGTTGTTCCTCGGCGGTAGCCAGCGCATGGGTAATCATACGGATTACGCTGCCTATATCCGTTGGCCTGCGCAACTGATGGATTCCACGGCGTTGTAGCTCTGCAACCGGTAATGTAGCGCTCATCACGATAGCCGGTACTCCGCTGGTCTCTCTTTTCTCCTGGAGAAGATCATACAGCTCTATTCCATTTAAATCTGGTAATCGATAACCCAGAAGCATCAGGCATGGATGAATTTGTGGAGCCTTTTCCAGCGCCTGATGGCCATCTGCTATAACAGTTGTGTTATATGGAGTCTCCTCCTCGATTAATTCCCGAAGGAAATGTCCGATAGTAGCATCATCTTCGACGATAAGGATTGTGGAGCTATGCGGACTAAGTGCGGCCGGTGGTATGACCTCCCCTGGCATCGTTATCCTCTCTCTTCCTTCCTACATGTAATAGACAAGTTAAATGAGTGCTTTTTTTACTATATCTTAGTGTAACGTTTCTCGAGCAAAAAAGGTTACGCTTAGCTTCGCTTGTTGTAAGCGAATCTTCGTGAAAAATAAGCGGGTATGCTATTCCCGCTTCGAACACTGTGATACATCCTGTCTCAACTGATGGTACTTCTGTTTGAATATTGGGCGAGAAGGGGCTGCTAAGAGATGCTCATGAGACTCAAACCAGTAAATTAATCAGTTTATCAGCTATATAAATGACGCCTCGCGGCCGTCTACCGTTGAGGTAACGGTTTACTTTCTCACTGGCAAGCGCAATTTTCTCAGCTTCAACTTGCCCTATCCCCGTCGGCGCGGTGCGAACATCACGTACTTTACCGTTAATCTGCACAACCAGGTTGAAAGTATCCTCATGAAGAGCCCGCTCGTCATAGCTCGGCCACACCTGGAAATGAACGGAATAGTCACCGCCCAGCCGTGACCACAATTCCTCGGCGAGATATGGGGCGAACGGCGCCAGGATCAGGACAACTGTGCGGGCTGTTCGCTGCCACTCCTCCGCGGACATAGATGGTTTCTCACGAGCGGCCCAGCGGGTCAACTCCATCAACCCTGAGATAGCAATGTTGAACTTTAAACGCACGATGCTTTCCTGCACCTTCTTGATGGTACGATCGATCATGCGCAAATCGACGCCACCAGCACCGGGCTGATGATTCCCCGTAACTAATGACCAGACTCGCGAGGTAAAGCGTTCCATTCCAACCATGCCCTTATCGCTAAAGTCACCGCCCTCTTCCCAGGGTCCGCAGAAAAGCAGGTACATTCTCAGATTATCAGCTCCATAAAGAGACACGTACTCGTCCGGGTTCACCACATTTCCCCGGCTTTTACTCATTTTGAAGCCATCTTTGATCAACAGCCCATGAAGGCGTAAATGGGGGAATGGCTCAGTGAATGGCAGGTGACCAAGGGCATGGAGCGCCATAGTAACAAAGCGCGCGTAGAGATGGTGTCGCGTGACGTGTTCCTTGCCACCAAAATAAATATCTACGGGTAACATTCGGGTAGTGCGTTCGGGGTCCCATGGCTTGTCATTGAATTCACTCGACGGATAGCGCAGGTAATACCAGCTCGAGTCTAAAAAGTTGTCTGATACATCGGTTTCCCGTTGCGCTGCACCACCACAGACAGGGCAGGTAACCTGTACGAACGACTCAACGGCGGCCAGTGGCGACTTATCGGTACCTGTAGGTCGAAAATCTTTCACAATTGGTAGGAGTACTGGCAGCTGGTCCTCTGGCACAGGGACTGTGCCGCAACGTTGGCAGTAGATGATGGGAATTGGCGGGCCCCAGTAGCGCTGTCGCGAGATGAGCCAGTCGTGCATCCGGTACTGGGTAGCTCTCCTGCCCTTACCCTTTTGTGCGAGCCATTCACAGATAGACTCTTTTGCCTCTGTAGAAGATTGACCTGAAAAAGGGCCTGAATTGATTAAGATCCCTTCACCTGTCCATAGATCGTGCTCAACCCCGTCCTCAGGGCGGATAACGTGGCGCATCGGAAGCCCCATATTTTGTGCGAACTCATAATCTCGCTCATCGTGAGCTGGGACACCCATTACGATACCCGTTCCGTAGCCGGATACAACATAGTCTGCAACATAGACAGGTACTTTATCGCCATTGATGGGATTGACGACATACCGTCCAACAAACACTCCATGCTTCTCTGATTTCCCTACCGAGTAAGTTTCCGCAGCCGTGTCTGGAATTTGCAACTGTTTGACAAATGCTCGCACTGCATATTCATATTCGCTGCCCTGGATGAGTTCAACAAGGAGGGGGTGTAAAGGTGACAGCGCCAGGAAGGTCACGCCAAAAAGAGTATCTGGGCGCGTGGTGAACGCGGCAAAACGGATATTACTTCCCTTGACGGCAAAATCAACCTCACACCCACGCGAACGCCCGATCCACTCGCTCTGTAGGGTCTTGCTCACCTCTGGCCAGTCGAGGTGGTCCAGTCCCTCTAAAAGAGCATCGGCATAGGCTGTGATGCGCAGATACCATTGTTTCAACAGCTTCTCGGTCACCTGGGTACCACAACGTTCGCAGCGGTCGCCCTCAAGCTGTTCATGGGCGAGCACGGTTAAACAGCCTGGACACCATAGTACCGGCGCCTCCTTTCTCACCGCCAATCCCGCCTTGTAGAACTGCAGAAAGAGCCACTGCGTCCATCGATAGTAATGAGGATCACTGGTGACGATCTCGTGTTTCCAATTCCATGCGGCACCCATCGCTTTAAGCTGTTCTCGATAATGTTCAATTGTTTGGCTTGTCAATTCTTGTGGATGTATCCCGACCCGTATAGCGAAATTTTCGGCGTGTATGCCAAACGAGTCGAACCCTATTGGCTGGAATATCTTCTTGCCGCGCATCCGTATATAGCGAGAAAAAGTATCGGCGCCACTATAGCTATAGACGTGCCCTACGTGAAGACCTTCCGCTGATGGATAAGGAAATTCCACCAGGTTGTAAAACTTTTCCTCGGGATTTACGTGGTCGATGTCGATATCCCAGAGATCATCAGCTTCCCAGCGGGCCCGCCAGTATGTCTCAATTGCCTGCCTGTCATAAGAGGCGTCGTTTAAATCCTTCACCATAGTAGAGGTATACCTCCTTGTCTCCTTGTCTCCTTGTCTCCTTGCCCCTTTGCTGCTAGAATGTGTGTTCAGGATTGTTTGCTCTATCGTAACATATTTTTGACTGCTTTGATGTTAACAATTGCGTAATACAATAGAGGTGCCAGAAAAGTGCCAGTAAAGTTCATAGGAGAAAACAATCCGGGTTTTTAGAAAAAGGAAAAACATGATAAAAGCACTCGTCTTTGATTTTGACGGACTTATTGTAGATACTGAAATGTCATCTTATCAAACATGGCAGGAAATATACGCGGAACACGATTGCCAGCTGCCTTTCTCAACATGGGCCATATGTATAGGGGGTTCACCTCAGTTATTCGATCCCTGTGAATACCTCGAGCAACAGATTGGTCGTCCTGTTTTGCGCGAGGAAATTCGTTTACGCCGGCGGCAGCAGCACATCCGCATGGTAGAGGCCCAACCTGTGCTGCCAGGAGTTGAAGACTATATTCTCAGTGCGAAGCGCCTTGGCCTAAAAATTGGCGTGGCGTCCAGTTCAAGGCATGAGTGGGTGGATACCCATCTCACCCGCCTGGGCCTTATCGACTATTTTGATAGTATTAAATGCTTCGATGACGTGAAACGTACGAAGCCTGACCCTGAATTATATCTCGCTGTTCTTGATGCGCTAGGTGTTCACGGCCAACAAGCAATCGCATTGGAAGATTCTCCCAACGGAGTGATTGCCGCGCAACAAGCGGGTATTTTCTGTGTAGCGGTCCCCAATCCCGTGACCAGCCAGCTCTCCCTGCTCCATGCTGATCTTTGCCTCTCGTCCTTGACCGAGGTGTCGTTGGAGCAACTACTGGCCAAAGTTGGGGGAACGGTAAAACATGAACATATCCATTGATAGATTGGTTGGTCATGGCTTCTTTTCCCTCCCCAAATTGGCGTTTGACATTATTACCCTGACACACTAAGCTTGTTGAAGACAGAAACAGCGCTATGAAGGAAGAAGAACTACATGGGATTAACTATTTATCAGGTAGATGCTTTTACAGAAAAGCCATTTTCAGGTAACCCGGCGGCTGTATGCCTGTTGACAGGACCAGAAGATGATCAATGGATGCAGCAACTGGCGCAGGAGATGAACCTCTCCGAAACGGCCTTTTTACTCTGGCAGAAAAACGGCTTTAGTTTACGCTGGTTCACTCCCGCTGTGGAAGTCGATCTTTGTGGGCACGCTACACTTGCCAGCGCTCATGTGTTATGGGAGCAGGAATATTTAAATCCAGATGAGCAAGCACGTTTTCACACGCGCAGCGGCCTGTTGACAGCTGATCGTCACGGGGATTGGATAGAACTCGATTTCCCGGCAAAGCCAGAGGAGCCAGCAGATGCCCCGCCACATCTGATCGAAGCCCTGGGAATTCCTGCGACCTACATAGGTAAAAATGTCTTTGATTACCTTGTCGAAGTCGAGTCGGAAGAGATTGTTCGCAATATGAAACCAGACCTGGTATTGCTGGCTCAGGTAACAGCTCGAGGGGTGATGGTGACTAGCCGGGCCTCTTCTCCTGGCTTTGATTTCGTCTCACGCTTTTTCGCTCCGCAAGTAGGTATCAATGAAGATCCGGTAACTGGCTCTGCTCACTGCTGCCTTGCTCCTTACTGGAGTAAACGACTGCATAAAAATGAAATGGTTGCGTACCAGGCATCTCCTCGCGGTGGTGTGCTACGTGTACGTATCGATGGCGATCGCGTGAAGATAGCTGGACAGGCGGTAACGGTTATGCGGGGCGAATTGCTATAGTAGCAAGCATGGCCTTCTCCTAAAAGAACTACGTCCAATCAGTAGACATTTGGAGAGAAGGCATGTCATCCTGAGCGCAGCGAAG